>Ga0326727_10002562_pt1 | contig 61430 bp, 43 predicted proteins | sample MB2enrmetagenome_FD_207643 | JGI IMG/M metagenome (GOLD analysis project Ga0326727, IMG submission 207643) | Lab enriched peat soil microbial communities from McLean, Ithaca, NY, United States - MB29MY | ecosystem: Environmental > Terrestrial > Soil > Wetlands > Peat | place: USA: New York...
TTCCCTTGCCTTGGTCGAAGGCCTCAAGCAGCTTGCGCCGCAAATCATCCGAATAAGGTCGCGCCATAGCATGTGCGCGGAGCATCGCCACCTATACTATACACCATTAGGTGAAATGCTCTAAGCCGCGGCTCAGTGAACTCGACTCCACGCCGCCGCCAGTCGTCCGACGGAAGAGCCGCAATCCGTTCGGGGGTCATTGCGCCGGTCAAGAGGCCGGAGACCATCGGCGAATAGTTGATGACCCCGATGCCGTTGGCCTGGGTATAGGGCAGAATCTCCTCCTCGATGGCTCGCCGTAGCATCGAGTAGGGCGGCTGAAGGCTGGCGATGGGGGCAATTTGCTGCACCCGCTGCATCTGCCCGACGGAAAAGTTGGAGACACCGATCCAGCGAATCCTGCCCTGTTCACGGAAGCGCGCCAGCGTCTCCCAACCCTCTTCGAGTTCCTCCTCAGGGACGGGCCAGTGGATCTGGTAAAGGTCGATGGTCTCGACGCCGAGCCGCCTGAGCGAACCCTCCAGCTCCTCGGCCAGCGAGCCGGCCTTGAGCGAGCGGTAGATGGAGCGGTCCGGATGCCAGCGCATGGAACACTTGGTGAAGATCAGCGGCTTGGGACCGGAATGGCTCTTGAGAGCCCGCCCCACCACCTCTTCGGAGTGGCCCAGCCCATAGATGGCCGCAGTGTCGATCCAGTTGACGCCCAGGTCGAGAGCGCGATGGATGGCGGCAATGGATTCGGCGTCGTCCTGGGGGCCCCAGGCGAACTCCCAGTTGCCGCCGCCGATGGCCCATGCGCCAAAGCCGATGGGGGTGAGTTGAAGATCGGATTTGCCGAGGGTGCGAAGGGAATGTGAGGCGGTGATGGTCATATCACGGGATTGGATGTTCTGGGCTACGGTTCCGTTGCAAGAATGCCCGTTTTGCACTCGACGCGTACCCAATGCCTGTAAATCGACGCCATCCCCTGGGAAACCAGCCGCGCCACGCACGGACCGGCGCGTCGATTCATGCGCCATTCACCGCGAATTCACGGAAACTTGAACGGTGCTCTGTAGGCTGGCACCCATGATGAACTTACAGAACCTGTTCAGGACCCTTTTCTGTGTTGGCCTCTTGATCGCAATCTGTGGCATCTCCGCAAGAGCGCAATATGAGGATGGCAGCCTGGTTGGCTCCATCCATGACGCCACCGGCGCGGCGGTTGCAAACGCTGCCGTGACCGTCACCAACGTGAACACCGGCAGTGCCGTCAACGTCGCCTGCAACGGTTCCGGCGATTATGAAGTTCCCTCGCTGCGCGTCGGCGTTTACAACATTGAAGCCAATGCGCCGGGATTTGCGCCGGCCGAGGCCAAGAACATCACCATCTCCGTGGGCGGACGCCAGCATATCGACCTCACCCTCAAGGTGGGACAGGCCAGCGCAACCACCGTCGAGGTGAGCGATGTGGCGCTGCAGTTGGAGACCGAAAGCAGCCAGCGCAGCCAGACCATCACCGAGTATCAAAGCGAAGCTCTGCCGCTGGTGAGCCGGAACTTCTCCGACCTGGTGGATTACGTCACCGGCACGCGCCCCGCGCCGGCCGACGCGACCACCACCGCGGTGACCAGCTTGACCCGCGCCGGATCGTTCAACGTCAACGGCCAGCGCAGCATGTTCAACGACTTCATGCTGGACGGCATGGACAACAATGCCTACGGCGAAAGCAACCAGGGCTTCGACAACCAGATCATCGCGCCCCCGCCGGACTCCATCGCCCAGTTTGAAGTGGTGACCAACAACGAGAGTGCCGAGTACGGCCGCTCCTCGGGCGGCACCATCAACGTGGCCACCAAGAGCGGCGGAAATCAGTTCCACACCACTCTGTACGAGTTCCTTCGCAACACCGATCTGAACGCCTTCGGCTACATCAAGCCGGTCACTATGAATGCCGTCACCGGCGCTCAGTACCCGTATTTCAAGCCGGTCTTCAATCGCAATCAGTTCGGCGCCGACTTCGGCGGACCGATCGTGAAGAACAGGTTCTTCTACTTCCTCGATTACGAGGGATTCCGGCAGACGCTCACGCCCACGGTGGTCGATACCGTTCCCACGACCAACGAGCTCAGCGGCAGTCTGGCCGTCGCGGTGCAGGATCCGTGGCATCCGGGCACCTACATACCGGCCAATACGCCGTTTGTCAACTGGCCCGCTCAAGCCCGCGGCGACGCCGACCCCACCGCCTTGGCGATTGCCAGTCTGTACATGGGCGCGCTCCCCGGCAAGTGCACGGTGACCGCAGGCGTGGCCGGAACGGGCGTGGCCACCAACGACTGCCCTTTGAATGCACCCTTCACCGATCACGCGGATAAGGGCGACCTTCGCCTGGATTTCCAGCAGAGCAAGAACAGCTCCTGGTTCCTGAAGGTCAGCGATCACAAGGAGGTAGGCAAGAACTATAACCTCCTGTCCGAGCCCATCGACATGCAGACCAACGGCCACATCCTGATTCACAATCAGCAGGTTGCGCTCGGCTATACCCAGTTGATCAGTTCCAACAAGGTTCTCGACGCCCGCCTCGCGCTCTCCAGCACCAGGGCCGGCAAGTGGACGTTCGCGGTCGGCAACACCGCCTTCCCGGCCAGCGACATCCCGGGCCTGCCCAGCATTGCCGGCGTCTCCGGCGGCCTGCCCTCGGTCGCCATCTCGGGCGGCTTTACCTCCTTCGGACGGCAGAGCACCAATCCGCAGTGGCAAAACCCGTCGCTGCTCGACCCCAAGGTGAACTTCTCCTGGGTCAAGGGCAAGCACTCATTCAAGTTCGGCTACGAGTACGAGCACGTCTGGCAGGAGATCGAGGACTCGAATCCGCTCTACGGCTCCTTCACCTTCAACGGCGCCTACAGCGTCTGCCCGTCGTCGGCTGGAACCACCAACTGCCCCACCGGAACCAGCGCCGTGGCGGATACCTACTGGGCCGACTTTCTCTTCGGAGCAAGCAAAGCCTTCTCGCTGGCGACCTACTACATTACCCACGTCTACCAGACTTTGGACAGCACCTACGCCCAGGACAACTGGAAAGTCGACCCCAAGCTGACCCTCAACCTGGGACTGCGCTGGGAGTACGGTTCGCCGTGGTCGGAGCGGGACAACTACATCTCCAACTTCAACCCAGCAACCGGGACCATGCTCACCCTGCAGCCGGGTTACACGACCGCCAGCTCTCCGCTCTGCGGCGCATACCCCTGCATCTCTCCCTACAGCGGCAGCGGCGTCTACGGCAAGACCCTGGTCAATCCCGCCCTGGGCGACTATGCTCCGCGCGTCGGCTTTGCCTATGCGCTCACGCCCGGCATCGCCCTCCGCGGCGGTTACGGGACCGCGTTTGTCCACTACTGGCGCGCCGGTTCGGGCAACAATATCGCCATCAACGCGCCCTTCGCGATGTATACGTCGGTCACCAATCCGTCCGTCGGCACTACGAACGGCTACGTGCGGCTTTCGCAGGGCTTTCCCTCGGGGCTGGCCACCAGCTTCAGCGCGGGCACCGACAACATCGACTCCATCCCCCCAAGCACCAAGGACGGCTACGAGGAAAGCTACTTCCTGAGCGTGCAGAAATCCCTGGCCAAGAACATACTTGTCGACGTGGCCTATGTGGGCAACCACGGCGTTCATCTGCAGGGCTTTATCAACGCCAACCAGAAGATTCCTCAGGCCGGCTTTATCAACGGCAATCCGGCGCTCGGCTGGCCTCGTCCCTACCCCAACTGGGGAGGGTACCTGCTGAATAATTCGACCCTCTATCCCACCTTCAATAACGGCGACATTACCCAGGCCATCAATGGTTTCTGGTCCCACTACAACTCGCTGCAAGCCCGCTATGAGCAGCGTTTTGTCGCCGGGCTGACCTTGCTCAACTCCTTCACCTGGTCGCATGCGATGGATAATGCCTCGTCCACCCTGGAGGCCAACACTCCCTGCCCGCAGGACGGCAACAACCTCAGCGCGGATTATGGACAGTCGGATTACAATCTTCCCGTAGACAATGTCACCAGCCTGGTTTACGACCTGCCGGTGGGACAAGGAAAGCATTACCTCGCCAGCGCCAACCCAGCCGAGGACGCCATTCTGGGCGGATGGCAGATCAGCGCCATCAACACCGCGCAGGGCGGCACGCCCTTCAACCTGACCTATTCGCCGGCCGCGGCCAATGCCGTGTCGCCGATGCTTACCCAGAACTGGCGTGGAGAGAATCTATATCGCCCCAACCTCGTTGCCGGAGTGCCCTATATCGTCAAGACGAAACTCTCCAGCGGGTACGTTCAATATGTCAACGCGGCAGCTTTGACTCTGCCTTCAACGTATGTGGGCAACACCGCCGCCAACGGGCCGTCGAGCCCGTTCGGCAACCTGCCCAAGAACTACGGCCGCACGCCCAAGTTCTATGAGACGGATCTGGACTTCAACAAGCGGTTCAATACCCCGGTGGAGAGAATCAAGGTGGAGTTCCGCTCCGAGTTCTACAACATCTTCAACCACACCAACCTCTACATGCCGGGCGGCTCGGGCGGCGGCACCGTCTCCGGCACGGACAACAACAGCTCCGCGCCCACCAGCATCGGCGGAGGCACGATTACCGGCACGTTTGAGCCGCGCATCATCCAGTTCGGCCTGAAGATCCTTTACTAGGAACCTCAGCACAAGTCCCCCTTTCCCGCTCTGTTTGGTTGAGACAGAAAGTGGAGGGTGATTGAGAAGCGGCAGTAAACATTGCGAATTTACCTCGTGCAGCAGTAGTTCAACCTGTCAGACCCCGGCACGGAAGTGGCTCTTCATGAGCCCTCCGTGCCGTCGCGCTTCAGTCCGATCCGGGGCCAGGGCGGCACGGACAGCAAATGGGGTCGCATGATAAAGTTTTAGAAACCCAGAAACCAGAATGCGACCGGAATTGATACGACCAGAATTTGCCGCGCTTCGAAATCACCCCGATGTCTCCGTTCTGATCGTCGGCGGCGGCATCAACGGAATCGGTTTGTTCGACGAACTGGCGCTGCAGGGAATCGATGTGCTGCTGGTCGAGAAGACCGATTTTTGCGCCGGAGCCAGTTCCGGCATGACGCGGATCATTCACGGCGGCCTCCGCTACCTGGAAAACGCGGAGTTCCGTCTGGTGCGAGAGTCCCTCCGGGAACGAAACCGGCTGCTCAGAAACGCGCCCCACTACGTCAAGCCGTTGGCGACGACGATTCCGATTTTCAACTGGATGTCGGGGATGGTTCCCGCCATCCGGAATATGCTGGGATGGCCCACCAAGCCCGCCAATCGCGGCGCGCTCCTGATCAAGACCGGGCTGACAATGTACGACTTCCTGGCCGGCCGCAAGTCTCCGATGCCGCGCCACCGGTTCCGCTCCCGGCGCGCGGCGCTCGCGCTGCGGCCCGCTTTGAATCCCGAGGTGATCTGCACCGCAACCTATTACGATGCCAAGATCACCTATCCGGAGCGGCTGTGCCTGGAGCTGGTGCAGGACGCTGAAGCCGCGCATTCTGGCGCGCACGCGTTGAATTACGTACGGGCGGAGAGCGCGGCGGGCGGCGCCGTGACGCTGCGCGACGAGGTCTCCGGTGAGAGCTGCGAAGTCAGACCGAAGGTGGTCGTCAACGCCACGGGCGCGTGGATCGACTTGACCAATCGCGATATCGGGCGCGAGAGCGGGTTCATCGGCGGAACCAAGGGTTCCCACGTCGTGCTCGACCACCCTGAACTGGCAGCGGCGACCGGGGACGACATGATCTACTTCGTCAACCGCGACGCCCGCATCTGCATCTTCTATGTGGTCGATGGCAAGGTGATCGCCGGCGCCACGGATATTCCCACGCAGGATCCGGAGGCCGCCTGCGACGAAGGCGAAGTGGATTACCTTCTCGAGTCCCTGCGGCTGGCCTTTCCATCGATCCGCGTAAACCGGTCGCATGTCGTCTTCCGCTTCTGCGGCGTGCGCCCTCTGCCGCGCAGCAATGCCCTGACGCCGGGTCAGATCAGCCGCGACCACAGCTTCCCGGTGCTGGCCGCGGGCAACGGAATCGACTTTCCCATCTACTCGCTGGTGGGGGGGAAGTGGACCACCTTCCGCGCGCTTGCCGAGCAGGTTGGGAACGAGATTCTGCGCGTGCTGGGCCGGCCGCGAGTGCGGAGTTCGGCCGATCTTCCCATCGGCGGCGGCAAAGACTATCCCAGGCTGCCGGAGGGCACCGGACTGCCCCAGGAGCGGCTTGCGGCTTTGCTGGAGCGCTATGGCACGGGCGCGGATAGCGTCGCCGCTTATCTGCTGGCGGGCGAAGATGCGCCGCTCGCCTGCCACCCCGGCTACTCCCGCCAGGAGATCGAATACATTGCGCTGAATGAGCGAGTCGTCCACCTCGACGACCTGATCATGAGGCGAACATTGATGGGCTTGCTGGGCGAGGTGAACCGGCCCTTGCTCGAGGAACTGGCCGCCGTCGTGGCGTCGGTTCTCCAGTGGCCGGCGGAGAAGACCGCGGCCGAGATCGAGCGCACCGTCCAGCTATTCCAGAAGGTTCACACAGTGATTTTGGCCAAGTGATCGAAGTCGGTCTTCAGGTGCTCATAAATGTCGCGATACACCCGGTAGTACCGCGAATACTTCTCGTGATTGGCTTGGTCCGGTTCGAAGCACCTGTCGAGATGCACCATCTCCAATAGCGATTTGCGGACGTCGGGAAAGACTCCAGCTCCCATGCCCGCGATTATTGCTGCGCCGTAGGGAGAGCCGACCGAGGCGCGCGGCAGCAGCACCGGCAGCCCCAAAACGTCGGCCTTGATCTGATTCCACAGATCGTTGCGGCTGCAGCCGCCCACGCTTCTCATCTCGCGGACTTCGGCTCCGGCGCTCACCGCCGTCTCCACGTTGTGGCGGAGGGCAAAGGCTGCGCCTTCCAGAATGGCGCGCACCAGCGCCGCTTTGGGGGTGGCCAGCGAGAGACCGAAGAAGACTCCGCGGGCGTTGGTATGCCAGATTGGCGACCGCTCTCCCATCATGTAGGGGAGGAAGATCACCCCGCCGCTGCCCGGCTCGATGGCGGCTGCTTGGCGCGTGATCAGATCGTATGCGTCGACGCTGCTCTCGGCGCCCTGGTTCCCCGGCTGCCCAAATTGATCCTGGAACCAGCGCAGGCAACCGCCCGAAGAGACCATCGCGCCGAGCAGCAGGTGAATTCCCGGCAGCGCGTGCGGCATGGCGATCAGCGCCGGCTCCGTCAACCCACGGTCGTTGGGGATGATGACGACCGTGGAGGTTCCCGTCATTTCGACGGCGATGCCGGGCTCGGCCACGCCCGCTTCCAGCGCCGCCGCGGGGCTGTCCACGTTTCCCGCCATCACCGGAGTGCCGGCTCTGAGGCCGGTAGCCTCGGCGGCTGCGGCAGTGACCTCGCCCTGAACGTCGCTCCCTTCAATGACCTCGGGGAACTGCTCCGGGTCCACCCCGCAGGCGGAGCAAAGCGCCTGGGACCACTCTCCCGTGGCGTAGTTGCGCATCTGCAGCAGAACGGCGTGCGCCGGGTCCATGGCCAGCCGCCCGGTCAGCCGGAAGTTGAGATACCCGTTCACCTGGACGAACTTCCAGGTCTGCTTGAGGATCTCGGGTTCGTGATTGCGCAGCCAGAGCAAGCGCGCGGCCACGTAGAAAGCGTCGGGGCGGTTGCCGGTTACGCGATGAATCTCCCCAGCTCCCAGCAGCTCGGTCAGGCTCACCGCTTCGGCCTCGGCGCGGCGGTCCATCCAGATCATCGCCGGGTGCAACGGCCGGCCGGAGCGGTCCAGCGGCAGCAAAGTGGGGGCCTGTGAGCTTACGGCCAGCCCCAAGACCCGTTCCGGCCCGCGCTCGACCTTCCCCAGGGCCTCGCGAATGGCTTTGCAAGTTGCCTGCCACCAGTCTTCGGGGGCTTGCTCTACCCACGCGGTGCGAAGGTGGTGGAGCGGATACTCCGCCTGGCTGACGGCGCGGAGGTTTCCGCCGAGGTCCAGCAGGACGGCTTTCACAGAACTGGTTCCGGCATCGATGCCGAGGAGCAATGGTTCCACGCGATCTCTCCAAAAAGGGGAAAGGGCCAGGCCGATTCCCCAATGTGCCGAGTCCAAAGTTCGAATACAAAGCCCTTGTCATCCTGAGCGAAGGTCGCCGCGGCGACCGCAGTCGAAGGACCTGCGTTTCGTTTCCTGAAAGATGCAAAGAACTTCAGACTCAGGAAACTACCGCTTGGCGATGGAAACCACCCCAAGGCCGGCCACAAAAAGCACGAACATGAGCGCCAGGAGTTGGTTCACCCGCCTCCCGCCTCCCGCGAATTCCTTCCACACCAGGACGCCCCACAGCGCCCCCACCATGGTCGAGCCTTGACCGAGGGCGTAGCCGATTGCCGGTCCCACCACGCTGGCGGCCACAAAGTTCGACAGCGAACCGATCATCCACATTGAGCCGCCCGCGATGCCGAGAAAATGAAACCAGGAGCTGCCTTTCAGATAATCCGCAAAACTCAGCCGCGGGCCCGCTATCGGGAATCTCAAGAAGTAGAGGTTGTAAACGAAGACCGAGATCAGCACGCCCAGGCCAAAGACAAACCCGACCGCGTAAGGGCCAAGTCCTTTGGGGCCCGTCTTGCCGATCTCAACCAGCGGGTAGAACATTCCCATCAAGATGCCGCCGATAACGCTCAGACGGATGCCCTTCCAGGTCGCCGCTCGCTTGGCGGCGGCGTCCGCCTTGTCGCCTGGGACGCTGCGGCTGACGGCGTACGCGCGGTAGGCGATGGCGTCAACGATGATAGCCCCCACGATCAGGGCCACTCCCAGGCACAACAGCCAGGGATTCCCCTGCGCGTTGACGTGGTAGCTCCAGATCACTCCCACCACCAGAGCTGTCCCCACGCCGATGGGGAACGCGACTCCCATTCCCGCCACCGAGACGGCCCCTATCACGAGTATGTTCGAAAGGTTGAAGATTACCCCGCCCGCAAAGCCGCTGAGGATATTCATGCTGCCTGCGTGCGCCAGATCGGCCGCGAAGCCGAGGCCGTCCGACCCCCAGGTGCCGAAGGTCAGTCCAGCCAGTGTCGCGGCCAGCGCCACTCCGATGGAGTAGTCGTAGTAGAGAAGTTCAAAGCGCCAGCCCTTGGCGATCTTGAGCACGTTGGCCCAGGAGCCCCAACAGAGCATGGTCAGGATCGTGAGCGCCAATGCGGTTCCGTACAGGTGCGGCAGAGTCATGAGAGCTCCTTTCGCTGCCGGGAGATCGATTTCCACTGTTTGGAAGGTCGTGAGAATATTACCACTTTGCGCAGGGGGATTGAGCATACCGCCGCGCCAGCGGCTTCGTTGTGCGCTGGGCATGTTCAACCACTTGCAGGTGCAAGTCCTCTACCAGACCTGATGGAGGTACGGGTTGGCGATGTCGCAAACGGTTCTTGAGAGCGCTTTTTGCATGCCAAGGGCAATGCACCTGCGACCCCTGGAACGGGCAGCCGTAAGAGTCTTGGCAGCTTCCCCGGTTGCCTCTCCGGTTTTCACTGTCCGAAATCGAACAGTGCCGGACCGGAAACGGGCACTTCTAGAGCGTTCCCTTTTGCTCGATTCAAGCTAACATATTTATTTTCAACGCGCTTGGTCCGAAGTCCTTTGGAACGGCAAATGCTTCCTCTCTAAGCAATGGATATCGCACGCCCAGACTTGAAGCGCAAGAAGATACGCCAGTACGCCGTATGGGCTGGCGTCGCAGCGGTGGTGTTGACGGTTGCAGTCGTGGCCGTGTTGCGGCTCAAGCCGGCGGCGCCCACGGTGGACCGCTCCACCATCTGGCCGGATACGGTCAAGCGCGGTCCCATGATCCGCCAGGTGCGCGGGTCCACTGGTTCGCTGGTGCCGCGCGAGGACAGCATTGAGCTCATTCCCGCTCAGACCGACGCGACCGTCGTCCGTATACGCGTCTTGCCAGGCGCCGAGGTCACTCCGGATACCATCCTCATGGACCTTACCGATCCGCAGCTTGAGCAGGAGCTTCTCAACGCGCAATTGGGGCTGAAGCAAGCTCAGGCCGACTACAAGAGCCTTCAGGCTACGCTGGAAAGCACTCTGATGGACAAGAAGACCGCAGCCGCGCAGATCAACGCCGCCTATACCCAGGACCAGTTGCAGGCCCAGACTGACAAGGCTCTCTATGACCTGGGCGTTATCGCCGGCATTGCCTATAGCAATTCAAAGAATACGGCCGACCAATTGACCGTCCAGCACAAGCTAAGCCTTGAGCAGCTCGATGTGAACCAGAAGGCTGTCGAGGTCCAGCTTGCTTCGCAACAGACCAAGATCGACCAGGCCAAGGCCCTGCTCGACCTTTATCGGAAGCAAACGCAAGCGCTTCAGGTCAGGGCCGGAATCTCCGGTGTGCTCTCGCCCCTTGCCACTCCGGTACAGGTGGGCCAGCACGTGAACGCGGGAACCTCGGTTGCGGAGGTGATTCAACGCGACAAGCTCAAGGCCGCTCTGCAGATCGCCGAAACCCAGGCGCGCGACATCCAAATCGGCCAGCCGGCCTCCATCGACACGCACAACGGCATCATTCCCGGCCACGTTACCAGAATCGATCCTTCCGTTGTGAACGGGACGCGCACGGTTGACGTAACCCTGGACGGGCCGCTCCCTCCGGGCGCAGTACCGCAGTTGAGCGTGGACGGGACCATCGACTTGGAGCGCATGACGGATGTGCTGTACGTGGGCCGGCCGGCGCTGGGCAACGAGAACTCCACGCTTAGCCTCTTCAAGGAGGACCCCGACGGCAAGGGCGCCACGCGTGTGCCGGTCAAGGTGGGCCGCGCCTCGGTCAACAGCATTCAAGTACTGGAAGGATTGAAGGAAGGCGACACGGTGATTCTCTCCGACATGTCGCGCTGGGACAATGTGGACCGCATACGGCTGGAATAACCCTGTGCGGACGGCGGGCGCTGCGCATGGCGCGCCAGCCCTTACTGAGACCGTTTTGAAAAGGAGTTGAAATGAACAAGAACCGCAGGAGTTTTCTTCGCATGGCAGCAGCCGGCGGCGCCTTGTGTGCAACCGGGGCCGCAACCGCCTTCTCCGCTCCCGGCAACGATTCCGGCTTGCTCGATCTGTTTGCGAGGCGGCAGTCGGTGCGGCGCTACAAACCCGATCCGGTTCCGGATGAGCATCTGCGCATGATTCTCGATGCGGCGCGGCGCCCTCCCACCTCGGGCAATCAGCAGCCCTGGAAGTTCCTGGTCGTCCGCAACAAGGCAACGATCGAGCGTCTGCGCGCGCGATGCCTGCAACTGCGTGAAGCGGGCTGGCCCCAGGATTTGCCCGCGGCCGAAAGAGCGGCGCGCATAGAGGCAGCAACACAGCGCCTGGCGGGCTACTTCTCCGCTCCGGTCTACATTGTCGTGCTTACCGATTCGCAATCCATGTATCCCTCCTACAACCATCACGACGGCCCCTTGGCGGCAGGATACTTGTGTCTGGCCGCGCGGGCGCTCGGTTATGGGACGGTCTATGTGACCGATGCGATTCCCGAAGAGGCCACGCGCGAAGTACTGGGCATACCGGAGCGTTACGAGCGCGTCTGCATTACGCCGCTGGGCATCCCCGATGGATGGCCCGATCCGATGCCGAAAAAGAAGCTTGAGGAGTTGGTCGTATTCGAGTCGTTTGCATAAGAGCAGGCGTCCGCGGCTGACAGGCACAATGACCCATTACCAAGGAAACAAGGGAGACAACATGGCAACCAACGACACGCTGATTGAAATCGAGGATCTGACCAAGATCTTCTACACCGACGAAGTGGAGACGCACGCGCTCTCCGGAGTTCACCTGACCGTCTCGCGGGGCGAGTACGTGGCCATGTCCGGTCCGTCGGGCTGCGGCAAGTCCACGCTGCTCTCCATTCTGGGCCTACTCGACACGCCCACCGCCGGCAAGTATCTGCTCAACGGCCAGCCGGTCGAGAACCTGAAGTTCGGCGACCGCTCGCGCATCCGCAACCAGGAGATCGGCTTCATCTTTCAGAGCTTCAACCTCATCGGCGATCTCACCGTGGAGGAGAACGTCGAGCTGCCGCTCACCTATCGCGCGGGAATGCCCTCGGCTGAGCGCAGGAAGCGCGTGAAGGAGGCCCTGGAGCGCGTCAACATGGCGCACCGCATGAGGCACTATCCGGCGCAGCTCTCCGGCGGCCAGCATCAGCGCGTCGCCGTGGCTCGCGCCCTGGCCGGTTCACCCTCCATCCTGCTGGCCGACGAGCCTACCGGCAATCTCGACTCCAAGAACGGCGAGGCTGTCATGCATCTGCTCGCCGATCTGCACCGCGAAGGCTCGACCATCTGCATGGTTACCCACGATCCGCGCTTCGCCAAGCACGCCCAGCGCGAGGTGCATCTGTTCGACGGCAAGGTCGTCAGCGAGCAGGAGTTGAAGAAGCTCGAAGAAGAAGTGGAGGCCTAGCCATGCTGCTCCAGGATCTGCGTTATGCGTTGCGCCAGTTGCGCCGCGCTCCGGGATTTGCCTTCACGGTCGTGCTCACGCTAGCCCTCAGCGTGGGCGTGGCCACGGCGGTCTTCTGCGTCTTCGATACCGTCATGCTGCAGCCGCTGCCATACTCGCAGCAAGAGAAGATAGTCGATATTCAAACCTCCAGCCGCAGCGGCTACGGCCAGCCCAGCTCCTGGCCCTCTTATCAGGACGAGCGCAACCAGGCGAAGAGCTTCACCGCGCTGGCCGGCTATGACACCTTCAGAAGAATCACCGTGGAGACGCCATCCAACGGTCCGGTTTCATTGGACTGTGTGCGCTCCAGCGACAACTTCTTCCAGGTCTTCGGCATCAAGCCCGTTCTAGGCCGCACCTATGCCTCCGGCGAGGAGCAGGACGGAAAAAACGACATTGTGGTGCTGAGTTATGAGGTTTGGCAGAGATATTTCGACGGCGATCGCGGCGTACTGAACCAGACAGTCAAGTTGGATGGCCGCGCTTCGACAATCATCGGCGTTATGCCTGCCGGCTTCCGCTTTCCGCTGTACATCCGTAATGCTGTCTATACTCCGCGAATCCTCGGAGGGCAGTACGCAAACGACAGCCGGGGCAACCACTGGTTGATGACCGTGGGCCGCCTCAAGGACGGCGTGAGCATCCAGCAGGCCCAAGCCGATCTGAGTCTTGTCTTCACGAATTTGGGCAGAGCCTTTCCGAGTGATGAAGGCCGGACAGTTCGCCTGGAATCCCTGGCGCAGAGCGCAACCTGGGGAGGCAAAGGTCCGTTGTGGACGCTGCTGGGAGCGGTGCTTGCCGTGTTGGCCATCGGTTGCGTCAATGTAGCTGGACTATTGCTGGCGCGCGGCATCAAGCGCGAGCGCGAGATGGCCATGCGCTCGGCCGTCGGCGCGGGGCGAATGCGCCTGATTCGCCAGGTGCTCACGGAAGGATTATTGCTGGCTCTTCTGGGCGCGGCGGGCGGAGTGCTGCTCGCCTGGGTGATGCTCGACCTGATGCGCGCGTTCCTGATTCATGCGCTGGAGCGCGGTCCCGATATTCAGCTTAACTGGACAGTGCTGGCAGCGGCGATTGCCGCCGCCGTGGCCGCCAGTCTTGCCGCTTCGCTGTATCCGGCATTACGCCTCTCCAACATCGATCCCAATCGAGCCTTGAAGGCCGGCGGCAGCGCGGGCTCGCAACGCGGGCAGCATCGCCTGCGCTCCGGCTTCGTGATTACGCAGGTAGCGCTCACTATTGTGCTGCTGGTAGTCGCGGGTATGTTGATCCGCATGGTCTCGCGCTATCGCAACGCCGATCTGGGCTTCGAACCTTCGCACCTTCTCGCCGCCGACCTTAGTCTCTCTCCGGCGAAGTATCAGGGGCACGATCCTTTGGGAGATTTTTATCGTCCGCTTGAGGAGCGTGTGAGTCATCTGCCCGGAGTGAAGGCGACGGGCCTGATCAGTCTCCTGCCCATCGAGCATGCATGGACTAATCAGGATGTGCATATTGCCGGTCAGCCGCCCTATCCGCCCAATCAGTCCATGAACTCCGAGTACAGATTTGTCAGTGCAGGTTACTACGACGCGATGGGCATTGCGCTGCATCGCGGACGACAGCTTTCGCCCAGTCTGGACCGCTCCGAAAACATAGCCGAAACAGCCAGAGTCGTGGTGAACGAGGCCTTCGTGCGCAAGTTCATCCCGAATGGTCTCGATCCCACCGCGCAGCGCATCGAAGACGGTGACAAGCCTGAGAATTGGGCCCAGATCGTCGGCGTGACCGGCAACGTGCGCCAGAGCATCTACGTTCCGCCGCTTGCCGAGCATGATTATCTGATCGACGAGATCGATCTCAAGGATCGCACCGCCAATCTCGCAAATATGACTCTGGTCGTTCGCACCTCCGGCGACCCCAGACAGCAGATCTCCGCCATCCGCTCCATCGTGCATGAGCTGGACCCCACAGTTCCCTTCGAGGAGCCACGCACCATGACCGAAGTCGTCTCCGAGGTTCTGGTCTTCCAGCGCATGGAGAGCTGGCTCTTCGGCATATTTGCCGCGCTGGCGCTGGCCCTGGCCCTGGTCGGCCTTTACGGCCTTGTGAGCCACGAAGTGGAGCAGGCCACGCGCGACATCGGCGTGCGCATGGCCCTGGGCGCCTCGCGCAACCGCATCCTGAGCATGGTTCTTGGCCGCGTGGCGTGGATGCTCGGCGCGGGAACGGCTGCCGGCCTGCTGCTCACCCTCGTTGCCCGCAAGCTCATCGTCATGGTCATCTACTTCGAACCGCAAAAGGAGGCCGGCGGGTTCCTCCTGCTGGCCTTGCTGATGGTGGCAGCCGGCATCCTGACGGCGTTGATCCCCGCCCGCCGCGCCGCTTCCATTGAACCCATGCAGGCGCTGCGCGCCGAATAACTCGCCGGCCAGGAGAAACGAAGATGAACACGCTGCTTCATGACCTCCGCTACGCATTGCGCCAGTTGCGCAAGTCGCCGGGATTCACGCTGACCGTCGTGCTCACGCTGGCCTTGGGCATCGGCGCTAACACCGCCATCTTCACCCTGGTCCACGGCATGCTGCTACGCGCGCTGCCGGTCGCCAATCCCGCGCAGCTCTACCGCATCGGCGACACCGACGATTGCTGCGTCGAGACCGGTTTTCAAAACGATAACGGAGACTACGCGATCTTCTCCTACGATGCCTTTCTTCACCTCAAGGACTCCGCGCCGGAGTTCGAGCAACTGGCCGCCGTGCGGGCCGGCCGCCTGCAGTGGAGCGTGCGCCGCGGAGAGTCGCAGGCCAAGTCGCTGCACGGCCAATTCGTCTCCGGCAATTTCTTTTCCACGCTGGGCCTGGGAGCCTATGCGGGGCGCGTCTTCGGAGAGAGCGACGATACGTCTTCGGCGCCTCCCGTAACGGTGATCAGCTACCGCGCCTGGCAAACGGAGTTTGCCTCCGATCCTTCGATCGTGGGATCGACCATCTTCATTCAAGCCAAGCCTTTCACCGTCGCCGGCGTTGCGCCGCCCGGCTTCTTCGGTGATCGCATCACAATTGGCCCGCCCGATCTCTGGGCGCCTCTCGCGACCGAACCCTATCTCAATGGACCAGCCAGCATCCTGCATCATAAGGACACCAAATGGCTTTATCCGCTGGGCCGGGTACGGCCCGGAACCAGCATCGGCTCGCTTCAGGCGAAACTCTCCATGGCGCTGCGCCAGTGGTTGGCCATGCGTCCGGACGTCGCGGCAGCCGAGATCGCCAAGCAGCATGTGACCATCGTGCCGGCTGGCGGCGGCATTCAGAACCTGCAGCAGGAAGCGGGCACGAGCCTGAAGATGCTGATGATCCTCTCCACTTTCGTGCTGCTGATAGCCTGCGCCAACATCGCCAATCTGATGATGGCGCGCGCCACCACGCGGCGCGCCGAGGTGGCTGTGCGCATGGCCCTGGGAGCGGGACGCCGCCGCGTCATTCGCCAGATACTTACCGAGAGCGTGCTGCTGAGCTCGATCGGCGGCCTCGCCGGATTGGCCGTTGCCTTCACCGGGGTGCGAGCGATTCTCGACCTCCCCGGCATTGGAGATCTTCCCATCGATGCCAGTCCGTCATTGCCGGTGCTGGGCTTTGCCTTCCTCGTCTCGCTGGCCACCGGCATGCTTTTCGGCGCCGTTCCGGCGTGGTTGTCGTCTCATGCGCAGCCGGCCGAGGCGCTGCGCGGCGTCAACCGCTCCACGCGCGACCGTTCGTCCCTGCCGCGGAAGGCGCTGGTCGTTGCGCAGGCAGCGTTGTCCGTGGTGCTGCTGGCCGGGGCGATCCTCATGACCAAATCGCTTGCCAACCTCGAGCATCAGAACTTTGGCATCGCCACCTCCAATCGCTACGTCGTGCACTTCGACGCGGAGGGTGATGGCTATACAGCCGATCGACTGCCTGCGCTCTACCTCGGGATCGAGAGTCGCTTCTCCGCTTTGCCCGGCGTGGCCAGCGCGGGCCTGGCGCTCTACAGCCCGCTGGAACAAGACAACTGGGGCGAGGGCGTCTTCCCGCAGGGGGTGCCCGCTCCGGGGGACAATGGCTCAACCTGGGACCGCGTCAGCCCGCGCTTTCTCGATGCCATCGGCGTGCCCGTGCTCCGCGGCCGGGGAATCACAGAGCAGGATACTTCAACTTCTCAGCCGGTAGCCATCGTCAATCAGACCTTCGCGAAGCGGTTCTTCCCCAACCAGGATCCGGTGGGCAAGCATTTCGGCAACGGTTACCCGCGGTATTCGGGCACTTTCGAAATCGTCGGCGTCTTCGCCGATTTCAAGATGAACAGCCCGCGCGAGGAAGTATACCCCGTCTATCTGCGCCCGCTCTCGCAGCAATTCACCGGCTACAAGGAACCGCCCATGATCTCCACCGAGTCTCGATCGATGTTCGTCAACTCCATGGTTCTCGACTTCAGTGCGCCGCAGCAGAATGCGGAAGCTCTGATTCGCCGCACGCTGGCCGGCATTGATCCCAATCTCACCGTGATCGGCATCGGCACTTTCGACGCGCAGGTGGCCGGCAACTTCATTCAAGATCGGATCATCGCTCAACTCACCGGCCTCTTCGGCATCCTTGCTCTGGCGCTGGCTTCGATCAGCCTCTACGGCGTCATGTCTTATTTCGTGGCCCGGCGCACCGGCGAAATCGGCATCCGCATGGCGCTGGGCGCAACCCGCGCAAGCGTTCTGGCCATGGTGCTGCGCGGCGCGCTGTGGCAGGTTCTTATCGGCCTCGGATTGGGCATTCCCGCCGCATTGCTTGCCGGGCATCTGATGGCCAGCCAACTCTACGGTGTAGGCAGCTACGATCCGCTCGCCCTGGCGGGCGCAACTTTGGTGCTTGGACTTTGCGCCGCCGCGGCGAGTTTCATTCCGGCCCGCCGCGCCGCTTCCATTGAACCCATGCAGGCGCTGCGCGCCGAATAACTCGCCGGCCAGGAGAAACGAAGATGAACACCCTGCTTCACGACCTTCGCTACGCATTGCGCCAACTCCGCAAGTCGCCGGGCTTCACGCTCACCGTGATCGTCACGCTGGCCCTAGGCATCGGGGCGAACGCGGCAGTCTTCACGCTCTTCGACCAAGTTCTCTTGCGCTTGTTGCCCGTCGACCGGCCCAGAGAACTTGTCCGCTTCGAGTGGACCGGTGACTTCTCCGGTTCCATGAGCAGCTTTGGCGGCGACCAACATAACTACTTCTCCTATCCCATGTACAAGGACCTGCGCGACCAAAGTCAGGTCTTCCAAGGAATCCTGGCCGCGGACAGAACCGGGGTCGGAGTCTCTTGGCACAACCAGGCCGAGAACAAGGACGCGGAGGTGGTCACCGGCAACTACTTTCAGATGCTCGGACTAAAACCTGCCGCCGGCCGTCTGTTCACGCAGCAGGACGACACGGCCAAGAATGCCAATCCCGTAGTGGTTCTCAGCTACGGTTACTGGAAGTCCCGCTTTGGCGAAGACCGCAACGTGCCTGGCCAGACCGTGCTCATCAACGGCCATTCCTTCACCATCCTCGGAGTGGCGCCGGAAGGCTTCGACTCCGCCATCGGCGGCTATAAGCCGGGCGTCTTCGTTCCCATCAGCATGGTCGAGATCGCCATGCCCTGGATGGCGTCTCGCGACGACCTGAACAATCACCAGTCCATCTGGCTCACGCTGGTGGCGCGGCTCAAGCCCGGTGTTACCGCATCGCAGGCGGAAGCCAGCCTCGGCCCGCTGTGGCATTCGCTGCGGGCGTATGAGCTGACGCTCTACAAATCGCATTCGGAGCGCTTCAAGAAACAGTTTCTCGACGAATCGGGATTCAAGGTCATCGACGATTCCACAGGCTTCTCGCCCGAGCGCGGCGAACTGAAGACGCCGCTCATCATCCTCATGAGCATGGCCGGTCTCCTGGTTGCCATGTGCGCCATCAACGTGGCCACGCTGCTGCTGCTGCGCGCCGCCGGCCGCGCGCGTGAAATGTCCATGCGCTACGCCCTTGGCGCAAAGCGCAGCCGCATCGTCTCGCAATTGCTCGTCGAAGGTGGGCTGCTCGGCATCTCCGGAGCGGTCGCGGGACTGCTTCTTGCGCCTTTGGTTGCCAAAACGCTGATGCGCCTGATGACCAACGCCGATCCCGGTCAGGAGCCCTACTCATCCGCAATCGACACGCGCGTGCTGCTCTTCACGATCGGAATCTCCTTGACCGTGAGCCTGCTATTCAGCATCGCTCCGGTACTCCACTTCCTGCGTCCCGATCTTGCCCAGGCCCTGCGTCAGAATGCCGGCACAGTCTCGAAGAGTTCGCAGCGCTTCAGAAAGTTGGCCGTCGGCGCGCAGATTGCCCTCAGCGTCCTGCTGCTCGGGGGCGCGGGTCTCTTTGTCCGCACCCTCGACAACCTTCGCCATCAGCCGGTCGGATTCGACATCACTCATCTGGTCACTTTCTCGCTCGATCCCACCGGCTCCGGCTATGGCGAAGACCGAACTCCGCAGATCGAAGCTAGCGCTTTCGATGCGCTGCGCCGGATTCCCGGAATCCTCCAGGTCGCCGGTACTGAGGACGCTGAACTCGCTCGAAACACGAACATGTCGGGTTTTTCCGTCCAGGGATACAAGCCGGCCGAAGACGAAATGATGAGTTTTGAAGAGCCGTGGATTACGTCCGGTTACTTTGCCACTCTTCACCAGCCACTCCTGGCCGGGCGGGAGTTCACGCCCGCCGACGCCAAAGGGCAGCCAAAGGTGGCCGTGGTCAACGCCTCCTTCGCAAAGCGATTCTACGGCTCCCAGCAGGCCGCGCTCGGCCGCCAAATCGGCTCCGGCGACAAGAACGACACCACCATCGTCGGCGTAGTCGGCGACATCCGGCACTGGAGTCCGCGCAAAGAAGTCGGTCCGGCGGTGTACAGGCCCTATCTGCAGGATGACCACCCCGGCGGTCTTCAAATCTACGCGCGTACCGCGCAGGCTCCGGAGACCATGGAAGCTGCCATCCGCCAAGCCATTCATCACCTCGATCCCACGCTGGTTGTCGATGGCCTGCGCACCATGGAGGAAGAGGCCAACCAGCGCTCTGCCGATGTACTCGCGCTGGCATTCCTGTCCATTGGCTTTTCCGCACTCGCGATGCTTCTCGCCGGCGTCGGTCTTTACGGCGTGCTGGCTTACTCCACCGAGCAGCGCACCCGCGAAATCGGCGTGCGCCTCGCTCTTGGTTCACCGCGCTCCGGCGTCGTTGTTCTCGTGGTCCGCGAGATGGCCCTCATCGCCATCGTTGCCACTGCGATTGCGCTCCCCTCGGTGATCGCGCTGGCTCGTCTTTTCCGCAGCCTGCTTTATGGCGTCACCACCTTCGATCCTCTTACACTCACCGTCGCGGTACTGTTGACAGCGGGGATGGTCGCGCTGGCCGCGGCCATCCCCGCTCGCCGCGCTGCTTCCATCGAACCGATGCAGGCGCTGCGCGCCGAATAGAAGCAACCCGCTGCAATGCACCGGCGGCGCACTGCGGAGAAAGGAGACTCACGATGCGATCGATTCTTCAGGACCTGCGTTACGCTGTGCGCCAGTTGCGCAAGTCGCCGGGATTCACGCTGACCGTCGTGCTGATGCTGGCGCTGGGTATCGGCGCGAATACTGCGGTTTTCAGCGCCATGAACGCGATCCTTATGCAGTTGCTGCCGGTGAGCCGGCCCGAGGGGCTCTCCTATGTACATATGCCCGCGGCGCAGAACCAACTGCCGAATACCGCGAGTAGCGGGGGCACGGATGTGGTGTTTTCCGAAGCCGCGTTCGAGGCGTTGCGCCAGCGCAGCGATGTCTTCGAGGAGTTGATCGCCTATGTTCCCCTCAGCTCCGCCAGCGGCGTTGCGGTGCGGCATGGAGAGTTGCCCGAAGTGGCCATCGGCGAGGAGGTCAGCGGCAACTTCTTCTCCGGCCTTGGCGCGCGGCTGGAGCGTGGCCGCGAGTTCAGCCTGCAAGACGAAAAGAACCACGCGCCGGTTGCCGTGCTCAGCTACGATTACTGGACGCGGAGTTATGCGCGCGATCCGGCGGTTGTTGGACAGACACTCTACATCAAGGGCATTCCCATGACGGTTGTGGGCGTAACGGCCCCTGGATTCAAGGGCATCGAACCGCACACCTCCACCGATTTCTGGATTCCCTTGCAAGATCGCTTCGATTTGAACGCATGGGGCATGCCTGTCGAGGTAGTCGGCCCGCTCTACAGATCGCCGAGATGGTGGTGCCTGTACTTGATGGGGCGGCTGCGCCCCGGCGTAACGCCGATGCAGGCGCAGCGGGCGCTGGCCGCAACATTGGGCGGGGTCGTGAAGGAGACCATTGGCACAGTCGATCCCAAGGAATGGAAGCCGCTGCTGGAGTTCATGCCCGCGCGCGGGAGCGGCGGCTACTACGATGCCGAAACTTATCGCGAGCCGCTGCGGATTTTGATGGGTCTGGTGGGGCTGGTGCTGCTGATTGCATGCGCCAACGTGGCCATGATGCTGCAGGCGCGGAACTCAGTGCGGCAGCGGGAGTTCAGCCTGCGTCTGGCGATTGGGGCGGGCCGGGCAAGCATCTTCTACCAGTTGCTGTGCGAGAGCCTTCTGTTGGTGAGCGCGGGCGCGGCGCTCGGCTGGCTTTTCGCGCTCGCTGCGACGCAAATGCTTGCAACGTGGTCGAAGATCGAGACCGGCCTCAGCCCGGATCGTGCTGTCTTGCTCTTTACGCTGCTCATCTCGGCGGCGGCCGCGCTGTTCTTCGGCCTGGTTCCCTTGGGGATCGCCTTGCGCGCCCCAGTCGCCGGCGTGCTGCACGCGACTGCCGCAAACGCCACCGCGAGCCGGACCCGTGTTGTCGGCGGACGCATGCTGCTGATGGGGCAGATGGCGATTTGCCTGGTGCTGCTGATGGCCGCCGGACTGCTGCTGCGCACGCTGCGCAATTATGCAACGCAGAACCTGGGAATGCAGGCTGAAGGTCTGCTCGTGTTCGGCGTCACCCCGCAGGGGCAGACCGATACTCACGTTTTCTATCGCAATCTCCTCGATCGCCTGCGCCAAATTCCCGGCGTCGAATCCGTTACCATGGCCGAAGATCGCCCCGGCTCCGGAAATTCCAATAACGACGCCTACGTGTTCGTCGACAGCGTCCTGAAGCAGGGCGAGATGCTGCGTTCCAACAAAGTGGGCGCTGGATTCTTTCACACCATGGGCATTCCCATTCTTGCCGGCCGCGACATCGCCGAGTCCGACGCGCAGGGAAGTCAGTACATCGCGTGGGTCAATGAGACCTTCGTCAGGAAGTTTCTGGCCAACACAAATCCGTTGGGACATTCCGTGGGCGGCGGCGGCGAGCATACGTCCGCCATTGCCGGCGTGGTGCGCGACAGCAAGTACACCTCGGTGGACGAAAAGCCGATGCCGATGGCCTATTTTGCTCAGATGCAGGCGCCAGCGATCGGTCCCATGAACATCGAGGTTCGCACCCGCGGCGACGCAATGGCGATGCTGCCCGCAATCCGCAAGACCGTCGCTTCGCTCTATCCGAATGTGCCCATCGAGAAGCCCATGACCCAGCAGCAGCAATTCGATGAGTCCTATGCGAAGCAGCGCATGTTTGCCGCCATGGGCGGCTTCTTCGGCTTGCTTGCGGCGCTGCTGGTGGCCACCGGACTCTACGGCAGTCATTCCTTCCGGGTGAGCCGCCGCACCACGGAGATTGGTATTCGCATGGCCCTCGGCGCAAGTCGCGCTCAGGTGCTGACCATGGTCCTGCGCGAAAGCCTGTGGGTACTGATTGCCGGTCTGGCTGTGGGCATTCCGCTCACCTTTCTCGCCGTGCGCCCGCTCAAATCGATGCTCTACCAGATGTCGCCCTTGGACCCGGTGAGCTTCGTGCTGGCCGTAACCGCAATGATCGTCGTCTCTGGATTCGCCGCGCTCATCCCCGCCCGCCGCGCCGCATCCATCGAACCCATGCAGGCACTGCGGACCGAATAGAAGCAACCCGCTGCAATGCACCGGCGGCGCGCTGCGGAGAAAGGAGACTCGCTATGCGATCAGTTTTTCAGGACCTGCGTTACGCGTTGCGCCAGTTGCGCAAGTCGCCGGGATTCACGCTCACGGCGGTAACCGTGCTGGCGCTGGGGCTGGGCGCAAACATCGCCGTCTTCACCGTGCTCAACGGAGTTCTGCTGCGCCCGCTGCCCTATGCGCAACCGGATCGCGTCGTCTCCATTGAACTCACCGGACCGATGCCGTATTACTCGATGACCTATGCAAACATGCTCCAGTTGCGCGATGCCGCCGGAAATAACATGAAGATCGGCGCGATTCTGTATGAGGGTAAGGAAAACGCAAGCGTGGTTGGCCCCGGAGGCCGGTTCCAGGTCAGGCGTCCGTCCGTAACCGCAGGACTGTTTGACATGCTTGGCGTCCAGCCTGCCCTAGGCCGCGGTTTTCGCGAGGACGAAAACACACCGGGGAACAACCATGTGCTCCTCATCGGCGACGATGTGTGGCGCAAGCTCTACAACACCGACCCAAACGTCCTGGGCAAGACTCTCACCATTCGTCAGAAGCCATACACCATCATCGGCGTGATGCCGAAAGGCTTTTTCTTCTCCTACTACGACGAGATGACGATCTGGTCGCCCGTTGAAATCACACCGGCCAACCGATCTTCCATGGGGGGACAGTCCAAGTGGGGCGAAATGTTCGCGCGTCTTCCCGAGGGAGTCATACCGGCTCAGCTTGCAGCAAACCTCAGCCGGGCTCAGGCCGTTATCGCCAAGGAGGTCCCCGACGACAACCTGCCCACAAACGTCAAGGTTACGGATTGCCAGACGGCTCTCAATCGTACTGCGCGCAAGCCGCTGCTTCTGCTCTATGCGGTTGTCGCCGGCATCTGGGCGCTGGCCTGCCTCAACGTGACCAGCCTCATGCTGGCGCGCGCGGTTTCGCGCACTCGCGAGCAGGCCGTCCGCGCCGCGCTGGGAGCAAGCCGCGCTCGTTTGCTGCAACAAACCATCGTGGAGAGCCTGTTGCTCAGTGGCATCGGCAGTTTCTTCGGACTGCTCCTCGGTCAATCCGCCATCAAACTGCTTTGGCATCAAATCACCCGCAATTTGCCGCTCTCCAAAATGGTTCATCTCGACTGGCGGGTCGTTGTTTGCCTCGCGTCGCTCACGCTTCTTACTGCAATTCTCGTCGGCGTCTTCCCCGCGCTGCGCGCCATGCGCCGCGATGTGCAGGGCAGCCTTCACGGTGTTACTACCACGGCTTCGACCGGCCAGAATCGCACCCGCGAAGCATTGGTGGTGGCGCAACTCGCGCTGACGCTCATCTTCCTTGTCGGCGCCGGTCTTTTCCTCCGTACCATTCACGCTCTGCGCCAGGCGCCCCTTGGATTTGCGCAGCAAAATGTGCTCACTGGAGGCATCATTCTGAACGGCACCTCTGGGAACGAAACAGACGATGTGGATCACCCCAGCGTGGTGCGCGACTCCTATCTGCCGCTGCTCGAGCGCCTGCGCGCCATCCCCGGCGTTCAGGTGGCAGCCCTCAGCTCGGTCCTGCCCTTGCGGCGCGAGATGAGCGTTGCCATCATCACCAACCTGGACCACAAGGAAGTTCCGTACGGAAAACAGCCGCGGGCCGACGGACGCCTGGCATCGCCCGGGCTCGTCGATGCGCTGGGGATCCCCACGATCCGCGGCCGCTTCTTTACCGACGACGACACGCCGTCGTCTCCGCCCGTCGTTGTCGTCAACAAGGCCTTCGCCGACATGTACCTACCCAACCAGGACCCGGTCGGCCACACGCTCTCGATGGCCAAGAAAGGGCTATTCGCCGATATGCATATTGTTGGCGTCATCGGCGACGTAAAGCAGACCAACGTCACCGATGCCACCAAGCCCGAGATCTATTTCTGCCTCGCGCAGACCGAGCCTGGCACGCCGCTCTACGGCATCGCCACCGCCTTCATTCAGGTAGCCATTCGCGCCGCCGTCCCCGCCGATTCGCTGCGCGCGCAATTCGACAAAGTGCTGCACGAGGTCGCCCCCGATGCCACCACCACCGACGTGAAGACCATTCACGAAGCGGTCGAAGACTCCTTCGGCTCGCAGACTCTTATCGCGCATCTGCTGGAGAGCTTCGCCACGCTGGCGCTTATGATAGCCTCCGTCGGCCTTTACGGCTTGCTCTCCTTCGCCGTGGCGCAGCGCACGCGCGAGATCGGCCTGCGCATTGCCTTGGGCGCGCCGCAGGCCAGCATCCTCTCGCTCATCCTGCGCCGGGCGCTCGTGCTGGTGGCCATCGGATTGACCATCGGCGGCGCGCTGGCCTGGTTTGCGGTCCGCTTCGCCGCCAGCTACATCTACGGCGTGCAGGCGCACGACGGCCTCACCTTCGCAGCGGTCGCCCTGGTTCTTGCCGCGGCCTCTTTCCTTGCCGCCTGGCTGCCCGCTCGCCGCGCCGCAACCGTTGACCCCATCCTTGCTTTGAGATCGGAGTAATTCAATGATCGAACTGAAACACGTGGAAAGAAGTTACAAGACCGGACCTACCGAAACCTGGGTGCTGCGCCGCATCGGCTTAACCATCAAGGAAGGCGAGTTTGTCACCGTGATGGGACCATCGGGCGCGGGAAAGTCCTCGCTGCTGAACGTGCTGGCGCTGCTCGACGACGGCTGGCTGGGCGAGTACTGGTTCGGTGAAACGCCCGTCCACAAACTCAACCGCAAGCAGCGCGCCGATCTCGCCCGCCAGCGCATCGGCATGGTCTTCCAGAGCTATCACCTGCTGGACGATCTCACCGTGGCCGAGAACATCGACCTGCCGCTCAGCTACAAGGAGATACCCGCCAAGGAGCGCCAAGGAATGGTGGCCGACATTCTCGACCGCTTCCAGATCGTGGCCAAGAAGGACCTGTTCCCTTCGCAGCTCTCCGGCGGGCAGCAGCAACTGGTGGGCATCGCGCGCGCCGTGGTCCATGCGCCCGCGCTGCTGCTGGCCGACGAGCCGACCGGCAACCTGCACTCCACGCAGGCGCGCGAGATCATGGAGCTTTTTTGCGAGCTGAACCGCGCCGGCACGACCATTGTGCAGGTGACGCACTCTGAGCGGAACGCACGCTACGGCAGGCGCATCGTCGAGCTGCGCGACGGCTGGCTCACGCGCGATGAGATTCTGCCGCCAGCGGCAACGGAGGCCGCAACCAAGTGAACCATCCACAGACAGACTTGGCCGGATTCATGCGCGTCGCCGCCGCGATTTTGCTGTTGCAGGCAAACCTTGCCTTCGCAGTGGAACCCGGAGTATCTCCGCCCTCCGTGCAAACGCCCGCGCCGGCAGCGGAAGCGGCTCGGACTCCCGCCAGCCAGATTCCCTTCGACCAGCTGCTGCGGCCCTCGCGCAACCCCATCGACGCCTACCGCGGCCTGATCGTTCCCCCGCCAAGCATGGCTAACTCGCCGCGGCTCGACTCGATGGTGCGCGACGGCAAGATCTACCTCTCGCTCCGCGACGCCATCGACCTGGCGCTGGAAGATAACCTGGACATAGTCATCGCGCGCTACAACCTGCCCATTGCGCGGATGGACATCCTGCGCACACAGGCCGGAGGCTCGGTGCGCGGAGTCAATACCGGCGTCGTATCGGGCACGCCCGGCGGCGCGGGCGAGGCATTCGGCGGCGGCGCGGGCGCGGGCGCCGGCGGCACCTCAGGCGGTGCGGGCGGCGCTGGAGCAGGCGCTTCGGGCCTGGTTCAATCCACCCTGGGCACGGGCACCTCGGTCTCCTCCTTCGATCCCTACATCAATGCCGTCACCTATGTGGATCACACCTCGCAGTTGCTGCCCAACCGGACCCTCTACGGCGTGCCTGCCATCCACCTGAACACCATCCTGGGCAATGTGACCTATTCGCAGGCGTTTCCCATCGGGAGCAGCCTCCAGGTGGCATGGGATAACAACCGTCAAACGACCAACAGCCCCAACAACACCCTGAATCCGCAGTTGAATTCCTTTGTCCAGGTCGGCTTGCAGCAGCAACTGCTGGCTGGCCGCGGCCTGGGGCCGAACCTGCGCTTCCTGCGCATTGCCCGCACCAACCAGCAGGTCTCCGATATTGCCTTCAAAGCCCAGGTCATCGCCACCGTGACTCAGATTTGCAACCTGTATTGGGACCTGGTTAGCGCCTATGATGAGGAGCAGGTCGGCGAGCGCTCGGTGGAGTTTGCCCGCCAGACCCTGGAGACCAGCCGCAAGCAGCTTGAGCTGCAGGCGATTCCGGAGATGGACGTGCTGAAAGCGGAGGGAGAGATGGCCAACCGCGAGCAGGATCTGACCGTCTCCCGCACCAACCTCGAGCTGCAGGAACTTTACATGAAAAACGCCATCACCCGGAGTCTCGACGACCCTGTCTTGCAGGAGATGCCGGTGGTGCCCACCGACCATATCGCCAGCCAGATTGAGCCCCTCGCCGAGCCGGTGCAGGATATGATTGCCGACGCGCTCAAGAATCGCACCGAGCTGCAGGAATCGAGCCTGGTTTTGCAGAACAGCGAACTCAGCCGCAAGACCGCGCGCAATGCGCTGCTGCCCTCGCTTTCCGCATACGGCTTCTACGCCGGCACCGGATACGCCGGCACGCCGAATCCGCTGAACGGCGCCGGCGTCAACGTCCCTGCCGGCTACGGCGGGGCGCTGGAGAATGCGTTGAACTACTCCTCGCCCGAGTACCAGGTGGGCTTTCAGTTGAACGTGCCTTTGCGCAATCGCATCGCCAAGGCCGACCAGTATCGCACCGAACTCGAATACCGCCAGTCGCAGGTGTACCTTGAAGAGTTGAAGAAGCGCATCCGCATCGAGGTGCGCAACGCAAGCTATGCGCTCGAACAAGGCGTCAGCCGCGTCGATGCGGCGCGCAAGGCGCGCGACCTGGCCGCGAAGACATTGGATATCATGCAGAAGGAACAGAAGCTGGGCGCGGGATCGAATCAGCAGACCCTGGCCGCCGAGCACGACCTGGCCCTGGCCGAGTCGGCTCTGGTGACCGCCGAGACCGCTTACGAAAAGGCGCGCATCGAGGTGCGGCGCGCCACCGGCTCGGTGCTTGAAACCTACGGCATCTCGATCGCTGACGCCAAGGCCGGCGCAGTGGAGGCGAACCATCTCCAGTAAGCAAGAGCCAATCCGGGTGCTGGTTGCAGACGATCAGCCGCACATCCTCGAAGCCGTCGAGCTGCTGCTGGCGCCGCGCGGCATACGCGCGGACTGCGTGCGCTCGCCCCAGTTGCTGCTGGAGGCGCTGAGCTGCGGCGACTACGATGTGGTGCTCATCGACCTCAACTACACACGCGACACCACCTCCGGCCAGGAGGGCCTCGATCTGCTGGCCCGCATTCAGGAGTTCGACCCGCGGCTGCCGGTCATCGTCATGACGGGCTGGGGAAACATCGACCTGGCCGTCGAGAGCATCAAACGCGGCGCGCGCGACTTCATTCAGAAGCCCTGGGAGAACGAGCGCCTGATCTCCCTCATCCGCGTCCACGCCGAACTTCGCCAGGCCCTGCGCCGCGCCCGCCAACTGGAACTCGAGAATCGCCTCCTCCGCGCCGAAGGCACCCCGGAGTTTGTGGCCGGCGCGCCTTCCATGCAGCCGGTGCTGGACCTGATAGCGCAGGTTGGCCCCTCCGACGCCAACGTGCTGATCACCGGAGAGCACGGCACCGGCAAGGAGATCGTGGCCAAGCTGCTGCACGCCGCATCGCCCCGCGCGCGCATGGCCCTGGTCGCGGTCAATGCCGGCGGCCTGCCTGAAGGCACCTTTGAAAGCGAGATATTCGGCCACGTCAAAGGCGCCTTCACCGATGCCCGCACCGACCGCGTCGGCCGCTTCGAACTGGCCAGCGGCGGCACCCTCTTTCTCGACGAGATCGCCAACGTCCCCATTCGCCAGCAGGCCAAGCTGCTGCGAGTTCTTGAAACCGGCGAACTGGAGCGCGTCGGCTCCTCGCAAACCCGGCGTGTGGATGTGCGCATCCTTTCGGCGACCAACGCCGATCTCCAGGAAGAGGCCAAAGCGGGCAACTTTCGCGAGGACCTGCTCTTTCGTATCAACACGGTCGAGATTCACCTTCCCGCCTTGCGCGACCGCCGCGAGGACATTCCCCTGCTGGCCCAGCACTTTCTGGGCCGCAATCGCACCCGCTATCGAAAGCAGATCGCCGGCTTCTCACCGGCCGCCATGCAGCAAATGATGCAGTATCCCTGGCCGGGCAACGTGCGCGAACTCGAGCATACCGTTGAGCGAGCCGTCCTGCTCTGCCGCGGCGAAGAGGTCGAGCCGGCCAATCTGGCTATTGCCTCCGCCAAGTCCGCCGCCCAGTCCTTTGAGAACATGAGCATCGACGAGGTCGAAGCCCTGCTCATTCGCAAGGTGATGCGCCGCTGCGATGGCAATATCACTCAGGCTGCCGAGTCCCTCGGACTCAGCCGCGCCGCGCTCTATCGCCGTATCGAGAAATATGGCCTCTGAGAAGTTTGCCCGCAGACGCCGCCCGGTGGTCCGCCGGGCGCGGTTGTTTTGTCTACTTCTGGCGCTGCCCGCACTGATCCTGGCCGCAGTCGTTATCTACCAGCAATCGATCGCCCTCGCGCCGGCTCTTCTGCTCGCCGGTTGCTTGTTGCTTTACCTCCTGCTGGTAGCTGCTGCATTCATCGAGGGCATGATTCGCCCTCTGCAGACCCTCTCAAACGTCGTCGCCTCCATGCGCGAGGGCGATTACTCCTTCCGCGCCCGCGGGGCCGGTACAGCGGATGCGCTTGCTGAACTGGCCGCCGAGATCAACGCCCTCGCCGATCTGCTTCAGAAGCAGCGCGTGCGCTCGCTCGAGGCCACCGCGCTGCTGGCCCGCATCCTCGAAGTCCTGACCACGCCCCTGTTCGCCTTCGACCGCGAGAACCTGCTCCAGCTGGTCAATAACGCCGGCGTCAAGCTGCTGGGTCTTCCCCACGCCCGCTGCTTCGGCCACAGCGCGCGCGAACTGGGGCTGGAAGAGCTGCTTGCCGCGCCCGACCAGACCATTCACTCCTTCGGCGCCAAATCGACGCGCTGGCTGCTGCGCAAGGCAGCCTTCCGCCAGGACGGCGCGCCGCACACCTTGCTCCTTCTGGCCGATGTCAGCCTTCCCCTTCAGGAAGAGGAGCAGACGGCCTGGAAGCGGCTTATCCGGGTTCTCGGCCACGAGCTTTCCAACTCGCTGGCCCCCATCAAATCCATTGCCGGCAGCCTAGTGGCGCGGCTGGATCAGATGAACGGCGACGAAGCGGCGTTGCGCGACTTCCGCCGCGGCCTTGGCGTTGTCGAGAGTCGCGCCGACTCATTGCACCGTTTCGTCGAATCCTACCGCCAGCTTGCCCAGTTGCCTCCGCCGCGGCTTCAGCCGGTCCCATTGGGTCCGCTGCTGGAGCGGGTAGCGCTCCTCGAACGGCGTTTGCCTGTCCAACTCAATCCCGGCCCGGCAGTTGTCCTTCAGGCCGACCCCGACCAACTGGAGCAGATGTTCATCAACCTGCTGGCCAACGCCGTGGATGCCTCGCTGGCCAACGGCGTTCAGCCGGTACGCGTTGGCTGGCGGACCGCCGGCTCGACCCTGCTGGTGGCCATTGAGGACAGCGGCATGGGCATCGCCAACGCCGAGAACCTCTTCGTCCCCTTCTACACCACCAAACCGACGGGCAGCGGCGTGGGTCTGGCCCTGGCCCAGCAGATTGCCCGTGCCCACGGTGGCGAAATCAACCTTGTCAACCGCGAAGACGGCCCCGGCGCACGCGCCACCGTCCGTTTGTCTTTGCCGCAGCCATAGCACACCCTGAGAACAAGCGCGCATGCGATCTCCAATACTGCCCCACACGCGGCCGCCACTGTTCGTTTGTGGACGGTTGGTTTCGCTTCCGAACATGCCGGGCGTGCGCGACTCGCATCTTGAATGCCCTAAGCGACTGACAATAAACGTCGAACCACCCAGGCGGTTTGGCCGTGAGAATGCAATGTCTGAAAGCAGGTTTCCAAGAGCGGAATAGGATCGAATTCGGAGGCTTCTGTGCACTCAGTGCTCCAGGATCTGCGTTACGCGATACGGCAGTTGGCCAAGTCGCCGGGCTTTACGATTGCGGCGATACTGACGCTGACGATTGGCATCGGCGCGAACACGGCGGGCTTCAGCAGCATGGATGCCGTTGTTCTGCATCCGCTGGCGGTGCCCCAGTTGGACCGCGTGGTGACGGTCTTCGAACAGCGGGACCGCGGCGGTGATGAGCATGTGGCGCTGGCCAACTATCAGGATTGGACCCGCCAGAGCCGCTCCTTTGAAGAGCTGGCGGTGCTCACCGGCGCCGAGATGAGCCTGACCGGGGCTGGCGACGCCGCGCATGTGCGGGCGGCGCTCACTTCGGCCAGCTTCTTCAGCGTTCTGCGCACGCAGACGCTCCTGGGCCGCGTCTATGGCGAGAGCGAGTGCCAGCCCGGAAGCGATGCCGTCGCGGTTCTGAATTACGGTTTCTGGGAGCAGCGCTTTGCCGGCGATCCGGCGGTTCTGGGCCGCAAGGTCGAGCTCGATCAGCGGGAATACACCATCATCGGCGTCATGCCCAAAACCGTGCAATATCCTTCGGATGTCGACATCTATCTGCCCTTTGCGCCCACGCCGCAACAACTCGCCGACCGCGCCGCGCGCGACTATCTGGTGACCGGACGGCTGCGCGATGGCGTCACGGTCAAGCAGGCCCAGGCGGAGATGCGCATCGTCGCCGATCACCTGGCCAAGGCCTATCCGTCAACCAACCTGGGGCTTTCGGCAAGGGTCGAGCCGCTGCTGGACGGCATCAATGGCGAATGGACTCCGATGTATTACCGGCTGGTGATGGGCGCCACGCTCTTCGTGCTGCTGGTGGTCTGCGCCAATGTTGCCAACCTGCAGTTTGCGCGCGGCATTGCGCGCCGGCCGGAGATCGCCATGCGCACCGCGCTGGGCGCGAGCCGCTGGCGGATCATGCGCCAGTTGCTGATGGAGAACATTCTTCTGGGGTTCGCCGGCGCGGCCGGAGGGCTGATTTTCGGCGGGGTTTATCTGCATGTGATCCTCATCTCCATGCCCGCGCGGGTGGCGCGCTACATGGCGGGCTGGTCCAATACCTCTTTGAATGGCCGGGTGATGGCATTCTCTCTGCTGCTGGCTGTTGGGGCGGGCGTGGTTTCTGGAATTGCGCCGGCGGTAGAGGCGTTGCGGCTGAATCTTGTGGAACAGCTGAGGTCGGGATCGCGCGGGACCACCGCCTCCCGGCGGAGCGGTCGGTTGAGGAGCATCTTTGCCGTCTCCCAGATCGCGCTGGCCGTGGCGCTGGTGATTGGCGCGGCGTTGATGTCGAAGGGCATGTTCCGGCTGCTGCACCTGGCCGACGTGTACGAACCGCAGAAAGTGCTCACCTTCAACGTGAACTTGCCTCCGGCCCGTTACGATACGCCGCAAAAGCAGGCCGCATGGTACCAAAACAGCCTTCAAAAGCTGCGCGCTCTGCCCGGCGTGACCCATGCCGAAGTGAGCTCCGCGCTGCCCTACAGCGACAACGGCTGGCTGCAGGATTGCGCCATCGAGAATCGTCCCGTGGCTCCGGGCAAGTTTCAGAGCGCGCTGCGTCTGCCGGTCAGCGACGGGTACTTTGCCGCATTTCGCATTCCCATCGTCGCCGGGCGCGGGTTCACCAGGAGCGATTCGCTGGGCTCGCAGCCGGTAGCCGTCGTGAGCCAGCACTTCGTGGCGCGGTACTTCCCCGGCGAAGACCCGATTGGCCGCCGCATCCGCATGGGCGATCCGAACTCGAGCCAGGAGCCGTGGCTGACGATCGTCGGCGTCGCGCTGGAGACGAGCTACTCCACGTGGGATGAGACTCTCCAGCCGGTCGTGTACATGAGCGCGGCGCAGATTCCGCCCAACAGAGCGACTTACGCTGTGATCACCGATGGCGATCCGCTGGCCCTTGCCGCGCCGGTGCGCAAGGCGCTGGCCGGGCTCGATTCCACGCTGCCGCTGGATGTGGTGATGACCTACCGGCAGTACCTGAATGAACTGCTGACGGGGCTGATGTATGCCGCGGCGATGCTGGTCGTCGATGCCCTCATCGCCATGCTGCTGGCGGCGATCGGCATCTTCGGCGTGATGGGCAACCTGGTTGGCGAGCGTACGCGCGAGATCGGCGTGCGGCTGGCCATGGGCGCCCGGCGCGAAGACATTTTGCAGTTGATTCTGCGCCGGGCGGCCTGGCTCACCGGCACAGGACTGTGTGCCGGCCTTCTCATGGCTTATGGGTTGGCGCATCTGGTCGCCAACCTGCTCCAGGGCGTGCGCCCGGACGACCCCGTGGTCTTCGCAGCCATCACGCTCACCGTCGCCGCCATTGCCCTCGCCACCAGCTGGCTTCCGGCGCGGCGCGCCTCGCGCATCGATCCCATGGTCGCCCTGCACGACGAATAGAAGGGGTCTAGCTTTCCTGGAACCGCGGTTGTGGCCGAATGCTCGCTTTGAGCGTCCCATTTCCCTTCCGCGTCCATTCGTTGTAGCATTTTGTCGGATGGGCCATGCGCCTTCGGCCCGCTCCACGAGGTACTGGAATTCCATGAATCGCAAGTTTTCGTTCTGTATTGGCCGCCGAGACGTGCAAGATTCAAGTCCGCAAGACTCAAGATCGACCAACGGCCGTAAGCCCTCCAACGGCTTTACGCTGATGGAGTTGCTGATCGTCATGGCCATCATCGCCATCCTGATGCTGATTGCCATTCCCACCGTCGGCAGCTTGAGAAAGAGGGCCAACGACCTCTCGGCGATCCAATCCGTCCGGGCCATCCAGCAGGCGGAGATGCAGTACGAGTCCACCTATCCCGCCAATGGCTATGCATGTTCGCTGACAGCTTTGGGCGGCGACCCGAGCGCCGGCGCTCCCTCGCCAACCGCGGCGCAGATGCTGCAGGGCGACCTGACCTCCGGATTCAAATCAGGCTATATCTTCACCATCGGAAACTGCACCAAGGTGACGATCAACAGCACCGACCGGTATACCGGCTACTCGGTGACAGCTGTTCCGCAGACCGTGGGCAAGACCGGGGACCGTGGCTTCTGCAGCGACCAGTTCGGCACCATCAAGGCCGATCCGGCGGGCGGCACCAACTGCACCCAGCTCCTGCAATGAACCCACGCAAACGCTTCAGGCGCGGCGGCTTTATCTTAGCCGCCACGCTGATCGCAACTTGTCTTTGCGCCCAGCAACGTTCGCCGTCCGCGCAGGACCCGGCCGCGCAGGACCCGGCCGCGATGGATTCCGCGCGGGAGCTGGCCCGGCGCGTCGACCGGCACTACAATCAGCTGCACTCGCTCACGGCCGGCTTTACCGAGAGCTATGAGGGGCTGGGAATCAAGCGCGCCGAAAGCGGGATGCTGCTGCTGCTCAAGCCCGGCCGCATGAAGTGGGAGTACAGCTCGCCGCCCGGCAAGCTCTTCCTGCTCGACGGCAAGTACGCCTGGTTCTACTCCAGCGGCGACTCTCAGGTGCAGCGCATCCCCGCCAGAGAACTCGACGACCTGCGCTCCCCGCTGCGCTTTCTGCTGGGCCGCACCGAGCTCGAAAAGCAATTGGACAATTTGACTCTGTCTGGAGCGTCCGGCGGACTCTTCCTGCTTACCGGCCAGCCCAAGGGTGAGGAAAAACGCGTGGCGCGGCTCACCCTCACCGTAACCGCCGAAGGCGCAATTGCCGGCATCGAGGTCGAAGAGACCGACGGCGCACTGACCCGCTTCACGTTCACCGGAGAAGCAGCCAACGCCCCGGTCTCCCCGGAAGCCTTCCACTTCACTCTGCCCGCTGGCGTCCCGGTGGTAGATGCGCTGCCGCCGGTGTAGCAGGCGGTCTGCCTCGGAAGCAGTGAAGCGACCTTGATTCCAAAAGCAGAACGGCCCGGAGTCCATTGGATTCCGGGCCGTTCGATCTTCCAGCAGCTGCTTCTCTTAGGCAGCTTTCTCCGCAGCCAGAGCGGCCTTGGCCTTCTCCACGAGATTGGTGAAGCCGGCAGCGTCCTTGACCGCGATGTCGGCCAGAATCTTGCGGTCCAGCTCGATGCCGGCCTTTTTCAGCCCGCTGATGAACTGCGAGTAGCTGATTTGGTTGAGCTTGGCGGCGGCCGAGATGCGCACGATCCACAGCGAGCGGAACTGGCGCTTCTTCTGCTTGCGGCCAGTGTAGGCGAACTTGAGGCCGCGCTCGACGGCCTCCTGCGCTGCCTGGTAGAGCTTGGATTTGGTCAGGAAATAACCGCTTGCTCGCTCGAGAATCTTCTTGCGGCGGTCACTCCGCTTGGTGCTGCGCTTTACGCGGGGCATTGGGTCTTCTCCATTTTGCGTTCGGTTATGCGGCTGGAGGCAGGAGGCCCAAGCCGGCAAGGGCTGGGCGGTAAACCTCTTCACTCGCTCTTATCAAGCCTGAATCTCTCGGCAGGTCGAAACAGCGGAGCTGTCCGGACTGCCGGAGGCCGCGCAACGCGTTGGCTGCGGCCCTGAAGCGCCGTCTCCGTGTGGGGGAGAAGGCGCGACGATCAGGCGTAAGGAATCATGCGCGCCACCTTCGCGTAGTCGCCGTCTGAAACCAGCACGGTCCGGCCGAGCTTGCGCTTCACCTTTGGCGATTTCGACGTAAGGATGTGCCGCGTCTTCGTCTGGCCCCGCTTGATCTTGCCGGTTCCAGTCTTGCTGAAGCGCTTCTTCGCGCCCGTATGGGTCTTCAACTTGGGCATTGTCTTCTCGTTGTTCTTGTTATTCCGATTGCCGGGCAGAGCGGGTTCACTCCGCCGCACTGCCCGCGAGACAGGGACTTCCTTCCCCTCTTGAGGCTTCAACCAGTATATCGCAGGTTCCGTTTCCCTGCCACGGCCAATTGCGGTCTGCCGGCTAAATGCTCTGCGCACTGCGCAATGTACATTGAATCGTGGAGAGTCCGCGCTCTTGAGGAAGACCCCGGGACGCTCTAACCCTCCAGCATCAGCAGGCGTTCCGGATCGAGCTTGACCTCCCACGGTTGTGGCTTCGCACTCAACGCGCGCCAAAGCTCCTTGGGCACATCGGCTTGCAGGTGCGCCGGTTCGCCCGGCCGCGGCACGGCATGGAGGCGCAGATACAGCGTCATCTCATGCGGCGCCTCGCTGGTGCTCACCAGCCAGCACAGAAAGGTATTCACTGCCCTCGAGGCCGGCTGCAAGACGATCTGATGGGAGCGAAGGCCCACATGGGTCAGCTCGTGGGGTACCGGCGTCGCCGTATCGAGCTCGCAGTTCCAGGCCCCCACGGCAATGCGGTGCGGGTTCACGCGCCAGGCCACGGCGATGTTCTTGCAGCCGGTCAGTTGCGCCGCCGCGACGGTTTGCGGCCGCTCGAAGAGCTGGTGCTTCGGCCCGCTGGCGATCACCCGGCCATTGTCTAATACCAGCAGATCGCTGCAGAACCGGAATGCTTCCTCCATATCGTGGGTTACAAAGATCACCGCGCCTTCGTAGCCGGCCAGGGTCTCGCGAAGCTGCTCTTCCATTCGCCGCCGCAGGTGAGGATCGAGCGCGGCGAAGGGTTCGTCGAAGAGCAGCGCATCCGGATCGGTGGCCATGCACCGCGCAATGGCCACGCGCTGCCGCTGCCCGCCTGAAATCTCCTTGGGATAGCGGCCGGCCAACTCCGCTATGTGCATCGACTCGAGCTGCTCCGCTACGCGCGCTTGCCGCTCCTCCTTGTCCAGAGCGCTCAAACCGAAGCCAATATTCTCCGCCACCGTCATATGGGGAAAAAGTGCAAAATCCTGAAAGACGACCCCAATTCTCCTGCGCGCGGCGGAGATGTTCCGCCCCGTTTCGCTGTTGTACAACACCCGGCGGTTCAGCACGATGCGCCCGCTATCTGGCGCAACGATGCCGGCGATCATGCGCAGCGTCATGGACTTTCCCGCACCCGATGGCCCCAGCAACCCAACCGCTCCGTTTCCGGTGCTAAAGGCCACCTGCAAGCTGAAGTTTTTGAGCGCCTTTTCCACGTCAATCTCGATCGTTGCGGAGGGTTCGGACTCCTCGATCGGATGTGAACGAGCAGGAAGCTCCACATGGGTCGTGTCAAAGTGCGGCGCGACCGTAGGCTTGGCAGGCTTCCGCGCCGGCCTTCCTGTCCCGATCTGCCAATTCAGCAGCCGGATGATGCCCAGCGAAATTGCAACAATCAGGCTCACCCACAGGAGGGCAACGAGCATATGGCCGTCCTCGACCGCGGAGTAGATAGCCATGGGCATGGTCTGCGTGCGCCCTGGTATATTGCCGGCCAGCATGAGCGTAGCCCCGAATTCTCCCATCGAGCGCGCAAAAGCCAGAACCGTTCCAGCCAGCACGCCCGGCGCGGCAAGCGGCAAAAGCACTCGCCGAAAGACTCTGTCTTCCGAGGCACCCAGCGTGCGCGCCGCATCCAGAAGCGTGGGGTTCACCTGTTCAAACGCGCCCAGGGTGGTGCGGTACATGAGCGGGAAGGCCACAGCGGTTGCGGCGATGACCGTTGCCGGCCAGGAGAAGACGATGGTGATGCCCACCTGTTCCAGCACGTAGCCGATCAAGCTGTGCCGCCCGAAAATCACCAGGAGAAAGAAGCCAACCACGGTGGGCGGAAGAACCAGGGGCAGCGTCAGAATGCCGTCGATCCAGGCGCGCAGGCTGCCACGCATGGCGAACATCTTCCTTGCCGCCAGCAGCCCCAGAAAGAACGTGGCGATCGTGGCCGCGCAGGTGGTGGCCAGCGAAATGAACAGCGGCGATAGACCGGAGTGCGGCATCACTTTGCAGCTATTGTAAACCCATGCTTCACAAAGATCGCCAGAGCCGCGGGGCTGCCGAGATACTCGACAAACTTCCGCGCCGCCTCCTCGCCGCGGCTCCCCTTCACCACCGCCGCTGGATAAACGATCGGGTCGTGCGCCGATTCGGGAGCCGCGGCCACTATCCGAACCTTCCCTGAAGCTTGAGCGTCGGTCGAATACACCAGCCCCGCATCAGCATTGCCGGTCTCCACAAAGGTCAGCACCTGGCGCACATCGCTCCCAAACGCCAACTTTGCGTTAAGCTTCTCCAGCAGATGAAGCTCCGCCAGCGTCTGCCGCGCATACTGCCCAGCCGGAACGCTGGCCGGGTCGCCCACAGCGATCGACCGGATCGAAGGGTCCGCAAGTCCCTGAAAGTCTCGCAGCCTGGAATCGAGCGGCACAATCAGAACCAGCGTGTTCCGCAGCAGATTGCGGCGCGTGCCGGCGGCGATCAATCCCTCGCTTTCCAGGTCGTCCATGGGTTTGGAGGCCGCCGATAGAAACACATCCACGGGCGCGCCCTGGTCGATCTGCGCCGCCAGAGTCCCCGAGGAAGCGAAGTTATTGACGAATCCAACATCCGCATGACCTTGCCTGTAAGCGGCCTCGGCCTCCGCGAGCGCATCCTTCAGACTGGCGGCCGCTGAGACGGTCAGCGTAACTCGATTCTGGCCATAACCTGCTCCGCATAGGCCCGCAAGCAGAACCAGCGCCGCGAAAGAGCGGAAGAGCCGGCCATGCGCACTCTGTTGTCGCGGCGATCCCATTCCGATCGTTCCTCCAGCCGGCCGCCCGATTTGCCGCGTACCGCGATAAATAGCAGCTTCCGGCATCAACCGTAGCATACTTCTTTGCGAATGGACCGGGTTGGCCTTTTCTCTCGGCCTCGGCCTTTAGCAAGATAAGCTAGTTGTCGTGCCTCCAGGAACGATAGGGATGGAGTAAGCTACTCCCATGGCAAATGCACGTTCAGGGTCGATCCATCTGTTTCGTCTCGCCGGAGTCGATGTGTTTCTGCATTGGTCCTGGTTTATCGTGGCGCTGATTGAATTGCAGACCCGGCAAGGCCGGTACTCCTCTATCGCCTGGAGCGCGCTGGAGTATCTGGCGTTGTTTCTGATTGTACTGACGCATGAATTCGGGCACTCCTTGGCTTGCCGGCAGGTGGGCGGAACGGCGAACCGGATCGTGCTCTGGCCCCTGGGCGGAGTGGCATTCGTGAAGCCGCCGCAGCGGCCCGGCGCCACGCTCTGGAGCATCGCGGCTGGTCCGCTGGTGAATGTGGCCCTCCTCCCCATCCTGATCGCGGCATTTGTGATGAGCCGGTCATTTGGTTGGGCGCATACCATGCACGATGCCTATGTATTCGTGCGGGCGATGTTAGCCATCGACGTGTCTCTGCTGGTCTTCAATATGCTGCCCATCTACCCTCTGGATGGCGGCCAGATTCTCCGCTCTCTGCTGTGGTTCGTGATGGGCCGCGGACGCAGCCTGATGGCGGTCACGATCCTAGGCTTTTTAGGTATCGTTGGGTTCTTTGGTCTTGCGGTATTGTCCCATTCAGTTTGGATAGGGGTGGTCGCCGTCTTCATGCTGCTGAATTGCTGGGGCGGTCTGCAACACGCGCGGGGGCTGTTGCGCCTGGCCAAGTTGCCGCGCCGGCCGGGGTTTGCCTGCCCCAGCTGCCGGACGGCGCCGCCGGTGGGAGCCTACTGGAAGTGCGCCAGATGCCAGCAGCCCTTCGACACCTTCGAAACCGGGGGCGTTTGTCCGCACTGCTCGGCCCATTATGGCGTGGCTATGTGCCTGGACTGCCAGGAGATGCGGCCCTTTAACGACTGGGTTGTCGATCCTTACGCGGGCCTGGGCGTGGTGAGCGCCAGTTTTCCGGCAGGATAGCCTTACTCAGGGCTGGGCTTTGGCGTCCGGCGGCAGCGGCTCCGGAGTCGCCGCGGTCTTGAAGTTGATGACGTGATAGACGGCCGGCGCGGAGCCCACATTCTTCAATCCATGAAGCTGATTCGACCCGTTGAAGATCACCGAGCCGGGGCCGACCCGCTTCAACTCGCCGTTCGACAGGACTTCCATGGTTCCCTGCTGGATGATAATCAGTTCCTCGTTCGGATGGCGATGAGGCGGATGCGGGGATTGCCCTGGGTTGAGCGTGGTGACATGCACCTCCAGGTTTTCAAGCGTTGCGGTCGGCGCGCTGAAGACGGCGCGCATGGAACCGACGCTGGTGGGCTTGACGGGCATGGCATTCCAGTCGAAGACGGCGGAACCCATGACGGGCCTCTGGTCTGCCAGGGCGAACGCTCCCGCGGTGGCGGCGGCAGCTACCAAGGCTACGAACAAATCTCTGCGGGTAATCATCTCTTCCCTCTTCTGCCGTGAATCGGCCTTTAGCTGTTAGGGGCGGGGGTTCGAGCGGTTCTCCTCCCGGCGAGAAAAAGCCGCCCAGAGAAATTCGCCTCACTCCGCATTGATTGGAGAACCGCCATGAAGGCAAAACCAACGGACGTTCGCGTCGAAGTTATTTATAGTTGAGCCAGTTGTTCCTGGCAAGTGTGCCCCGCAATAGCGACCGGGTGTAAAGGCTCGTAAGGAGAATACGTGAAAGGCTGGAAGTTCTTAGTCATAACTACCCTGATTACGCTGGCCATTGGCGGCATCTACCTGTTTTCCGTATGGAAGCATCGCCAGGACCCCGGAGCCGTTGGCCGCAACGATGCGAACCAGGCCTTGAGCGAGGACGACCTGGCAGTAATCCGAGCCTTCTTCCCTGCTCATTTTGACGATCTGGGGAAGTTGGAAGGCACGGCTGTCTGGATGAAAAACGGCTACACCATGCCCTACTATCCGTTCGCCAACGGGCATGTGGACTTCGCCAGGCGGGTGGGACTGATTCCCGCAACCCAGAGGCTGGAGATCAAGAAGATCGTCAAGGCAGCCGTGCCCCCTAAAGTGGACGATGGTATCAATCATGGCAGCCGCCAGGCCTTTGCGGTGTTTGCGCTGCCCGGAGGCAAGGAGTTGTTCGCCACGACTGTCGGCGTCATGCAGGGCAATCAAGAAGCTTACTTCACCGACCTGCTGTTCTTTTACGATGACCCGCATCGAATCTACGACCACTGGCCCAAGGATGTATGGACTGCGATCGACGCCCATCGGGTGATGCCTGGCATGAGCGAGTTGGAGACCCGCCTGGCGATTGGACAGAAGATGCACCCGGACGGCGCCGAAGAGGGCGAGCGTACGGTGGTTTACGACCAGAACGAAACGCTCTGGACGGTTACATTTGAAAAGAACCGGGCTACGGCGGTCAAGAGCGAATCGACCTGGCGGCTCCCGCCAAGCTAACTTGAGAGCGGCCCCTAAAAAGAAAGTGGGCGGCAGCCATGAGATAGCCGCCGCCCGAAGGTCACACTTTGAACCTAAGGTTCAAGAGACATATTCAGAAGGCATGTACAGAGTATCGGCTGGCGTGCTGCATGTCTTGAGCTATTTGATGGAGGATTCCATCCATCAATGGGTGGAGACTGGCGCCGGCCTTTGCGCGGTACTCTGGTCCCACTCCAGCGAAGGAGACATGTCTCTTCCTTCCGAGGGGGCCAGAGATCGCTTTCTGGGAACGATGTTCGATGAGGATTTTGTTGCGCCACCGTGCATGGCTTGAGCCTTCCCGATTATTGTGAAGGTGCGCGGCTTTTGCGCAGGCTGGAGTTTGTTTGAGGGAAGATCCACCCGCTCCCGTGGCCCAGAATCATGCCAACCCGAAGGGTTTTGCAGACGAGGCCGCCCCGCGTTTGCCTGCTCGGTTCGGATGTATGGCCTTCGCGGGCGCGTTGCTCCTGGGTTGCGCGCTACCACTCCATGCGCTGGAGCCTTCGACGCCGCTGGCCAACTACGGCCGCCAGACCTGGGTGATGGAGAACGGGCTGCCGCAGAACACGGTCCAGGCGCTGCTCCAGACCCGCGATGGGTTCCTCTGGCTGGGAACCGAGGTCGGGCTGGTTCGCTTCGACGGCAACGGCTTCCAGCTCTTCGACCGCAACTCCAGTCCGGCGCTTCCGGGCAACGACGTGCGCTGTTTGCTGGAGACGAAGGACGGGGCGCTGTGGATTGGCACCAGCGAGGGGCTGGCGCGGTGGAAGGACGGAAGCGTCACCGCATTCACCACGAAGGATGGGCTGCCGGGAGGGGCTGTTCATTCGATAGCCGAGACGTCGGGAGGCGTGGTGTGGGTTTGGACGGATCAAGGGTTGGCAGGGCTAGTGGGTGACCAGTTCTTGCCGGAGTCAAAGGAAATGCCGAAAGGCACGATCACCTCCATTGTGGCGGGCACCAAGGACGATCTTTGGGTTGGAACTACTGAGGACACGGCTGTTTCCATCAAGGGACAAGGGTGGAAGCCGGGCATTCCATGTACCTATGGTCCTTGCCTGGTGGGACACGGCCTTGGCGGCCAGGTAAACCTGGCTAGCGTCGGTGTCGTTTGGGATCCGATTCTCTCTGGAGGCGCAATGGTAGCGTCGGGGCCGGATGTTCCTCGAGGCATCCTGCAGTTTATGGAGCCATTTGGCCGTCAAGGGGTGGCGGTCGCGAGCAAGAGCGACCTCTCGGTGATTGAATTCGGGGGCGGGTCTGCAAAGAAGTTGGCTGTTGGCCACGAGCTTCCCGGCAGCCGCATTCAGGCACTGGTTGCGGACCGCGAAGGCAGCCTCTGGATCGGGACCAACGGCGGGTTGGCGCGGTGGACAGCGGGAAAGCTGGAGCGGCTGCCGGTCACCGATCCGCTGGCGTCGGCGAGTGTGCTGGCGCTGATGGAAGACCGCGAAGGCAATCTGTGGGTGGGGACCGAGACGGGCGGGCTGCACATCCTGCGCGATCAGAAGTTCAGGACGATGGGCGCGCGCGAGGGACTGAGTTCGGATGCGACGACCACCGTGGTTGAGGACGGTGCGGAGACGCTGTGGGTGGGAACAGCCGGGGCTGGGCTGAATGCGGTGAGCAGGAGCGGCGGCGTGAAGACCTTCACAGTGAAGGACGGTCTCTTGAGCGACGTGATTTTGTCACTGGCCGCCGCGCCCAACGGCGACCTTTGGGTGGGTACGCCGGACGGCCTCAACCGGATTCGCGGGGGGAAGATCGAAGCGTTTACCTCCGCCGATGGTCTGCCAGACGACTTCATCCGCTCCCTCCTCACAGACGGCGATGGATCGCTGTGGATTGGAACGAGGCGCGGGCTTACGCATTGGACCAAGCCTGGGAGCGGAATCGCGAGAGGGCAGATGGAGACCTTTACCCAAGCCAGCGGGCTGGGCAGCGATCTGGTGGGCTCCATGGTTCGCGACTCGAGCGGCGACCTGTGGGTGGCCACCCTGGCCGGCCTCTCGCGGCTGCATGGTGGCAAAATCCTGAACTACACGACGGCCGACGGGCTCTCCAGCAACGTGATTACGGCGCTGCTGGCGCGGGCGAACGGGACGCTGCTGATCGGCACGCAGGACCACGGCTGGAACCTGTGGGATGGGCGGAGATTCACCGCGGCGCCGGGCAATGGACTGGAGCAGACAACCATCCGTGCCATTCTGGACGACGAAATCGGCCATCTATGGTTTGCCACCGGCAACGGGATTGCGCGCTGCGACTGCAACGGCATGGGCAGCGAGATAAGCGAGAAGATGGGCAAGCCCGGCATGGCGGCGGGTTGCACGCATTGGATGGAGTTTGGCGCCGCCGATGGGCTGCGCAGCCGGGAGACGGCCATCAACAGTCATCCGTCGGCCTGGCGCTCCCGCGATGGACGGCTCTGGTTCGCCACGCCCAAGGGGCTGGTGGAGGTGGACCCGGCGCACTTCCCGGTGAATGCGGTTCCGCCACCGGTCGTGCTGGAGCGATTTACCGTGGACGACGTGGACCAGGCATTGCATGCGGCAGACTTTGTGATGCGGATTCCAGCTGGACATGTGCACTTCCAGTTCGACTACGCCGGCTTGAGCTTTACCGCGCCGCAGAAGGTGCGCTACCGCTTTATGCTGGAGGGCTTCGACCGGGGCTGGACCGAGGCTGGGACGCGGCGCGCCGCTTACTACACGACGATTCCGCCGGGGCGGTACACGTTTCGGGTGCAGGCGGCCAACAATGATGGCCTGTGGAACACCAAGGGCGCTGCGCAGCCCTTCGAATTGCTTCCGCATTTCTACCAGACAGCGTGGTTCTACGCGCTGACGGTTGCCCTGGCGGTGGGGATGGTGGTGCTGCTGCTGAGGCTGCGGCTGCGGCGGGCGGAGGGCGAGTTCCGCGCCGTGCTGGGAGAGCGCAGCCGCATTGCGCGGGAGATTCACGACACGCTGGCGCAGGGCTACGTGGGCATCAGTGTGCAGTTGGAGGTGCTGGCCGAACTGCTGCGCCACCATAAAACGGACGCAGCGGCCAAACACCTGGACCTGACCCGGGGCTACGTGCGCGAAGGCCTGGCTGGCGCGCGGCAGTCGATCTGGGCGTTGCGCTCGCAGGACTCGGGCGAGACGACTCTGCCGGTAAAGCTGCGGCGCATGGTCGAGGCTGAAGGGGGCAGCGGACTGGAGTCGCGCTTCAGTATATTCGGCGCTTCTCACCCGCTTTCACCCGGCACAGAGCGCGAAATTCTGCTCGTGGCCCAGGAGGCCATCCATAATGTGAAGAAGCACGCCGGGGCGAAGCATTTGTTTGTCCAGTTGGAGTACGAGCCGGGCGAGATCGCACTCGAGGTGCGGGACGACGGACAGGGATTTGCGGCCAGCGAGGAGCAGGCGCCGGGGCACTTTGGACTGACCGGAATGCGCGAGCGCGCGGCGGCCATCGGAGGGACACTTGAGGTGACGAGCGATCCGGGTGGGGGAACGACGGTAAGGCTGAAAGCGCCTGCGGCGAGAGCGATGGGAAGCGGTTAGGGTTCGTGGCTTCCCAGGTTCCGAGAATGAATCCCGCAGTACCCGGCTAGACTCAAGTTCTACTGGAAGTATTGCTTTGAAAACAACGGATTCACAATGCTTTAAGGAGACACGGTGTCCAAGGAATCGATTCGCGTGCTGGTTGTCGAGGATCACCACGTGGTGCGCCAGGGGCTGGTTGCGCTGCTCAACGTGGCGGATGGCCTGGAGGTGGTGGGCGAGGCGGCGGACGGCGTGGAGGCCATCGCGCAGTTCCGCAAGCACCAGCCGGACATTACGCTGATGGACCTGCGCCTGCCGCGCCTGAGCGGAGTGGACGTGATTCAGCGCATCCGCATGGAGTCGCCGCAGGCCCGCGTCGTCGTGCTCACCACCTACGACGGCGACGAGGACATCTATCGCGCCCTGCAGGCCGGCGCGCGCGCTTACCTTTTGAAGGGCATGACCTCGGAGGAGCTGATTGCGACCATTCGCACGGTTCATGCGGGCAAGTCGCACATTCCGGCGGCCATCGCCCAAAAGCTGGCCGAGCGCATGGGCACCGAGGAGCTGACGCCGCGCGAGTTCGATGTGCTGGAACAGATTGTGCATGGCAAGAGCAACAAGGAGATCGCCGCCGAGCTGGAGATCTCCGAAGCCACAGTGAAGACTCACATCAACAGTTTGCTGGGCAAGTTGGGCGTGACGGATCGGACGCAGGCTGCTACGGCAGCCATCCAGCGCGGCCTTGTCCCGCTTGAATCCCTGAGAAAGCCGAAATGAGGAGTGGCTGATGAAGAAGGAAAGAAAAGACATGAACAGCCGTGAGCGAGCGACCGGGAAACCCGCTTCCCTGCTCATCGACCAGCGGATCAGCGACCTGGAGGGATGGCGCGGGGAGACCCTGGCCCGCATGCGGGCGCTGATCCTGGAAGCCGACCCCGAGATGAACGAGGAGTGGAAGTGGAGGGGCACTCCGGTCTGGTCGCACCACGGGATTGTCTGCACCGGGGAGGCGTATACGAAGGTCGTGAAGCTTACGTTCGCCCGGGGGGCCAGGATCCCAGACCCATCGCGCCTCTTCAATTCCAGCTTGGAAGGCAGCACGCGAAGGGCGATCGACATCCACGAAGGGGAGAAGGTCGACGCGGACGCGTTCAAGGCGCTCGTGAAGGCCGCGGTGGCCCAGAATGGCCCGCCGGCGGAGAAACGGTAGACCCTCATGAAGATGAAGCAGATTGGAAAGGCGTTTTTTTGCGGAATTGTTCTATTGCTGCTGTCTCCGGCCGTACAGGCGCAGAAGACGGCCTGGCGTCAGGCTACCGATGCCGAGCTAGCCTCCCTGCTACCCGCCCGGGCACCGGTGGAGAAGGAACATATCGAAACCGAGATGCGCACCGCCTCGGGCATCGTCAATAACCGCGGGCATTTCATCGCCGGCGTGGTGCTGCTCACGGCCGGCTACTCGGCGGAAGGCAAGTACTCCCACTACCTGGTGGTGCAAACGCCCATCCGCGTTGGCGGCATCGCGCTCAAGCCCGGAGAATATGCCTTTGGATGGACGCGGGTGCAGGGCGGCGACGCGCTTAGCGTCCACTTCCACGAAGCGACCACCGGAGCGCTGGCGGGGACAACCGACGCCCATCGCATCGCGGGTTCCAGCCGTGTCGAGAGTCTGCACATCTGGCCGCCGGGCGACAAGCCGCTCATCCAGATCGGGCGGTTTGGCATCCCGTATGAGTTGGGAGAAGAATAGGGGTTAGGGACTGGGGACCGGCGCGGGGCTGCAAGTTGTTTGCTGCTTCGGCGCGATCCCAGGTCTCATCCGCCGCGGCGGACGAGATCAGCGGTGCCCCATTCGTTGAAGTATGGCCGAGACGTGGGCACGCGCGCGCACTCCCAGGTCTGAGAATCCAGACCTGGGAGACCACACCTCCTTGATCCGACATTGGCTCCGCCGCTTTCAATTCAAATCGAGAAAAGCGATTTATAAGCTATCAGATTCTGTATGTATGGATTATATCGAATGGTCTAGTTTCAGCCGGACACTACTGGCTTGGACAGATTATTTCAAAGTCAGAAACGCCACGCCGTAGCCGCTGAATGCAATGGAAATCCGCGGTGCGGGCGTCATGGAAGAAGCAGTGGGGCCCGTCGTCACATCGGTGTTCCCGTCGATCACCAGCAGACTTGCCGACGAGAAATCCCCGAATGCCGACGTATCAATCTGTACCGCACCAGGCGCGCCCGGCCCGTTCCAGTCACCCGGAGCGTTGACCGCATAGTTGGCGACCATCACGGTGACGCTCCCGTCCGGGTTCTGAACCGGCAGAATCTCTATGTCGGATGTGTCAGTCGATGTATAGGCCAGCAGGTCGGCGCCGGGCGGGGAAGGAAACATGCGCGCCAGCCAGTAGTCCACCCAGTAGCTGAGCCAGAAGAGTTCTGCGTTATTCTGGTCAACTTCTCCGTACTGGGGATTGGCATTGAAGGTGAAGTGGTACAGCGCTTGGACTCCGGCTTTCCCCAGTTGCGAGAAAACATAGGGTCTCCAAGCCGCGAAAAAGGGGCTCGACCCGCGCGGATCTGAATCGAGGGCATAACCATTCGGCCCCACAGCGACGAAGCAGTCGACATTGTTTTCTGTGACCCACACCGGCACGGACGCCAGTGCCGGGTTCGTCGCCATCTGCGCATAGATATATTGCACGTCCGTGACAAATCCCGGCACTGCCGCGAACCACTGGGCATCGCTGTAATTAGTTTGCCAGCCCGCATAGTAGTGCGTGGCCATGACGTCGACCCGGGCGGTAACGCCCTGCACGAAAGGTGGAACCCACGTCTGTGTCGCTTCCGGCCCCCACAAATACGCAAGTTCCATGGCCACAAATTTCAGCGAGGGATCGGCCTTCTGCATCGCCGGCACCACGGTGTTGTACATCTGGACGTACTGCTGCGACGTCAGGTTGTTGTTGGAATCGGGCTCGTTGTAGATGCCCCACCAGGCAATCTTGTGGTCCGGATACGACGGCGAGACATGAAACACCCCGTCGGAAGAGGTGAAGCCGCCCGTATTGTAATACTCGACAAGGCTCTGGGAGTAGGTTGCAAACTGCTGGAACGTTGGATCCAGGAAGCTGTTGGTATTGTCATTGTTGACGTACATGAACGCAGGCGCCTTGGGGACTTGCATCTCAGGGCTTTGATCGCCCACCGTGAGCACGGGCTGCGTGGTGGCGTCAAGAACGGTGAAGTCCCAACTGCTGGGCGACATCTGCGCGACGCCATTCCCTGCATCCTGCAATCGGATGTGCTGCGGCAAAAGGTTGCCCAGAATCTGGGTGGCCGTCGGGTTCTGGACAAAGAACTGCGTGTCCCAGTCGGCGGGCAGAAGCGAGTCGGACATGAACTCACTAAACCTGCCGGTCTTGGTCTTGCCGATCTGCACCACCGCGCCGACCAAGAGCGAGAGTGTCGTCGATCCGCTGGTAACGCCATCGCTGGCGATTACAGGCAGGCTGTAGATGCCCGCGGCGGCGGTTCCAGCAGAGAACGTGAGAGAACCCGCGTCGGACGAGCCAGGCGACTGGATGTCAACCGACACGCCTATTGGCAGCCCCTGCACGCTGAGTGTGACATTGCCAATTGAGCCATAACGGAAGACGGCCACATTCGCCGTAGCCGCAGCCTGCCCGGGAAAAACCAGTGTGGTAGCTGGGGTAACGGACAATGTCAGGCTAGGTGGTGGCGGAGGGGTAGACGTACTTACGCCGCCGCACCCGGCAAGGACCATCAGCATAACTGCACCGGCCACTCCCCAGACTCTCATCGCAGATCCTGGACCATACCTGTGGCCAGAACCTCGACCCAGGCGAGTGATGCCAACAAAGAGCCACCGCTGTACAAGCATCATGCGACATCCTCCCAGACCATTCGTGTGCGTTCGTCATCTGTCCGGCGTTCGATCATACTAATTTGTGGACAGGCTACTGAATGCCAGTACCTGGCGTCAAGGACGGAGTAAAACTAGACCACTGGGGCGCAAGTTCTTCCATCGCAAGCTCGGCCTTGGGTGCGGAGCGGGTGGCTCAGGTCTGACCACCCTCAAAATGAACGGATGCCTTAGGTCAGGACTCTCAGACCTGGGAGACCGATAATCTCCATGATCCGAGCATTGAGGCGCGTGCGGGTTTCCCAGAGCCTGCCCCGAGCTCGCCGAAAAGTTTTCGTTCTTGGGACCTGGGAAACCACAACCTTGCCCGTCTATCAAGACGAACGCCGCTCACGCATCGCGCGGGTTGAGTGTGCCCAGACAAGGCCTTCATCCTTATTGAGGGCCGCCGGGTTCAATTCTTACTCCCCGGTCACTCTCTGCGAATCCAGCGAACAGCGTGGTCGCCAATATGCTCTGTTCCGTTGTTATAGATGGCCTCTATACCGTCCAGCGATTTCCCATCGGCGGATAGCGTGAAGTTGACGGCCACCGCCGCGAACGGGTACCCAGAATCATGTCCCGAGAGCCGGAAGCTGATTTGCCTGCCATGGACGTCTATGTTATCGATAGCCCATCCAGGCCGGGGGCAGCTGTTTTTAATCGCCCATTGTCCGCGATTCTGACTGATAGAGTAATCACAATTGGGGCTTGACTCGCCGCCGACAAAATAACCGCCCGGCATGGGGACTTGATACCACCTTCCCTCAACGGTGAGTTTCATACCTTCAATGGCGGCGAGTTCTTTTTGTTGCTGCTCCTGCTGAAGTTTCTGTTGCTCTTGTTGCTTTTGTTTCTTTGCATCGTTATCCACCTGCGCGAGCGCCTTGAGCCTGTAGATCTCGTCCTGGGAGCTGCGGACCTCGCTGGGCTGGGTGAGCTGGTAAAGGTTCAGGCTGGCGATGGCGTCGTCATACTGCCCCGCGGCTTTCTGGGCATCGGCCAGCTTCTTATACGCATCTCCCCACCAGGGAGCGGCCAGCGAGGCCGCCTTGAACTGCTCGATGGCGCGCTCATAGTTGCCATCGTTCTCGGACTCTTTGACGAGAACCAACCCCATCACGTAATGCCCGCGGGCTTCTTCGGGAATCTCCGGCGGAGTCTTCATGGCCTGAACCTGCTTGATGATCTGTTGCCTGGCGGCGTCGCTGGGGTTGGCGGAAAACTGCTGCAACACCTGCTGAAACTGCTGCGTGGATTCCTTGAGGTCAAGATCGCGCCCCAGCTCCTCGGCGTTCTTGGTGTCAACCCCGGGGCGCACGGCTGCCAGATACAGCGCCAGGTTGCGCTTGGCGCTGTCGTAGTCGGCGGCCTGAACATAGGCGTAGGCAGCGTTGTAGTCGGCATCGGCATACCAGGGAGCCTGCGCGGCAACCTGTTCAAATAACCTGGCCGCGGCCTTGAAATCGTCCGCGGATGAAGCGGCCTTCATCTGCGCAGCAGCCTTGGCAAAATCGTCTTGCGCGGGCTGGGGAATCGCCGGAGCCGGCTTCAAGGTCTTGGCCAACGCGACGATCTCGTTGCGCAGGGTGGCGTTATCGGGGTTGTTTTGGAAATCTGCCATGTAGGCTGCAAGCTGTTTGCGGGCCGCCTCGTCGGCGCCCTGCTGCCGCGAAGGGGCAGCGGGTTTGGCCGTCTGTGCAGGCGCCGGAACGGCGGTTGCGCTTAACAGCGGAAAAAGCATAAGCCCGAAAAGAATCGATCTTGTGTTCATGGTTTCTCTCTCCGTGGTACCGCATCTTTCAGATTGAGTTGAGCTGAACCCTCGCCTTGCGCCCCCATAATCAGATTCCCCTCGCCGGGAACATTTTACACGGCGTATACAGGGATATCTTTTTTCGGAACTGATTCCCTCAAATTGTACGTCTCCCGAGGGGTATTGCAAGGCCAACGCAGCATTTCCGGTCGAAGAACCGGCCCCGGCGGAGAAAGAACACACCAAAACCGGGATGCGGACCGCCTCGGGCATAGTGAACGAGCGCGGGCATTTCATTCCCGGAATGGTGTTGCAGACGGCCGGCTACTCGGCGGACGGCAAGTACTCGCACTGCCTGGTTGTGCAGACGCCGATCCGTATGGGGGGATTGCGCTTAAGCCCGTAGAATATGCGTTTGGATGGGGTGGGTAAACCAGTCTGGCAATGAGTTCTTACCTCTCCGTTGGGGCCTCGCCAGCCACCACCAGCAGCCCCTCCACAAGCGCATCCCATTCGGCTTCGAGCGTGGGCCGGTGGAACTTACGGCCGGCGCGGCTGTACCAGTAGTCGGCGTTCCAGGCCTGGCCCTCTTTGCGGTGCAGGTAGGCGTGAACCGCCATGCCATCGGCAATTTCAAGCTCGTCCACCAGTGAATGCGCGCGCGCCCAATCCCCTTTCGCATCCCACCACAACGCGGCTAGAGGCGCCGGCAGCCCCTCCGGCGGCTCTTCGCGGGTCAGGGATGCGCGAAACTCATCGATATACATGAACCCCTTGTATCACGCATATTTCTCCCCTCGCAACCGTTCTGCCGCGCACACAAAGTGAACCAAATCACATTCCGGAACCCAGCATGACTGATAAAAATGGCCCATCGCTCCGATAAGGGGGGAAGAAAGGCCAGCTGTGGGGTGGGGTATAGGCGAGAGTTCTCCGGCCGGCAATCGCCGCCTGGAGGTCGCACCAAGCGCCAGCGCCAAACGGAATGCACCATAAACGCTGTTTGCGGCCCGGCGGCAAATGGCCGTATACTGAATTACGACCATAACGGTCGTAGTTTTCGGCTGCCGGCTCTTGGACAGCCGATGGGAGTTTGGCGGTTGAGCGTGCTGAGCGAGTTGAAAGTGGGCGAAAGCGGGGTTCTGGTGGCTCTCGATCTGCCTGAATCCGTGCAGAACCACCTGATGCATATGGGCTTTGTCCCCGAAGCGCTGGTGACGGTTCTGCGCCGCGCGCCGGCCGGCGACCCCACCGTCTACAGCGTGGACGGCATGGAGATTGCCCTGCGCCACGAAACCGCGGCGGCGATCCTGATGCGGGCGCCGAATGCGGAAGGCGTGGATACGCTCGAGGACTCCGATTCTGAAGGCAAGCTGGAAGGCGGGCCTGAGATTCAGGTGCTGACAGAGGTGGCGCAATGAGTGCCTGCTGCGAACCACCGGCCTTCGAGCCTCCCAGTGCTCCGCCGCCTGCCGGGGCGCTCAAGACGGTGGTAGTGATCGGACCGCCTAACTCCGGCAAATCCACTCTTTTCAACCGCTTGACCGGCCTCCGGCAAAAGGTCGCCAACTATCCGGGCGTCACCGTCGAACAGCGCATGGGGCCGATGGCCGGCGTGGGCCGCGACGACCTGACGCTGATCGACCTGCCCGGCGTCTACTCGCTTACTCCCTACTCTGAAGACGCCCGAGTCGCGGTGGACGTGCTGCGCGGCAGGATGGCGGGCACGCCCAAGCCCGACGCGGTGCTACTGGTTCTTGATTCCCTGCACCTCAAGCGGCAGTTGATGCTGGCCGCGCCGGTATTGGCAGTGGGGTTGCCCACTTTGGTCCTGCTCAACATGAACGATCTGATGGAGGCCCGCGACGGCCACGTCGACACGCTCAAGCTGGCGCGCGAGCTGGGCGCTCCCGTGGCCCAGATCAGCGCCGTGCATGGAACCGGCCTGGACGCCGTTCCGCTCTTTTTGCACCAGCAAACCGAACGCGCCGCCGCCAAGCCGCTGGCGCTGCCGGTGGTGGGCAACGCGGCCAGCACTTACAGCTGGGCGGCGCAGGTAAGCCGCCGCACCGGCTATCGGGCCCCGCTGTCGGTTGAAGGCACGCGCAAGATCGACAACGTCCTGCTTCACCGCATCTGGGGGCCGCTGTTGTTTCTGGTGGTGGTGGTGGGCGTTTTCGAGGTGGTCTTCTCCATCGGCCAGCCGCTTTCGGATGGCTTTGGCGACATCCTGGCGCGCATGGGCGGCCTGGTTCGCCCGCTGCTGCCCGCCGGATGGATACAGTCGCTGGTGCTGGACGGCGCTTGGAAGGGGATCTCGTCGGTGCTGGTCTTTCTGCCCCAGATCCTGCTGCTGTTTCTCTTCATCGGGATTCTGGAAGACTCGGGCTACCTGTCGCGGGCCGCGCTGATCGCCGATCGCGTCATGCGCTCGATCGGATTGAACGGCAAGGCTTTCATTCCGCTGTTATCGGCCTACGCTTGCGCGGTCCCGGCCATCATGGCCACGCGCACCATCGAAAACAAGCGCGACCGCCTGGCCACGATCCTGGTCACGCCCTTCATGACCTGCTCGGCACGGCTGCCCGTTTACATGCTGCTGATCGCCGCCTTTATCCCCAACATCGCTTATCTGCATGGTTTTCTCGGCCTCCGCACGCTGGTGATGCTGGGGCTTTACCTGGCGGGCTTTCTGGGCGCGATGACGACGGCATGGCTGCTGAAAAGCTCGATTCTCAAGTCCAGCGAAACGCCGTTTATCCTTGAACTGCCGCAGTACCGCATGCCCACCTTGCGTTCGCTGGCGCTGCGCCTGATGGACCGCGCGCGCGTCTTCCTGCGTCAGGCCGGAACGATCATCCTCTCGGTCACGCTGGCGCTGTGGGTGCTGGCCCACCTGCCGGTCATTCATGTGGATGGCGGCGCCTGGGCCGCGCCTGAGCTAGCCGACAGCCTGATCGGCCGCCTGGGCCACTTCATTGAGCCGGCCATTGCGCCGCTGGGCTTCAACTGGAAGATCGGCATCGGGCTGCTTTCCAGCGTGCTGGCCCGGGAGGTGATGGTGAGCACCATGGGCACCCTCTACGGAGCCGACCCGGAGACCCAGACCATGCACCTGCAAACAGCTCTGCACCACGACATGACGATGGGCGGCGCGCTGGCGCTGATGATCTTCTTCGCCTTCGCCATGCAGTGCACCTCGACCATGGCCGTGGTGCGCCGCGAGACCAACAGTTGGAAGTGGCCGGCTGTGCAGTTCCTCTACATGCTGGCGCTGGCCTACGGCGCGGCCTTCCTGGTCAACCACGTGGTGATGGCCCTCTCTTGACGCCTGGGCTGCCGGGCCTTATTCGCCTCTTTCCTTCGCCGGTCGCCTTAACGGCCCTCTGCGCGGTCACTTTCAATCTGCCGCACCACTCCTTTTACCGAGCGATCGACCTGCGCGGCCTTGCGGCTGCCTGCTTCAATGAACTCGATGCCCGCCCTGGTCTCGCGCTCGATGCGCCGGATCACATCGATGTAGCGGATGACGCCTGCGCGCCGCAGCGTCACGCCGCGGACATTTAGGTCCACCTCGACCTGGGTGCCGACCTGGGCCGGAATAGCGATGCCGATTTCGACCCCGCATCCGGCTTCGCTTAGGTCGAGCAGGACTCCAAGGACATCCGGCCCATAGGGAAGAATCCGGATCACGGCAGTTCCCGGCCAGAACAATCGCCGCTGCGCACGGCGCTCGGACGGCTTTGCCGCAGGGTCCGGCGCGCCGGGATCGGAGAGCGGATATGAAGCCATGTTTGGTTTATCGGAGATATCTTCCGATTCAACCCGGCTTCCCGACATGAATCCGCGCCAAGGTACTTGGAAGAATTGGAGCGCTTTCAGTCAGCGACCAGGCAGGGCCGGTTTCCTATCAGAGGGAATTGCGCTCAGGAGCCGAAGTACGCGCTCAGCGTCAGCACCAGCAGAGTCAGTCCGATCAGAATGGCAATGGCCCCAACCGCTCGGGAAAAGTTCGTCAGCCACAGCGCCGGGGCATGCGCGATCCTGTTCTCCAGTTTCCCCTCCGCAGCCAGCCGCTGATACTCTTTCGGGCGCTTGATCTTGAATTCCTCCTCGCTCTCCACGCCGGTGAAGATCACCATATCCATGGGAAAACTGTCGGGGCGCAAATGAGTGTTGACGAAGTGGATGGAGAAGATGAAGAGAATGGCGAGCAGCGCTTCCTCACTGTGAATCACGAGCACGGCGTTCAACGCCCAGCCGGGAAGGAACCTGGCGAAGAACGGCGCAAACCACATGGCGTAGCCCGAGAAACCGATAACGATCATGCCCCAGAAGACCGCCCAATAATCGAACTTCTCCCAGTAGGCGTAGCGCTCGAACTGCGGCTTGGGACCCAGGCCCACCATCCAGCGAAGGTGCCCCAGGAGGTCCTTCACATCCTTCCAGTTGCCCACCATGGAGGTAGGTCCCCAGAAGATTCCCTTCTCCCGGTTGACCAGTCCGCGCTGGAAGACGCCTTTTACGTGGATCAGAAACGCCACCGTGAGGACCACGGCGAAAAATTTATGGAAGAAGATGATGGCGCCGAATCCGCCTACGCCGCTGGCAAACATGCGCGCCCAGGCGCTCTGGCTGAATCGCATTGGCAGGCCCGTTGCAGCCAGCCCCAGGAACGTGGTGAATAGGACAGCATGAAGGTATCTCTGCGCGCGCGTAAAGCGCACGAAATACCGCTCCTTCGCGCCGTTTTGCTCCTTGCTTTCTTGTGCCGGTTGCTCCAAATCAGCCATTCTTCCCTCCATTCGCCGATCTTGTTTTGATCTGAATGTAATGCGAGCGGATCAGCCATAGCACGGTATGGATCATGAAGAAGGTGAGCACGCTGCCCAGCAGCAGATTCATGAACAGGCGGATGAAGTAAAGCGCCGGATTCAGCTTGCGATTGCGCGCGTTGGCATGGGGCTGGTACTGAACGAAGCTGCGGTTGGCGCCGGCATGACAGCGGCCGCAGGTAGCGATCAGGTTCGCCTTGTTGATGGGGGAGCGGGGATCGGATGCCGGCAGGATCTCATGCGCTTTGTGGCAGTCCCAGCAGCGCGCCGTCTCCACGTAGCCGCCCAGCGAGCCCAACTGGGAGTGGAAGGTATCCCGGTAAGTGCTGAACTTATCCTTGTGGCAGCTTCCGCAGATGGGCGTGGACTGCATGCGGAAGGCCGACGCAGTGGGCTGCTCGATGGCGTGGGCCGTGTGGCAGTCGGAACATACCGGCGCGTCCAGTTCCCCAGCCGCGATGGCCTTTCCATGGACGCCGCCCATGTATTCCGCCGCGATTCCCGCGTGGCAGTTTCCGCAGGTTTTGGGAACATTGGCCTTGTACGTGGGACTCTGCGGATCCTTGTGGCTCAGAATGTGATGCGATCCATGGCAGCTCTGGCAATTGGCCGCCACCAGCAGACCCTCCTTGCTGAGGGCAAAGCCGTGGATGGAGTCCAGATAGAGGGGATAGACGTTGTTCAGGCCATGCTGCTTGGCCATCGAGGCGTTGCCGTGGCAGGCGCCGCAGGTGCGCGGAACGTTGAGCGGATAGACCGCCGACCTGGGATCCGCTTTGGGAAAGATGGCATGGGCGTCGCCATGGCAACTGGTGCAGGGATGCTCGGCGCGGGAGGCATGGACGCTGCCAACCAGGCCGGCCGCCTCGTCGGCGTGACAGGTATCGCACTGCACCGGCGTTATCTTATCCGGATGGGGGTAGTCCTTGATGGCGGTGTGGCAATCGGAGCATTGCAGGCCGCCGTGGATGCTGGAGTGGAACTTCGGCGCATCCACCGCGACACTGTGCCCCGACGCATCCTGCATACTGGCATCCGCATGACATGCAAGACAGTCCGTTTGCGCCACCACGGCGCGCGGCGCCGCTAGAAGCAGAAGAGCGGATGCAGCCCAAGTCAGCGCGATGGAGGAACGACTCTTCATCTCAACTCCGGTCGGACTTGCCGCTTGCGGTCGCCCCGGCCGGTTCACGGCGCACGATCAGGGCACTGCACACGCGCCGCCTACTTCTGCAGGGTGCGAATGTAGGCGATCGCATCTTTGATCTGGGCATCGGTCAGTTTGCCGGTGTAAGCGGGCATCTTGCCTTTGCCGTTCTTGGTGGAGGCGATGAACTGGGCGTCGGGCGCCTTAACCAGCGCAGGGTCCTTGAAGGAGACGATCTTCAGGTTCTTGGCCATCGGCGTGGCGGCCAGCCCATCGGCGCCGTGGCACATGGCGCACTTGGCCTTGTATGTGTCGGCGCCGGGCGCCTGCGCGAAAGCTGGACCCCCTAAGGAAGCGGCCAGCAGGATCGCGGCAGCCGTTCTCATTCTTTGAATCATGGCGTTACTCCTTTGCCCCTCCGGAATTTTCCCGGTTAAGTACCTGTCATATAGTCTGCGCTTCGCCACAGAAAGTGATGGCGATCACAGGACGGAAGGGCCGTCCAGGCGTTGCAGGCTGGCAATCCATTGCATCTTGAGAAGCGATCGGCTTCTTGCCAGAATTGACCGGTCTCGGATGACGGCGCGTCCAAGTGATACGGGTCACATGCCAGGATACGCCCGTTCAAGCACAATATGACCGCTGCTTGAGGACAAAAATGATGGGCACAGCTGCGGTATCCGAGACCAAGATCATGCTCACCCTCCCTGGGGATGCGGTGCGTCAGATTCAATGGCGGTTCGCCGACCGCTTCGATTTGCAGATGCTCGTTCAGTCGGCGCGAGGCGTGGCGCGGGGAACCGTGGCCCGCCTGGTGGCCGCTGGAGAGCGCAACACGCACGAGTGGACAGCAGGAAAGAACGAGATGCTGGAGGCCTTCGATCGCGCCGGCATTACCGCGGTCTTCATGGAGCCGGAAGAAGGCGGGTTCATCTCCGGTCCCAAGAACCTGGCGCTGGGGCTGGCCGCCTTTGAGCTGGCCTGGGTAGACGGTGGCGCGGCCACCGCCAGTCTGGCCAGCTTTCTGGCCCTGTCGCCTATTCACGAGCGCGGCACCCAGGAGCAAGTCACGCGCTACAAGACGCTGGCTGCTCCGCCGCAGCATGGAGAGGACCGCAAGCCCTGGCGCGGCGCTTTTGCCCTGACCGAACCGATCCCGTATGTGGGCGTGGATACCGGCATGTTGAGCGGCAAGGTAGGCGTTGCCGAATGGAAAGACGACGAGGAGCCCTGGCTGCAAGTGGACAAGCGCGGCCGGTTCATCACCAATATCGCCTTCGCCAACTTCGTCACTGCGGCGGTCAACTCCTGCGATCCGCGCATCAAGGGCAGTTGCGTGGTGATTATGGAGGACGGCGACGAGGGCTCGTTCGACCGCGGGACTCCGACCAAGAAGCTCGTTCATCAGCTTTCGTCCACCGGCGATCCCATCTTCAGCCTCAAGGTTCCGGCCAGCCGCATCGTGGGCGGATACACGGTTAAGGACGGCGTGATCGTGCCCAACTACAACCACGGCGAGATCATCGACGCGGTCTTCCGCCGCACCCGCGTGCCGGTGGGGCTGATGACGGCAGCCAAGCTGCTCTCAGCCATCGAGCCGGTGATTCGCTACCAGCGGCAGCGCTTCCGCGGGGCCGAGGGCGCCAAGCCCGGTTCGATTCGCTATGAGCAGGGCATCCAGCAGCGCGAGGATGCCCTCCATCGCCTGGTGGATGTGTGGGCCACCGGCGAGGCCGCAACCTCGCTCGGCTTCGCCGCCGCAAGGCTCTTCGACAGGCTCGATCCGCTGGAAAAGCGGAAGACGGTGCTCCTCAAGGAGCGCGGCGTCCAGGGCGGGCGCGCGGAGTTAAGAGCTCTGAAAGAAAGCGAACAGCGGGCCATCGAGTTGCTTTCGCTGCGGCCAGGCGACCCGCGCCGAGCCGAGCTCGAGGCCGATCCGCTGGTCGAGTTTGTCCTGCTGGACGCCGAAGCCAACGTGGTCTGCCCCGCGACCAAGCTCTGGAATACCGGCCACGGCGCCAACATGCTGCGCGAGGCCGTGAGCCTGATGGGCGGCTACGGCATCACTGAGGACTGCCCCGGTTTTCTGGCCAACAAATGGATGGACGCGCAACTGGAAGCCACCTACGAAGGTCCGGAAGCGGTGCAGCGGCGGCAGTTGACGGTCACCATGACCAGCGAGGTCTTTCTGGCCCAGTTCCGCGCCTGGATCAGGGAGATGCGCGGCGTCGCCAGCGAGCGTCCGGGCACCGGCGCCTGCACGCTGGCCTCGGCGATGACCCTGTGGCTGTGGACTATGAACTACCTGCAGCGCTCCACCGACCCCGGCGGCAACAAGCTCTATCACGGGCAGCGCCAGGGCGTGACCTTTGCGCTCGCCGACGCGCTGTGCTGGCTGGTCGCCTCGCGCGCGCAGATTCTGGATGTGCTGGAACTGGAAGCTCGCGGCCCCAGCGATCCAGTTGCGGCGGAAGGCCTGGAAGGCACCGTTCAGTTTCTCAGCGACCTGTGTCACACGCAGGCAGCAGCGGCGGCGGGTGAAGTCTCGCGCATCTGCGGCGAACTGGTATTCGGCTACAACCGCCATCCGGCCTGGGAGGAAGAAGAACACCGCAACTGCTTCCTGGCTGCCGAAATCGACGAGTACGAGGAGACCATGCCCGGCATCTCGGCCTTAGCCGTGGATGTGCTGGACGCCGACGGAAGCCATCCGCAGAAGGCCGGTCCCTGCGCGGGCTGCGCCGGCTCCGCCGAGTTCCTGCGCCTGCAAAGCAAATTGACCACCTGCCTGAGCGGCTGCCGTCTGGCCAAGGACCGCGCCGCGGAGACGGTGGGCAAGGTCATGATTCCCGAAGCGCTGGATTACCCGGCATGAGCGCCGGCGCCAACCAGGAAATGGGTGCCCCAGGTCTCGCTTCTGAGACCTGGGAGACCGCCCCATCCTCCTCGCCCGCACCCGAAATTGACCGCCAGTCGATGGAGGTCGATATCGCCTGCGCCGGCTTCGGTCCCGCGATGGGCGGCTTTCTGACCACGCTCACCCGGGAATGGAGCGCACATCCGGAAGACCCGGCCTTCGCCAGCAAGGTCGCTCTGGGAATGCCGCTCCAGGTGCTCTGCTACGAGCGCGCCGACGATCTTGCGGCGGGCGTCAGCGGCGTGGTCACGCGCGCCCAGAGTATTCGCACCAGCTTCCCCAACCTCAACCCGGCTGAGATTCCCATGGCCGTCGAAGTCAAGCAGGATCGCTTGCTTTATCTGCTCGACCCCATCGGCGCCAGCCGGCGCTCGCTCACTCTGCGCACAGCCGATGCGGTTCTGCGCGCTCTGGGACCGTTGTTCGGCGTCCGCGATCACGCCTTCGAGCTACCATGGACGCCTGCGTTCCTGCATAAGCACGGAGGGCTGGTGCTCTCCATCGGCCAGTTCAACCAGTGGGTTGGCGCGCAGTTGATGGCCACCGGGCTGGTACAGATCTGGCCGGGCAGCCCGGTAGCAGGGCCGCTGATCTCTGGGAGAAAAGTTGAAGGGCTCAGGCTGGCCGATCAGGGTGTGGATAAATCCGGCGCGCCGGCCGAAGGCTTCATGGCCGGAATGGATGTGCGCGCACAACTGACGGTGGTGGGCGACGGTCCGGTGGGCGCGGTCGGCCAGGCTCTCGATGAGCGCCTCGGCCTGCCCCAGGGGAACGCGCGGCGCGAGTGGGCGCTAGGCATGAAGTTCGTCATCGAGCTACCCGAAGACTCTCCACTTGAACCAGGAACCGTCTGGCACACCTTCGGTTTCCCCGAGCCGGATATCTTCGGCTTTCTCTATGTTCATCCGGAGCGGCTGGTTTCGGTGGGCATCTTCGTTCCCTCGTGGATGAGCGACCCCTCGCGCACTGCCTACCGTTATTTGCAGCACTACATTCAACACCCCGCGCTGTGGCGCTACCTGAAGGACGGAACCCTGCGCTCCTGGGGCGCGAAGTCGCTGGAAGAGAGCGGCAAGCACGGCGAACCATATCTTGTTGGCGACGGCTTTGCCCGCATCGGCGAAGGCTCGGGCTCGACCAACATGCTCACCGGTTCGGGCGTGGACGAGGCCTGGGCGACAGGCACGCAATTGGGCGAGGCGGTGATCGAACTGCTGCGCGCCGGCAAGCCCTTTACACAGGAGAACCTTGCCGCCACCTACGAAGCCCGCCGCCGCGCGAGCTGGGTCGAGCGCGGCGCGCATGAGGCGGAGAACGCCCGCAACGGCTTCCATGGCGGCCCAGGCGGTTCGAGCTTGGTTAAAGGCATGATCGGAATGGCTCTCGCCGGCCTCACCAACGGACAGCTTTCGCTGAGCGCGCATATTCCCCCGCCGCACAAACAGATTCGTCCCTTCTCTTCGCGGTCGGCCGAGGGCCTCAAGCTGAAAGACGCCGTGGCGCTGGCTTTGGCGGATAAGCGCTCGCTGCACGATGCGCTGCTCTCGGCGCGCGGCTGGCCTGAGATTCCCTTCGATGGCCGCTTGCTGGTCACTCAGCAGGACGCATTGCTGATGGGCGGCAAGGTGCAGGCCGCGCCGGGCTTCGCCGACCACGTGGTCTTCCTTGACGAGGGGCTGTGCATCGCCTGCGTGGTAAAAACCTGTATTGCTATGTGCTCCGGCCAGGCCATCACGCTAGGCGCGGACGGCATGCCCGCCTTCGAGCGCGAGAAGTGCGCACACTGCGGCGCCTGCCTCTGGAACTGCTCCCAGTCGCCGGACGGTGTTCACTCCAATATCGAGTTCCGCGCCGGCGCAGGCGGGCTGCATTCGGCGGAGAATTGATACACTGCAATTTACACAAATCTGGAGCCGAGGTTTGGAAATACCGGTACCGCAACCATGCGGAACCGGGAAGCCCGATGCGCCAGATAACGCTTAGCACACTCGAATATCCCACCGAAACAAAGGCCCTCTGCCGTCGGCAAGCCGAGGTGCTCAGAATCAACGATCCGAAGGCCTTCCGGGAGCAACGCTGGGATTGGTCATTGACCGATTTTCCGCGGAGGAGCGCCTGGAAGAAATCGTCAAACAGTCCCCAGGGGAAGCCATCATTATGGACGGATTCTCCTGGAGCGCCGCTGCGGGCTATCGCAGCTACCTAAAGAAGCACGTTCGGCCCCGGTGGAGCAGTACGCCAATCGCGGAGTGAGGTGGTTCCGGTCGTTCGGACAGTTTTTGCTTTTTCCTTAAGTGGAAGTTCTTGCTCTTGCTTTTGCTTTTAGGCTGCCAGGGATTCTGGCAGGCGGTTGAAGTATACCTGATCGGGCGTTTGCGCTTTCAGGCTGGAGTGCGGCCGGGTGGAGTTATAGAACTCCAGGTAACGGCCGATGG
>Ga0326727_10002563_pt1 | contig 61384 bp, 45 predicted proteins | sample MB2enrmetagenome_FD_207643 | JGI IMG/M metagenome (GOLD analysis project Ga0326727, IMG submission 207643) | Lab enriched peat soil microbial communities from McLean, Ithaca, NY, United States - MB29MY | ecosystem: Environmental > Terrestrial > Soil > Wetlands > Peat | place: USA: New York...
TAATACGAACGAAGCCAGTATGTTATTGAAAACACAGGGAGCGTTTTCAAAACGAACCCAAAACGAACCCAACTTTGAGTGTCAAATGCACAGGTTGAACCCAAATAGTGAGCTTTCCCAGGCACGCACCCGAGTGGGATGGCTGTGCCTCGAAATGCGGAAGGGCACAGAAGCGATCCGGTCTCGAAAGTCCCGAGCCTCGCGAGAAAAACACAAAAATAGTACGAACGAAGCCAGTATGTTATTGAAAACAAAAGGTGGCACTTCGAAAACGAACCCAAAACGAACCCAAAACCGCAGCAAAAAGCCACTCATTTTGCCGAAACGAAGCAAAATCTGCCCGCCACATTACGTCGGCGGATGGTGGGCCGATGGGGGGCTAGACGCGCTCTAAGTTCGATGTTCGGACTCTGCGCCGCCGGCAGGCCAGCGGCATACATCCGCCACAGTTTCCAGCGATTCTCGTCCGTCACGAGATTGCCGTCTTCATCGACCCAGCTGTCCGGGTTATAGAAGCCAATCTCCTCCTTGACGGGTTCGTCGTCCCTCATCATTTCGAACACGTCGCGGGCAAACTCCTGGCTGAGGTACTGGATCAGCTTTCCATTTCTTACCCCAGCAAGATCGAGATTGGAGGCAGTCTGTGCGTCCAGATTGGCCGGGCTGCCATGAAGCTCATTGAGCACGCTGAGATAGACTTCGCCATTCAGTTCTTTCTTGATGTCGAAGACGACCAAATCGTAATCGACATCCCAGATGAGGCAATGCGCCTTGATTTGGCCGCTGGGCAGGGCGCCGGTGATTTGAATCAGGTCACCAATTTGAACTGGATGCCCGGTAAGCAGGGCGCCGCCTCGGCGGGAGGCCAGAGCCGCTCCCGAAGTCCAAGCTTCGGGCCAGCGCGGTCCAGGATCGTAAACCGCAGTCTCGAAGGATGTAACCCCATCCGCGAGGATGACCCGATGAACAGAGTCGTATTGATTCAGCTGGCGGACTTCGGCTTTCCTTCCGAATAGCGCTGTCCTGCCTCTCGCCAAGTGCCTCTTGATCCTCTTCGGGACACTCGGCTTAGCGGCCGGAATATCGAATCCGAACAAATGGCAAGCTTCCTCATAACGGATGGGCTTCCGCATCAGCACTGCGCAGAAGCCGTCGTCTCTTACCCAGGGGATGACCGGGTACCACGTGCCGTCTCCCGTGATTTCCAGTCCAAGACCGGACTGGACGAGTTCAAGGGCCAGACCAAAGCTGCCGGTCTGACGCCCGAGGGATAGTCTGGAATACTCAACGCCGGCCTTCGCCGCATAGTGCTCCAGAACGGGGCTGAGTTCGCTGAACCCGAAGCTCGTCTTGACATCCGGCTTTTCGCCCGGTTGGCGATAATGCCGGAAGATCGGCCTGCGGCCAGGACGCTCCGGGTCCTCAAGCACCGACCACTTCTGGTGCGGCTTGCTGATGTCCGGCGTGAAATACAGCTCTTCGTCTCCCCCACAGATCTCTCCAGCACTTTCTTCGCATCACGCACTAACGGCGCGATTGGCTTGGCTCTCACTGCGGAAATTACTGTCGGGGCCTTTTGCGGTATTGTTCGTACAGCCTCAAATGTTTGTTATCCGTTGAAGTCAACTGGCCATTGATGAAGAGATAGCGAACTTGCGTCGGGATAGCGAGCGGGTCGCCATCGGTGACGATGAGGTCCGCTATCTTGCCGGTCTCGATTGTGCCCAACTCGTCCGCGAGGCCAAGGATCTGAGCTGGGTAGAGCGTGACGGCTTTCAAGGCCTCGTCGTAGGGAAGTCCATACGCGACCGCGTTGGCGGCCTGGTAAGGTAGGCGGCGCGAGAACGAAGAGTCGTTAAAAGTCGCAAAGGCGATCTTGATGCCCGCAGCGTGCAGTTGGCCGGGCGTGGCGTAGGACTGGTCGTACGGTGCGTCTTCGTCTTCGGGCAGAGCCTGCGTGGGCCCCAGAATCACCGGCACGTGCTTGGAGGCCAGCAATTCCTTGACCTTGTAGGATTCTGATGCGCCACCCAAAATCATCTTGAGCTTTTGCTTCTCGCAGAACTCGACCGCATCGCGAATGGCGCGCTTCCGCTCGGCCACCACCAGCACCGGCAACTTGCCCTGCACGACGGGCACGAGCGCTTCGAGCTTGAGGTCACGATCGAAGTTCTGCCCGGAGCCCTTCTCCATGGCTTGGGCGTAATGGCGCGCTCGCTCCAGCAAGTCGGTCATTTCGAAGATCCGCTTGTCGTATTCCTGCTTCGCTTCCGCGAACGGACGCTCTCGGACGCTGAAAGTGCTGAAGTCAAGAGACCGGGTCTGCATGGTTGGCCAATCCACCACCATGGCGACGGAGCGGCGAATGAGCATCTCCTCGACTGTCCAGCCCGCCAGATTGATGGCGGAAGCCTGGCCGGTTATCACCGAACCTCCACCCCCGCGGAATCCGCCTCCGCCCAGGGGCGTGGCCAGAGCGTGTGTGATGCCGTTGGCGCGCGCCACCGGGATCAGTTCGCTGGCCGGAAGAACTGCCGTCATAGCCACTAACTGCGGGTTGTACGTCCCCACGTCGCTGGTGTCCACCGAGGCAGCCACGGCTTCGATCTCCCGCAGGCCGAGAGTGGTTGCGGAGTCGAAGATGCCGGGGTAAATTTCCAACCCCTTGGCATCAATCACCTCGGCATCGCCGGGAACCTCCACGCTGCGGCCTACGGCAGCGATCTTGCCGTCGCGAATCACCACTGTGGCGTTCTCGAGCGGCGGGCCGGCCAGCGTGTAAACCTTTGCGTCGCGCACGGCATAGACGTGCGGGACCGCAGTGGGCTCAGGCATGGCATTGGTGCGAAGCCACGAGGTGACAAGAGGCACGGCCATCAGGGTGGCCGCGAAGGCCAGCAGTATTCGTCGAAGGCTCATTTTCCGCAGTCTCCTTCATGTTCTCGTCGCGCCGACCTTCAGGCCGGCGCTTGGCGGTTAACTCCGGTGCTGACCTGAAGGTCAGCGCCACGGTGTGGTTTGCGCTACCTCACGCGCCGCTCGGCTTTGCGGCCGGTTTCGCGGTTCCCGCAGGCGGCGCCCCGGTCTTCGGAGCGGCATTGGGGCCTGCGCCTGGCCGCCCCGGCCTTCTGCGGGCCTCGGCCGCTTTCGACTCCTTTTCGAGTAGTGCTTTCTTTTCTTTCTCCAGGGCTGCGCGACGGGCAAGGTCCTGCCGGCGGTCGAAGTAAACCTGGCCGTCGATCAAGACCTTCTGAGCCACGGCGTAGACGCTGAGCGGGTCTTTGTTGTAAATGGCAAGATCCGCATCCTTGCCGGCTTCGATCGAGCCCACGCGGTCCGCGATGTGCAGTTGGATGGCCGGGTTGATGGTCACCAGCTTCAACGCCTCATCGCGTGAGAGCCCGCCCCATTTCATGCTCTTGGCCGCTTCCTGGTTGAGGTGCCGGGCTTCCTCGCCGCTGTCGGAGTTGATCGATACCACAATGCCGCGTTCGGTCATGAGGGCGGCATTGTACGGGATGGCGTCGTAGGCCTCCACTTTGTAAGCCCACCAGTCGGAGAACGTGGAAGCGCCTGAGCCGCTCTTGGCGATTTCGTCCGCCACTTTGTAACCCTCGAGCACGTGCTGGAAAGTGGCGATCTTGAAGTGAAACTCCTCGGCCACGCGGATCAACTGTAAGATCTCATCCGCGCGGTAGCAGTGCATATGCACCAATCGTTTGCCTTCGAGCACCTCCAACAGCGGCTCGAGTTTCAGGTCGCGCCGAGGCGGAATCAAGTTTGCTTCGCCGGCGGCCTTCCTGCGGTTATAGTCGTCCCAGGCTTTCTTGTAATCCAACGCCTCTGAGAAAGCCTCGCGGAAAACGTCCACCACACCCATGCGCGAGGCTGGATAGCGCTGCGGTGTGCCGGGAAGCGAAAAGCCGGAGCGCTTGACGTTCTCTCCCAGGGCCCATTTGATCCCCGGCAGCGCGCCTTCGAAGGGAAGGTCTTTGGCCGGCCTTCCCCAGCGCAGCTTGATCACCAGGGTTTGTCCCCCGATCGGGTTGGCGCTGCCGTGCAGGATGTTGGCAGTGGTCACGCCGCCCGCGAGGTCCCGATAGATATCGATGTCTTCGGGGTTCAGGACGTCCGCGATATTCACCATGGAGGAGACGCTGACGCTACCTTCGTTGACGCTGCCCGCCACCGCGATGTGCGAATGGCAGTCGATGATGCCCGGCATCACAAACAGGCCTGTGGCATCGATCACCTTCGCCCCTTCCGGCGCCTTCAGGCCCTTTCCCACTTCCGCGATTTTGCCGTCGCGGATCAGCACGTCGCCGTTTTCAATCGTCCCCTGGGTGACGGTAAGGATGGTGCCGGATTTGATTAAGGTAACCTCCGCAGCTTGGGCGCCGGGGGCGCAGACCGCCAGGAGGCACAGCACGCTGATCAAACCAGATGCGCGGTTCATCTATTCAACCTCCTGGCCGGCGCTTCCAGCCGGAGCCGTGCCACCGGCACGCGTGCCCGTAAAGTCCACCGACATGCCGCCACCGCTGGCTGTCCCTTTCATCTGCTCGCCCTCGAGTGTCCCGCTAAAGGTGACGTCGGTGGGGCTGCCTTCCAGGGTGAGGCTTAACGTAAAGCTGAACTGGCTGCCGCTTACCCAGCCCTCGCTGATTGAAACCGTGCCCACGGAGCCGAGCGTCGAACCGGAGACGCCGGTGAGCGACCCGCTCAGCGTGCCGTCGGTTGCCATGCTGAGGTCTGCCGTGGCTTCCTCCGGCCCCTGCGGGCTCGTCAGGCTGATTTTCCATTTCCCGGTGAGTTTAACGGTCGGCGGCGCCGTCGGTCGTCCAGGCTCGTGCACTTCGTAGCGGCGGCCGTCCACGAAGGTCATTTTCACCTTGGTCTTTTCGTTGAACGCATCCCCATCCGTCACCACCAGGTTGGCGATTTTGCCGGGTTCGATGGAACCCAAACGGTCGCCCACACCCAGAATCTCCGCCGCACTCAGGGTGAAGGCGCGCAGGGCTGCATCGGCGGGGAGACCCGCGTCGATCGCCTTCTTCGCGTTCTTAAGCGCGTCCTTGGGAACCCCGGTCCCTTCGAGATAGAAGGCGAACTTCACGCCAGCCTTCTGGAGCGCGGCTGGGGCGGAAGGCGCGCGATCCCGGAGGCGGAGCACGCGCAATGGTTCCTCCGCCTCCGGGTCGGCGTCTCTCTCCCTCTCCGGCCACTTCAGGTTCACCAGCACCGGGACCTTCGCGGCCGCCAGTTCATCGGCATCCTCGTAGGCTTGCTGGCCGCCGTAAATGATGGTATGTGCGCCCAACCGATCCGCTATCAAAAGCGCCCGGTGCATTTCCTGCGCCGTGTTCCCCGGCAACAGGACCGGACGGCCGGAGACCAGCGTATCGTTCACCACGACTTCCGTCCGGTCATAGGTGGGCCGCTCCAGACCTTGCGGGTGCGAGCGGTAGACAGGCTCCGCCTGGTTGTACCAGTTGGCATCCAGAAAGACCTGGCGGACGTAGGCGATCACGCCCATCAAGGAGTCGGGAAAATTTGCGAAGCCTCGCGCCGGCTGGAGGGTAATCAGAAGAGCGTTGGGCGCGGACACCACCATTGCGCTCGGCCGATCCCCCGCAAGGTTGATCACCGCGCCTTGGCCCGGGAATATCCCGGTCATCGGCGCGGCCAGCGCGGAAGTGAACCCGCCATCGCGCCAGGTTTCAATCCGCTTGTCGTCCACCTTGAGTTCGTCCGCGGCGTCTGTCCAGGGCGTGCTCGCCGGGCGATCCTCGGGGCCGCGTGAGACTTGCTGCGCCTGCTGCGGTTGACCCCTGCCGGCGCCTCCGCCACCTCCTCCGGGTCCCGCCGGGGCAGGCGGGCCCAGTCCCAGGTCGCTCAGCGCATTGATGAAGCCGGGGTAAACCCTCAGGCCCTTGCCTTCAATTACCCAGGCTTCCGGCGGAATGCTCACGTTCTCGCCCACGGCCACGATCAGGCCCTTGGCGATCACCACCGTTCCGTTCTTGATCTCAGGCCCGGATACCGGCACTATGCGCGCATGGCGAATGGCGAAGTAGCGTGGCTCTTCCGCCCCAGCGCGAAGCGCCATGCCGAGCGCCAATGCCACCAGCACCCACTTCCCTGTTGCCCTTAAGACCCTGTCCGCCCATTTCGCCATGACGCACTCCTCCACTGTGTCTCTGCGCCGCTCCTTCGGCAGTGCTGGCTGTCTCGCGAAGACGGGCATCTTACGTCAGGCGATTTTCCGATTCAAGCGATTTGTTCTACGAGGCCCGCTCAGCCGTCGGGTCATGGGTGACGCAGGTGCGGGAAAGGGGATGGAGGCGAAGGTGCGGTTTGGTGACCCAAGACGCCAAGTCGCAAAGAAACTCAAAGTGGACTCAACAGTTCTTGTTTGCGATCTTTGCGTGCTTTGCGCCTTTGCGTGAAACCGGTTCGTGCCGCATCGTCGCGGTCCCCGGGGCCGGCCATCTCCAGCGCCGCGAGAATGCAGATCCGCGAACCCTGCCGGCCCGCGCAATGGATTTGGAGATTACTGAAACGGGGTTAAGCCCAATCCCGGTCCCGGGCGATACCGCTCTCGAGCATACCCTGAACATGCGCAACGTCTTCACGAATCTGCCAATCGAACATGCCGACAGCGAGGAAATCGCCTCCGTGCTCGAGCGCCATGCGAAAACCTTCCTGGGGTTTCACGCGGCCCGCGCCCAACACCTTAAAGGCAATCCACGGCTTCTTGATCGAGCGCATGAAGATCCCGACTTCAGCGGCTTCGCTGCAATAGTAGTTGACGCGATTGATGGTGACCATGTAGAAGTCCGGGTCGATTCTCGACTGAACGCAGGCGCGCGCGGTATCAAGTTGGTGCGCGCCGACACCCGCCATGAGTCCGAGTTTCTTGAAGCCTTCGACGATCTCGCCCACTTCGCCGACCTTCCCATGTTTCACCAGATCGTCCGCGACTCCGCCATGCAGGTAAACGGCGATCGCGCCGTTGTCGCGAGCGCGCTTGGCGTTTTCCACCGGGTCGCCCTGCTCCGGCGCAGAGGTGGCAATCCACTGCAACGTCCCGCCTCGTTCCTTCTTGTACATATTGTAATGGCTGATAATACGATCATCGGCACGCATCAGCAAAGTGTTAATGCCATTCTGCTCCGCGAGTGTCAGCGTCTCCAGGATTTTCTGGGTGTTGAAATACTGCTTCATGAAATCAGCTTGATAGACAAGTTCGCCCGCGTGGGCAATTCCCGAGACGGGGTCCCCGCCAATGATCAGCCGGGAAACTTCGTACTTGCCGAACTTTCCGCGCTGCAGCCCCTTCACAGGCTCCTTCGGCGTCGATTCCTGCGCCGGAGCGCTCATGTGCGCCATGAGCGCACGATGCTCATAGCTCATTCCCCCCAGCAGAGCGGCGGACGCTCCAAGAGAATTCTTCAGCAGCTCGCGGCGGCAGAATTTCTGCATAGCTTTACTCCATTCCCCTACTCCCGCTGAGGAGAGGGATCACACTTTCGGCGTCTCATACGGCTGGCGGTGCTCGCGGGTCAGCAACGCGTTGGCTTCCTTATCGTGCCCAAGCGTTTCCGTCTTGGGATCGAACGTCACATCCCTCCGGAGGTGCGTCACGATATTTCCCAGGTGGCAGACCGTGGTGGAGATCCGGCCGATCTCAATATCGGCGTTCGGCGCCTGGCGGCTGCGCACACAGTCCAGAAAGTTCTTCTCGTGCAACCCGCTCTCCCGTTCGTCGTTGGCCTTTTCGCTAGGCCCGGGGCTGCCATCCTGAAAGAACACCTCCCAGCCGTCGTGGGTAACCACCAGCGTGGCGTCGCTTCCAATAAACGCTATGCCTTCGCGATGTCCGTAAACAGGATGTTGCTTGGCAAAACTGCGAAGTTCCCAGGTCAGCATGAAGTCGCCGTATTCATAGGTCAGCATTTGGGTGTCGGGGACTTCCTTCGCATCCTTGAGCCAGTAAATTCCGGAATTGCCGCTCACCCGGGTGGGCAGTGCGTTGTCCAGGCCGCCGCGCAGCGCCTCGATCCCCCACAGCGCCACGTCGAGCATGTGCACGCCCTGGTTGCCCAGTTCGCTGTTCCCGTAGTCCCAGAAGAACCGCCAGTTATAGTGGAAGCGATTAATATTGAACGGCCGCTTCGGCGCCGGGCCTAGCCAGACATCGTAGTCTACGGTCGAGGGCGGATCGCTATCGGGTGGATTGCCGATGCTGGGTCGCAACTGGCACTCCCAGGTATTGATTTCGCAGAGTTTGCCCAGTTTGCCCGTCTTCAGGTATTCGATGGCGCTTTGGAAGTGTGGCGCGCTTCGATTCTGGGTGCCCACCTGGGCAATGCGTTTGTATTTTCGCACCGCGTTGCGAACCTCGTGCCCATCGTGGATCGTCTGGGTCAGCGGCTTTTCGATGTAGATGTCTTTTCCCGCCTGGCAGGCCAAAATGCCGATCCGGGCGTGCCAATGGTCCGGCACGGCAATAATCACGCCATCAATTTCTTTGTCATCCAGAACCTGTCGGAACTCCCGGGTGGTGCCGGGCGCCTTGCCCTGCGCCTTCTCGAACTCCGGGTTGACTTTATCGAGGATTGCCTGGTCGATGTCACAGAAAGTCTTTAGCTCGGCTCCGGCGCCGATCGCCCGCAGAGCGTCTCCTCGCCCTTGGTTCCGGCCCCCAATGAGACCGAGTACCACCTTATCGTTAGCGCCCAGGGCGCGCGAGTTCAAGTTCAAAAACCCACCCGCCGCCAAGGCGGACGCCATGCCTATTTGCTTCACAAACTGCCTGCGTGTTTCCTCTGCCATAGTTACTCCTGTGTATTACTCACCACCTCACACGGATTCCCAACACTCTAAGCATTCACGCGGCCATCCTGTCGTGCACGATTCTACACCATCTCTCCAATTTCGGCGTCGCAGCGCGTTTTCAGGCACTTCCGTCGAAAGTCATGTCATTCCCGCGCAAGCTGGAATCCACTGACTTCTAGATCGAGCATGGGTTCCGACTCTCGCGGGGGCTACAAAGCTCACTTCAGAAACTGCTCGATGTAAGCGTCGTCTTGGGCGTCGGCGAGTTCGGTGGTATCACCGAGAATGTACCGGTACAAGTAGGGTCCGCGCAGGTCGGCGATCCGGTTCATCCAATTTGCGGGGTCGGTCCACATCACGGGACGATTCCCCATAGCCTTCACCAGATCGTCGAGATCCCAGTGGAGCGCAAAGCCGGGAATGACCACATCGAACAAATCCATATTCAGAGTGTTTTCGAGAGAGGCGCGCAGACTGGTGGGGGTGCGGTCGAGCCAGACCTTCTTGATTCTGGGGTCCGCCGCCGCAGCCAGCAGGAGCCAAATTCCTTTGACTCCGCGCCCCACGGCGCGAATCGATGCGGGGTCCACGTCACTGCGCGCCGCCAGAAGATCAACTCCGGCCAGAATATCGTGTGCCCGCATCGCCGGCAAATTCATCCCAATCTGGTTGGCGCGCGAATTGGTGATGAAGTTTCCAATGAAGGGCTCGTGTCTGTTTTCTCCGGGAGAGTCGCGCGGCTCGAGCGTCAAAACCACGCGCCCCTTCGCCGCCATCCTGTTCGCCCAAGAGTCAATCGAGGCGGCCTGGAAATAAGGCCCGCTGTCCTCAAGCATCAGCACCGCCGGCTTCCGACCCGCCGGGGCAGAAGGAACGTAGAGGTGCCCTTCGATCTCAATTCCAGGCTCGGTTTCGAACCGGATGTGCTGCCGGCGGGTTCCCCCGGCATTCGATTCATCGAGTACGGTCGATTGCGGGGACGCGCCGCTGGCAGGAACTCCCAACCGCCGCAGTTCCGCCTCAAGTTCAGGAATGCCTTGCGGCTGCAGTTTGGCGTGAAAATCGTCGAGAATCAGTTGGTAGACTTTGCGGCTGCCTGGAATGTCGTCTACGTGGCCCGTGGGAGTGACCAGCAGTTCGAAGTTGTTGAACATCCTGACGGGCTGCTCATGAAAATCCCCCTTGCCGTCTTTGAGCCAGCGGATCATCCACTGATAAACTGCTTCCCTGCTCACCAGGGGAGTTCCGTGAGGGCCCGGCCCGACGAAGAATCCCACCTTGTCCTCGGCCCCGTAAATGCTGTACCAATGCCGCGCTTCCTCGTAAACCATGCGAGCGCCCGCGGGCGTGAAATAGTCGTCCTGTGTCTCCTGAAGCAGCCAGGGCGTGGGAGCGGCCACTTCCACAAAATCCGCCACATCCAGTCCGTTCACCAGAAACTCGGGGAAAGTCATTTCCGTATCGGGGTCCGGGCCCGCAAAGAGCAATTGGTACGAATTGGGATAGCAGGCTGGCACCACCGCTTTAAGCCTCGGGTCGAGCGCGCCGATCATGGTGGTCAGCGCGCCACCTCCGGAGCAGCCTGCCGCGCCCAGATGCGCGGCGTCCACATCCGGGCGGCTGACGAGGTAATCGATCGCACGCTTCGCATCCCAGATGAAGAAGCGCGCGGCGCTCTCGCCGATCAGGATGCACTGCGCGCCGGACTGAATGTGCTCAGGGACCGACCAACCCGCGAGCGCTCCTGAAAGGTGCGGATCGTACGTTTGTTCCCGCTCGCCTTGGCCGATGGGATCGGTGGCGAATACCACGAAGCCTTTCAAGGCCAGGTTGGCGGCCGCGCGCTGCGGCTCAGGCTTTCCTTCTTGTGTGTGGCCGGATTGATAGAGAATGGCGGGATAGCGACCCGGCTGGTTGGGCCGGTAAAGGTCGCCCGTCACGTAGAAATTGGGCAGACTCTGGAAGAGGACCTTCTCAATCGTGTAACCATCAGCTTGGATCTCACCCGTGACCTTGGCGTTCAGCGGGCCGCTGTAATCCGGCAGGCCACCCAAAAGTTTCAGCAGCTTCTCGTGCACCACGTGTTTCCGCTGCTCCGCTTCGGCCACCGTGTGGATCTGGTCGATCTCCCGCTGCCGCTGCTGAAGTTGCTGCTGCGCGATGTGATTCATCCAGCGCAGGAGCGGGTCGTGAATGGCTTCCTGGGCAAGGAGACAGCAGGGAGTCAGGAGAAATGCAAAGAGGAGTACGAGTTTGTTTGGTCTCATGATTCGATCACCACGGGCGCGATGCCGCCCTTCCAACGATGTGGCGCGGGCGTTTCGCCCGCGGCCGCGCAGGCATCCTGCCTGCGCGCGGGAGCGGGACGCTCCTGCGACAGCGGGCGGGACGCCCGCGTTACACAGATGTCATCAGCTGGCGCGCGTTCTCCACGCAGATGGCCTTTTGTGATGCCTCATCCAGGCCGGATTCCTGCACTTTCAGCACGGCCGACTCGAAATAAAAGAACGGGTAGTAAGAGCCGAAGAGCACGCGCGCAAGCGGAACCTTCCGCCCCAGTCGAGCGAGACCGGCCACTCCCTCTACCATGCTGATATCCATCGACACATTGCCGGCGGAAAGCGCTGCCGCGTATTCCTCTCTCCCGATTTGCGATGTGCAATTGAGAAGCTCAAGACGCAGTCCTGGCGTCGCTTTAACCACAGCCGCCAGGGGAGCGAGTTGTACAGCGGGAACCCGCATGAGCGGCGACTGGGTGCGCGGATCTTCCATCGAGAGCGCCAACTGCACGATCAGCCCGCGTTCCGTTGCCAATTTCAAAGACTCCGCGAAAACCGGATCGTCCAGCCGGTACCCATGATAATTGGGGTGCAGACGGATTCCCGGCATCTTGTGCTCTTCGTGGCACCGTCGCACGTCTTCCTGCCAATCGGGAAGTTTGGGGTTCACCGTTCCAAAGGGAATCAGCATGCCCTCGCCGAAACTGCGGCAGGTCTCGGCCAGGCGGTTATTCACTCCGGCAACATCTCGCTCGAGAATACCTTCGAAGCTGCCTGCCCAGGCTCGGGCAACTTTTCCCTCGTGGAGCTTCGCCACGAGCCGCGCCGGCTCATCGCCCTCGAGGCGGCGGAACGCCCACCGGAAAAGATACACGTTGGTATCGATGATCAAATCTTGTAGCCTTTTTTCCGCAGCACGGGCTCCAATAATCGACGAAGATTGCCGCCCAGGATCAGCTTCTTGTCGGAGTCAGAGATCGCGGCGACTTCCACCTTGGCAATCTGTGAAGCAAAGCTTCGTCCGCCGACATCGCTGCCGTAGATCACCCGCTCCGCACTCAACTCGCGCACGGCCATTTCGACATATCCGTTTGTGGGGTCCGAGCCGGCCAGCCCGGAATAAACGTTCTTGGTGGAACGAATGGCGCGGATTCCCAGCTCCCAGTTTCCGCCCGTGTGAGCGCAGACGATCTGAAGCTTGGGGTGGCGCCGGGCAAGTTCGACAACATCAAAGGGCGTGGATTCGGTTGGCTGGTTGCCGAGTGCGTTCAACCATTCATGCTGAAGAATGAGGACGTCGTTGGCGATGGCCCATTCGGCAATCGGGTCCATCGCCGGAACGTTGCAGCGCGCGTCGGCTTCGATCTCGCCAATCATTACCATGGGACCGTCGCGCACGCAGCGATTGAGTTCCTGAATGCTGAATTCGGGCAGCGCCGGCGAGATATACACCGAGCCGTAAACCCGATCGGGAAACGCCTTCACGGCGCGCATCACCCGGTCATTCTCGAGGCGGAACTGATCGGGCGGGTTCGGGTGCCGATCATCGGAATAACCTTGCGAGAGAATCAGGCGTTCCACGCCCACCCGGTCCATGCACTTCACCAGGAATCCCATTCGTTCTTCAGGAGTATCCCCAGGAACCTGACCGAGGTGAGCGTGTTGGTCCCAGATTCGCATGCTTCCGCCGAGAGCGCGATTATCCCACGCGTCGGCCTTGGCAAACGCCAATGCTCCGCTCGCGCCAAGCGTCTTCATGAATGTCCGGCGGTTGAGCATATTCGTTGTGCCGAAGGCACCATGGAGTGCGGTAGCGCCAGCTACCGACTTTTCAGTTGGATTCCACGGCGGCAGCTTCGCTGCCGCACTCCAAGCAATGCGTAACCTTCAAACAAGCCTGTCACTCCGCTCTCTGCCTTCTGCTTTCTGCTTTCTGCCAACTCCGCCGCCTCCCCGAACTCGGGCGCGGCGTCAGTGTCCGATATTGTGGCACAAATCGCAATTCACCGGCGCGTTGCGCAGCTTGTGGCAATTCACGCAAGTCACCATGGATACTTCTTTCTCCTGCCAAAGCTGATCGCGCTCCTTGACTTCGCCGTGGCACACTGCGCATTCGACATGCCGGTCGAGGTGTTTCGAGTGGCTGAAATAGACAAAGTCAGGAAGCTTGTATATCGGCTTCCAGGCGAGCAGGCGGTCGTCGGCCCGGAGCTCGATCAGTCTCTGGATTGCCGGGCTTTCGCGCTTGATTGTCGCGTGGCAGGTCATGCACTCGGCCGCCCCGGGAACCTGCATCTTACCGCTGGTTGCCAGGGGTTGGTGGCACGTCTCGCATTGGAATCCTGCCTGAACATGCCTGCGGTGGCTGAACGGAATCGGTTGAACAATAGGACTCGCTGGCGCAGGAAGCTCCTGCGGCTCACGCGCAGGACTCGCAGCGAGCGTTCGCGGGTAGGCGTCTGCCCGCAGCCGCGTCGGCCCTTGGCCTTTGGGGTAGAGAGCGTACGCGGCCAGCACGGTTGGCGCAGAATTGTCGGGATTGAAATAACCACCGGGCCCCACCGCAACCACGACAAATTGCTTGCCGGATTTCTCACCCATATAGGTCATAGGCGTGGCGTGCGCATTCGATTCAAGCTGATCCACCCAGAGTTCCTTGCCGGTCTTCGCGTCAAACCCCCGGAAACGGTGATCAACGGTCCCGCCGATAAAGATCAGTCCGCCCGCCGTGGCAATGGATCCTCCGAGGTTGTAAGTTCCCGTTTTGGGGACACCGCGCGCCTCGAGATCATCCATCACGCCTAGCGGAACTTTCCAGGCCAGTTTGCCGGTCGCAAGGTCGATGGCATTCAGGTCACCCCAGGGTGGTTTCTGGCACGGATAATGATGATCGTCCCAAAAGCGCGCGTAGTTTCCCCACTTGCTGCCGCGCAGGTAGGCCTCCGGCGAACCCGGCGGCTGAGGCTGCATGTAACCCACGGCCCCCACTTCGCTGACGTTCACAAACAGGTAATCGAGCGTCGGGTCGAAGGAGACGCCGGACCAGTTGCCTCCCCCGAGTGTCCCGGGGATTTCGACCGTCAGCGTTTCGAGTCCCCAGGGATTAAAGATCCCACCGGGCAGCGACTTCGCAAAGTTGTCAAGGCAATACTTTCGAGACTCCGGCGTGACGTTCGTAATATCGTTCAGCGTGACGGAGGTGCGGGCCAGTTGCATGGACTCCATCGGAAATGGCTGTGTCGGCCACGTCGCTTCTCCTGGCACTTGGGATTGCGCTACACGGCGCTCCTCGACAGGGAAGAGAGGCTTGCCGGTCAGCCGATCGAGCACATAAACAAATCCCATTTTGGTGATCTCCGCTACGGCCGGAATCTCCTTGCCCTCGCGCTGCACGGTGACCAAGCTCGGGGGCGCGCAGGCATCGTAATCCCAGATGTCGTGGTGCACCATCTGAAAGTACCAAAGAAGCTTTCCGGTCGCGGCGTCAAGAGCCACAAGGGAGTTGCCAAACAGGCCCGCCCCCTTGCGGTCCGCGCCGTAGAAATCGTAAGAAGGCGAGCCAATGGGCAAGAACACCATTCCGCGCTCGGCGTCCACGCTCATGACGGACCAGACATTCGTGCCGGAGCGGTCTTGCCAGGATTCGTCGGTCCAAGTCTCATGCCCCGCCTCGCCAACACGAGGAACCGTGTGGAAGCGCCACACTAACTTTCCGGTGCGGACGTCAAACGCGCGAACATCACCGCTCGGCCCCTTTGAGGGGTATTCCTGGACCTGCGATCCGGTGATGACCAGATGCTTGTAAATCGCGGGCGGCGATGTCGAGTTGTACTGAGCGCGCGGGAATTCGTCCGCCACACCGACACGCAGGTTGATCGACCCTGCATCACCGAAGCCTGTGCAGGGCCGGCCGGATTGGGAATCGAGAGCAAACAGGCGCGCGTCCTCGGTGATGTAGAAAAGACGCTTATCAACTTCGGATTTTTCCGGCCCGCAGGAAACGCCCGACTGCCCCTCCCAATAGGCGGCGCCGCGGCTGGGGTTCGGCCGCCTGGTGCCGCTCTCCTTGGGGTCAGGATCGAAGACCCAGATCTGCTTTCCGGTTTCGGCGTCCACCGCCACGGCCTGGCTGGTAGAGGTTGTAAAGTAAAGGACGCCGTGCACCATTATCGGTGTGGCCTCGAACGCCGCAATTCCGCTGTTGGGAGTTGGCGGGACCACGTACGTCCAAGCCCTTTGCAGGAGTTGAACGTTCGACGTGTTGATTTGGTTCAGGGGAGAGAAGCGCATACCGCCGGGATCGTGGCCGTAATTCCGCCACTCAGCATCCGCGGAAGCGGGCGAGCGCTGTGCGAAAGTGGCGCTCGAAATGAGAAGCATTAATGCCAGCGCAGATTTCATGATCAGTAAATTGCCTGTCCTCTGAACGTGTGGACAAATCGGCTCGTGGCGGCACACCGTTGGGCCAACCCCTATTGAATTGCGGCTCCGCCGCGCTGCATTCATTCGTCCGTAGCCATGAAACTTGAAAAGCCGAAGTCGCGATTCACGCCCGTGGCGCCGTCGAGAAAGAATCCCATGCCCGGATTGCCGCTGGGAAATTTGTCGTCGGTGAGCTGGAAGATCTGCTCGCCGTTGATGTAGACCGTAAGGGTGTTCCCGATCATGCTGGCCTTCACCACGTCGCCGGTTTTGACCCCGTACTTCGAGCCTCCCATTTGTTTGAGGTAAGTGAATTTTCCCAGCGGCCCCTCCCAGCGCGCCACGTTGCAATAAGCCTGGGGAATTTTCGAGCAGCGGAACATGACTTCGTAGCCCGTGCAACTGTGGGGAGTGATGGAACTTCGCAGGCGCAATTCGACTTCCTCCCAGACCTTGTCGTCCTGGTTGGGATGCACAGAGTAAACTGTCGCCTGAACCGTTTGGTTTGGCCCCCAAATCCCCTTCAGCAGGGCCGTCGAGTCGTCGTATTTCTGCGGCTCCGGCCTGCTGCCGCCGATTTCGGCGCCAAAGGCCAGGCCCGGAGTAGTCTGGACATCCGCCCAATCTAGGCCGTCCGCAAGGCCGTTCACCCACTTGCCTCCTTCGGAAAGTGGATTTTCGGCGTGACGGAACGTGGTGCTATAGGGGCCGTGCAATGGAGTCGGGGCGGTGGCGGCCGTCAAATCTTTGCCGCTGCGAGCCGGTAGCCACGCCCACGCCATGGAGGCCAAGGCGAGGATGCAGAGTCCCGCCACGATTCTGTGTTTCGAATTGTCAGCATAGGTCGGTGAGTGAACTGGCATCCTGATCTCCTTTTACTAGCCGGCGCTTGGAGCACGAATCACGCGGGAATTCTGACCAAGGATAACGAAGACGATTATTGTAGCAGGAAAACAGGTGGTTCTCCGTCGTCACGCGTTGCCGAGGGTGCCGCATTTCCAGCCGCGTGCCTGTGCTATGCTACCCTCCCGAGTAATAGGTCGCAGATTCGAAACGTGCCACGAGCGCCCGGAATTCAAAGGAAGTCGGCGGACTCCTACATGAAAAACTCAAACACGAAGTGCCCTTCTGTTTTGGTTCGAATTGCCGTCGGCATGCTGCTCTCTGGCGGCTGCTTCCAGATTGTCTGCTCGTCTCGCGAAATGGCGACGGGGCGCGGCGGTCTTTCTGCGGCTGGCGCCGCGCAAGCGAAGGAAGAGGTTCTCTACGTTTCGGTGCAAGGCAACGACGCCTGGTCGGGACGGTTGCCTGAACCCAATGCCTCGAAGACCGACGGCCCCTTTGCGACGCTCGAGCGCGCCCGCGACGCCATCCGGTCGACGCGCTCGGGCACGGCGCCTCGCACACCGGTCGGCATCTATGTGCGCGGCGGGGTTTACGCCCTGAGCGCGCCCCTCGTTCTCCTGCCGGAGGATTCCGGAACTCCGGAGGCTCCCATCACCTACGCCTCCTATCCGGGCGAGAAGGTGATCCTAAGCGGGGGTCGCGTGATCACGGGATGGAAGAAGGCGCCTTCGCCCGCGGCCGTCCAGAACAGCCGCCCGGAACTCTGGACCGCGGAAGTTCCTGGCGTCAAAGAAGGCGAGTGGTACTTCCACCAGCTTTTTGTAAACGGAGAGCGCCGCCAGCGGGTGCGCGCGCCCAACTCAGGCTTCTATCGCGCAGACGGGCAATTCCTGCCCGGCAACCCTTCCCGTTTCAAGTTTCGCCCGGGCGATATTCACGCCGCCTGGGCAGAGGAGGGCGACGTGGAAGTGGTGGGCTTGGAGAAATGGGCGGAATTCCGCCTGCCGCTCACGGCGGTTGACGCTGCCACGAACACCGCCACGCTTGCTGCCGCGCGCCAGGAGTTCGGTGATGACAAGGATGCGCGTTACTGGGTGGAGAACGCCGCCGATGCTCTGGACGCTCCGGGTGAGTGGCGGCTCGACCGGCGCGCCGGCACGCTCTCCTATCTCGCCCTGCCCGGTGAAGACATGAGCCGCGCTCAGTTCACCGCGTCTTTTCTTCCGCAGTTGGTTCGTCTGGAAGGCAATGAGGGAAGCAACGATCCGGTGCACGACATTATTCTGCGCGACTTCACTTTTGCGTACGCCGATTGGCAACTCCCCGCGAAAGGGTATACGGACATGCAAGCCGCCTTTGACATTCCTGCCGCCGTGGAACTCCGCTGCGCCCGGCACTGCCGCATCGAGCGGTGCACGTTCACTCATATTGGCCAATACGCGCTGGAGATTCATCAAGGCTCAAAGGACGTTAAAGTTCTCGAAAGTGAAATGACGGACCTCGGCGCGGGAGGCGTAAAGATTGGTGATCCTGAGATCCCTAAGGAGACGGCGCAAGCCACGAGCGGAATGGTTGTTTCCCACAACTACATTCACAACCTCGGGATTGTCTATCCGGCGGCGGTCGGTGTGTGGATCGGCCAAAGCAGCGGCAACGCGGTGGCGCACAACGAAATCGCTGACACTTACTACACGGCGATTTCGCTCGGCTGGACGTGGGGCTACGGGCCGACCGCGGCGCACCACAACCGGATCGAGTTCAACAACCTCCACAACCTCGGGCGCGGCCTGTTGAGCGACATGGGTTGCATCTACTCACTCGGCGTCCAGCCCGGCACGGTGGAGCGGAATAACCTGTGTCACGACGTGACACGCTATGAGTACGGCGGTTGGGGACTCTATACCGACGAAGGCAGCAGCCAAATCCTGCTTGAGAACAACATTGTTTACCGCACCCAGGACGGCGGCTTTCATCAGCACTACGGGCGCGAGAATATCGTCCGCAATAACATCTTCGCTCTTGGCGAAGAGGCGCAGCTCCGGCGCACGCGGCAAGAAGCTCACCGCAGTTTCACCTTCGAACGCAACATCGTGTATTGGGAAAAAGGCAAACTCCTTGACGGTGCGTGGAGCAACGGCCAGTTCCTGTTTGACCACAACCTTTACTGGCAGGCCGGCGGGCAGCCAATTCAATTTGAAAGAAACTCCCTGGCGGAATGGCAACAGCGCGGGCAGGACGTGCATTCGTTGGTGGCGGACCCGCTTTTCGCCGACCCCGCACACGGCGACTTCACTCTCAAACCCGGTTCGCCGGCCGCGAAAATCGGTTTTCAGCCGATCGACATGGGCCAGATCGGGAGAACGGCTCGAAGCGGTTTGCCGCAGCCTCAAGATCCTTAGCACCACAGAGGCGCCGGGGAACAAAGACAGAAAAAGCTCGCTCTGCGTCTCGGTGGTTTGCATCTCGGTTCTTCAACACAGCACAATCTTTTCGCGGTGTTCTTTGACTTGCTTCGTCGCATTCCGCGTGTCCACGACCAAGCGCGAGTTGCGCACGATGGCCGCGTAGTCGTAGCTGGAATGGTCCGTGGCGATGAGGACGGCGTCGTAGGAAGCGAGAGCTTCGGCGGTGGGTTCGACGGCGCTCAGTCGAAAATCATATTTCCTGGTGCGGTGCAGGCTTGGAAAAAAGGGATCGTGGTAATCAACATGAGCGCCGCTCTCTTTGAGCAGCTCGATGATTCGCAGACTCGGTGATTCGCGCAAATCGTCGATGTCCTTCTTATACGCGATCCCCAGAACCAGGATTCGGGCGTCCTGCAAGCATTGTTTCCGCTGGTTGAGGGCATCTCGCAAGGAGTCTACAACGTGCTCAGGCATGGCGCTGTTGATCTCGCCCGCCAGTTCAATGAAGCGGGTTGGGAAGTCGTATTCGTGCGCCTTCCACGTCAAATAGAAGGGGTCGATCGGGATGCAGTGCCCGCCCAGCCCCGGCCCGGGGAAGAAAGGCGTAAAACCGAAGGGTTTGGTCCTGGCCGCCTCGATGACTTCCCAGATGTCTATCCCCATGCGCAGGCAAAGCAGCTTTAGTTCATTCACCAGCGCGATGTTGACACAACGATAAGTGTTCTCGAGAATTTTGGTCATCTCCGCAGTCTGCGTGGAACTGACGACGATGGTCTTCTCGAAGACCTGGCCATAAAGAGCCTGCGCCGCCAGCGCGCTCGCGGCATTAATGCCCCCGATGACTTTGGGGACCTGGTGGGTCTGGAACTGTGCGTTTCCCGGATCTTCCCGCTCCGGAGAAAATGCCACCAGGAAGTCGCCGGAGGGTTGCGGGGGCGTGGAAATCCGATTGCCGTCGGTGGCGTAGGGCAGGATGGGGCAACTCAGCCCGGACTTCTCGAGGATGGGTAAGACCACCTCCTGCGTGGTGCCGGGATAAGTGGTGCTTTCCAGGACCACCAATTGGCCGCGGCGCAAATGCGGCATGACGGATTCAGCAGTGTTGCGCACGAAGGAGAGGTCCGGCTCGCGATGCGCGTCGAGGGGGGTAGGGACGCAGATTAAGATGGCGTCCATTTCTTCCACGCGCGCGAAGTCGGTGGTGGCGCCGAACCCTCCTTTCCTCACAGCCTCTGTAATGGCGGAGGCCGGGATGTGACGGATATAGCTTTCACCCTTCGAGAGCTTCTCCACCTTCGCCGGGTCGATATCGAAGCCTGTGGTCGCCAAGCCGTTACGAGCAAAGAGCAGTCCGAGAGGCAATCCGACGTACCCTAATCCGATGACGCCGACGTGCGCGGTCTTGCTGCGCACTTTGGCGCTAAAGATCGCTGCAAGCGGGAAACTCTCTGTTGCATTCATCTGCCTGTCCTACCTCCTGGCGGCGTCCGCAAGCTGGGATGATTCCCTCGGCCAAGCACTTCCCACCGCTCACCGTCGCGGGAAAGAATCCTCCACGAGTTTAAGATAGGTCACTGAACAATACCAGAATCTTAAGCCGCTGCGCCATCTTACTACTTGTTGCACGCATAGCCACAAAATCCGCTATCATCTATCTTTGCCTTAGGCAACCGTGTGAAGACGAGTTCAATATGCAGCACATCAGACGCCGCGCATTTCTGAAAACCGCCGCCGCTGGGTTGGCGTGCGCTCCCGCGATCCTGAAGGCGAGCGCGCCTCGGAGCACCGACATCCAAATTCAATCCGTCGGTATTGAATTCAAGGAGTACCAGTATCGCGTTCCCATCAAGTTCGGGGGAGTCGTTTCAACGCACGTCGTTCTCTTGAACGTGAACTGTGCGGTGCGATCGCAGGGCGGCAAGAGTTCCCAAGGCTTCGGTTCGATGCCGCTCGCGAACACCTGGTCGTTTCCTTCCCGCGTTCTTCCTTTCAGCGCTACGCAGAACGCAATGAATACCCTGGCGGGACGCATTTCCAAGCTGACCGGCGACTTTAAAGAGTACGGGCACCCCATCGAACTCAATGGGTCGCTCGAGCCCCAATACTTGAAGGCTGCCGAGGCAGTCACGCAGGAGCAGAAGCTGGCCGAACCCATTCCCAAGCTTTGCACCTTGGTGACGGCGAGCGCCTTCGACGCGGCGGTCCATGATGCGTACGGCAAACTGCACGGGCTGAACTGCTACCACACCTATGGCCCTGAATTCATGAATCGTGATCTTTCGTATTATCTGGGTGAGGATTACAAAGGAGAGTACCCGGAAAAATACGTTTTGAAGGAACCCAAGCCCCGGATGCCGATGTACCACCTGGTTTCGGCAATCGATCCCCTGGTGGACTCCGATATCAAGCAGCGTGTGAACGACCGCCTGCCGGAGACGCTTCCCGAGTGGATCAACTACAACGGGCTGACGCATTTCAAAATCAAATTGGACGGCGACGACTTGACATGGGATTCCGAGCGCGTGCTCAGCATCGACCGGGTGGTGACGGAGACCGAGCAAAAGCGCCGGGTGACAGACTGGGTTTACTCGCTGGACTTCAACGAGCGCTGCCCGAACGTGCAGTATCTCGTTGATTTTCTGCATCGGGTCAAGGACAAGTCGCCGGGAGGCTTTGCGCGGATTCAGTACGTTGAGCAGCCCACCGCACGCGATCTCGACACGCATCGCCAGAACGTGATGTTTGAGGCTGCCAAGCTGAAACCGGTGGTCATTGATGAGTCCTTGACCGACCTCCACGCGCTGAAACTCTCCCGCGAGATGGGGTACACCGGCGCCGCGCTCAAAGCCTGCAAAGGCCAGAGCAACATGATGATCCTCGCTCCCTATATGGAAAGAAACAAAATGTTCCTCTGCGTGCAGGACCTCACCTGTCCCGGTGCTTCGCTGATTCAATCCGCGAGTTTGGCTGCGCACGTTCCCGGCGTGAAAGCCATTGAGGCCAATTCGCGGCAGTTTGTGCCTGCCGCCAACCAAGGCTGGGAAAAGCGCTTTCCCGGCGTTTTTCACATCACCGACGGCACCATGGACACTTCGCACTTGAATGGCCTCGGAATCGGGGCGGTTTAGTACCCTGTAGGGGCAACCCTTGTGGTTGCCCCAGGGCGGCCACAAGGGCCGCCCCTACAACCCCAACGCGGCGACAGAAGGAATACCATGCGTGAAGGATTTTCGAGACGCAGATTCCTGCAAGTTTCGTCGGCAGCCGCCCTGGCGGGCGCGGGAATTGTTCCCGGCGCGGCCCGCCCACGCTCTTATGTTCCCGGCCCCTTCCGCGGCACGCTTTGCCTATTCTCGAAATCCGTTCCTCACCTGAACTGGCAGGAACTGGCGACAAGGTCGAAGCGTGCCGGTTTTGGAGGGATCGATCTTACCGTCCGGCGCGACGGACACGTGATGCCAGAGCGCGCGGCGGAGGATCTTCCCAAGGCGGTAGCAGCGATCCGCGCGGAAGGTTTGGAAGTCCCGATGATCACCACGGCGCTGGTGCGCGCCGACGATCCCACCGCCGGGCCCATCATGAGCACCGCGTCCCGGCTTTCCATTCCTCACCTGAAGCCGGGATACTATCACTACCAATTTGTTGACGTGCGAAAAGAAGTGGAGGAGGCCGGCAATCAATTCCGTGGACTGGCCAAGCTGGCGGAACAATACAGAATTCAATTGGGCTTCCACAACCACGCCGGGTACATCGGCTGCCAGCTTTGGGATTTCGCACCGGTGATCGATTCCTTGGACCCCAGATGGGTGGGATACTATTACGATCTCGAAAACGCGGTGGAAGAAGGCGGCGCGCAAGGCTGGAGAATCGACGCCAGCCTGGCGATGCCCCGGCTGAAGATGCTGGCGTCCAAAGATATGTATTGGAAGAAGACCGAGTCGGAAGGCTGGCGCGCCACCACCTGCCCCTTGGGCGAAGGGATGTGTAACTACAAAGTCCTTTTGCGCATGGCGGCGGAGAGTGGATTCCACGGCCCCATTTCTCTCCACATGGAATATCAGATTCCTGGTGTGTCAGACGAGCAGGGAATTGCACTCTCGCGAGCCACAGACGATGACCTCATGGCCGCTGCCCAACGCAACCTTGACACTCTGAAGACGCTGCTGCATGAAGCGTATGAATCAACGTAAGTGAAAACCATCCAGAAAGGCGATTTTATGAGTGAATTATCGCGGAGACAGTTCGGCAAGCAGGCAATCGCAGCGGGCCTTGCGACAGCGCTCAGTGCCACGCGCATTCAGGGCGCGAATGATCGCATACGCGTGGGCTTTATCGGACTCGGGAATCGCGGGGACCAGGTGCTCGACGGGTTTCTCCAGCATCGGGACGCGGAAGTGGTGGCGATTTGTGACTTGCACCAGCCCTACTTGGATTTCGCGGCCAGGAAGATCGGGAGCAGCCCGCGCCAGTTTAAGGATTATCGCCCCCTGCTCGAGCTGAAGGATATCGATGCCGTGGCGATCTGCACGCCCGACCACTGGCATACCCTGATAAGTATTCAGGCCTGCGAGGCCGGCAAGGATATCTACGTCGAAAAGCCGCTTTCCCTGGTGGTTGTGGAAGGGCGCAAGATCGTGGAAGCTGCCCGCCGCCACCAGCGAGTGACGCAGGTGGGACTGATGCGCCGCTCGAGCCCCGAAATGAAGGAGGCTGTCGAACTCTTGCGCAGTGGCGGGATCGGGAAGATCACGGCCATCCGTTCCTTCCACATCCAGAATGAGTGGCCGAACGGCATCGGGAATCCCCCGGACTCCGAGCCGCCGGCGGGATTGGATTGGGACGCCTGGCTGGGACCGGCGCCCAAAGTTCCTTACAATCGCAACCGCGCCTTCTACCGCTTTCGCTGGTTTTACGACTACTCGGGAGGACAAATCACCAACTTCGGCACGCACTATCTTGACTTCAGCCACTGGGCGCTCGGCGCGGACGCGCCGCTGGCCGTGACCGCGATGGGGGGAAAGCTGGCGGTGCAGGACAACCGCGAGATTCCAGACACCGCAGAGGTTATCTGGACCTATCCCGGGGGCACGCTCGTGATCTTTTCGCAATACAACACCAACGCCTCGCCCGCCGACCGCCGCAACAGCACCATCGAAGTGCGCGGCACTGAGGGGACGATGTTTCTCGATTGGGACGGTTACGAAGTGATCCCTGAATCGGTGTGCGAAGTGGACTTCCCCGCTTCCACACCGCTCGACCGCACGGTAGACGATGCGTGGAGGAAGCGCCGGCACACTATGATCAAAGCCAGCAAGGTGCAGGGCAAGGACGGCACACCCCTCCACGCGCGCAACTTTCTCGACTGCGTGCGCAGCCGTAAGGCGTGCCATTGCGATATCGAAACCGGCCATCGCAGTACTTCCGCAACCCTGATTGCGGACGTCGCGCTTAGGACCAAATCGTATTTGGAATGGGATGCAAAGGAAGAGTGTTTCACGAATAACTCGGCGGCGAACAAGTATCTCCGTTACGAATACCGTCCGCCCTTCCGCTTCCCGAGCTAGCGCACCGACTCAGAAGATCGTTTATGATCTCAGCCCGCGAAGCGGGCGGCAGAAATTAGCCCACGGCGTAAGCCGTGGGTTTTGGGTGAATCCCCCTCCCCCGCCCGGCGGGGGGAGGGGGAACAAAAGGGGGTGGGGCCGTTCGTCCCAGGGCTTACGCCCTGGGCTACTATCTTTCGCCCCTGCCGGGGCTAGTGCGACTCGGATCACAAATGCCTGGGACAGAATACCGGCCTGCCGTGAAAGGTAGCTGACAACGGTCGTGACATGTTGAAAACAATCAAATATCTGAATGTCGTATTACTCCTCTTGGCAACGGCCGCTGCCGGCGAGCCGATTAAAGTCCATCCTGCCAATCCGCACTATTACCTGTTTAACGGCCAACTCACCGTCCTGATCACCTCGGCCGAACACTACGGCGCCGTGGTCAACCTGGACTTCGACTACGTGAAGTACCTGGACGCGCTGAAAGCCTACGGCATGAACTACACGCGAATCTATCCCGGCGCGGTGCTGGAGCTGGTGGACGAGTATGAGAAGGGCAACCCGTTGGGGCCGAAGCCGGCGCGCACCATCGTGCCCTGGGCGCGCAGCGGCCGGCCTGGCCATGTCTATGGCGGGAACAAATATGATCTCGACAAGTGGGATCCGGAGTATTTCGCGCGCCTGAAAGACTTCATTGCCAAGGCGGGGCAGCGCGGCATCGTCGTTGAGATCTGTTTTTTCAACTCGGAATACGTTGTGAACTGGCCGATTTCTCCGCTCTATTTCGAAAACAACATTCAGGGCGTCGGCCGGTGCGATTACGAGGATTTCCAGAGGCTGACACAGCCGGAACTGGTGCGGCGCCAGAGCGAGTACGTCAGCAAAATCACGCAGGAAGTGAACGCCTACGACAACGTCATTCTCGAGGTTTGCGACGAGCCGTCCAACTTCACTTCGCATGCGGAGGCGGGCCCCTGGGTCGGCCACCTGTTGCAGGTGGTGCATGACACGGAAGCGAGCCTCCGCCAAAAGCATTTGGTGGCGCAGGAAGTCGAGGGGCCGCTGGGTGGTCCGGTTGATTTCTCGGCGAGTCCGCTGCTCTCGATTATTGTCGGCCAGTACGTGTGGGGCGGGGACGCCGATAGCGACCAGATGGGCGGAATGAAAGGACTTGACTATCAGTATCGCCATGACAAACCGATCGAGTTCAACGAAACCGCCTACTTCCCCATGTGGTATTCCCAGCCTGACCCCGTCGCGGCTTCACGCGTCGAGGCCTGGGAATTCATGGTGGGCGGCGGCGCAAGCTTCAACCATTTGAACTCGCGATACACGGCGGAAAACCCGGCCGGCAACACGCCCGACTCCGTCCAGGTCCTGACCGAGCTCGGCAAGCTGAAAGCCTTCATGTACAGCCTCGATTTCGTCAAGATGCGCGCGGACACGAGTTTCGTGGTCAGCGGAGTGCCGGCCGGCGCCTACTGCCGGGGACTGAGCCAGGCGGGAGAACAGTATGCCCTGTACCATCACCACAGCGAGCTCGGGGAAAGCCAGATGTACTACGTCGTGAAACCGGGGCATTACTACGAGATGTTGGTCGTGAATCTTCCCGGAGGAACCTACCAGGCGGACTGGGTTGATCCTGCCTCGAACTCGGTAATCAGCAGCGTCACCTTCACCCACCAAGGCGGCAAGAAGAACCTGAACACCCCCGACCATACAATCGACATCGCCCTGCGCATCAGACGCGTGCGCTGAGTTCCGCAGGGCTTTTTGTCTCTAGCGATTTTTCTCTTGACAAACGGGACGACATAGGCTAGACTTCTTTTGTGGGGTTGGGCAGGGGGTCAGGCCCTGTCAGCCAGGTTATGCCAGAAAGTCCTCTTTTGTTTTCTTCCGTAGTCCCTACCTGTGATTTCTGCCTCCAAGTGCAGCCGAGAGGTCGAGGCGTCAAAGAGTCGAGGCGTTGGGAAGCCGACCGTCGACCCCATCCTTCGGTTCGCAGCTTGGGGAGACGGTGGGCCATTCCCGGACTTCCCGACTCGTCGATTTCCCGGCCGCGGAACTTAGCGAGCGAGCCAGGGGGGCACGACTCCGAAAAACATAAAAATAATACGAACGAAGCCAGTATGTTATTGAAAACACAGGGAGCGTTTGGAAAACGAACCCAAAACGAACTCAACTTTGAGCGTCAAATGCACAGGCTGAACCCAAATAGTGAGCTTTCCTGCGAATCAGGCGTCCGAGCGGGAGCGTTGCGCCTCGAAATGCGGAAGGGCACAGAAGCGATCCGGCCTCGCAAGCCCGGAGCCTCCCCAAAAAAACACAAAAATAATACGAACGAAGCCAGTATGTCATTGAAAACACATGGAGTGTTGGGAAAACGAACTCAAAACGAACTCAATTTTGAGCATCGATTGTGCGGGCTAAGGCCAAGAAGTGAGCTTGCGAGTATCTCACGCGTCGCACCGGTCGGGCTATTCTGGGGAAAGAGGCGGGCTTTGGAATTGACCCACGGACAGAAACCGGAGAACGAAAGTACAGAAATCGGGGGAACAAAGCCAAGAAGTCATTGAAAACAAAGGAAGAAGGATTTTCCCGAGTGTCGTAAGGGACCAGCAAGATTGAAAAAACGGGACTAACCCACTCCGTCCTCACACGTCTAATTGGGGAATAACCAACTGTGTGGGGGTGCTATCTATGGGTGCTTTGATCGGAGACATCCGCTATGCCGTGCGCGTGCTGGTGAAAAACCCGCTGTTTGCCGCGGTCGCGGTACTAACCCTGGCGCTCGGCATCGGGGCCAATACCGCCATATTTACGCTGCTCGATCAGGTTCTGCTGCGCCTGCTTCCCGTGAAGAATCCGCAACAGTTGGTGCTGCTGACCATGCGGGGCCAGCATTACGGCAACAACTGGGGTGGCAACGCGATTTCTTACCCGATGTACCGGGACTTCCAATCCCACAACGAGGTCTTTGCGGGCATGTTCTGCCGCTTTCCGACATCGGTCAGCCTGACTGCGGGGGAGCGAGCGGAGCGCGTGGACGCGGAACTGGTCTCAGGAACTTACTTCAGCGTTCTCGGCGTGCGTATGGCCCTGGGCCGCCCGTTCACGCCGGAAGAGGATCGTACGCCCGATGGCGCTCCCCTGGTAATTGTGAACTACAGCTACTGGAAGCAGCGGTTCGGGGGCGATCCCGGGATCCTGGGAAAAAAGCTCACGGTGAACAAGCACGACATGACGGTCATCGGCGTAGCAGAATCCGGCTTTGACGGCGTGGAGCTCGGATACTTGCCCAGACTTTTCATCCCGGTGATGATGCAGCACGAAGTGGTGATTGTGCCCAACGACTTTCTCACCGACCGCCGCACCCGCTGGGTGAACGCCTTCGGACGCTTGAAGCCCGGTGTGACCGAGACGCAGGCGAAGGCGTCGCTCCAGCCCTTCATGCATTCGATGCTCGAGAACGAGGTTCGCGAAGCGGCTTTCGCACACGCCTCGGCTTATGATCGGGAGCAATTCCTCAAATGCTACATCGACGTGCTACCCGGGTCACAAGGGAGGTCATACATCCGGCCCGGACTCTCCACCCCGCTCTGGGTGCTGATGGCGATTACGGGGGCGGTATTGCTGATCACTTGCGCCAATCTTGCCAACCTCCTGCTGGCGCGGGCCAGCGGCCGGCAGAGGGAAATCGCGGTAAGACTGGCGATCGGCGCGGGCCGGGGCCGAATCGTCCGGCAGCTCTTGGCGGAAACCATCTGTCTTTCCATTCTGGGCGCCGTTGCCGGGCTGGCGCTGGCGTTTGCGGCGGACAGAGCGCTGATGGCTATCTATTTACCGTCCGATTCGGCGGGCCTGAGTATTTCTGCTGCGCCCGACCTTCGCATACTCGTCTTCACGCTGGCGGTCACGCTTCTGACGGGAGTTATGTTTGGGCTAGCGCCGGCGCTCAGGACCACCCGCCCGGACATTGCACGAACGCTGAAAGACGAAGGCGGGGCGGTGGTAGGCGGGGGGCACGGCAAACTGCGCAACTCACTCGTGGTGGCGCAAGTCTCGCTCTCTTTGTTGCTCCTGATCGGCGCCGGACTGTTTCTGCGGACGTTGAACAATCTCAGCAGCCTCGGTCCAGGCTTCCCGGCGGAACGGCTGGTGGGGTTTCAAATCGATCCCTCGCTGAGCGGCTACACACCCGAGCGAGCCAAAGTCTTTTATCAGCAATTAACGGGTAGCCTCGGCTCGATTCCCGGCGTCCAATCCGTGGGGCTGGCGGCGATGCGTATTCTCCAAGGTGGCGAGTGGGACAGCAGCGTGACGGTGGAGGGCTATAATCCCGCGACGCCCAAAGATCGCCCGGAACCTTTCATGAATTCGATCAGCCCGAACTATTTCGCCACGCTCGGGGTGCCCATCGTGTTAGGGCGAGACTTCACAATCAATGACAACCACGAGATCAAGAGCGGTCCCCAGCCGGATGATTGGAGTCCCACCGCCGTGATGATCAACGAAAAGTTCGCCCGGCTCTATTTCCAGGGTCGGAATCCCATTGGCCGCCACATTGGCTTCGGAGAGGATCCCGGAACGCATACCGTCATGGAAGTCATCGGCGTGGTGAAGGACATCAAGTACACCAGCCTGCGCGACGAAATCCCCGCCCAGGCCTACGTTCCGTATCTCGGCAGCCATTTCCTCGGCAGCATGACCGTCTACCTGCGAACTGCGGCCGACCCTAAACAGGTGATGCCGGCCGTGCGCGCCAAAGTCCGCGAGCTCGACGCGAACCTGCCGATTTACGAGATGCGCACCACGGAAGCGCAGATCAGCAACTCGCTTGCTAGCGAACGGATGATCGCCAGCCTCTCTTCCGTCTTCGGCGCGCTCGCGACCCTGCTGGCAGCTCTCGGCCTCTATGGCGTGATGGCCTACTCGGTCGCGCAGCGAAAACGTGAGATCGGCATTCGCATGGCGCTGGGCGCGGAGCCCGCGACGGTGGTTTGGATGGTGATGCGCGACGTGCTGTTGCTGGTGGCGGTCGGCATCGCGATCGGTGTGCCCGCGGCCATCGCGCTGTCGCGGGTGGTGGCCACTCAACTCTACGGCTTGTCGGCGCACGATCCCTCCACGCTGGCCTTGGCTGTGGCTGCACTCGCGCTGGTCGCTGGCGCGGCGGGGTACCTCCCTGCCCGGCGCGCCAGCCGCCTCGATCCCATGGTCGCTTTGCGGTATGAATAACGGCCATTGACTTATGGGGGGCGAGATTGTATTGTCTGGCGAGTCAGCGAGAGACGAAACGCGCGAGGGAGAATACTTATGGCCCAGAACCAATCATCCGATCCGAAGGAGACCGCGAATTCCCTGAAATCCGAACCTAGCCGCCGGGATTTCCTCAAGGGGGCTACAACTGTAGCCGCCAGCCTGATGGCTCCGGCCGCGCTGCGCGCCGAACCCGCGGACCTGCTGCCCCAGGTGAGCCTGGGATCGCACCGCGTGTCGAGGCTGATTGTGGGAAGCAACCCCATGTTCGGCTACTCGCACGTGAACCGGCAATACGACATGCATATGCGGGAGTGGTTCACCGACGAGCGCATCGTTGCCCTCCTCCAGGACTGCGAGAAGGCAGGCATCAACACCTGGCAGTTCAGCTTCAATTGGGACCTGAAACGGATATCTCCGAAACTTCGCGGGGCGGGCTGCAACATTCAATTCATCTGCCTCGCCGCCTCCTGGCACTACGACGAAAAGATGGGCCGCACGCCGGAAGAAGTCTTGGATGGCACCGTCAAATGCGCGCAGGCCGCCATGGAGTTCAAGCCCATCGGCATTGCCTTCCACGGCCATGCCACGGATCTTCTCTATCGCGCCGGCAAGATCGACCTGCTCAAGACCTACGTCGATAAAGTTCACGACCTGGGCGCCGCCGCCGGAATTTCCACCCACAATCCCAAAATCCTCGCCACCCTTCATGAAAAGGCTTTTGGGAATGAGTTCTACATGGCGGGGCTGCATTACCTCAGCCGCAAACCCGAAGATTGGATTGCGGAGATCGGCACGGTTCCCGTGGATGAGGGTTGGATTGCTTCCGACCCGCCAAAGATGGCCGCCGCCGTCCGCCAAGTCGATAAGCCGACTTTGGTCTATAAGGTCCTGAGCGCAGGCCGCAAGTGCAGCTCCGAGGACCACAAACGTAAGGCGATTGCTTGGGCCTATCAGAATATCAAGCCGATTGACGCCACGATCATCGGGCTCTACCCGCGGTACTCAAACCAAGTGGCGGAGACCACTCAGATGGTGCGCGAAGCTCTCTCCTGACGAGGGCAATTGATCCGCTTAGACCACAAAGTCGCGATCGTCACCGGCGCCGCATCAGGGATTGGGGCCGGGATCGCCGAGCGGTTTTCTGAGGCGGGCGCGGCGGTGGTCCTTTTTGACATCAACGGCGAAGGGGTGCTCGGCATGGAGCGCAAGCTTCGCCAGAGCGGGCAGGCCCTCGCGATCACGGGGGATGTTAGCCGCGAAGAGGACGTCAAGGGCGCGGTCGAGCAAGCGGTGCGCAGCTTCGGGGGCCTTGATATTCTGGTCAACAACGCAGGCATTGAGCTGCCGGGCACAGTCGTTGAAATGTCCTCGAACGACTGGGACCGCCAGCTCAACGTGAATCTGAAAGGTGTTTTCCTGTTTTCGAAGTTTGCGATTCCCCACCTGCGCGGGCGTCAAGGGTCAATCGTGAATATCTCCTCCGTGCACGCCTTCGCATCGTACCAGGGGACCGCCGCCTACGATGCTTCGAAGGCCGGTATGTTGGGATTGACCCGCGCCATGGCCCTCGACCATGGCCGGGAGGGAGTCCGGGTCAACGCCATCTGCCCCGGGTATATCGACACCCCCATGCTGATCTCACCAGGTCACGCCCAACTCGACACTGCTGCGGCCATGCGGCAGATTCTCGGTGTCCATCCTCTGGGACGCATTGGTACACCTCGCGACGTGGCCGATGCAGCGCTGTTTCTCGCTTCAGACGCGGCCTCCTTCATATCAGGATCCGTCCTTGTAGTGGATGGCGCGATGACCGCCGCCGGGCACTAAGACTTGCTGACGAAACTCCGCGTCATATTGTTGAGCGGCGGGAAGGGCGGGGCTTCAGCCCCGCCACGGAAAACGGCTCGTCATTGGGGGCTTTAGCCCCTGAAGGAACGTGGCTTCAGGGCCTAAAGGCCCAACTCGTTGGGCTCCTGGAGGCGGCGGGGCTGAAGCCCCCCCCTTCCAAGGCGCCACGTTATCACGGCAACTTCCGTCATTACGTACTAGCTATGTCCGTAGCCGAAGGTAAAGGCAAGGGCTTAATGGACCGCCGGGGCTTTCTGAGAAGCTGCGGAGCATCAGCCTGCTTCGCAAGCGGGCTTCGCCTTCCCGGGACTGGTCCGCCCGATCACGCGGTAAGCCAGGGGGCTGGAGCTGCGGCAGGCGGCCGCGAAACAGTGCTGGACTTGAGCCGCGCGGTCATCGTCCAACCTCCAAGCCTTTCTAGTCGCGAACAAAAAGCGGTCTCCGTACTCAACGAAGAGGTCGAAAAACGAACCGGGATCGAATGGCAGGTCGTCAAATCCTGGCCGGGCTCCGCCCTTGCCATCATGGTTGGACAAGCCGGTGCTCTTCAAAGCCTTCAGCCGCAGTTTTTCGAGAGCCTCTTTCCGCAACCGCCGGCCTTGCGCGCCGAGGGTTATGCGCTGCGGACTCAGGCCGAGGCCGGCGCGCCGGGCGTGGCCGTTTTGGGCGCCGATGAGCGCGGCGTTCTGTTCGGCGTGGGAGGTTTGCTGCGCGTGCTGCGCATGGCCAAGGGGAAGGTCACGATCCCGAGCCAGTTGAACCTTGCCACCAGCCCGAAATATCCGCTGCGCGGGCACCAGTTGGGATACCGGCCCAAGACCAATTCCTACGACGGCTGGACCGTTTCCATTTGGGACCAATACATTCGCGACCTGGCCGTCTTCGGGACAAACGCCATCGAGTTGATTCCTCCGCGCTCCGACGACGCGCCTGACAGTCCTCATTTCCCTCTCCCGCCCATGCCGATGATGATCGAGATGTCCCGCCTTGCGAATGAGTACGGGTTGGACGTCTGGATCTGGTATCCCGCTATGGACGCGAACTACGCTGATCCAAGAACCGTTGAGCTCGCGCTGAACGAGTGGGGCGAGGTCTTTCGAGCGCTGCCGCGCATCGACGCGGTTTTCGTCCCCGGCGGCGATCCGGGCCACACGCGGCCCAAATACTTGCTGGCGCTCTTGCAGAAACAAGCAGAAAACCTGCACCAATATCATCCCAAGGGAAAAGTCTGGATTTCTCCTCAGTCGTTTAATCGGGAATGGACGAACGAGTTTTACCAAATCCTCGAGAGAGACCAGCCCTCCTGGCTCAGCGGGGTCGTATACGGACCGCAGAACTGCGATGACCTGCCGGCGTTGCGCAAGCAGACTCCGCGGCAATACCCCATCCGGCTCTATCCGGATATTGCCCATAGCGTCGAGTGCCAGTTTCCCGTTCCGGACTGGGACACGGCGTATGCTTACACCGAGGGCCGCGAGGTCATCAACCCCCGGCCCGAGGGCTCGGCGAACATTCTGCGCCGCTACGCCCCCTATTCCATCGGTTTTCTCAGTTACTCCGAGGGCTGCAACGACGACGTCAACAAGATCGTCTGGAGCGCCCTGGCTTGGGATCCGGAAGCAAAAGTTGTCGATGTGTTGCGTGAGTATAGCCGCTATTTCGTTGGCGGGAAGTGTGCCGAGGGCTTTGCGCAAGGCCTGCTCAGCCTGGAGCGGAATTGGCAGGGACCCTTGCTCACGAACCAGGATGTCGACGTCACCTTGCGGCAGTTTCAGACGATGGAGGACTCTGCCTCGCCTCAGGACCTGTTGAATTGGCGATTCCAGCAAGCGCTCTACCGGGCGTACTACGATGCCTACGTCCGGCGGCGGTTGCTGCATGAAACCGAGCTCGAAAACCGGGTTACCAGCAAACTGGAAGAAATTCGGCGCCTTGGCATTCGCCCCGCTCCTCTCGATATCGACCCCGGAGAACCCAGTCGCCGCACGAGTGAACACGATGTTTCTGCCATCCTGTTGGAAGCTGAAGGTATCGTAGAAACGGGGTTGTCCAATTCGCCTGCCGAGGAATTGAGAACCAGGATTCTGGAGTTGGGCGAGGCCCTCTTTCAGAGCATCCGCATGCAGCTATCGGTGCAGCGTTACCAGGCGGAGGCTGTCTCGCGAGGCGCCAATCTCGATACGCTCGATGCGCCCATCACCAACCTCTCCTGGCTGCGGTGGAAGATCCAGCAGATTCGCGCGCTCGCCTCTGAACAAGCGCAAATGACAGCCATCGAGGAAATCCTGAATTGGTCGAATCCGGGTCCGGGCGGGTTCTACGACGACTTGGGCGATCTCACACGCCAGCCTCACTTGGTGCGAGGCCCGGGTGGGGTCGAGGACCCGGAGTTTCGCGCCTCGTCGCTGGTCGGGTTTGATTACCCCGATGAGTTTGGAGATCAGGCGCCCGTTACCTCGAAGCGATGGGCGGAGTCGCTGTTTGATGCACCTTTGGAGCTTCGCTACACCGGCCTCGATCCGCGCGGGCGATATAGGGCCAGGGTCGTCTACTCCGGCGACGAACGTGCGGCGGTCATCCGCATGAGTTGCAATGGAAACCGGGAAATTCATCCTTTCATGCACAAGCCTTGGCCGCCGCGCCCGATCGAATTCGACATCCCCCCCGAAGCCACCGCCGGCGGCAAGCTGAGCTTGATCTGGAACCGTGAACCCGGCTTGGGCGGCAATGGCCGGGGCTGCCAGGTGGCGGCAGTCTGGCTTCTCAAGACTGGGTAGCGCTGCCAGTGGCTGAATTCACGGGTGGGACTAGATTGGGGACACTCCGGCAGGGTTCAAAGAAGTGGTTATAAGGACATCCTGAAAGAAGCAGCCAGACTGCCTTAGCTCGGAAGAGGTGCTTTCAGATTCGACTTATTGAGGGCGCGCACGAGTTGGCCTTCCACGGTCTCCTTCGAGGTCCCGCGCACCACCGCAATCTCATCCACAAGAAGTTGCCAGGCGCGATCCATCATCTTCTTCTCGCGAAAAGACAGAGGCTTGGCTTGGTTTAAGATGATGAGAGTCTTTAGGACTTCGGCCACTTGTTGGAGCGAGCCATTTCGCATCTTTTCCGAATTCTCCTTGAAGCGGCCCTTCCAATCTTGAGTTGCCTTACTCTGTCCCTTCTGCAAGTAATCAACGATGCCGCTGATCTCACTGGTCCTGGTCACCCTGCGCAGGCCCACGTTGATTACGCTGCTGATAGGAACAATCACCCGCATACTTCCCGACGCAAGCCGTAGAAGATAGAACATTTCGGGCTGCCCCGTCAGGTTGCGGGTGGAGATTTGCTCGACAATACCCACCCCTTGGTTCGGATAGACAACCTTATCGCCTATCTGAAAAGACATGGTTTTCCTCGATTATAATTCGAAAGAATGCAAGAGCCAACCCTATAGACTAGCTCTCTCCTACTAGAAAGTCAATGGCCTTTCCCTGCCAGGCTACAATATGTCATGTGGTGGCGCCGACCCCACGCCGGACTCGACAAGCACCAGCCTAACCAGGGTGCGGAAAAACGCCCGCAAGCTATCACTCTGAGCAAAACGAGGACCGATTTCGAGTCCGATTGAGATCGGACGTTCGGGCTCCGGAAATCGGGAATCTTGGCAGTTGTGATTTCAATGATCTGCAGCGATCCTTCGTCCCCTTCGCACCCCGGACCGCAGCCTTAGACGGTCATTCCGCAGCATTTAACGGCCGGCGCAACAAGTCTAATCAGGTGGGTATCGGCCGCCACTTCAAACTCCACAATTCCAGGGGGAAAGCAAGGTATACTAGAGGAGGAGGGACGTAGGTCCGAGTTCATATGTGGCAGGGATTTCTGATCGGCAGCGCTGGAGTCTTAATTCTTGTCGCCAGCCAGATTTTTTGGGTCAAGCAGTTTCGAAGTTGGGCGACTTCCTTAATTCCCAGCCCCGTTTGGCGCCGCCGCGTCGTCGTGGCAGCTTTAGTGGCTTATCTCCTGTTGTTATCCTATAACCTCCTGCCATCCTGGATCATATTCATTCTCAACAGGATTTCGATGATCGGCGGGGGGGGCCGAAGCACAGGGGCCACGGATCTGACGGTGCGAGGGGCTCTGCACCAGGCGCATTTTTGGGGTTGGATCCGTGGTGCGGCGCGAAGCGCCGAACCCACGCATCTTACCTTGCGCGCCGCCCTGCTCCAGGCGCCCTTCCAATGGTGGATTTTTTGCTCCTTACTGGGGTTCTTAATTGCCGTCCTCTTGGGGTTGGGAGACCGAATCGCCTTGGGCGCGCGCTGGCTGTACCGGAGGCTCGCGAGGGCGGGCCGTGCCGTGCCGCTCCCCAGTCCTGTATCGCTGGCTCGGCGCCGCTTCCTCGAAAGAACCGCTGTGGCGATGAGTACGGCTCCCTTTGTAGCGGGGGCTTATGGAATGTTCTACGAACGCCTGAACCTCGAAATCTCTCATCGGCGAATCAAAATTCCGCGATTACCGCGAGCCTTCGAGGGTTTCCGGATCGTCCAACTCTCAGATATTCACATCGGCGCGTTCATGCCCGCTGAGGAGATTCGACGCTACGTGGGGATCGCCAACGGCCTCAAGCCGGACTTGGCTGCACTCACCGGCGACTTTGTCACTTGGGACCCGTCCACTCAATCCGCGGTTGTGGATGTGCTGGCAGGGATCAAGGCTCCCTTCGGCGCGTATGGCTGTCTCGGCAATCATGAGATGTGGGCGAAAGTGGAGGATTCCATCACGCACCTTTTCGCCCAGCGGGGAATTCGTATCCTGCGGCGCGAGCGGGCTCTAATCACGTCCGGGAGTGACTTCTTCAACCTGCTGGGAGTGGATTACGAGTCGAACGCCCGCATGGGGCCAAGCAACCAGCGCCTGGTGCGCGAATACCTTCTGGGCGTGGACCATCTGATGGCTCCCGGCACGGCCAACATTCTGCTCAGCCACAACCCCAACACCTTCGACCGCGCGGCCCAGTATGGAATCGACCTCAGCCTGGCCGGGCACACTCACGGCGGCCAGGTCACGCTTGAGTTTATCAGCCCCGAGCTTTCGCCCAGTCGCCTCATCACATCCTACATTCGGGGATGGTACGAGAAACCCGGGGGCCAACTCTATGTCAATCGAGGCATCGGAACCATCGGCGTGCCTATTCGGTTCGATGCTCCTCCTGAAATAACCGTGTTCGAATTATCCCGCTCCTAAGAACCTGCAGGAGGAAACCAAGATGAAGAAACCCGCAGCCGGGCTAGCCTTTTTTCTGGTCCTTCTTCCGCTCCTTATCGTAACCACCTGCAATACCGGCGATTGGGATGCCGGCCCGCCTCAGACGGAATCCCGCACCGTTAAGCTGGGCGAAGCGAAGTCAGCGCGAGTGGAAATCGAGATGCCCGCCGGCGATTTGAGCGTTGGCCCCGGCGCTCAGGAACTGCTCGAGGCCGACTTCACATACAACAGCCGGTACGCAAAACCTTCGGTGGAATACAACGTCAGCGAGGGTCAGGGCCGGCTGTCAATCCGGCAGCCGGAATCATTCCACGGCCGCGGAGGCGGCCACAACAGGTGGGATCTGCACCTCAATAATAAGGTGCCCATACAACTCGAAGTGAGCCAAGGCGCAGGGCGGGCCAGTCTCACGCTGGGAGGCCTTGCGGTGAGCAGACTGGACCTCCATCTCGGAGCGGGAGAGACCACGGTGGACTTGACCGGCGACTGGAAGAATGACCTCACCGCTAGCATCCAGGGCGGAGTGGGCAAGGCAACCATCCGGCTCCCCAGCGATGTTGGCGTGCGGGCCAGCGCGCGCGGAGGTATCGGAGCCGTTCGCGTTCACGGCCTGAGGAAAGAGGGCGACTCCTACGTCAACGAGGCCTATGGCAAATCGCCGGTCACTGTCAATGTGAAGGTTGAGGGCGGGGTTGGCGAAATCAACCTGGAACTTGGCGAGGCCCCGCCCTCCGTCTGAGAACTCCCGATCTCGAGGTGAAGTCATGAAGGTTGTTGACCCGGTCTGCAAAATGACCATCGATTCCGAAAAGGCTGCGGCCACCAGCGAATACAAGGGGCTAACGATATACTTCTGCGCCAAGGGTTGCAAAGCGAAATTCGATCAGGACCCGGAGAAATACGTTGGAAAGTAGGCGTTTCATCCCCGCCATGTGGCTGTTAACAGTCCTGAGTGGCGGAGTCGCCGCGGCACAGAGCTGGCGTAACGACTGGAAGCCGGGAGGGGCACACGATGTTGACGGGTTTCTTGTCTATTCGCTGGCGGACGCGCCTCTCACGGCGAAGGAGCCGGTGCCACGGCAGGACGCGATTTCCATACACAATTTGATTCTGTTAAAGTGAGCGCGTGCGACCTCGCTTTCAAACCCTTATCCGCTGGAGTGTCTAAGAATGAACCGCAGAAGCTTCCTCGGCGCAGGCACGGCACTATCGATGGGCGCGTTGACCACCTCCGCGTTGCCAGAAAACAGCAGTTCGGCGCCCTTCCCTTCTCCTCCGCCGCTTCCCTTTCAAGAGGAGAGGAGCAAGCTGAAGATCACCGGCATCAGGATGGTCCGACCCAGGCCGAAAAAGCCGTCGCCCAGCTACGAACCGGCGCCGGGTTCGTGGTCCACGGGTGGCTCCGAAGTAGCAAACCCCATGTCGATCTACCCCAAATACAAGCCGCGGCGGGAATTGTTCATGGCGAACGACCTGGGGCCGGACGCAGTGGAGATCTCGACCGATAAAGGCGTTACTGGCATCGGCTTCGGCGGGCCGGGGTGCAGTTTTGTGATCGAGAAGCACCTCACCAAATTGCTGCTGGGCGAGGACCCCTTCGATGTCGAAAAACTCTGGGACATCATGTGGCGGTCCACTTTGTACTACGGACGCAAGGGGCTTGTCGTGCACGCGATAAGTGCGGTCGATATAGCCCTTTGGGATATTATCGGCAACGCCTTGGGCTTGCCTGTATACAAGTTGTTGGGCGGGGAAACCAAATCAAAAATCCCTGCCTACTGCACTGGAAATGACGTCGAGCAGCACCTCGACTTTGGCTACAAAAGGTTGAAGCTGGCGCTCCCCTACGGTCCGGCGGATGGGCGTGAAGGCATGAAGAAGAACCTCGCGCTCGTCAAGCGCACTCGCGAACTGCTGGGGCCGGAGGGCGACCTCATGCTGGATTGCTGGATGGCGCTTACGGAACGCTACACCATCGAACTGGCTGAAATGCTTGAACCGTACCGTGTTTATTGGATGGAAGAGTGTCTTCCTCCCGACGACTACGAGGGATTCGGAAGACTGAGCGCCGCGATCAAGTCCACCCAGATGGCCACTGGCGAACACGAGTACACGCGCTATGGCTTCAGGTTGTTGCTGGAATACAAAGGAGCCGGCATCTGGCAACCGGACCTCACTTGGTGCGGCGGTCTGAGCGAAATGCGCCACATCGGCGCGCTGGCCGCCGCTTACAATATCCCCGTCATCCCGCACGCCGGATGGAGCCACGGTTGCGCCCACTATATTCTCGCCACCACCAATAGCCCATGGTGTGAAATGTTCATGCCGCCGCCGGGTGGGCCGCCGGAAGTCTACCGGCAGTTCGAGGAGGAGAATGACATTACGCGCGGGCCCGAGGGCATCTCCATGCGGCCCCCGGATCGGCCGGGGTTTGGATGGGAGTTGATTGTGGATTAGGGCGTGGTCGTCGTAAACGGATCAAGAAGTGTGAGACCATCAATCCATTCGAAGTCTTTAGTGTCCCTGGTGACAAGAATCAATCCGTGCGCCAACGCCGTTCCCGCCTGAAGAGCGTCACCAAGGGACATATTTCTCGCTTGCCGTAGCCTCACGGCTTGATCTAGCACTGACTCATTAATTGGCAGAATTGTGGCCGCCGCGAAAAACATCTCGAAGGTCTTGCGCTCTTCTTGGGTGAGGCGGTGGTAGCCAAGAACTTCAACATAGCTAATCGCGGATACCGACGGTGAGTGGTCTCGAATGAATCGTCTGAGTTCGGAGTATTTCGGCTGCGCAGCGTAGATGATAATGTTGCTGTCCAGGAGCATCAGGTGTCTCTGCCATGGAGCGTCCGATCTTGGCGGGTCTCACGTTGCCACTCCACGGGGTCAACGATGTCCGGGAGTGCATTCAAAGCAGCAAGTTTCTCAAGGGCCTCAGCCATGTTCTGCCCTTGCGCCGCACGCTTAGCTGGGGAGATAGGTTCGTTTGGCAGTGTTACGTAAATCGTTACAGGCTTGGTCGGATCGACGTTGCTAGGAGGGCTCTCGAGCCACTCTAGATGCTTCCCTGTGAGAATCGCTTTATAGCCTTCTGCCATGCCCCACCTGCTTCATGCACGAGTAGAATCGCACAGAAAGCGACCCGGGGCAAGTGCTAAGCGGACAGTGCGAAGCGGACCTGTGCAAGCCTTGACTAACGGTCATGGGACGTTAAGGTTCGTTGCAGGGCCACCGCTCTTTCGCCGGTTAACGCCATCAGCTCGGGGCACGAGCAAGTGTGTGGTAGCAATCTCGTGAGCACGGTGGTAGACTTCCACGCAGATTCGCCCCCGGGACAGTCGAGGCAGTGGGCGAATTTGTGTATGCGCAGCAAGGTCCAGTTTGTCCTCACTCCCGTCTTACTCACGCTGTGTGGAGCGTGTCTAGCTGTCGGCCAGGAATCGGCAACATTGAGCGTTCCCGATATTGTCAAGGCGGGCGAGACGGTCAATTTTGAAATCAGATTGGACAGAGCGCCCAATTACGATGGAGCAATTCTCTACTATATAAGCTCGGCCCGCGTCAACATTCAATCTGGAGTGCTGGTAAAGGCAGGAGAGACGGTCTGTCGCGGAACCCTCGCGGTTCCGGTCGATGCGCCCAGCGGTGCATGGGCCTTTAGCAGACTCACGTTCTCGTATGGAAGCCGCGAGGTGGAGCTCGCGTTCAAGAAGCGCACGTTTGAGGTAGTGGGGAATTCTAATCTGGTCTATCCCACTAGCGCCGAAGTCGCGGTGAACCCGTCGCAAGCGCAGCTTCTGAGGCGGGAAGCAGTTCAGGTACAACAACGCCTCCGGTCACTGAAAGCCGCCTTAGCGTCTGGCCAGGGGGCCGAGCAAACTACGAGCACCCTGCGTCGAAGTGTGCAGGAGTCAGTTCAGTCACTTGATGCAACGGCTTCTGCATTCCACCAACTTGCCACTGGTAAGAGCCAACCCCCGGAGGCCCAGGTTTTTTTCGCTGACCTGCGCGTCAGCTACAGCGACGCGCTGGACGAAGTGAACAGGCGAGCAGCGTATGACGGACCCGAAGAACCGTTTCCGTCGCTCCGGCTTGTATCCTTAGTTCGAGCGCAGAGCAAGCGTCAAAGAGCCTCGACCTATCCGCTCTTGGCACAACCAGTGATCCGCGCTCTGGAGCAGAACGAACTGGCGTACAGTTTGGTGGCCGAGACCGGGTCACTCACGTTCGATTTGGAAGTGAATAGTGTTCCCGCAGGTGCGGAAATCTCCTACAAGAGACGTGGTGATGACTATCAACAGCACCCCAGCCCCACAAACTCTGTAGTCAAATCCCTGCCATACGCGATATGGATGGTCCGCTTACAGAAACCAGGATACCAGGTTCAGGAACTTGAGCACGACCCGTTTAGGGAACCAAACCACGTTATCAACGTGGAGCTCACACGATAGGGAACGGTGAAGTTGCAGGACAGATCTCCAATTTCGCTCCGCCAGTACTACCTGTCGTTCAAGAGCTTGTCAGGCCTGTTGGCTGGAGCGGTCACAGCCCTCCCGCTGATTTCGAAACTACTTCCGGACGCTGCGAGCGCATACGCCTTCCCGCCGCTTGGGAACATCGAGGGGCCGGCGCGGACTGGAGCATTGGTCCTGGCTGTAGCTGTTACCTATGCTGCGTATTTCAGTCGCGGTGCCACTGTGAGATCGAGGCCCTGGCGCATTGCCGGCCTCGTAGTGATGGCCTCATTTTGCCTCGTCCTCTACTTGGCACTTAGTTTTCGCTTCGTTCGAAGGATTGACGTACCGTCCAGAGCGACTTCCATTCTCGTGACTGTTGGTTACCAGAGAACGGAATTCGCTAACAGGACCTTTGGTTCTGCCACCGATGAGGAGATGCTGCGGCAACGGGGACCGAACGAGGAGCAGGTCGAGAGGCTGTGGACTCCGAAGTCAGTGCTCGCAGCTAGGCTGGAATTATTTGCCTCGTACTCCGGCTTCGTCCTCGCGTTGGTCCTTGCATTCAGTGTTGGAATTGTCTTTCAATTGGAGGACGCTGCTCCGCCTTAGTACCCCCTGTCCCCCTAAAAGCCGGTAAAGGAAATGAGTCGTTTTCATGTTTTCTGGGTACCCGTAGCGGACTGGCGTGAGCGACTGCTCCGAATCTCAGTAGCTTCGGATCAACCCAGCCCAGGACTTCATCCCTCCGGCCGGTGGCGGCGGGGACGCTGGTTGGCCGGCAGGATCTTCTTACGAACGCGGATTGCCTGCGGCGTCACTTCCACCCACTCATCGTCGGCGATGAACTCCATGGCAAGCTCGAGGTTGAGAAGCGTGGGCGGCACAAGCCGGATCGCCTCATCGGCGACGGAAGCGCGCATGTTGGTTTGCTTCTTCTCCTTCACCGCGTTTACATCCATATCGTCCCAGCGCGCGTTTTCGCCTATCACCATGCCTTCATAGACCTCGACTCCCGGCCCCACGAAGAGTTCACCGCGCTCCTGCAGGTTCCACAACGCGTACCCGGTGGTGCGGCCCTGCCGGTCGGCGACCAGCGAGCCGGTGAGCCGGCGGTCGATGTCACCCTGCCAGTCGGCGTAACCGTCAAACAGCGTGTTCATCACAGCCGTTCCGCGGGTGTCCTTCAGGATCTCGCCGCGCATCCCGATCAGGCCGCGCGAGGGAATCAGGAATTCCAGGCGCACGCGCGCCCCCGGCCTTCCCTGACCGGCCATCTTGGTGTTGATCCCTTTGCGGGCGCCCAACTTCTGCATCAGCACGCCCACGAACTCTGCCGGGCAATCGACGACGAGCTGTTCCATGGGCTCTTGCACTTTTTCACCAACCTGATGGGTAATGATCTCCGGCTTGCCCACAGCCAGTTCGTATCCTTCGCGGCGCATGGTTTCGATGAGGATGGCAAGTTGCAGCTCGCCCCTGCCCATGACCTTGAACGAGTCGGGGCTCTCAGTTTCCTCGACCTTTAACGCCACGTTGGTGAGCAGCTCTTTCTGCAACCGCTCCCGCAGGTTGCGCGAAGTGACGTAGGAACCCTCACGTCCGGAAAAGGGCGAGGTATTCACGGTGAAGATCATCGAGATGGTCGGCTCATCCACCGGCACGTGCAGGAGGGTGCGCGGCGTCTCAACGCTGGTCACCGTCTCGCCGATGGTGATGCCCTCGACGCCGGCGATAGCCACGATCTCACCGGCCGCGGCGCGTTCAATGTCCGTGCGCTCCAGCCCTTCGAAACCATAGAGCTTGGTAATGCGCGTCTTCTGGACGGCGCCATCGAGCTTGACGATGGCTACATCGTCGCCTCGATTGAGCGTGCCGGAGAAGATGCGCCCGATGGCAATGCGTCCGTGATAGTCACTGTAGTCCAGATTGGCCACGAGCAACTGCAGCACGTCTGCGGGATCGCCGGCGGGAGGAGGAATGTGCTCGAGAATGGCCTCGAACAGCGGCCCCAAGCTTTCGGATGGCTGGTCGAGCGAGCGAGTCGCGGTGCCTCGCCGGGCGTTGGCATAGAGGATGGGAAATTCGAGCTGCTCTTCCGTGGCGTCGAGCTCGATAAACAGATCGTAGATTTCGTTCAGCACTTCCTGCGGCCGCGCATCGCCGCGGTCGATTTTGTTGATCACCACAAGGGGCGGCAGCTTGGCCTCGAGCGCCTTGCGCAACACGTAACGAGTTTGCGGGAGCGGCCCTTCGCTGGCATCCACCAGCAGCAGGACGCCGTCCACCATCGTCAGCGCGCGCTCCACCTCGCCGCCGAAGTCGCTGTGGCCAGGGGTGTCCACGATGTTAATTTTGACTCCGCGGTAGAAAATGGCGGTGTTCTTCGCCAATATGGTGATGCCGCGCTCGCGCTCGAGCTCGTTTGAGTCCAGAACGCGGTCCACGACCTCCTGATTGGCTTTGAAGATTCCGCTCTGCCATAGCATCCCGTCGACCAGCGTGGTCTTGCCGTGGTCAACGTGGGCAATGATGGCGACGTTGCGGATTGGCGGTTTTAGATTTTGGATTTTAGATTCTCGCTTCAGCCTTCACCAAACTCGGCGTACCCCATAAGCTTGGAATATCCGCTCGTTCGTGACGATGGGGACACTCTCGGCTTGAGCCTGGGAAATCAGCATGCGGTCAAACGGGTCTTTATGAGGGCCGGGCAGGAGTCCGGCGCGAATGGCGTGGTCGGCAGTGATGTCTAGTATCGTGAATCCTTCGCGCAGCATGAATCCCTGAAAGTCAGCCGCCAACTCCTTAGCGGTCGGCAGTTTTCCCAACCTCACTTTGCTGGCAATCTCCCACGCCGACGCGGCGCTCACCAGGAGCACGTTCGAGCTTTCCGCCATGGCTTTCCGCGCCGCAGGGGAAAGAGACGGCTCGTCGTTGAGCCACCACAGCAAAGCATGGGTATCAATCAACAGTCGCACCCTGGCTACTCCCAGCCGGAAAGCTCTTCAGCCGGAAGCGGATCAAAGAATTCCGGCCCTACTTGGAGCTTGCCACGCAACGCTCCCGGCTGCCGCCGTCCACGAACCTTTCCTACCGGAACGAGACGAACAACCGGAATGGTACCGCGTGCGATGATGACCTCTTCACCGCGGCACGCCTGCTCGATCAATTTTGACAGGTTGGTCTTCGCCTCGTGGACTTTTACGGATGCCATGGCTTCCCCCTTAGCTAATCTATATTAGCTAAGTTCAGGAAATTGTGCAATCCTATTGATCGCATTTCTGAAGTATCTTATGTCGGATCATGTCAGGAGGAGCTATCGAAATGTCCAAATGGGGTCTCGCGTTAACGTTTTTGCTGGTCGCGATTTCATGGTTTCCTCTCGAGGCGGCGGAAGGGCTTCTGCCTCCAACCGATTTGCGGTGCGAGTACCGCAAGAATCCGCTTGGGATCGATGCGTTGAAGCCGCGCTTGAGTTGGAGACTGGAGGCAGCGGATCCAAATGCTCGAGGTCAGAGGCAGGGGGCTTACCAAATCCTGACGGCGAGCAGCGAGGAGCGCCTGCGCCGAGACCAGGGGGATTTCTGGGACACGGGACGAGTGGAATCCGACAAGTCTATTCAAGTGCCTTACGGCGGCAAGCCGCTGGCGTCGGGCACGCCCATCTGGTGGAAAGTTCGCGTCTGGGACAGCGCCGGCAAGCCCTCTGCCTGGAGCGAGCCTGCTTTCTGGTCAATGGGGTTGCTTAAACGCACCGACTGGAAGGGTGAGTGGATCGGGCTCGACGGCGGCGAAGGGAAGCCCGAAGAGCTGAAGAAAGCTCACTGGGTGTGGTCTTCCCAGGGTGGGCCGGGCACCAGGTGTTTCCGCCGCACGGTCGAGATTCCGCAGGACAACCCGGTGTCGGACGCCCTTGTGTACCTGGTCAGCTCCGGCAATTCGACGCTCTATATCAACGGGCAACCGGTTGGATCAGCAAAGGGAGTCGAGAACCCTATCTCGACCGACATAACTCAGGCTTTGCACAGCGGTCCCAACGTTTTCGCCGTCTCTGTGAGCGCTTCCGGCGATGCGCCTTCCAGCCTGATCGGGGCGATACAAATCGAGTTGGCGAGCGGCGAACCGACGGTCATTCACACGGACCAGGAGTGGCGCGTTGCGCCGGCAGAGGCGCACGATTGGAACAAGCCAGAGTTTAACGACTCCGCCTGGGGCGCAGTCAAAGTTCTGGGGGAATACGGTATGGCACCCTGGGGTGAGGTAGGATGGGCGGAACGAACGGTGTTGCCTGCCCGGATGCTGCGCAAGGACTTCAACGTTGCAGGCGAGGTGAAGCGCGCGACGCTCTACATTTCCGGCCTGGGCCTGTCGGAAGCTTATCTGAACGGCAGCAAGGTTGGCGACGACGTGCTCGTTCCCGCGCTCAGCGATTACGATAGGCGGGTCTATTACTTGACCTATGATGTCACGCCTCGCCTTGCCACGGGCGCCAATGCGCTGGGCGTGATCCTCGCCAACGGGCGCTATCTCGCGCCCCGGCACAGGGTTCCCACGTTCACGCGGACGTTTGGCTATCCCAAGCTGCTGTTGCAGCTTGAAATCCAATACAGCGATGGAAAAACGGAGCGCGTGGCCAGCGACTCGAGTTGGAAGCTGACCACCGATGGACCGATCCGCGCCAACAACGAATATGACGGCGAAATCTATGATGCGCGGCGCGAGATGGAGGGCTGGAGCCGGCCGGGCTTCGACGATGGCGGCTGGGAAAAAGCGCAGGCTGTCAAAGGTCCAGCCGGGGTCCTCAGCTCGCAGATGATCGAACCCATCCGAGTCACGGAAACTCTCAACCCGATTGCAATGAATCAAGTGAGCCCCGGCGTCTACATATTCGACATGGGCCAGAACATGGTGGGCTGGTGCCGTCTGACGGTTTCAGGGCCGAAGGGAACCCAAGTCTCGCTGCGCCATGCCGAAAGGCTGAGGCCCGACGGCACGCTGTATCTGGACAACCTGCGCTCCGCTCTGGTGACGGATGTTTACACGCTCAAGGGTGAGGGAACCGAAGTGTATGAGCCACGGTTCACCTACCATGGTTTCCGCTTTGTTGAGATAAAGGGATATCCGGACGAGCCCACTTTGGCTTCACTCGAAGGACGCGAGGTGCACGACGCGGTCGAGCAGCACACCGACTTCTCTTCCTCCAACCCGCTGCTGAACCAGATTTACAAAAACGTGGTCTGGGGAACCAAGGACAACTACCGCAGCATGCCCACCGATTGCCCGCAGCGCGACGAGCGTCAAGGCTGGTTGGGCGACCGGTCGGCCGAGAGCCGGGGCGAACCTTACATGTTTGACGTCGCCGCGCTTTATGCCAAGTGGGTGGACGACATGGCAGACTCGCAGGATGAGAACGGCAGGGTGAGCGACGTCTCTCCGGCCTACTGGCCGTTCCGCAATGAAAACGTCACGTGGCCGTCCAGCTTTATCATCATCCCCGACCATCTTTACGATCAGTACGGCGATCTGCAGGTGATTGCAAAACACTACGAGGGCATGAAGAAGTGGATCGCGCATATGCAGACGTTCCTGAAAGACGATCTCATGCCTCGCGATGTTTACGGCGATTGGTGCGTGCCGCCGGAATCTCCCGAGTTGATCCACTCGAAAGACACCGCCCGCAGGACCGAGGGACCGGTTCTGGGCACGACTTACTTTTACCACCTGCTGCGCCTGATGGCGCGCTTCGCGACACTCCTCGACAAGCCGAATGACGCGAAAGGCTTCAACGAACTCGCCGACAGGCTGGTCGTGGCTTTTAACAAGACTTACTTTCATGAGACGACCGGCCGATACAGCAACGGCTCACAAACCTCCAGCGTTCTTCCTTTGGCCTTTGGAATGGTCGCGGAACACGACCGGCAGAAAGTGTCTGAAGCGCTGCTGCGGAAGATCCAGGACCAGAGCCAGGGGCACACCGGAACCGGGCTGATCGGTGGCCAGTGGCTCATGCAAGTGCTCTCGGCCAACGGGCACCCGGAGGTCGCTTATGAAATCGCTTCCCAGAAATCGTATCCAAGCTGGGGGTACATGGCCGGTCAGGGAGCCACCACAATCTGGGAACTTTGGAACGGTGATACGGCCAATCCGGCCATGAACTCGGGCAACCATTTGATGTTGGTCGGGGACCTGATCACCTGGTTCTATGAAAACCTGGCCGGCATCCGGCCCGATCCGGCGCAGCCCGGTTTCAAGCACATCATCATGCACCCCACGCCGGTGGGTGACCTGACTTATCTAAAGGCTTCGCACAAGTCTCCCTATGGGGAAATCGCGAGCGACTGGAGGCGTGACGGGGACCGCTTTACCTGGAACGTTTCCATTCCCGTTAACACCACGGCGACTGTATACGTCCCCGCCGACCGGGAAGCATCCGTAAAAGAAAGTGACTTGCCGGTGGCCCAAATGCCAGGCATCAAGCATGCGCGCATGGAAGCCGGCGCGGCGGTCTACGAGATCGGGTCAGGGACATATCACTTCGTCTCAACCGTGGGGCGGTGAGGCAGATTGTTCGCCAAAGTTCGTAGGGGCGGTTCGCGAGCCGCCCCTACCTTGGCGTTCCAAATGAGGTTTGGTTGCGCGGCGGCCCAGAGGGCGGCAAGCTGTTCCCCTACAAGTTGAAGAGATAGCGCTTACCCCTGCTCCGGAGGGAGTTCCCCATGGCCAATACAGACTCTGCAAGGGCGAAGATCGGAACGTCTCTGTTCTGCTTCTGGGTGATCGTGATCATAGCCACAGTCACCTCTCGCATTTGCCCATTGGCAGCCTCCGAGATTCCTCCTGATAACCCCCAAAGTACCGTGTCGGTCGCAAACCTCGAAACTTTCGGGACCGCCGGCAAGGAAGGGATGCTCTACCCTGACCATGAGACCATGCTCTTCCAGCACGAGGGAGCGGGATGCTTGACGCAGATGTGGTTTGGCGGCGACTGGCCGGGATACGACCAGACGCGGATTCGCTTCTATATCGACGGAGAGGCCAAAGCCTCCATTGATATGGAGCTTTTTCTTGGGCACGGGATCGGCTGGGGCGATGCTTCGGCCCCTTGGGGTACGGCGCGGCTGGGGAAGACCGGCCATCCTAGCGGCCTTTATAACACTTACCGGATTCCTTTTGGGAAGAGTATCCGGGTTACCGGGCAACTGGGCGCGGGCGTCGAGAAACCGCAAGTGTTCTGGTGGATAATCCGGGGCGTCGAGAACCTTCCCGTGTTCCTCGGGAATATCCGCCTTCCGGAGAACGCGCGGCTGCACTTGCAGGTGCACGATACCGTCGAGCTCGAGCCTCTTCAGATGCTCGAAATCTGCCAAGCCCCCGGAGCCGGAGCGCTTTACCAGGTGACGCTGTCCGTCGCCAGCAAGAATTTCAATTTCCTTGAAGCCGTCCTGAGGGCCTATATGGACGGCGCGAAAGAACCGCTCTTGCTCTCCTCAGGAACTGAGGACTACTTCCTCGGGACCTATTACTTCAACCGCGGAATGTACCATCTTCCTCTCGCCGGACTGACTCACAAGGCGCAGGATACTGATGGGACCTGCCGTTTTTCAGCTTACCGTTTTCATGAGGACGATCCCATCATCTTCCAAAAGGGGTTTCGCCTGGCTTGGCGAAACGGCGAAGAAAAAGACGGCAAACCCTACGGTTCGCCGCAGCAGAGCCGAGCCACGAGCTATGTCTGGCTCTACGAGTGGTGAGCGGAGGGCATAAGGAAGGCGGAATAACTGACCGCGGAGACGCAGAGACGCTTTTTGTCTTTAGTTCTCATCGCCTCTGTGCCTCCGTGGTAATTGTATTTAGAAGTTGAACCTGACTTGCAGATCGAGGTGCCGGTAGCCCATCCAGCCGTTCACGGTGTTAGATTGGCCAAACAACGGCGAACCGATGTTGCCCACCGGTGCACCGAGGTTGATATTATTGAACACGTTCCGCACGTTGACGCTGAATTCGAGCGAAAAGCGGGAATTCGCTTCGCCGCCGCCGAACATATTCGGACCGCCTCCTCCGCTGAGGCCACGTCCGCCGAGTCCGCCTCCACGGCCGCCGCCATGCCATCCGCCTCCCCCAGTGCTCGATGAACCCTTCTTCTCGCCCCAGCCGAATGTCTTCGCCAGCCTCATGTTGAGTGAAAAAAGATTGGGCCCGAAAAATTCGTAGGGTGGAATAACCGGCGCGCCCTCGACGGGGTAGGTATAGAACGATCCGTATTTCGTCGAGACCGACCCGGGCGCACCCACGGGCGCCAGTGACGGGCGCGCGCTGAAAACGCCGGTGCCGTAAACGTCCTGCCCGAGCGTGATGTTAAAGGGCCTGCCGGTGCTCGCGATCATGAAGGGGCTGAGGCGGAAGCCCTTCGGCATCTGGATCGACCCGCCCACGAAGGCCTGGTTACGGGAGATGAATGCCGCCGGCCCATAATCTTCAGCGATATCGTAGGGATTCATCGGCTGATAGGTGGGGCCGCCTGTATCGCTCTTCGCATAGCTGAGGGTGTAAAACCCGAAAGCCGTTGCACGCTTGCCGCGCAGGCTGAAATTCGTTACCAACTGGTTTTCGTTGAAAAGTCCCACGGATTCGAATTGGTCCAGGTATCCGGCGGCCTGGCCATACGGAAATACCCCGGAGAGGGGGCCGCAAGTGGTTGCGCCCAGCGCGGCCGAGGGGGGGCAGAAGCTGAAGTCCTGCGGCGCATTGATGTTGTTTGTGAGAAGCTGATGCACTCCGTGGGAATTGATGTACGTCACCGACGTCGTGAGAGTCTTGGTAAACTGCCTCTCGAGCCCGATCGCCGATTGAACTGTGTATGGCGCGTGGAGGTTCGGGTCAACCAGGTCTTTAGTCGGAAGGGAACTCGTGTATTTCGCCAGGCTGCTCTGGGAAGGAATGTTCGGGTAAAAATCCGGAGAGGTCACCAGGTATTGCCGCTGATTGATTCCGTTCAAATGCTCGGCATCCAGGATTTGTTCCTCCATAAAACGATCGTAGAAGACGCCAAAGCCCGCCCGGACCACGGCCTTGGGAGCTCTTTTCCCTTGCCCGCCAATGCCCCACGCGAAGCCCACGCGCGGTGCGAAGTCGGCGTGATCGCTGATGTAGTTCTGCGATTCAAAACGCAAACCCAGACTGAGCGAAATATTTGATCGCGGCCGCCACGAGTCCTCGCCATAAAGCCCCGCGTCGAAATAGTTGATGCTTGCTTCGGGATTGCCGGCCGTCAAGCTGAACTGGGTCGCGCCCGGCACTCCGGCCGTGCAGGGGACGGGACAAGCCGCAAGCGCCTTTTCAGCCGCGATGTATTCATTGATGGTGCCAAATGTAAAGGCGCCATTGTAGCCCTGGCTGGTGGAGTTCAGCAGGACGTCATAGTCACGCACTCTGCCGCCGAAAACCACCTGGTGTTTGCCGAAAGACATCGTGGTAAGGTTTTGCAGCTCATAGTGGTTTTCGGTGTCAAGAGAAGTCTGCTGGAAATTGCCGCCCCCGGTAAATGCGCCCAGCACGTTCACGGCAGGCAGCGTGCTCGCGGGTGTCTGGTTCGTGTCGTCCCGCTCGAATTGAAAGCGAGTCTGGTTGACCGTCCGGGAACTGACTACTTGGGTGTCGCTGATCTGAATCGTGTGCTCGACTTCGCGCTGGTCGTACGCCTGGGTGGGCAGCGAAAACGCCTGGATGCCGTCGTTATCTTCGATGTCCTCCCACCACTGGTAGCGCATGGTCAGGACGTTGTTCGAGCTGAGCTGCAAGTCCACCCGCGGGCTGATGTTGGTGCGCGTCCGAGGGTTAATCACCACCTGGTTGAAGGGCTGCTGGGTGAAATTGGGAGCAGGCCCGAGGACGAAGGCGCTGACCACCTCGCTGTTTTGAATGTCGCGCCGAAAAAGATCGAAGAAGAACGAGGCCTTCTTGCTGATGGGGCCGCCGATGCTGCCATTGTAGAACTCCGTGTGATAGGGAGGTTCGGTGACTGCGAACGGGCTGCGGGCATTGAAGGCGTTGTCATTCCCGTCCAAGGATGCGCTGCCGTGGAACTGGCTGAACCCCGGCTTGGTAGTGATCTCGATTCGCCCGTAGCCGAGCTTGTCGTACTCCGCGGAAAACGGGTTCTGGTTGACGCGCACCTCCATGATCGCTTCCTTGGGTGGAAGCTGCCCGCCAGTGAAGCCGTCGATATAAATCTGGCCGCCGCTCGGTCCTGCGGAAGGCCCCGCCAGAGCCTCGAGTTCGGTCTGCAGTTCGTCCGGGTCGTCCGAAAGAGCCTCGAGGTCCTTGCCGCTGATTATGGTTGCGCTGGCGTTGTTCTCGGGCGCCACGCTGAGCGTCTGCGCCTGGCCCGTGACGTTGATTTCTTCCTTTTCCTGCTCGATCTCGAGCTTGATGTCCAGTTGCCGAGGCTGGCCGGCCTTCACCTCGACGCTGGTTTGTTCGAAGGGCGCAAAGCCCTGCGCAACCGCGCTCACCGAATACGTCCCGGGCACGAGACCGTTGATCTGGTACGTGCCGTCTTTGCCCACCGTAGCGGCTTTGGCCTGGCCCGGCTGGCCCGGGGCGGGAGTCGCCATCACGGAGACGTTCGGGACGACAGCCCCCGAGGGATCTGTCACCTGCCCGCGAATCGTGCCGGTGGCAGTTTGAGCCTGCGCGCGTACAGTCAGCATTGGTAACAGCATCGCGCAGGCGAGTATGAGCGTACGAATTGCCAGAGATTTCATCCATGCTCCTTGTCTTGCAGCACCTTAGGGGCGGTTTTACGCCGCCTTGCCTCTTTGAATTCTTGGGGATATGGCGGGGTAAACCCGCCGACAGGCCGATTCGTACCGCTTCTCGTCATCTTGGCTAAAGCGGGCATAACAGTCAGCCGTTTGAAGAAAGGTCGCAACCCCAGCACACGCAGCCCGGAGGAAGATGCTCAGTTAACCTTGCTGAACTCGCACGTATCGCCCTGTTTCGTACCCTACACTGATATAGACGGACTAATTGCCCGGTTGGTTTCTTCAGTTTATTTCGATGCGGCGGGACGGACGGAAGGCGCGGCCAACAGGGCTGCCCCTACGACGCAGTCCTTTTACACATTCTATTCCGCGCTACCAATTGCCACTCTCTTTCACGGTTGCTTCTTTCACGTCCGCATCGACCAGATAGTGCGAGCGGACATCGTGCAATTCGTTGTTGATGAGGTAAACATGGCGGTTCTGTGGGCCCTTCACTTTGAGAAAAACCTGTGTTCCGGGTCGCGCCGTCGAGTTGCGGATCGTCGCATCCTCAACTCGTTCGAACACCACCGCCGGAATATCCGTCTGCGACTTCGCCGGTCCTCCCACAAAGCCATCCAGGTTCAGGCCCTGCACATCCTGGAAGGAAAGCGCGCTCTGCCACTGGTTCAACTCGGGCTTCTCCCAGGTCACCTGAAGGTCCCTCACTTTGAGATCCCGGGCGAATCGGAATTGCATGGCGTTCACGGTTCGGTCATAGGCGGCGTCCGGGTCGGTGGAGAGAAATAGCTTGATGTTTTCCAGGCTGATGTTCTCGAGCCAGCTCTGGGGATGGCCGAGGATCAGGCAGGAACCTTTGCCGTGTGCGATGACGTTGCGGACGATGACGTTCCGAATCGACCCCGCGGGTGGCTCATCGGGCTTGGGCGGCAGACCCTGGCTCTCGCTGCGGCGCTGGATGGTGAAGTAGAGGGGATCTCCATTGCCCCACCAGAACCAGTCGAAACGCTGCGTGTTGACAATTAGGTTCGATAACACCACGTTGTCCACATAACCTCCGTCGTACACCATGAAGGCAATGCCGCGATTCGAGCCCGTAATCACGCAATTGTCCACCGTCACATTGCGCACGCTGTTCATGTTGCCGTCGCAGAATTTCAGGGCGCTGGAGGCCGAGGAGAGGCGGCAATTGGTGATGGTGATGTTTTCGCAGGGCAGCGGAGGCCCCCACTCGTTCGAGGAATAGAAAACAATGGCGTCGTCGCCGGTCTCGATGGTGCTATTGGCGATGCGCACGTCCTTACAGCCGTCCGGGTCGATGCCGTCAGCCCACACGCCGTACTTCAGGCTGGTATGGATGTACACCCCGTCGATGGTCAGACGTTCGCAGGCGTAAGGATTGATGGTCCAACTCGGCGAATCGAGAAACGACAGCCCGGCAATTCTCACGTCTTTGCAGCGCAGGAGCAGAACCATGTGCGGGTACACCTTGCGCGTGTGAAGGTCCTTCGGAAAAGAGCGCATCAGGGGCTTGCCCAGCTTCTCCGCAAGGAGTTGGTTATCGCGGATGTAAGCGTCATTGAAATCGTTCAACCGCCACTCGTACTCCGCTTGGCCGTCAATGGTTCCCCGGCCCTCGATGGAGATGTTCTCCAGGTCCTCGCCGTAAAGCAGCGTGCTCTTATCAAAGGCGTCGTCGTATTGGGCCGCAAACAGCGTAGCACCGCTTTCGACATAGAATCTGACATGGCTGCGCAGGTGAATCGTTCCGGACGTGTATTCGCCGGGCGGCAGATAAACCGTGCCTCCCCCGGCTTTGGCGCAAGCATCCACAGCCTTTTGGATGGCCGGTTGGGCGTTCGCGGCTTTGTTGCCGGTGGCGCCGTAGTCCTTCACGTTGAATATTGCGACGTTCCCTTCCACTCCCAAGAGTGGCGCGGCAAGCGTCACCAAAATCACAGAGAATAACCAACGCGTTCTTGCGACAAGCGGGTGTGACATCTTTCCTCCCTGTCGGGGCAAACGTTGTGGTTGCCCCAGGACGGCTACAAGGGCCGCCCCTGCATCTATACAATGCAATCGAAGCGTGTTTATAATGCGCAGTCGCTTGCAAGTCAATGAGTTCCTACGCCTATGAACCGAAGAACCTTTTTTCCATATCTTGTGACGCCGGCGGTTGCCGTGTCTTTGCAGCGAGCGGCCGCCCTTTCGAGCCCCGCTCCGGCCACGAAGATCACGCGCATCGACTCCATCTATTGGCGCTCCGGAAGTGATCTGCCCTGGAAACCGAACTGGGTTTGGGTGCGTGTCCACACCGATTCGGGGTTGGTCGGTCTGGGCGAAACCTACCCGCGGAACGAAGTAGAAGCAAGTGTGGTGCACTCCACTATCGCGAGTCTTTTGTTGGGGCGCGACCCGCGCGACATCGAGCGCATCTGGGCTGACTTGTACCGCACCTTCGACTTTCAGGTCACGGGTGGCGCCGAGATGCGGGCCCTGAGCGCCATCGATCTGGCTCTGTGGGACCTGCTGGGAAAGGCCCTCGGCCAGCCTGTTTATCGCCTTCTGGGCGGCAAGTCAAATCCCGAGGTGCGCCTCTACAACACCTGCTTCGCGCATAAGTACGATTTCACAAAAGAGCCGGACAAAATCATGCGCGAGCTGATCGACCGATACGGGATCAAGGCGATCAAAATCTGGCCCTTCGACCGGGCCGCAGCCCGCAATCGGCATGAGTATGTCACCGGGGCCGACCTCGAAGAAGGCCTCTACCCGGTCCGCCTGCTGCGCGACAAATTCGCGAACGAGATTGAAATCCTCATGGAGTTCCACTCCGGCTGGGACCTGACTTCGGCAGTCCGCATCGCCAAGGCGCTCGAACCCTACCGGCCGATGTGGCTTGAGGACATGCTGCTGCCAGGCAATTTCGAGCAGTACCGGCTATTGGCGGAGGCCACGTCGATTCCACTGACCCTCAGCGAACGCCTGGCGGGACGCATGCAATTCCTGCGACTGCTCGAATCGCGCGCGGCCAGATACGTGATGTTCGATGTGACCTGGTGCGGCGGGCTAAGCGAGGCGAGGAAGGTTGCCAACATGGCCGAAGCCTTCGAGTTACCGGTGGCCCCGCACACCGCCGGCGGGCCGCTCCTCTTTTACGCCTCGACGCACCTCGCAACCGCGCTCACCAACCTGGCCATTCAGGAAAGTTGCCAGGTGTTTTACGAATCCACCTGGCCCACCATGCTCAGTAATCCGCTGGTCCCCAAGGATGGCGCTGTGCGCGTCCCCGAGTTGCCGGGTTTCGGTATGGAGATCAAGCCGGAAGTGTGGACTCACCCTGCCGCCGTCACACGGGCGACAACCCTCTAGGGGGACGGCTTGCCGTCCCCTCACCGGCCGTCTCGCAGGTAGGCGAGCCCTACCCCTACAGTTGCCACGCACTCCGATATTCCGGCTGAATGAGCTTGCCAGCCGAGGGTACGTTTGAGGCCCGGAGTCCCGCAGCGTCCCACACCAGTTTTCTGCCGACGCGTTGCGCCACGTTGCCAAGCAGAATGGTCTCCGTCACTTTGGCCTCGAACTCGAAGTTCGCGCCTGGAGCGGTCTTGCCGCCTTTACAGGCGTCCAGCCATTCTCGATTGTGGCCCGGAGAGCGAGGCAGCGTCTTCGGCGGCGGCGTAAAGGCATTCATCTTGGACGCCGGAATGAGCCGGGGATGCTCGCCCATGAATCCGCACAGGATTGTTCCTTTCTCGCCGACAAACATCAGGCCTTCTCTCTCGAGTTGCCGTTCCTCTTCGAGTTCCGGCGGCCGCTCCGGCTTCAACGCGCCGTCGTACCAGGAGAGGTGCACGGGGGGCATCGCGCCGCGCGCGGGGAAGTTCCAGTGGAGGATCGAAGCCTGGGGATAGGTTTCTTCGTACATTTCCGTGGATGTGGCCTCGACGGTCTCCGGTGCCTCCAGTTTCAACACGCGGAAGATGGTGTCAAAACTGTAGCAGCCCATATCGCCGATGGCTCCGGTGCCGAAGTCATGCCACCCGCGCCAAATGACCGGGCAGTATGCAGGATGATACGGACGCGTGGGCGAGGGGCCGACCCAGAGATCCCAGTCGAAACCCTTGGGCACAGGGACTTCTCCCTGTGGCCGGTCGAGCGCTTGCGGCCACACCGGACGATTGGACCAGTTGATCACTTCCCGCACGTCTCCGATGCCGCCGCCCCAAACCCACTCGCACAGGACGCGTGTGTCTTCCGTCGCCTGGTTAACCACCGCCACCTGCGTGGCGACGCCTGTTTCTCGCGCCACGTCGGCCACGCGGCGCGCTTCGTAGACGGCGTGAGTCATGGGCTTCTGACAGAATACGTGTTTGTGCTTCTTCATCGCGGCCACAGAGATGTGGGCGTGCCAGTGGTCAGGCGTACATACCACAACACCGTCGACGCCAGTTTCCTTGTCGAGCAGCTCTCGGAAATCGTTGTAGGCCGCGCAACCGCGATACGCTCCGGACTTCTGCCGGGTCGCGTAGTAGGCCTCCACCACCTTTTGCGCGGGCTCGCGCCCGCAGACTCCTCCCCAGGTGAGAGTCGTGCGAGTGAGATGAATCTCCCGGTCCGTGCTCAGCCATGACGCCCAATCTGCATAGCGGGGACCGAGCAGCTTACCGACGGAATTGCGGAATTCGTAGTGGCTCCATTCGGGGTAGTCAGCGCTGCGCAGGTTCGGGTCGCAGACCGCTGTGACGTGCACGTCCTGCTCCGCCAGGAATTCCAGCATCACGCGCGTGCCCTGCGATCCGGTTCCAATACAGGCGATGCTCACCTTGTCGCTGGGCGCGACGCGCCCGCTTCCTCCCAAAACGTGTCGCGGGACAATCGTAAATGCCGACGCTGCCAGCCCGCTCAGAACGCTGCGGCGGGTTATCGGGACTGAGCCGAGCTTGGCCGGGTTTGCATGATCATGTGAGTCCATTGATCATTGCTCCTTTCGCTGGATGAGTTCAGTTTCGGCGCGTGATTATACACCTAACTCCAGATACAATACTCAAACCTGCCGGTGCGGGCCGGCTGGAGACGCGGGGACAGGGCGCCGGTGAAGGAGCGATGCACATGGAACCTTCGGGCAAGGCACCATCGAATGGAAGCTTGGCAGGGCGGGTGGCCTTAGTGACGGGAGGATCGCGAGGCATTGGGCGCGCCACGTGCATCGAGTTGGCTCGGCAAGGCGCGGCGGTGGCGGTCCTCTGCCGAAGGCGCATCAAGGAAGCTCAAGAAGTGGTCGAGCAGATCGTATCGGCCTCGGGCCGCGGCCTGGCCATCGAGGCCGATGTGCTCGATCCGGAAGCGATAAAGCGTTCGGCCGGAGAAGCTGCCGCCAAGCTCGGAAACGTTGACATTCTGGTGAACAACGCCGGCGAGATGACTGATTTCTCCGTGCTCGAGATGAAAGATGAAGATTGGGAAAAGTCTCTGGCCATCAACTTGACCTCCGCCTTCCGCTATGTGCGCGAGTGCGTTCCCTCCATGAAGGAGCGCCGCTGGGGGCGAATCATCAATGTGTCGTCGCAAGTGGCTTATACCGGGTCGAACAATCACGCCCACTACTCCGCCGCCAAATCGGGGCTCCTGGGATTCACCTTTTCTTTAACGAAAGAGCTGGGGCCTTTCGGAATCACGGCGAACGTGGTGGCCCCGGGGCGTATCGTCACGGATCTGCTGCTGGAGCGGATGGCCGGGCGAGAGCAGGAATGGATGAGCCAGACTCCCATGCGGCGTTTCGGGCAGCCCGAGGAAGTGGCAGCCGCCATCGCCTTCCTGGCCTCGGAAGGCGCCAGTTATATCACCGGCGCCGTCATCAACGTGAACGGCGGATTGGTGATGGGGTGAGAGAACGGACTCACTGACTATAGGTTGTGTCACCGTCGTCCGAAGGTCGGAACGAACTTGAAAGGTGGACATCAATCCAATCTCACTCCGTGGACCTCGGTGAGTAGCTTTACCGACCTCGCAACTTCTTCATGGGTTCGTTCCTGCGACCATCCGAGTTCGAAAGCCAACACCTCCGCCAGTTCCTCTAAGAGGACAAGGCTCAACTGGCCTAATAGCGCCATGATGGTTCGCCTGAGGATGAGGTCATCCAGATGCACAATGCGTTCGTGGGAAGCCAGGAATTGAATTTCCCGCCGGCTGAATTCAGGCAGCCAACGCAATGGCGGGTCAGGCGCCGCTAGCGTGAAATGCGCGACGTCTTCCGCGCGACTCCCATACCGATCCAGTAATGCCGCCAAGCGCTCCGCAGGCAAGTGTGTCCTTTCTGCAACAGAGGTCAGCCATGCACTCTTCTGCGCTGCCGTGGTTGGGTAGTTCTTGCCGCCGCCGATGGGCAAGCCGACTGAACTTGCCGATCGTGGTCTTGCCGTTTGTTCGAGTATCTTATGCGCCACTTGCTCGCCAAACGCGCGGAAGGTGGTCCACTTCCCGCCAATTAAAGAATATACGGGAAAGTCGATCCCATTCCCCGGCGGGAGAACTTCGCAGCTATGATCGCGACTGATTTCGCCAGGAATGAAGGAATCACTGCGAGGCAGCGGACGTACCCCGCAGAATCGATAGACGATGTGGGACCGGTCCAGCGGGTGGGGCAGGGTGGGGAAAACTTGGCGAACGGATTCCAGGATGTAGTCCACCTCATCTTCCTCGCAAGAGGCTTTCTCGGGGTCCGAAACAGGGATATCGGTCGAGCCCGCGATAACCTTTCCGTAAACAGGGTAGAGAATGCAAATACGCCCGTCTGCATTGGCAAAATAGAGCATCTGGCCCCGGGTTGCCGCCAGCAAGTCGGCATGATCGAGCACCAGGTGCGAGCCCTTGGTGCCTCCGATGTATTGAGTCTGCTGCCCAAGACACCGATTGGTGAAATCGATCCAAGCCCCGGTCGCATTGACTACGATCCTGGGCTTGACTTCCAATCTCTCGCCCGAAATCTCATCCTTCAAAACGACCTTATTCCCGTTGGCTCCCTCGAGGCATACGTAATTCAGGGCGCGCGCGGCTGAGCTTTGCTTCTCGGCGTCCAAGACCAGTTCCAGGCAGAGGCGTTCGGGGTAACTGATCCAGGCGTCGTAGTAAGTTGCCGTGCAGACGAGGTCACGGCGAAGCTGGGGACGCTCGGCCAGGGAGACACGGCAAGACTTGAAATGGTGAGCGGGTAGAACCTGGTGCTCTCCTGCCAGGAGGTCGTATAACGACAGTCCGATTTTGCAGAGCAGCGCGCCCCTGCCCCTCGGCCGCACCTTAAAACCCAGAAACCTCGCGGGGGCTGAAATCAGGCCCTCGGTCCAACTGAAGATGGGAATGGTGGTGGGGAGAGGTCTCACATAATGCGGGGCGTTAACGAGCAGCCGATTTCGCTCGCGAAGGGATTCCCTGACCAGCCGGAATTCGCCGTTCTCGAGATATCGTAGCCCGCCGTGAATGATACGCGTGGAGGCGGAACTGGCGCCGGAGCAGAAATCGGATTTCTCCACCAGAAGCACATCCACATTTTCCAGTGCCAATTCACGAAGCAAACCAGCGCCAATAATTCCGCCGCCCACGATGAGTACCGAAACCTCCGGCTGGAATCGAATAGCCGCAAGTCGTTCTTCTCGGGTCATTCCGTTACCGATCCTGAGGCGGGCGGATGATCTCCCCGCACTTTCGGCAGTGTTCACGCCGCCGCGCGTTCAGAGTGCGGCAGGCTGGACAAACGACGTACATGGCGCGCGCGAAGAGATGCGTGAGCACCCAGGCGCCTCCGAGAATAGCGGCGGCGAGGGCGAGGTTGAGCAGCGCGGAAGTCATACAAAAGCAGTGACGAGTGACAAGTGACGAGCCGGTAGATCAAAGACTGCTGACGAGAGGGGCCCCGGAATTTTAGACGCAAACACAAGCGGCTTTGTAGTTTGCTGAGAGCTGACGGCTGATAGCTGATGGCTCATCCTGCTCGTCACTCATCACTTGTCACTCGTCACTGCCCTTGCTGCGCGGACAGCATCGATGAACTTACGGGCATTCGCGACCACGGCGTCCAGTTTGCCTTCTCGGAGGACTTTCACATTCACCAGCTCTCCACCAACTGCCACCGCCGCCGCTCCGGCCTTGATGAACTCCGGCGTGGTCTCGAGATTCACTCCGCCCGTGGGAACAAAGTCGATGTGTGGGAAGGGGCCCTTCAGAGCCTTGATGTACGCCGGACCGCCCACGGGTCCGCATGGAAAGATCTTCACCATGTCGGCGCCCGCCTGCCACGCGGCAACGACTTCGGTGGGTGTGAGCGCGCCAGGAAAACACGCCTTGCTGTAGCGGCGCGCCACTTCGATGACCTGGGGATTGAGAGACGGGGTGACGATGAACTCCGCCCCCGCCAGCAGAGCCGCCCGGCAAGTTTCGGGATCGAGGATCGTTCCCGCGCCGAGGAGTACCTTGTCCCCGAATTTCTCCACCACGCGTTCCATCACATGGAGGGCATTGGGAACTGTCATGGTAATCTCGGCGATGCCGATCCCGCCCTCGATAATGGCCTCGGCAGCACGCAGAGCGTCTTCGGGCGAGGGCGCGCGAACGATGGGAACCAGACCGACTTCACGAATCAGCGCTAACGTCTTTTCTCGAGTCCACGACATAGCTATCACCTCACATGGGGGACCAGACTCGCATTTCCCTAGTCCCCAGCCCCCAGTCCCTAGCCCCTATCTTGCCACCCTCAGGCTGGCCCCCTTCAGCAGATTCTCCACCTCTTGGAGCGTTGCCCAGTTGAAATCGCCGGGTATGGAATGCTTGAGGGCGCTGAAAGCATTTCCGTAGCGGACCGCATCGGAGTAAGACTTCTTCGTCAAGCAGCCGTAAATGAAACCGGCGCTGAAGGAGTCGCCTCCGCCCAAGCGGTCCACGATTTCCAGTTCGTACTTGACATCGTCAAAGTACCGGCCGTCGGCGTAGGCTACAGCAGTCCAAGTGTTGCGCCACACGAGCGGGTTTTCTCGCAAGGTAATGGCCACAGCCTTGAACTTGAATTTCTCCTGGAGCCGCCGAGCCACATCCTTGTAGGTTTCGCTGGAAACCTGCGCGAAACTTTTGTCATCAGCGTCACCGGAGGCGGTAATCTTGAAGACGACCTTGGTGTCTTCCTCCGTGGTCATAAGTACGTCCACATACTCCATCATTGGCTCTTGGATAGCTTGAGCCTTGTCGGGCGTCCAGAGCTTCCCGCGATAATTCAAGTCGTAGCTCACGGTGGCGCCGGCGCGCTTGGCGGCTTTCAAGGCCTCGAGGGTGACTGCGGCCGCCGAATCGCTTAGCGCCGGCGTGATGCCGCTGGTGTGAAACCACTTCGCACCCTGAAACACTTTCTCCCAATCGATCTCGCCCGGCTTCACCGCGCTGATGGCGGACTGCGCCCGATCGTAGAGACCCGAACTGG
>Ga0326727_10002567_pt1 | contig 61335 bp, 65 predicted proteins | sample MB2enrmetagenome_FD_207643 | JGI IMG/M metagenome (GOLD analysis project Ga0326727, IMG submission 207643) | Lab enriched peat soil microbial communities from McLean, Ithaca, NY, United States - MB29MY | ecosystem: Environmental > Terrestrial > Soil > Wetlands > Peat | place: USA: New York...
ATCCCGATCGCTTCCGACAGACCAACAATTTTAGGCCTAGCCATTCTGCAAAACCCCTTTATTGTTCACATTTTAATTAGAACCGGCCGATTACTTCACGCCCAATGATCATGCGCTGAATCTGATTCGATCCTTCGTAGATCTGGGTGATTTTGGCATCTCTCATCATGCGTTCCACGGGGAACTCCGAACAGTAGCCATATCCGCCCATCAATTGTACACAGTTGGTAGTGACTTCCATGGCCACATCCGTGGCGCAGAGTTTAGCCATGGATGCTTCTTTGTTATGAGGCTTATGGTTATCTTTGAGCCAGGCGGCTCTGTAAATCAGCATCTGGGCAGCCTCTATCTTGGTCGCCATGTCGGCGATCATGAACTGAACTCCTTGATTGGCTGCTAAAGGTTTGCCAAATTGCTGTCTTTCCTTAATGTAGTTGGTGGTATATTCCAGGGCACCCTCGGCAATTCCCAGTCCTTGAGCGCCAATCGTGATACGACCGCCGGCCAGCAGCCCCATAGCCACTGCGAAACCCTCGTTAATTTCTCCCAGGACATTTTCCTTGGGAACTTTAACATCTTCAAAATATAGTTCCACCGTTGGGGAACCATGCATACCCATTTTGTCAACGGGTTTGCTCATACTGAACCCCGGGGTGTCCTTTTCGATGATCAGGCAGGTAATCCCTTTACCTTTAGGCTGGGTTGGATCAGTCTTCACAAAGGTGCAATAAGTCGTCGCCACTCCACCATTGGTAATAAATATTTTGCTGCCGTTGACCAGGTAATGATCCCCTTTATCTTCAGCTTTACATCTCAAGGCGGCAGCATCAGATCCGGCGTTAGGCTCGGTCAAAGCATAAGCGCCGACAATCTCACCGGTGGACAGTTTCTTGAGATATTTTTCTTTTAACCGCTGGCTGCCGTAGAGATAAATACTCATACAGCCCAGACCCGTGTGTACGCTGGTTATAACTGCTGTCGAGGCGCAGCATTTTGCTAACTCCTCAACGATAATCGCAAAATCCAGATAAGTGCCGCCGCCACCGCCCCATTCTTCCGGAATAGGAAAACCTGTAAGGCCCAGTTCTTTCATCTTCTTCCAGGTATCCATCGGGAACTCATGACTTTTGTCAAGTTCTGCAGCTAGCGGTGTCAATTGATTCTTGGCAAATTTTCTCACCATATCCCTGACCATCACTGATTCATTACTTAATTGAAAATCCATATTAGCCCACTCCACTTCTTACACATATTTATCTAAACCTTAATCAGCATCTACCCGGATGAGCATGGCATCGCCCTGGGCATGACCGGCGCAAATTCCGCACACCCCATAACCACCGCCCCGCCGTTTCAATTCATAAGCCAGCGTCATGACGATTCTCGCTCCGGTTGCTCCGATCGGATGACCATAAGCAATCGCACCGCCGTTGACATTTACCTTGGCAAACATCTGCTCCTTGGTCATGCCCAGAATACTGCGGGCGCTAACCAGGGCAACGGCCGCGAAGGCTTCGTTGATCTCGATGAGTTTAACATCCTCCATCGTCATATTGTTTTGATCCAAGACCTTCTTAATGGAAAGACCGGGAACTGTCGCAATATCTTTCGTGGGTTGTGATACTTCAGCATAGTCCACAATGCTGAAAAGAGGTTTTAGGCCCAATTCATCCGCCTTAGCCCGACTCATCAGCAGGCACACATCTCCGCCGTCATTTGTGCCGGGTGCGTTGCCGGCGGTTACACTGCCCGGCTTTCCGGTTACGGCACTTACATGATTGAACACCGGGCCAAGTTTAGCCATACCTTCCAGCGTGGAATTAGCGCGGGGTCCCTCATCTTTTTCCAGGATCTCTTTGCCCCGTTTAATAGCAACCGGGAAAAGTTCGTCGTCAAGTTTTCCGACAACCATAGCCTCTGAGGCAGCCAGTTGGGAATGTAGTGCCCATTCATCCTGTTCTTCGCGGCTAAAGCCAAATTCATCAGCAACTTCAGAGCCATGAATGGCCATATGGCGATCATAGATAGAGTCCCATAGTCCATCTTTGACCATCAGATCAACACAGTCCGCATTGAGCAGGCCCATCTTTTTTCCTCTTCTCATATCCGGAAGTGCAAAAGGAATATTGCTCATGCTCTCCTGTCCACCGGCTATAACGATCTCGGCTCTGCCCAAGGCAATCATCTGAGCACCCAGATCAATCGTTTTAACTCCGGAAGAGCAGACTTTATTGACTGTAATGGAAGGCACATGCTCAGGAAGCCCTGCCAGAAGAGTCGCCTGACGGCTGGGCACTTGACCGCTGCCAGCTTGCACCACATGGCCCATGATGACATAATCAACATCGCCGGGGGCGACCTTACCTTCGGTTCTGCGTATTACCTCTTTGATGGCTAAGGCTCCCAATTGGGCAGCATCAAACTCTACCAACGCACCAAGAGATTTACCATAGGGAGTTCGACAGGCTTCCACGCAAACCACTTCACGTTGTTGGGCATAGGTGTTGCTGATTTTCCTGCCCATCGTGGAATAATCCGCTTTTCTTTCGCCGTAAGCGCTTATTTTCGCATCCTGGTAATAACCTTTCCTTGTAATTTCAAGTTTTTGGGGCATTTTAGACATTGTTTTTCCCTCCGTTATCTTTTTCTATTTTTGGAGTTTTTGTTTTGGAAGTCTGGGTTGGTCAGGTTAAATTCTTATCGTCCTTCAAAAGTAGGTTTGCGTTTTTCTACAAATGCCGTACAGCCTTCTGTTTGATCCTGAGTACTAAAGGTCAGAGCGAACACCTCAGCTTCGTAGGCTTGGGCACTGTCTAAGTCCAGATTCGTGCCTCGTTGGATGGCACTTTTACTGAGCTGTACTGCTATGGGGGCTCGTCCGGCAATTCGTTGGGCGAGCTTTTGAGCTTCTTCCAGCAGTGAATCGAAAGCATAGACTCGATTCACCAAGCCAATTCGATAGGCTTCTTGGGCATCTATGATATCGCCGGTAAAGAGCAATTCACCGGCCAATCCTGTGCCGATTAAGCGGGGTAAGCGCTGTGTCCCGCCAAATCCCGCCGTGAGTCCCAAGCTCACTTCCGGTTGACCAAATTTGGCGTTTTCGCTGGCCAGACGAATATCGCAGGCCAGGGCCAGCTCGCACCCACCGCCTAAAGCGAAGCCATTGATTGCGGCGATCACCGGCTGAGGCAGCAGTTCGAGTTTCCGGAAAGTCGCTTGGCCCAACTGAGCGAAACCTCGGCCTTCCAAAGGGGTTAAGTCTTTCATTTGGGAGATGTCTGCGCCGGCGATAAAGGCCTTCTCTCCACTGCCTGTCAGAATAACGACTCGTACACTGGAATCTCTCCCCAACTCATCGAGCACGGTAGACAGTTCCGTCAATGTGTCACTGTTCAAGGCATTTAAGGCTTTAGGGCGATTGATAGTCAGTACGGCAATCGGGCCGCTTTTTTCCAGTAAGAGATTTACATACCCCACACTTTGTCCTCCTCGTTTGATCCTAGCTTGACTTTTAATGCTTCTTCGCTTCCGGGAAAGAGAGGGACACCCCCCTTCATAAGCTTGTCTAACTTAAATCAAGTCTCGGGTTTAGGCTTCGTATCTGTAAAAACCGCGACCGGATTTCCTGCCACACCAACCCGCTTTAACATATTTTCGCAGCAGCGGGCAAGGGCGATATTTGTCGCCTAGTGCTTCCTGCAGGACTTCCGAAATGGAGAGAACCGTGTCGAGTCCGATTAAATCGGCTAAGGCTAACGGTCCCATGGGGTGATTCATGCCCAATTTCATAACATTGTCAATCGACTCGACCGTGGCGATCCCCTCGTAAAGGGTAAAAATAGCCTCGTTGATCATCGGAATTAAGACCCGATTCGCTACAAAACCGGGGGCATCATTGACTTCCACCGGTGTCTTTCCCATTTCAAGGCTGAGGGTTTCGATTGTTTTATAGACTTCGTCACTCGTGGCCAGACCACGGATAACTTCCACGAGCTTCATCACCGGCACAGGGTTCATAAAGTGCATCCCGATAACTCGATCCGGTCGTTTGGTAAAGGCCGCAATCTCGGTAATCGGTAAGGAGGACGTATTGGTCGAAAGAATTGTATGTTCCGGGCAAATGACGTCAAGCTGCGAGAAAACTTGGGCCTTAATCGTCATATTTTCGACTGCAGCTTCAATAACCAAGTCCGCTGAGACTGCATCTTGTAAGGATGTCGATTTTGTAAGACGTCCTAAGATCGCCTCCATTTCTTGCGCATCAAGTTTGCCTTTTTCGACGCTTCGGCGGAGATTTTTTTCGATAATCCCCAGACCGCGAGTTACAAATTCTTCTTTGATGTCATTCAGGATCACAGAGTAGCCCGCTTGAGCAGCGACTTGAGCAATTCCACCACCCATCTGTCCTGCCCCAATAACCATGATTGTCTTCATAACTAACTCCTCCATTTTTTTGAATCACTTGTTTATTCGGAATCATATGAATTATCTTGCAATTTGTATGCCAAGGATGATTTCGGGCTTTATAGAGCTCGATTTCTGCTATTTATAAGCAGAGATCCTTTGTGCCCCAAGTCCAGATAACTGGACACAATGTTGGTTGCGAGAGGCCTAAAAGGTCATTGTCGCTGACAATAACAATTGAAGAACAGATTGAATTGCAGTGAAATAAGTAAAATCATACGTGATTTTCAAGAAATATGAGGGATCTAAAGGCAATAGAATATAAATAAACGTCCCGAAAGCGGACACATTTCAAACGAATGTGTCCGCTTTCGGGACGATGTGTAAAATAACTTGATAAATTAAAAACGCTTACTCTTTCAGATCATATTTCTTAAGTTTGTCGTAAAGTCTCGACCTACTGAGGTTTAGGAGTTTTGCGGCTTTTGTCTTGTTACCTCCAGCCTTTTCCAGGGCGACAACAATCATGTTCCGTTCAATCTGGCCAATTTGGTCCTGGTGGCGAATCGTTCCGGTGTTTACCGGACCTTGAGCAGAAATGATACTTAGCAGTTGGTTTGGCAAATGAGGTAACTGAATCAAACCGATGCGGGTATAGTTTACCGCCCTCTCCACGACATTTTCCAATTCACGGATATTTCCCGGCCATGAATAGTTTAACAAAGCGCTCATGGCATTATCAGCAATGCCCATGACATTACCTTTTAAAATACGGTTAAATTTAGCAATAAAAAACCGGGTTAATGGTTCTATATCCTCAGCGCGCTCGCACAGGGGCGGCAAATGCAAATTAATGACGTTTAATCTGTAATAAAGATCCGTTCGGAACTCTCCTTCAGCAATCGCCTTACTGAGGTCTTTATTGGTAGCCGCTAAAATACGGACATTGACTTTAATACTTTTTGTGCTGCCTAAACGTTCGAATTCCCGGTCTTGTAATACTCTTAATAACTTGGATTGCAGGGCCAGCGACATGTCTCCGATTTCATCCAACAAGAGCGTTCCACCATCGGCCATCTCTAAACGTCCCGGCTTACCGGCCTTGGCCGCACCTGTAAACGCACCCTCAACATAACCGAACATTTCCGCTTCCAATAAGTTTTCGGGAATTGCAGCACAGTTTACTCTAATAAAAGGTCCTTTACAGCGGTCACTACAGAGATGAACAGCGTGGGCCACCCCTTCCTTGCCTGTGCCGCTTTCCCCGGTGATTAACACAGTAGAGCTGCTTGCGGCAACAATCGTTATCTCTTCCTTTAGTCTTTTCATCGCTCTACTTTCGGCAACCATATCTTTCATAATATCCTGAGCTGTCTTTTTCTTCTGTAACTCTTCTTGGAAGAATGTAACTTTATTTTCCAAGAATCTCAGTTTTTCAGCCAATTCTTTGACTTCGGCAAGTTGAGGAAAGACTGCTTTTCCTACTGCGCCGACTACTTTCCCTTCTCTTATTATGGGCAAGCGGGAAACAATAAGCGGCTTACCCTGAACGGTCAGGACATCACTCGTTTCCGAAATGCCTGTATTAGCCACGATGTGCAACCTGGTATCCCGCATGATTTCTGTAACGTGCTTCCCAATGATCTCCTCGGGAAGTAACGTTAAAAAGTCTGCCATCGCTTGGTTAACCAGCGTAGTCTTTCCTCTTTCATCCACCACAAGAATGCCGTCATGGATGATATTCAGAACCGTATCCAGAGTCTTATATAAGGCATTGACGGTTTCTAACTCTCTTGTCGTTTGTTCTAAGTCAGTAAGATCCTGAAAGATGACAATTCCTCCCGCAACGTTTCCCCCAATAATTAAGGGTGTAATATTCACGACCATTGTAATGTTCCCTTGCTTGTACTTCAGGCCTATTTTAACTTCTCCGTGAATTAGAGCAGAATTCAAGTCTAAATCAGGTAAGAATTCTTGAAAAGACTGACCGTAGAACGTATCAGCCTCTAGGCCCAGTATTCGACAGGCCCCTATGTTGACATGAGTGACCATCCCTTGACTATCAACGGCAATCATACCATTGTGCATAGAATCTAAGATAGCCTTCAACTGAACATTTAAGAATTCAGAGTGTCTAAATAAGGTCATGACCATATTGGCCTTAGATAAGAGACCGAGAACTTTTCCCTCCCGGTTTACAATGGGAACTGACCCGACCGGACTCGCTTTCACAAACTCAGCTAACTGATTATCTGGAATATCGTCCAATATACTGATCACTTCTGTTATTAAGTAAGGATCAACGATGTCTTTGTAAGTCGCACCGTCCAGGATGGCCCGATAAAGGCTGCCCCTACTGAATATACTCAAAAGTCCGCCGTCCTCATCTAACACCGGGATAATGGCAATCTTTAGATCCATGAAAATTTTCACAGCTTTAGCGATCGTGTCACCAAGGTTTAAATATGAAATTCTGGTATTAGTGCCTTCCTGAAGGAGCATATTTGTTCACACCTTTGTTTAATCTTTTTATCTCCTGAAATCCTGCTAAATAAACAATATCACGCTTTTAGTGAGAGCGACAAGTTTTACGTGGCGTTGGTTGATCAAGTTCTACACCACCTAGGGAGCACGCGGCGCCGGCTCAGACACGATTGTACTGGCTGACCACTGCAGCAGAGCGCTTGCGGACGGACTAAGACACTTCCTCACTTTTCTTACATATCCTAAATTAACGGAATGAATGATACTCTGTCAGACAGATCCAAGGAGGTTACAAATGCCGACAATTATCTACCCTCCTTCCATCCCTTGGAGTTGGATGTTTCAACGCCCGCAACAGCTGCTGGGCCGACTTTCCGCCTCCGGCCAGACTGTTCTATATGAAGATCTCGGCAACTTTCCCCAACCGGGAATCAGAAGCTTATCCCCCAACCTGCTGCTCTGTCAGGGAATCTCAGCCCTGAACACGCTACATGCCCAGCCACGCATTCTTTGGCTGACCGTGCCCTCTCACATTAATTCTACTGATTGCTATAACCCGGACCTTATTGTCTATGATGCCGTGGACGAACCAAAGGAAGAGTTCGCCAGCTGGGCACCCTATTATCCGGCGATCTTGGCCAAAGCAGATCTCATCTTTTGCAGCAGTCAGAGTATCTATGACTATTTTTCCACCCGACACCCTCATGTTTTTCTAGTGCCGAACGGTGTGGATTACGTACATTTTTCTCCCTCTCCGGCTTACCGCCCAAGTGATCTTCCCTCCGGCAAACCTATCATCGGCTACTGTGGAGCAATAGCCCCCTGGATCGACTGGGAGTTACTCAAAGTCATTATCCGAGAAAATCCAGGCTTAAACTTTGTTTTTATAGGAACTCTTTTTCAGCTTAATAAAATCCCATTAAAATCTAAGAATGTTTTTTACTTGGGACTGAAACCTTATTCTGAACTTCCGGCTTATCTTCATCACTTCGAGGTTGGACTTATTCCTTTTCTGCAGACAGAAATGACCAAAGGGTGTAACCCCATTAAACTCTATGAATATTATGCAGCGGGAATCCGAGTTCTGGGAACACCGCTTCCTGAACTGCTTTCAATTCCGAGAATCAATCTTGAAAGTAATCCGGAATTATTCTCCCTACGCCTGCGCCATCTATTAGAAAGTGAGGACTACAGCAAAGCAGAACGAATGGCTTACGCCCAAGGGAATGACTGGAGTGAACGGTCCGGCCAAATACTTCAGGCGATTTTCTCACGGCTGACAGAAATGAAAAATAGCGTGTAACACCCTGCTTTATGATCGAATACAATACGTTGAAAGTCCTGCTCCGTACTAAATCATTTCTCGAATCAAAAAAAGGGGGGAATACACACATGCTATTTGAAACCCATGCTTGGGTAACACTCGACAACGCAGTCGCCATATATAATGTATACAGCGATGTGCTAGTCGCTACCATTCCTGTGGGCACTAACCCACAATTTCCGAAACGAACGCCGGATGGTACAAAGGTTTTAGTTCCTAATTTAGGCAGTAACACGATCTCCGTCATTTGCACCGCCGCCAATCAAGTCTTGGCAACGATTCCCGTCGGCCTTGCACCTACTGCGGTTGCTATTGATCCAACCAGTACTACAGCATATGTGACAAACTCTGGAAGTGGAACTGTTTCTGTCCTTAGCATTCCAACTCATACGGTTGTCAGCACCATTACCGTCGGCACAGGACCTGTCGATATCACTATTGCCCGCGATGGCAGCCGTGTCTTCGTCAGCAATGGCGGCGGCAATACAGTCTCTGTCATCAATCCGCTGACCAATACCGTCATCGCAACAATTGTTGTCGGTACCTCACCGAACGGCCTTACCGTCAGCCTTGATAATTCCAAGCTCTTTGTGGTCAACAGCGGCAGCAACAATGTCAGTGTCATCAACACATCTGCCAATAGTATCCTCAGCACGATTCCGGTCGGGTCTAACCCCCAGAAAATTGCCGCCAACCCAGTCAATCCTGTCTTTATGTATGTCACCAATTTCGGGTCAAACAGCGTCAGCGTACTTTCAACTTCCGGACTTAACGTAATAACGACTGTCCCTGTCGGCATCAACCCTCTTGGCCTGGATGTAACCGGTGATGGCACACAAGTATGGGTTGCCAACGAAGGAGACAGCTCGATCAGTATCATCAATACCAACACCAATACTATTGCTGCCGCGCTCCCAACCTCCTTCCCGCCCAGGGGCGTAACGGTGGGCAGAGTTGGTTCCCCACTCTCACCCGGTGAACCCATCGATTTGCTTGACCCTTATCAATTAGAAGAAATCACAGAATCTGTTTGTATCATAGTGGAAAAAGTTTATGCCAGCTGCCAGCAAAGGGAATGCTTCCCATCCTTTACTGTCACCCTGCCGACCGGTGTACCTCCCTTTACCTTTATCAGCATGATATTTTCTACCGGTGTGATTGTTCCCGGCAGTATTGTCATTACACCGATTCCGTCCCGGCCGAATTTCTCAAGAGTTCAGTTCACGATTCAGATCCCCTACACGTTGACCTTGCGGGATTCTACCGGAACCTTGTTTACGCTCACCGGTAACCTTCCGGATATTAACAAAGACATCGTGCTCTACTTTCCACCAACCCGACCGGAATTCGATTTCAACTTGCGCATTGAAACAAGAACTGAAGTATTAACCAGCCCATTGTTTACGATAACCACGATCCAACTCGCTATTGGAAGCTTTGTGATCACTAAAGTAACGGGCACAGTTCAACTTCTCATTCCGGCCTTCGGCTTCTGTCCTGAACCTCCGACTTGTGAAGAATTTCCGCATATCCCACAAGATCCATGTCTTAATTTTTTCGACACCACTCTCACTCCATTTCCAAGTGATTTCTTCCCTCCGCAGCTGGATACTTGCGACTAACCGTTCAGCTTATGTTCACCCTCTGCTCCTACAAACTATTGCCCTTCTCAAAAGAAAGGGGCGTCCACAACGGCCCTTTCTTTTACCGGTCAGCGCCAAGTCATTGTACCAGCCTAGTTTCTTGATGCCCAAGACTTCCCCCTGCCTCTGTGGCTTGGCGCAAGCCAGTTTTTCTTTATACTATGATATCCATGAAAATAAAGGAAGTGATCGTATTGGCTTACCTAAGTCGAACCACTATTACTCCCCTTCTCTTAACCTATGAAAATGAATCAATGTACCTGCACATCGATCCGCAGGGATGCGCTCTATATAAAGAAAACAGCCCCGAACCCTTCTATCGGCTCCAGGAACCGCTGCTGCTGGCCCATGGAATCATGACCGATTCCAAAACCGTTCACCTAGTCGTACTCAAAACCAGCGGAGAACTCTGTTACACTCTAATTTCCGGAACTTCGACGCCTCAGACAACCCTAATCGCCAAACTGGACGTGCGCTCCACAATTTACCGCCGACTCTTTCTCTTCCCCCAAGGTAAGATAATACATATTTTTTATGCTTATTCGCATCAGGCTATCCGGGATCTCTGGCGCATCGAACATCGTTTTTGGAACGGTGCCTCTTGGCACAGTGCTCATATGGGAGAAGTTGTGCATCAGCAGGAACCCCTTTATCATGTCAACCCGGATGGTCAGGGGAACCTCCATTTACTGACCATAACCTTTCAAGGCAGGCATTCTCTGCTCTTTACGAACCGCTTTAACGGAACGTTTCACATCTGGGGCTCCCCAACCGAGACACTAAAAATCTCCGGTGAAGTCGTGGATATGACCGCACTGATGACGTCGGACTACGTTCATCATCTCTATTGGGTCATCAAAACCTCCACCGGACAATTTGAAGTTCGCTGGGCACAACAAACCGATACCCAGGAACTGGCGGGCACCTGGCATCCCGCACCGGCTCCTATCAAAACATTGCCCGCTCCCTGGAAAAATATTGGCGCCTTAGAAAGAAACGGAGTGATCTGGCTGCTGGCTCATAATGGGGAAGAAATCCTGATGCAAAATGATGGAAAGGGATGGAAAATGGTTTCCTCTCATACACCCTACCATCTGCCTTTACAATGGGTACACAATGGCAAGAAGAATTTTCGTCAAACCTACTGGTTGGAAGATCAAGCTGAGAAACGCACCCCGGCTTATTACCGTGAATTAGGCTTCGCTAAAAAGCAAGCCGATCCTTCGCCTGCGCCATTTTGGTCTGACTCCCCCCTAACTGTCAACTCCGCTCCCCCTCCGGTTCCGGCCTTCCATCCTGAAGCGTTATCTCCCAATTCCTATCCTATTCGATCCGTTCTAACCCCTGACAGTGAAACGACTTCTCCGAACTCATCGAAAATGATCGAACTTGAAGAGATAACCAAGCAAGTTCCCTCCGCCAACGAAACCTCAGATACTCCTTCGGCGGTTGAAGTGCCGGAAAGCTCTCCTGCGGAATCCCTTCAGCCCCAACCTTTGATAGAACCCGCCGAACTAGAACGTTTAACCTCAACGGTTGCCTATCTCGAACTAGAAAACTCCAAGCTTCAGGATTTAATCCTGACTGTCGCCCAGCTCAAGCAAGAAAACTCCAAGCTCCAAGGTTTGGTCCCTACTGTCGCCCAACTCGAACAAGAGAACTCCGAACTCCGGCGTTTGATCCCTACTGTCGCCCAACTCGAACAAGGAAACTCCGAACTCCGGCGTTTGGTCCTTACTGTCGCCCAACTCGAACAAGGAAATTCCGAACTTCAACGTTTGGTCCCTACTGTCGCTCAACTTGAACAAGGAAACTCCGAACTTCAACGTTTGGTCCCAATTGTCGCCCAGCTCGAACAAGAAATCGGCCAGTTCCGGGATTTGGTCCCGACCGTTGCTCTTCTTGAACAAGAAAATGCCGAACATCAACGTTTAATCTCGGCAATCGCCCATCTCGAACAAGAAAATACCGATATCGGTCTGCTCCTGCGCAACGTACTTTCCAGATTTGACCAGGTTGTGGAAGAAATATCCGAAAACTCCCGTCAAAGCAACCAAGAAATTGCTGTGCCGGCTTTAGCTGAAATTCATTTCAATGAACTTGAACCGGTTAAAGATGCCATGACTAATCTTGAAAAAGAAACTCAAAGTCTATCCCAAGTCCTTCGGGTTGTACTGGTCAAACAGGAAGAGAGCGAATCTTCTCTTGAGAAGCTTGAGACACAACTCTCTCAACTCCAAACATCTAAAGAAGAAGAAGCTAAGAACAAGGGAGGGTTTTGGAACAAATGGATCACCTAGATTTAAAAACAAACCTTGCCGACATTCTATCCCAGTATCCTCAAACAGCCCCTACCCTCCGTAAATTCGGCATTTCAACGTCCGGTTGAGGGGCTAAAAGATTACTCAGTATGAGTATTGAGCAGGCTGCTCAACGATACCACATTAATCCGGCAAGTTTGATCAAATCCTTGGAAGTTGCAATTGAACGCTCTAATCATCAATGGAGATACAACAAATGAACATTCTCTTTCTGAATGATTCCTCTCTGTTATGCCAGGGCTTAGCCTCGGGTTTTTCTGCGACTGATTGCATCCGTTATCTCCCGGTCCGTTTGCCGGACTGGGAAGACCGTTTGACTGAAATGCTTCGGACCTGGAAACCGAACTTTGCTTTAGCTGAAGGAGTATCGATTTCAACAGTGGCCACGAAGCTCTTTCCTCTTTTACGCCGTCATTCTCTCCCGCTGATTTATTGGGCTATTGATGATCCGCCAGACTGGCGCCGCATGTCTCGTCCGTTGGGACGCGGGTCCAGTCTGGTCCTCACCCCGGCTCAAGAATGCCTGCCCCTTTATCGGCGCGAAAAGATACGGGCGCTTTATTTCCACTTTGCCTGTAATCCCGCTTTTCATCACCCTACTGAACCTTCGGCTGAGTATACCTGTGACTTGCTTCTCGTGGCTAATTACTATACATCCTACGTCCAACGAAAAATCGGGCTGGAAACAATCCTCACACCCTTACGCTCAGGGCCCTTTCAGCTAAAAGTTTTTGGTGACGAACACTGGCAGGCGAACACAGATCATTACACCTTGCCACCCGAGATCTATCAAGGATATTTACCTTATGAACACTTACCCAGCGCGTACTCTTCTGCAAAAATTGTCTTAGGCTTACATTCGGTGATGAACTCCCCCACCATGATGAGCATGCGCACCTTTGAAGCTTTAGGTTGTCGAGCCTTTTTCCTAACCCACTGGTCCCCAGCCATGGAGAACCTCTTTCAAAACCACGTTCATCTTGTTTGGAGTCGCCATCCGGATGAGACATTAGAACTTGTGCGATTTTATCTGAATCGAGAGGACCTCCGTCAGAAAATCGCCTATCAGGGTCAGGAAGAGGTGTACCGCAACCATACCTATCAGCACCGCGTTCAATCTGTTCGGGACAAGCTCGAAGCCTTATATTGTGTTACTTCCCAACAGAAATCATAACTTTCCGATTCTTTAGGAGGAGTCTCGCTTGTAAGAATAACATTTTGTGCCTAGAACACAGCGAAAGGAATGAAGCTTTTTTCTATGAAAGTGCTTTTCCAAGCTCGTCCGGACTTCATGAAAAATCCTGCCGGAGATACCGTGCAAATGGTTTCAACTGGGCAAGAGCTTAAGAATCTTGGTGTAGAAGTGCATCTGTCTGCTGATCCCAATCTTGATCTGTCTCCCTATGACCTTGTTCATATTTTTAATATCACTCGGATCAAAGAAAGCTATATGTTTTTTCTCAACGCCCAAAAACAAAAAAAACAAACTGTCATCTCTCCTATTTATTGGCCTCCCAATGCTTATCTCAAGCGTGACGGTGCCAGCTCCAATGCCCTGGCGGTCTGGAAACACCTCCAGCCTATGCGATCACGCCTTGTGAGGGAATGTACCCTTTTGCTCCCCAACAGCCATCTTGAGATGGACGTTCTTCAACAAGACTTTCTCAAGGCTGCTCCTTTTCAGGTTGTGCCAAACGGGTTTCCCGATTCATTCATCGGGGCAACCCCTCAGCTTTTTCGGAAACAATTTCCTAATACCCCCAAAGAATTCGTGCTCTGTGCTGCCCGAATCTCTCCACGCAAAAACCAGCATTGGTTGGCCAAGATTTGCCAGGAACTCGGACTTTCACTCATTCTTTTAGGACCAATTAACGACCAAACTTATTTCCAGAACGTAACTTCTTTTTCTAACGTCAGCCATATTGGTACTTTACAGGGAGAACTTCTCGCTTCGGCCTATTCAGCCGCGAAATCCCATGCCCTGCCCAGTTGGTTTGAAACCCCGGGTTTATCGAGCCTTGAGGCTGGAGCGTGCGGTACCGTTGTGATCTCCACAGACCAAGGAAGCCCTCCTGAATATTTCAGGGATATGGCCCTGTATGTGCACCCTCTTGACGACTTAGGCTTACGTACCGCACTCGAACAATCCTTTGCTGCTTCCCCCCTCCCTTTAATGCACCACCTACACAAACACTATCCCTGGTCTAAAGTTGCCGGGGTAACCTTGGCCGCCTATAGAACAATAATCATCCAAAAATAATATGCAGGGAGGGATTGCTCCCTCCCCTTGGATTAAAATAAATCTTTGTGATGCTCGGTGGTTAGTCCTACTGCGCAGGCATATCTCAGGAAGGTATTGACACTGGCTATCACAATCCGCAAATCAACCGTTAACAATTCGATACCAACCAGCGAAACCCTAACATAGCCGTCTATAACTATCCCCTTGTCTAAAATACGATCTACAACTTCTGCTAAGCTTGAGGAATCAACATCCTTTTTCATGCGTTTCCCCTCCTTTCTTTGTCCTAGCATAGTTTATGTCCCACACCGGACGAGGGTGAGTGAAAACCAAAAAAATCAGGGAAGGATTTCTCCCTCCCCTTTGGTTAAAATAAATCGCCGCCGTGATACTCGGTGGTTAGCCCTACTGCACAGGCATATCTCAAAAAGCTGTTGACACTAGCGATCACGATACGAAGGTCGACCGTTAACAGTTCAATACCGACAAGGGAAACCCTTACATACCCGTCGATGACTACCCCCTTTTCCAGAATACGATCTACAACTTCAGCCAGACTTGAGGAATCAACATCCTTTTTCATACTTTTCCCTCCTTGTCCTTGTCCTTGTCCTACCATATCCTATGTTCCTTGCTGGACAAGGGTGCTTAAATATTCTACACCTTTTGTCGCTGGGGCCACGTACGAATTGTCCGTAAAGGTTGGAATCAAAGCCAGGTCAGGAAAATCATTGTCTAAGGCTTCAAGTTTATCATTCATGACTATAGCACCATAGTATTTGAGATTCTGCCATTGTTTTCTCCCAAGTATTAATTTATTTTAACTAAGGATTGAGTAGCAACCGTTTACGTTGTTCTGACTGAATCTCTTTTGCTCTGGCTTCCTGGCAACGTGATGAAATACTCCATTTTTCTTCCCCCCAGCTTTTTTCACAAAAAAATAGCCGGATAATCGCCGATTTCTTGGCAATTATCCGGCTATAAGTCAGTACCTTTAAGCATCTCTTGCTCGGTATAACTAGGGGATACTATTCTTTGGTCTTTGGAAGGTTCGAAAACACAACTTCTAGATCTCAAGTTTACTTATATCTAAGACCTTTTCAGCAAATACGTTGATTGGCATCATAACTACTTTACCCAAAAATGGTACTTCTTACAGCAGAATCATAGATCCTAATGGCTTTAGATATTTATGATTTTTTGATATCCAGATAGGCCACCTTGAGTCAGCATTGTCCATATCATGACAAATAATTCATCGATGGTAAGGTCTTCGTGTTCATACCAATGAAGCATTACGGACAACACTGCAGAAAAGCAGGAATCAAGAATATATCTGGCATGGCTGTCGTTTTGTTGAAGACCAAACGCCTCAAACGCGACAGGAAAAATCGCGCGTTTCAGCTTGCCGGAAAATCGGGGGTCGCCATTTTCATCCAACAATATTTTAAGATATTCTCTTTTCGTATAAAAAAACAATTGGGTTGGTTCCGGTTTTAAGCCTTTGGCCAGATTCGGGAACAAGACTTCACTGGCATTGTTCTTAATGTAGGATATCAGTATTTCTTCTTCCTGTTCCAAAATATCTTTGACACTGGTGAAATAAACATAAAACGTGCTGCGGTTATATCCGGCTGTCTCGGATATCTCTTTTACAGTGATTTGTTCGATGCTTTTCTCTTTAAATAGTTTCCAGAATGCCTGCACAATGTTTTTCTTTGTCTGTTCGGTTACTTTCGGCTGTTTATTCATTATCTATTCCTATCTATTCCTTATCTTTTCTATTTTCCAACATCCAGCTTGTATGTGTTGGTTGATGCAGGAGAAGTAAAAGTAATGGGATTGGACCCAGTAAAAGATAAGAAAATAGTCAGAACTAAGATAGGCTTAGTACCTCAAGAAACAGCACTTTATCCGGAATTATCAGCTTATGATAATCTGGAATTTCATGCAGCTTTATATTTGCCAAAATTGGCTAATGTAAAAAAGCGAATTTATGAAATGCTTGAATTAGTTGAATTAAATGAAAGGTCCAAAGAACCTGTAGAAAATTATTCCGGCGGAATGAAACGAAGATTGGCCATCAGCAGAGCGCTGCTAACCGACCCGGATATACTTTTGTTAGATGAGCCTACACTGGGCGTCGACGTACAGGGAACGCATAAAATATGGGAATGACAGATTTGCTTTTTGGCGCATTATCATTTACTCAAGAAGCCGAAAACGATATATTCAAGTTTTTGATACTTTCTCCGATGCCTCCAATGTATATTCTCACAGGAAAAATATGTTCGGGAATTATCAAGGGCATTATTTCAACAGGGATATTTACGATCATATTAGCTGTGTCAATGGGCAAGTTGCCTGATAACTGGGGTGTCTTTATACTCGGGGTAATCCTGGCCTATATCTTGATATTATCCTTAGGACTGATTATTGGTATATTAGCGTCTGCAACCTTACCAGCCTTCTTTATATCTTTAGTAACATCTTTAACTCTATGGATTGTCGGCGGAGGATTTGGCTCCATGGCTATGTTTTCAGACTTTGTGCAAAAACTTGCTTTAGTTAATCCTGCTACACATATTTTAAATATCATTAGATACAGCTATTTTGGGGGATATATGCAGTTTAACTATGAAATAGGCCACTTAATAGGCTGGATTATCCTCTCGTTAATTGTTTTATATGTAATTTATGAGAAAAAAATTCTCAAAGGAGGTGCTGCAACATGAAGTTTTTTGTAATCGAATTAAAGAAGCTATGGCAGCTTTTCCGTTCTGATCCGAAAGCTATTTTGGCTGGTGTTATTGCACCGACCGCTATTTTATTCGTATTCGTATTAACAATCGGAAATATTCGTCCCTTTCCGATTACTATTGTCAATAACGACACAGGTAATCTTGGCGATCAATTGAAAAGTGAGATATTGACTCAAATTTCACCAAGCGGAAAAAATCCTTATTTTAACAATAAAGGCTTCGATGAACAAACAGCTTTGAATAAATATCATCAGGGCGAGCTACTGGGAGTTATTGTGATTCCAGAAGATTTTACTTCCAGGTTTGCTAACAAAGAACAACCGAATATACAATATTATCTAAATAACTATAGTACAGATATTGCCAAAAACTTGCGTTTGAATTTGGATGAAGGGCTATTATCCTTTTACCAAAAATACAGCATTGCAAAATCATTGCAAATCGAAAAAGTATTTACCGTAAATACTCAGGTTAATTGGATAAATATGATAGCCATAGCGATTTTATTAATGGCAGCAGTATTAGGTGGCATGTTTAATGTCCTATACTATTTCTTTAAAGAAAAAAGATATGGCACCTTAATAGAATACCATCTATCTCCCAGTTTCCCGATTGCATCGTTATTCACCCGAATTATAAACGCACTGGCCATGTCATTTCTTGCTGCCTTAATTAATGGTATTTTAATCTATTTAATTACAGGCTTAAACTTATTGACTGCTAATGCTGATATTATCCTTCCCTTAATATTAACCTCTCTCTTTTATATCCTAGTGGCAGTAGTTCTAACTATCCTGATAAGTAATTTTGAAGGCGCTGCAGTTATTTCTATGGTGAGTGTTATAGTATTATGGTTTTTGTCTGGCGGTTTAGTATCCACGCAAAATATGACTGGAATTTCCAAAACAATTTCATTTTTTATTCCAAATAGCTATGCCTTAGGAATAATGAATAGTACCATTCTTGGAGAAAATACCGGCTATACTTTAATGAATTATGGAATGTTAAGTCTTTTTACCGGTGTAATGCTGCTTATCGCAATAAATGTTTATAAGAAAAAAATATGGGATTAGCAGAATAAGAAGTCAATGCTTAAAGAATACAACACTCCGATAGCATTGCGTTGGAAAACTCTTGATCATTAGGATTGCCTTTTCCATCAAGCATAAAGAATTTGAGCTTTGGCACAGAAACAATTTCAGGTTTATTTTTAGGTAGGTACAATTCTCTTTCTTGCTTCATCCATTCGAATTTCATTCTTATCCTCCAAGCTTAAGCTCCCCCAAGACCCTCACTCCATCCATCTTGAGTCTCTTTAAGCAACTAATTCTAATTCTTCGCCTAAACCTTTTAGTCTGAAAACATCCGCCTTAAACTCGCTTTAAGGCCACCTTGAAGTTCTCTGCCCGCCTTAGGTTTTGGTTTGTTAACCGTCCGTCGTGCAAAGCAGTTGCCACTATCGCTCCGGATACGCCCATCTCCCTTAACCAATGCAAATCTTCATAGCCGGAAACCCCTCCGCCGATCAAAAAGGAACTTCCCCTTTCAGGTGACTTGACGCTCAGGACACTTAAACATTCCTTAATAAGCTCTTTATTTATCCCGGAACTCGTACCGACCTTCCCTAATTCCAGCAAAATATAATGTTTAATACCGAACTCTCTTAGTAAGCCTAAAGCTTGCGGAACCTCCAAGTTACATAGTTCAGGAGCAGCGCTTAAAACTTTGCTGTCTTGGGTATCAAGGCTAACTACAAGACGATCTGCCCCGTAACAGTTAATAATATCTTGTAAAGTGGCTAACGAAGGCAAGGTTTCCGTACCAATAATAGCTTGATCAATTCCGGTTTTTAAAATTTTCCCGGCGCCTGCGATGTTAAAAACTCCTGCGTCAACCATCAATGAAATCGTGCCAAGGGTGGTTAACCCTTCAGCTCTTGTGTTCGTTATGAGGTTTAAGTGATCCTTTTGCAGAGAAAACATGATGGCATCCAAATCGGCGATATAAAACTCCCGAAGCCCCAGTTTCCGGACGAAAGCCTCCACAATCGGGAAAAGCTCTGCTGTTTCGCTTAGAATACTCTTCACCGGTTGGTACTTTTCCCGCTCGCCCTTTACCCCGTGGACTACCACTCCACCCATAAGGTCTATAGCCGGAATAATTCGAAAAAATGACTCTTTATTCGATTTCATTTGCTAACCTCCCCCAATAATCAAGCGCCAGATTGGGTTGCCCATAGCCAAGCTACCGCAAACGCTGTTAAAGCACAGTCTTTCTGACCGCCCGGAATACATTTCCACCAGGGTATCACTTCCCATTCCAAACGCCTTGCTGCTTCTTCAATAAGGAAGGCTCCCTGAGCCGCTGAAATTAGACGCTTTGGCCACGGCTCCTCTAAACGGGATAGAATTTGCCATATCCCTTCCAGCACTTGCTGGATTTGCCTTTCTTTGACGTACCGGGCCAGTCCATAAATCCCATTTTGGCCAAGCATCTCGGGTTCGGAAGCGACCACCCGGGCAAGCCGCCGGGCACACGCCTCAAAATCCCTTCCCCCGTCATCAGGAGTAGCGACATCATAATCTTCTTCCTTAAGCAAACCCAGCAGCCGGTACACATCCGCGCTGATCGAAAAGTATTCACTGGCAACCTTACAGGACAACCCGTTGACAAAGACACTCTGAACAATCGATTGAACCGGCGTGCGCAGCACCCCTGTGTAAACTAACTCTCCATGTAATAAACGGTCGACATCCGTTCGCCCCCTTACAGCTACCTCTCCCTTTACGAGGGGGAGAATATCTGTTGTAGTGCTGCCCATATCGACAAAGAGAGCACTGCTCGTTTTAATGAGTGGACTTCGAGCCAAAGCGACCGCACTGGCCAGCCAATTTGCTGCCGCCACTTTCTGGGGAGCCCTTCTTGCTTCAGTCCTACTTAAGAAAACTCCATCGGTAGTCCAAACATAGATAGGGACACCGACAAAGGCAAGCTCAACCAAACGCAGGATCGAGAGGACTCCTTCCGCTTTGGACTGAAAAACATCGCATAACTCCGCCGTCATCGTTAGGGCAACACCCTGAAGGGATGCACTAGCGCTTATTCCCTTCTGATCTTGCTTAAAACTTTTTAATACTCCCAATAATCCTTCCGGATCTCGCCAAACCTCATGGTAAACAGAAGCGCCTTCGGCCCGGACGACGCTGCCGCTGTTCATTTCCAGCCAACATAGCTTGGTATTAGCCCCTCCGATATCCAGACCCAGAAAAAGAGCCACGCTGTCCCCTCCTTTTCTTAATGGTTTGTTTTAAGCCTCTTTTTTATGATCCTCACCAAGTCTCACATCTAAGATCAATCCACTAGTCACCTTTAAAAACATCACTTATCTTCAGCCTTTTAAATTATTATACTATATTCTACCTGATCCGAAGAAAAATTAGGTTTTCAGCAAGTAGAAAATTCCACTATAAATTACTCCTCACTATTTGTAGGTTTACTCTTAGTTGAATACCCGCATGTTCACGAGAACATCCCAACCGGTAAACTCATTAACAACCAAATCAAACCGTAATTTCTGCTCTGCTTTCATTTGTAACATCACATACAATGGTACATAAATCCGGCATTTTTTCTTTAGCCTTTTGCAAAAAAAGAATAGCAAATATTCGCAGGTAATACAATTGACACTATCGTGTTGTTAATGTTATAGTGTCATTAACACATATATGCTAAAAGAGAGTTGATTTTTATGAGTAGATTAAATTATGGACGTCATTTGCCGGCTTTTATATTATTATTTTTAACCAAAGAGAGTACACATGGTTCTATGTTGCTTAATAAGATGAATGAGTCCATGCCCCATCTTAAAGCAGATGGACCTGCTATTTACCGCGCACTTAATGAATTGGAAAAATCAGATGCTGTGAAAGCTTGTTGGGATACGGCAAATCCAGGAGCCGCACGAAAGTGTTATACCATAACAGAAAAGGGGCGTGAGCTACTTAAAGAATTTAAACAGGATATTGAAGAAAGAAAGAAAAATTTCGAATTCTTTCTGTCCGAGTTGAATAGCTTAGATTTTAAGGAATAGGTGGTGCGAAATGGTATTAAGTGTTTTATATTCATTTGCCGGAATTTTATTATTAGTTTCATTTATTAAAGACAAGAGCAAAACTAAAAAAAGCCTCATAGTTGCTTGGAAGTCATTTGAGAAATTGCTCTCAACTGTGCTGGCTATGATGCTTTTTATTGGAATCACCTTATCTGTTCTTAACCAAAGTGTGATCACAACCCTGATTGGATCAAAGTCTGGTGTTTTAGGTGCAATCATAGCATTAATAATAGGATCTATTGTATCAATTCCAAGTTTCGTGGCCTTTCCTCTTGGAGGAGCTTTGCTTAAAGCCGGGGCAGGTTATATGCAGATTGCTGCATTAGTTTCAACAATTATGGCTGTTGGTTTTGTTACTCTTCCTGCAGAGATCAAATATTTCAATAAGAACATCGCTCTAAAACGAATTGTTTTATCATTTATGATTTGTGTAGTATTTACTGCTGTAATAGGGATGGTGATGTAGCTTGAAACTATTGAAAGCATATAAATGGGCACTATTATTTTTTTTAATCCAAATAGCAATCTTTTTTACAAGTAACACTCTTGGTAAAAATGCATTTAACATTACACTATCAAATTTAGAGGAAATGATTTTATTGGTTCCTCCGATCTTTATTATTATGGGCCTGATGGATAATTGGGTTCCCAAGGAAACCATGATAAGATATATGGGCCACGGTTCAGGGGCAACCGGACTTCTCATAGCTTTTGCACTTGGGACTGTAGCGGCAGGACCATTGTATGTAGCATTTCCAATGGGGACTCTTCTCCTGAAAAAAGGAGCGAAGTTGTCCAATGTAATATTCTTTCTAGGCGTATGGTCAAGCACAAAGCTTCCTATAGTATTATTTGAAGTAGCCTCATTAGGCGTCAACTTCACATTAATTCATATAGCAATCACCATACCACTATATATTATCATAGCATTTTATATTGAAAAATCAGTCTCTAAAGAAGCTGTATCCTTAATTGTTGCGCATGCAGATTAAGTGGAAATATAATAAGATAGAAGATGGTTGGCATGTCAAAACCGGTCATTATTAAAATAGGTGGGAGCTTAGCCAAACAAGAAAACGGAAAAATCTTACGTCAGCTTGGGGAAACCCTTAGCGATTATGCCGGCAAATATCCCATCCTGATTGTACCGGGAGGAGGGCCTTTTGCCGATACCGTACGTGACTACGGTGAAAAATTAAACCTCAGTGACCCAACCTGTCATTTTATGGCCCTCCTGGCCATGGATCAATTAGCCTTTCTGCTTAAGGAGTTTATTCCGGGCAGCCGTTTAACCGATTTATCTGATCCTGCATCACTCTTGCAAATTGATTCACACCCCGTGCCACAGATCTTATTGTGTTCCCGCTACATAAGCCTGATCCCAGCTGATGATCTCCCGCGCTCCTGGGACGTTACTTCTGATTCCATCTCGGCTTTCCTGGCCGAAAAGCTGGATGCCGCACTCCTCGTCTTGCTAAAAAGCACCGATCTTGGTCCGGAGGTTAAAGAACCGGACGTAGACGGATATTTCTGTAAAATTCTCTCCCCCGCCCAACCGGTTTGGTTTCTCAATGGCCTCTATCCGGAACGGCTGGCAGAACTTTTCGAATTCGGTAAGACTTATGGCCTCCGCCTAGGGCAGCCGCGGGATGTTTACTGATTTCTTTCAGTTCGACTAGCCTTTACAAACCGTAAACCATAAACCATAAACCATAAACCATAGACGGCTAAATTACGCTGCCAATACGGCCATCTTTTATCTCCCGCCTTGGAGTAAAACGGGCCTTAATAGCCTCTACCCTGGCAGGAGTGACTTTCCCATGCAATCGATCCCCTCCGCAAACGGCCGAACGCACTCCGATCAGATCTGGTTTTAAGTTCAGCAAGGAATCAATTTCTTCTGGCTTCAGAGAACCAGCCAAACCACAGAAAAGACGGCGTTCATGACAGTCGGCGATAAAATCCCCGGTTTGTTGCCTGGATAAAAACTGCGGGAGGGAAGTTCCTTTTTTCTCCCAGGTATCTATAAGACATCCTTGAGCGCCGCCTTCCCGGACAAAAGCAACAAAATCCTTCAAGGTCCAAGCTGCACGCTGCAAGGTATCGGCATAAACAACGGCCACCAGCGGAATTCCTTCCGGTTGAACAAACCGGACCCCTTGCCTGATTTCCTGCAGAGTTGCCACAATCTCCGACCCGGTCACCTCAGCGCAGAAGGCAATCTTCAGGTAATCCGGCTGAAACTGTGCCGCTCCCAGTGCGGCCAGAGCGGCAGCCCCAGTTTTCCCCGGAAACTCGCCCAGCGCCACACTGACAGGCTTTTTCCCTTTATATTCTCGGCAAATATCCGCAATAATTCCGGGCAGCGGAGCTCCCAAAGCTCCTTCGGCCGGGTTCTTGATATCGATGACATCCGCGTCTCCTTCAAAGGCTGCCTGGGCCTCTGCCGGATTAATGACACTGACCAATAGCAACGGTACCGCTGCCGGTAAGGCAGCGGCTGATAACATGTCCAAAATACCCACTCCTTTAAAATCATTCGTTATGTTCAGCTAGACAGCGAATAGAATTCACTGAACCCAGTTAAAACTCAGTCAAAGAACCCAGGCGGATTTTACCCCAGTACTCTAACCCGCTTTTCAGAAATAGCACAAAGAGGATAGCGGCAATGATATCCGCCGTCGCTCCAGGATTCAAAGGGTGCCCGCCTTCTCTTAACCAAGCGTCAAACGCTCTGGTTTGCACCCGTCCGGCTTCCGTCCGGAATCCTCCCTTTTCCCGAACCATTCGCGCCCTCACCTGAACTTCTTGGCTCAGGCTTATCCCACCTTTGCGGGCAATGAGCGTATCCGGGAATTGACTCAAAATAAAAAGGTGGGTCTCCGCGGCAGCCAGAGACAACGGCAACCCTGCCTTCAGGCTCCCCTCCAGAACGGGGAGCCCAACCTTGAACACCGTATCAAAGCGGTTGACATATTCCCGCGCCACTAAATCCCGGTCAGCGGCTAAGCGCATTGCCTCCAGCAAGGTAATCTCAGGGCTCGTTTCCAGCTTAACATCATGCTCCTTCGCTTGCCCTATACCTCCCGGATTAGCCAGACGAATCGCTTCATAGACATAACAGGTGTCTTCTGCCGTAAGTCCGGTCAGAACATCGGATAGCTCCCTTAGCCAACTCTCCTGCGGCTCGACAGGTTTTTCCCCCGCAGCTGTTTTTTCACCGCTTGCCAACCGGCTCCAGGCCATGGCTAAGGGAGCCAGGAGCAGCACAATCCCTAAATTCGTATTGGTCGGAACCACCCTGCGGGTTGCCTGGATTGCCGCCAGGACAGTTTTTCCGACCCCCTGCGCTTTAACGCGCCCCAGCGACTCACCTATTACGACTGCACTCATTTGAAAATCTTCCAGAAGACAATCAGAAAAATCATGCCGGCGATTCACATTGCCCACTTTCGGCGCAGAGGCTTCCATAATACAGGCCGCTTGGGCGGCCCTCGCAATATCCCAACAAAAATCAGCTTTTGGCATAGCTGTCCGCCTTCTCCATTCGTTTACGTTCGGCCAATTGAGCCTGATAAACTGCATACTCGGCCACAACCCGGGCGATATTAACGGAACTCACAGATTGAAGGCCGCTCCAACCCGGAATTCCGTTCGCTTCAATGATATAAGGCTGCCCGTGGCTGATCAGGATATCCACCCCAACACAGTCCGCTCCTAAAATCTCCGCCGTTTTAAGAGCTAAGTCCTCCAGGACAGAATCAGGCTTGACATATTCCGCGACAGCACCACAGGCAATATTGGTTTTCCAACTTTCTCCGCGACGGCGCATAGCGCCAACGACTTTCCCGCCGACCACCAGCAGCCGGTAATCTTCATTATTATGGGGCAGAAACCTTTGTAAGTAATAAACAGACCGGCCTAACTCCAAAGCCCTAAAAACGCGGTAGGCAACCTCAGGATCCTCGACTAAAACCATCCCTTTCCCCAGAGAGCCGAAAAGAGGTTTTACGACCACCGCCTCCATACTTTTTACCGCTTCCAGCGCTTGGTCGATACTTTCCGTCACCACCGTCTGGGGAACCGGCAAACCCGCATCAGCTAGTAGTGCGGAGGTGTAAAACTTGTCCACGGTTTTCTCGATAGTTCCCGGTCGATTGATGATTCTTAGGCCCAAGTTTTCCAGACGATGCAGTACATCCATTCTGTAAATCACCTGTTCTAAGGATCCGCCGGGGAGAGACCGGACCAGCAAAGCATCCAATTCTCGCAGGTTGATTGGCTCTCCGGCTGGGTCCGGGCTGATCGTTGACGACTCCGGAATAAACGAAGTCAACTTCTGGGGGGAGACAAAGACAACTTCCACGCCCATGTCTTGCAGGGCTGTCGCTAAATCTTGTCCATGGGCGCCTTGAGGGGTTCCCATAATACCAATTCGTAACCTTTGCTTCATTAACTATAACCTCTGGTTGTTTATTTTTTCATTGAGATCTCTCAATTTGTGCTGAGTGTGTTAACCTTCATTTTAAACACTGTTTCATCATCAGTGGACTCAAACCAATTAATGAATTCCTCATTAGCCCAATGTTTAAGCATATCTGTATCGTCGAAACTATTAATTTCTTGAAAGATACGATCAATACTAATCAATTTACCGGTTTCTGCATTCTGTCGTAATGCGTCCTAAAAAGATGGAGCGATATTGAATGAATAATACCTTTGATACGCTTCAATAAAAACATTGGCATCTAAAAGAAATTTATTCATGCGTCACCCCTGAAGCCCAGACGTGTCGCAAATTCTGAAAAAGTCTTCCCTCTGATTCCGGTAAGTCTATACGCCTCGCTATATAGAAGTTTTCCTTCTAACGTTGCTCTAATTACACTCTCTCCAAAACGGCGGCCAATTCTATAATTTTGAGACGCATAAAAATTCCCACCACTACTATTATTGTTATTCTCTCTTGCAATGCGATTTTGATAGAATGCAAAGAATTCATCCTTGGTTATTAATGTTAGATCTAATGCTCTACGCGCAGCAACTATTTCACTCACCTTGAAGTGCCGAGCTAATGCTTGAAACCGCTCATTGCTATTTTTAACACGCTGCCATATTTCACGAATTTCTATTTCCGGTACAAGAAATTCTGCTGCAACTAAATTACATGCTTTTTCAATATCATTATTTGCTGCTTGCAAATTTTGCAGATCAAATGCGGCACTAACTCCAAACCAAATATGCGCTAATTCATGTGCCAAGGTAAACATCTGTGCAGCCTTCCCATCGGCACCATTAATTAAGACTCACTACGAACTACTCTATAATGATAGACCAAACGACGTACTCAAGAGGTCCTGTCGAAGTGCTCCGGCATGGAAGGAACGTCCGCTTCGCCTGTTACTCAGCCAGACCTCTGCCGGACTAAAGATGAGGGGATCAATATCATAAAAATTACCGTATCTCTGAAACAGCTTCTCAAAAAGCTCACCATAATCGCGCGACGCCAGGGATGGAATCTTGCCAACCAAGGCCGCGAGCGTTTCGTCGTCATCGGACAATTGATATTGAACACTCGCGCCATACAGCACCGCATCGTTGGTCCGACCCAAAGCGCTCAAATCGTTGGCAGCTACCGGTGGAAGCGGACAAATCCCCCACCCGCTTTCAACTTTGCTCAAATCATAACCCAGTTCCATCAGCTTTTGCAAGCCGGTTTCTACCGCCCGCGCGGCAATTTGCAGCGAACCAACCTGGGAAGCCGTCGGGGCAACTAAAAAATATACATCAGAGGGTTCCCGACCGCATTTTTCCACAATCATCTTCACAACGTCTTCGGTCGGGAGTTGCCGGCTTTCCAAGCAAAAAATGGCAACGGGCGAAGGGTCTGTATAACCTAACTTGACAAAAAGCTCTTCGGTCTGGACTACAGCCCGCCCCGGGCCCGAACCCATCGCTGAAAATTTATCTTTTTTGATCAACCAACCGGCATACTGGGAGGCCAGGCAAGCCAGGATGGGATGATCGGTTACTACTTCGACTGCCGGCCAACGCAGCCCGCCAAAATCCGCCCAGTGCATTGTTACCCGAGCCAGCCCCCCCAGGCAAATCGAAGCAAAGCTCAGTCCCGCGTCCCATCCTCCCGGAACAGCGATGCCGCAATCGATTACTTTAGCCCCCCCAATCAAATGAACTTCCACTTGAAACTGTTTTGACCGGGCCAGCAGGTCTTGGACGATGGGCAACGCCAGTTGGTTGGGACTAAGCTCCGGTACTGTTTTTAAGAACAATGACATATTAAAATCTCACCCCTTCCCCCTTCATTGGCATCTCCGCTATAGCGGCGAAAAAGCAGATCCTGGTCGGATGCCGGCAGCAAGAAAGCCGCCTGGTTGAGATGTTTATACAATAAGCTCCAGGTGGTTAACCGGCAAGTACAATTATAATAAAACGTGGGCAGAAGAACTTGCGGCTGAAGGAGGATCAGCGTTCCGCGCACCATTTTGGCGCCCGCCCGTATCCCTGCCCTGCCCCGGACGAGAACCGTGCCCGCGAGCATGCCAAATCCCGGCATATCCCCACAATCCCCGCCAATGGCGATTAGGCCCCTGCGCATGCGCGCTCCCAGCATTTGTCCGGCATTGCCTGTAATAAGTATCGTACCGCCCGTCATTCCTCTGGTTTTCCCCCGATAGGCCGCTCCGGCAAAATCCCCTGCCGAACCTTCGACCTTGATTAGCCCGTTTTCCATATGGGCACCTAGCCAATCCCCGGCATTCCCCTTAATCACCAAGGTTCCCCCTCGCATCAACGCCCCGGCATGAAATCCCACCGATCCCTCAACGATCATATCTCCGGCGCCCATTCCTTGTCCGAGCCGCTTAAACCGGGAGAAATTCCCTTTTAAAACCAACTGTGCCGGTTGCCCAGAGTTTTCTATTTCTACATCAAAATAGTCTCCAACCTCTTCCCGGCGGTTTCCGCACCAAAGGGGCAAGCTCTTAATCTCTTCGACTTCCTTGCCGGTTACATTCTCCGGGTTAATGCTTTCCGCTTCCACTGGGAAAGACGGAACTCTTTTTAAAACAAGTGTGACAAGCGTTAGAGGAGTTTGCATGAGGTGCCTCCTATCATCAAACTAAATATTTCGATCAATACAAAATACCAATTTTTGTTGGCGAAGATCAGGATTTTCAAAACACCATCTCGGATTCTGAGAATTTACAGTTTGTACGCTGTGCAATACCCCCAGATTCAAAACCAGCACAGACGGCCCCTTGAGCCATACGCATGATCTCACTGAGCACCATCGGAATGATGCGACATAAAATCTGTTGGCTATACCCTTTTAATTTTCATTTCCTTGATGTTACCAATATTCCCACTGCAAGCTATTTTATCAACTTTAATCAATTCAAGTATTCTCCAGAAAATATAAGAATCTGAAAGATAGCAGTCTTTAATATGATTGAAAATATCTCCTAATATTTTGCCGCAACTTGTAAAAATATCTTTGGTATAATACATTATCATTTCATCAAAATAATCCTCCTGAACGCTGATTATTTTTTTATCTACGTTTATACGCAGATTGGTATCTATTTGCTTTAATTCAAGCCATAAATTCATGTGCTGGTTAATTATTATCACTTCTAGATTTTCCTTTTTGTCGATAAACCATTTTAACCTCTCAGGGGAAATTTCCCCAACACAAGAATGCTTAATTTTTGTATTATTGTTGCCATGTATTTCTTTTGAAACATTAATAGTATAAATGTTATTAATTCTATCTTGCATTAACGATAAGGCGTAAAATAAACCGCACATTTCCATGCTGTTTTCACCATACCATATATAAATGTCTTCATTTCCTAAATTTTTAATGTCATTATGAAAATTATAATAGTTAAATTCTAGCTGTTTCAAGGTATGATAATCTTTGTAGTATTCTTTTTGCCATGTTACTCTTTTATCAATATCGCTCATATTATTTATAGGTCCATTAGATAAATCATCGATTAAGCATATAATTTTATCGTCTTCAAACAAGCCTTTTTTCATAGCCATATTTAAACTTCCCATTGCACTTTTCGAGAAACATATATGAATTATTCTCATTTAACTCCTCCAGATTTAAATTTCTTCCCTTGTTGCACAAAATAATACAAATACGAAATAGCCACAAAGCTAGTTCTAGGCTCCTTGATCCGCACATGGATACGCGGCAATTCTGTGGCATTGCATATAACGTGTCGCATGTTCCCGAAGTCTGGTTACTACATTCATCATCTCTCAGATTTTAGGGATAAGTTATGCGTCGATGCGCTGACCATTAAGAATAGCTTTGACTTCTACAATAGTAAAAGGATCTCTTGTACTGTGAATTATAGTATGGCAATTTGGGCAAACCGGCTGAAGATCCTTGATTGGGTCAACGATGTAATTATGACCAATTTTTGCGATAGGTGTAATATGATGTGTATGTATTTTGTTCTTTCCAATTGGCCCGTAAGTTTCTTCGAAGTTAAATCCACATATCACGCATGTATATCCGTAATGTTTGAGACATGCAGTTCGAGTTTGGTGATTTCTCTCATATCGGTTAATTATAATGCTTTTCTTATCTCCTTCGGAATGCAGCTGTAAATCCTGAAACAAATCCGCATCAAGAAAAGTAGCCTCGCCCCCTCCTTCTTCGATACCATAAACTTCCTCAAACGCCAAAACCAGTTCTTGTCTCATTATCCACGGAAATCGCCCTGCCTTTACATCGTCATAACCTAAAAAAGGCACATGCCACCACCGAGTGCTTCCGTCTTTCCTAATAGGAGGATTAATTCCTGTCCTCTGTACTACTCTCTCACTAAAACGCCAAATCTGTAAATTTAGAGGTCCGTAATGAGGTATCTCTAAATATGAAGCAATTTCAGATGCACTTGCCTCATGATTTGGTTCCTTATAAATAAATTTGAGCACTCTTAAGTCTTTTTCGGTTGTCACACTATTGTCAGAAAGAAGCTCACTCCATTTTTTTACGCTAATGTTAATCCGCTCATTATAAAACATCTACATACACCTCCCAATGTCAGATAACGTCCCGAGGGTTTGCGACGTCGGGTTATTACATTCATATTCTCTCCAATGTCGCAAATCCTCTGAAGTGTTCCCGTTTCCAATTTTTTGCTAAAGACTATATCCCTTCAGATTGAATAATAATACTACTAAACAATTGTTCGAACTTATGAAGGGTGGTACAATATGGATAAGGAAATTACAGATATCGCGAGGGATGTTAATATGGCCATTGCAAAAGAGCCAAAAACCGGCATTCAACCGGATACTTCCAATAATCATAATCAAAAAATTGCTAAGGCTATCAAGGAAGTTACATCTCAACATTCAAAACTACTTAAGAAATTAGCCGAGTAATTATGGAAAGCATCGAACTTTTATGTATTAACGATGTCCTTGAAATTCATAAAGAAGCCATTGAAATATTCGGTGGAAGTTTCGGATACTTCAGAGATACTGAGACTATGATCAAAAGCGTCCTCGACCAGCAAAATCCTCATTTCGGATATAATAAATATCCTACTCCCTTTAATAAAGCAGCAATGCTCTGGTACTTTTTTCACCAAAAATCACTGTTTTGTAGATGGTAATAAAAGAGTTGGTTTTTATGCGGCAGCAATCCTCTTGAAGATCAACGGTTATTTCGACCAAGTGGATGACGATAAGGCCTATGATAAAACGATCCAGATAACCTGTTCCCAATTAACCGGCGATGATTTAGACGTGTATCTCAATGAGCTATCAGGTTGGCTAGAAGAACGATTTACCGAAAGGTGGTATAATATGGACAAGGACAATGTTAGTAAGGAGGGGGAAGGTATGTTACCTGCTATGCAAGAACCTATCTATAAAACCTCTAAGACAGACAACTTAAAACAACGAGCCGAATTCAGAAAACAGAGAACAGATTTACGACACCAAGCAACAAAAAGCGAAGTGCAAAAATACAATGAACTTTTTAAAGATTATGATACAGTTGAGGTTTTATTAATAACGAGCGATGCTGAAAGTAAAGGCTTTCTTACAAATGTCACAATTGAAAAAAGGAACTACATTATTAAAAGTTGAATCTTATGTTATTTGCGCACAACCTTATCCTGTTAGAAGAACTTTATTTGAAGAAAATAATGTTTGGTGTGCTGGAAAATTGAGTCCTGATATGATGGATGAAGTTGATGAAGCCATTTACATTGGATTGTGTATGGATCAACAGAATATGAAATAGAATTCCTTTGAGACCACCCTATATCGGGGGTCTTTTCTCATTCCTCTTACGAAACATTCATAATCATATTCTATAGTGATAAACCAAACGACATCCTCAAGAGGTCCGGTCGAAGCGATCCGGCATGGAAGGAACGTCCGCTTCGCCTATTACTCAGCCAGACTTCAGCCGGACTAAAGATGAGGGGATCAATATCATAAAAATTACCGTACCTCTGAAACAGCTTCTCAAAAAGCTCACCATAATCGCGTAACGTCAAGGATGGAATCTGACTTGCCCAAATCATAACCCAGTTCCATCAGCTTATGCAAGCCGGTTTCTACCGCCCGCGCAGCAATTTGCAGCGAACCAACTGGGGAAGCCGTCGGGGCAACCAAAATAGTTTGCATAGGAAACCTACCCCCTATCATCAAGCTAAAACATCTTTCAGATGAAAATGATGCTTTCCCAGGTGCCCTCCGTAATTGCCGGCGGTAATCCGGCGAACCCCAGGCACTTCAGCTGCCGCCCTTATCCCCAGACGCATCCCCTCGCTCACAGCCTCTGCGGTTAGCCCGTCAATCACAATTTCCATCACGGCATTGACACCTTCCGGCAGGAGAGTGTTTTGTCCGTCGGCCAGCAACCGGCCTCGCAGGGTCGGACAAAATTTTGTATTCGTTGAGGCGATAAGAAATTTATATTTTGACCTGACCTGGCTGCCGCTGCGCACTACACCGCCCGGGAACGGGAGAATAAGGCCGCGCACAGAGCGGATGCTTTGGACCGCGGCCTCCGCGGCGGCGAGGGCAGCCTCAGCGTTTTCAGCCAGAATCAGGAAATTGCCGCCGCCGATCCCTTTGCCGACCGTAAACTCTTCTTGGACCAGAAATTCCCCTTCCATAACGGGAACTCGCCAATAGCGACGGTTTCCAATCAGCTTGCTTGCCTGATAGCCGTCTCCGAAGTAACGCAGTTTTCCCCCGATTCCAAGCTTGCTGAGGTTCTCCATTTGTCCTGTAAGCTCCGGCAATTCTCCGTCGTAGCAGGCAGAGGTCGCGGACGTCATGATCGCCTGACCGATCCGCTTAATCAACTGTTTTTCCAGTTCTTCTTGGGACATTGCGAAAAAAAGACAGTCCAAGCCGAACCTGCCGTCCGGAGAATTAGGCGTCTCTCCCTCGATCCCGGCTTCAATGCCACAACCAATCACTGAAATAGCAAAACCGGTGGCAGCCAAAGCGGCATGACGGGCCCATGTTTCGTTGACTGCTGTGACCGTCACCCGGGCGCAGCGCATCGTAAAGGCTTCGGCAAAGGTTTCCTCAATCTCTACCCCGTTTAAATACATGGGATCACCTCCGAGCGTGCCACATACTCTTCTTCGACCGGAAAATTGGACAAGGCCACCGTATAGTAGTTCGAAAAATTATCCGCCAGGTCGGAAGGCAGTCTGATATCCCCTTCCGGATTGACGTAGAGCGTCCGCCCCGGACAATCCCGGAGAACCTCTCCGTCACGCACAATCAGCTCTCCGTCTTTTAACACATAGGCCGGCCGGGAAAACATCGCTTGTTTGTCGGCTTGCAGGCGGTAAACCGCAACATCAGCCTGAGCACCTTCTCCCAGGTGCCCTTTATGGTGCAGACCCAAAGCCCTGGCCTGACCGGCTCGGGTAATTATGGCAATCTCTGCGAGAGTGTATTCTCGGTTAATTTCCATCAGATTAGTATGACGCCGGGTTTGCGGGTGTAATTTCCCCAGCCAATCCCGGCGATAATCTGCATCCATAAGCAAGCGGATAATCTCAGGGTAGGCTGTAAAAAGCCCCGCGTTAGGATGATCCGTCGTCAGGAAAATCTGCCAGGGGTTCTTAACCAATAAGAGAAGTTCCAGACCGATCGACCATTGGATAGCATTCACCAAATTATCGGGACGGTAGGTTATCGAAACGATCCCGGACCCCGTCTCCATCTCAATGTCAGAATTCCCCCATTTGCTTCCTGTCAGCCGATGCAGATTAAATTGTACGGGAGCATCCGCTGTCATCGTTGTTGCCGGGCCGAAAACAATTTGCCCGGCATCACAGGTGAATTCCGGATGCCGGTTGAGATACTCCGCAATTTGGGGGGCAGCCGATTTAATGCCCCCCCGTTTGGTACTGCCATAGGCGTGAAACTGCAAATGCGTAAAATGCACACGGTGGCCTTCAAGGGTATGCATCGTTTCCAGCGTCGTTTCAACATTGCCCGGTTCTCCGAGGTGGTTGACATGCAGATGCAGAGGATGAGGCAAGTGCAGTCCCTCCACCGCCTCAACGAGTCCAAGCATGATCTGCCGCGGCGACACGCCAAAGGGAGGAACTGGGGAGTCTAAACTGATCGCTCCCCGGCCCCATTTCCAGCTTTCAACTCCTCCCGGGTTTACCGCTTTCACCGCATACCCTTTACTGCTCTTTAAAAGCCAGGCCACCAGGGTGCGCAACCTCTCTTGGCGTCCCTGGGAATCCGGTTCACTAAGGATTTTCATCATCATATAGTTATTGCCCATCAGAGTATAAAAACCTTTATCGAGCAAAGGGATATCCAGAAGTTCTTCATGGGCCTGCCGGGCCTTCAAAGGCGGCACCGCTGCTTCAAAAATCGTTGTATACCCTAATCCCGCATAGAGATAGCCGGTCAGGAACGTGCTCGGAACCGTGTAGCCCGTGCCGCTGCGGGTGGCTTGAGTCCCGGCACGAAAATGCTCATAATGGTCTTCCGGACACATAATCCGGGCGCTGTTTACTTTCGGACCGGCAATATGGCTGTGGATTTCCACTCCACCGGGGAACACAACGCAACCTTTCGCGTCGAGAACTTTGCTGCCGTCAGGAGCGAACGAATTAACCCCTTGAATAGGATTGAGATGTAAACCGGAGCCCTTAATGATTTTCCCGTCTTGAATGTATAGGTCTTTGACCTCACCATTGAGCCCATTGGCCGGATCATAAATTTGACCGTTGATAATTTTTAGCATCGGCTATTCTCTCCTTTATGGACCTCAGCACCTCAACATCCGTCGGACAAGGGAAATCAAGGAACTTCTTAACCCTTAACGGCACGTTGTCCATCCGGTAAAAGGTGCCGGAGACTCCGATCCCTGCCGGGACAACCGGGATAACAATGTTCGCCCAGGACGTGGTTAAGTTCTCCTGGGATTCCAGAATAATCGTGGGAATCGATTGGAGATGCTGAACCGCCGCTTGGGGAAGATGGTCAGCGGGGTCGGCAGCGATGATTAAAGCCGCATCGGCTTCCCGGCGGGTTAAGAGTTCTATCACGCCGAATTCCCCCGGAGAGTAGCGCGGGTAACCGCGGCCGAAATTAACCGCAAAGGGATACCCGGTTTGCCAGGCTAAGACTTGGTTGCTGCCATTCTCATTACCATGGCCCGGCATCGGCAGGGCCGAAAAGCGGGTGAAGTGATTGAGTTCCTGCACCAGGGTGAGTACCTGTTCTACATTTAAATCCTTCCCCCGGCTCATTGCCAGGCCGAGCCCAAACAAGACAACCCCATAACGGCAGGCTTTCATTAACTCGGCGATTTCCTGCCACCGGGCCAGAGGAATACCGGCGACCGAACCTGATTCTCCCAGGTCTTCTAAAGGCAGGCCCTTGACCAGGGCGCGCAAAACGGTGGCAATTTCAAAATCCTGACCGGGAGTGACCTGCAAAAAGATATCTGCCTGTTTAGCTATGCCTGTTGGGTTTACATCAATGACAACCACTTTGCGGCCTTTCCTGCCTTCGGGTACAAAGAGCCCTTTGGCTAAGGCAGAATAGCGAACTTGGTGGCGCAGATGCGATTCCAAGGAATTTGCCCCCCAAAAAACCAAAAGATCAGCCCGGTTCCGGACTTCGCCTAAGGTACATGAAGCCATCCCAACTTGCTGGCGAGCGATAACGCCCGGGCCATGTCTGTAAGACGCAGGATTGTCAATGGTTCCTCCGATGAGCTCAGTGAGAGCAATCGCCTCCCGCTGCGCCTCGGTTGTTGTGCTGCTTAACCCATAGACCAGCGGATATTGGGCCTTACTTAAGATCCGGGCCGCTTCAGCCAAAGCGTCAGCCAAGGAAGCAGCTTGACCATTCACACGCAGAGAAGCCAAATGGGATTGGGCATTTAAAAGTTTATTCCGGCCATTCTGACAAGCCCTTTTAACGTTAACTATTTGGTTACTTTCCACTTCGACTGCAAGGTCGTCACAAAGACACCCGCAGAAAGTGCAGACAACGTCCTGGAAAATACTCATGGCCCCTCCTCTTCCTCAAAGAACCTGCGCACCCATCCTGCTTTAAGCTGCAACTTCCGCCAACAAACATCATCACTAGCGGCAGCAGCACTGCTTAAGACGGTACAGATGGGCTCTCCCTTCTCAATCTTAGTTCCGGCGACCGGAATATCACGCACTCCCTGTTCGAAAAGATAGCTTAAATCTAAGCCCCACTTAACCTGAAAAGAAGATTGGGCATAAACAATCCGTTTTCCCCAAAACCCAGGTCGGTTCCGGTTCAGCCTTCCTTCATCCCTATCCAAAGGGAGGCTTCGTTGACTCGTCCGGCAAGCGGCAAAGTGTCGGGCAAACAAGCGCTTTCCCCTCCACCTCTCAATCAACTCCACCGAAGCCGACCAGCGAGGATTCACTTCCAGCACCCAAATTCCTTTGGAGTTAATAACGAAGTCCAGGGTATTAATTCCTCTCAAACGAAAAACTGTGCTCAGGTGACTGCATATACGCCAAAGGCTCTCTTCCAATACATCAAGAGTCCCTAAAGCCGAAGTCCCTGAAACTAGGGAAGTATCGAAAGGCACGATATTTCCGGCATAAATAAAGCTATTGGCTCCCTGCCTGACGGTTAGCTGGCGGCTGGTTCCCAGGACTTCCGTCCGCTGCCCATCCGCCAGGAAAGTTACCGAAGCAGGAATACCGGAGATATAATCTTGAACAATATACCGGGCCGGCTCCTGAAGACCGGAGATAAACCCCTGAACCGTATCCTTCTCCTGAGGTAATACCCTGACTCCCCGCCCCCCACCGCCGTCAAGAGGTTTAAGCAGCCTTATTTTCCCTTGGGTATCCGTTTCCCAATCGTTCAGCCGATAAAACCCGGGCATAGCAACTCCGATTTCCGCTAAGGCTTGTTGGAGTTTCCAGGGATTCCGCACTTGTTCTAAAACAGCGACTTTATTCCCGAATAGCAAGCCCCGCTCCTCCCAGAAGTTTAAGCCTGCAGAGTGGTTTTCCGGCCCGGAGGCATAAACCAGCCCCTCACAAGGCTGGTTTTTAGCCACCTCCAACAGATGCTCTACGCTCGGTTCCAGACCAAAATCATTCCTAAGGCTCATGGTTTTTCCCCAGCGGCAGCTATCTGCATCAGCAAAAAAATCAATTCCCTGAACCGGATACCCCGATTCTCCGGCTGATTCCATCAGAGCACGAACGCTAACCCCCACAAGCAGAAACATTTAGCCCTCCAGCTGTTTGGCTAAATCGTAAATCCCTGCAACATCCAAAACACGGTCATTGCCTTCAAACAAGGCTTGAACAGCAGCGCGGTGCACCTTCATCTTGAAGTTGCCGATAGCAATAGCACCATAGAAGATTTTCTCTTCCCTTTCTTGGCCATTATCCGTCACCTTCATACCTTCGACCCCTAACGGTGCGACGGCATTAAGATCCGCAATAATTTCCAATGTCCGGGCGGAAGACCAAAGCGACTGATCCAGCAAGCACACACCCGGAGCCCCGCAACAGGCTACGATGTTGATCCCCTGCCCTAAAGCCTGATTCATATCTTCAGGACCAATCACTTGCAGAGGCATCAGTTTGGTACCTGTCCTTTCTTCCGCCTGTCGGCAAACTTCCTGCGTACGGGAGAGCTCCCTGGAAGATAGATAGACCTCACAACCCTCTTGCGCCAGGAGCGTGGCCACCCGAATCCCTACCGGCCCGGTACCGGCCGCAACCAAAGCTTTCTTGGCTCGCAGATCCCTCCCGTGAGCAATTTTATGGACTAAAGCTGCTGCCGTCGTGTTGCAGCCATTGGCATCAAACATTACCGAAACTCGGAAATCCCCAAAAAATGTCGCCAGGGTTTTATTCATTATCTCTTCCCCTGTTGGAATGTTGGTACCGCCGATAAATATAGCCGTATTGCGCAATTCATCTCCGCCGCGGGTAAAAATCGCCCCATAAACCAGGTTAGCCACATCTTCCGGCTGAATTCCTCCATAAGGCAACACCTGATCCACTCCGGCGTCATAGGCCGTGATTTGATCAAAAACACTCGTCTTGGGATCGGATTCCATTTGAATTAAAATCTTCTTCAAACTCAAACTAGCCCCTCCTCTGTCCAGCTTAACATCTTAATTCTATGCAGAAAGCTAAGGTCTAGAGTTCTTGTTTAATGGTTCCCTGAAGTTTCCCGGTACCAAAATTCCTTTTCCAGCCAAAAAACTGCCTATTTTCATAAAAGCTTCGAATTCCCGCTTTCCTCCCGTTTTCTTAACCAATTCCAGCCACATAGACCAAGGTTGGATAATTTCAGCCGGCGGCAGGAACTGCCAGCGTGTTGCGGCGATGGCCGCTTCCAAAACCGCCCATTGCCCCCGGCAGAATCCGGCAAATCCTCCCCTGTTCTCGCAGTACTCAATCTTTCCCTCTACTTGCGCCGGCACGCTGACCGAATCAAAGCGAGTCACCGTAAATTCCCAGATTGTCTGTGCTTGCTCCATACTTGGGGGACGAACTTTCAGGGAAGGCCTGGGGGGAGGACACGCTGAATACAAGGCCGTATCAACAAAATCCAAAACATTATTGGTAAAATTGACGACTCCCTGTCCTGTCGCTTTTAAGTTTGCGTGGGTCTGTGAACCGGGAAAAAGACGCAAACAAATTGAATCAACCGGAGAGTATCCAACTCGCTCATGGTCCAGATCAGAAATATGAAGGCCCATGGGAGCGAAATTTGCGCTATCATCAGCACTGATCGAAGAAATAATGGTTTCCACAATCATGTCAATTACCCTCAATCGTTTCCCGATTCATATACCCCCAGCGCAACGAATCATCCTGCACATATTTTTTCCCCAACTGCAAAGCTAACTCCGCTTTGCCGAGCTCTCGCCCCAGATAAAAGGCATGAGCGGAATCTTTGATACAAAGCCGGGAAAAAAGCTCTTCAGCAGAAGTTCCTTCAAAAAAGTGGAGATCATTAAAGATATAAATTGAGCGGTCATCCACAAAAATACGGTAATTTTTATCCTTAATTGCCTCCTGCATCTCTCTTAACTCAGCTGCCTCAAAGGAGTTACCAAAAGGGTCTTTAATAGTTAAAAGGCTGTAATCCATATGTTTGGGTATCCTTCCCTCCAATATGGCCCGATTCATTAAGCGCCTGGCCAGGCTTATTTCCCTGACCACTCCCCGGGCCCGGTGACTTACTTCAGTTGTGAGGAGGTAATCTATTTTAAGCTCGGCGGCAATACCTACCATCAGAGCATTGATTCCTGTGCTATCGGCATCGATTAGTTCTGTTACATTCCCTAAACCCATTAGTAATGAGCATTCCGGAAATTCCCGCCTTAACCGGCGGTAACGGACGATGCCTTCGGTTAACCCCATTGTCAAAGGGGGGAGAATCGGATCAATAATATAGGGTGTATTCCACTTAGTCAAAGTCTCCAGGTTGCGGTAGAGAGAATTAAGGTCTTCCCCATCATCCGGTATAAGTACGGCCGGACAATCGAGGATCTTAGCCAGTTCAAGATTGTGCGTGTTTAAACTGAGCACGAGATCTACTCCCGCCCGGTTCGCTGCCCTGATATCTTCTTCCAGGAGACTATCAATGCTCACTTTAAAACCTTCAGATTTTAAAGCCCGAATAACATCACGCAGATGGGAAAAACTCTGCGCGACATCTCCCCCAATATCGATGATATCTGCACCATTCTCCCGGTAGTAGTGAGCTCTTTCCATAATTTGAGCCAAGCTCATTTCATGGGCATCGACAATTTCAGCGAGAATTAGGAACGAGGATATTTTGTCAACTTGTTCCTGTTCCGGTGACGAAGTTTTCAGGTTATGCTCACCTTTCAGAAAGGAGGGCAGATCCTTTAAATCCTTCGGGCCTCTGCGGACTAAACATCCCGTAGCCTGGACAATCGGTTCCAGGGAACCTTTACCTAACCCGGGAATTACGATAATTTCCTCTCCGCTTAATGAAAACTCATCACTAAGCTTACGCGCGATAAAGTCGGTCGTCATCAGGGCTGCCACCGTGCATTTAAGAGCTCTAACCTCAACCTGTAAATCCAGCCTTGATTTTTCAATTAGTTTCACGAGAGCCCGGTAAGCAATTGTTCCTGTAATCAATAGAAATTTCTCCATCGTAGCAACACCTTTTATCACATACATTTTGAGAATTCCAGTAATAACCTACCTATAAATGACCTTAGTATATACTCTTTAAAGAATTGGAGTCAGGCAGATATCCGCAACAGATTGTAGCTTCATGAACCATCTTTGTCAAGATTACTCAGTGAGAAAAGTAGCCAAATATGATTTTAACCCATCGATATCATCAGCTACGCTCACTCCGGGCCAATTAGCCAGACGGTTTAAATTTTCCAAATCTACTGCCCGGGCATGAACCAACACTTGAACTCCCTGAGGGGTTAGGGAATTAATTTCCGATTTGGAATCACAGGGGAGCAATACCACCGGAATTTGGCACTTACCGGCATGGGCAAACAGATTTGTAATTAAATTATCGGATATTCCACATACCATTTTAGCAATTGAGTTTGAGGTTACCGGGGCGATGACAACAAGCTTATACTCCCCTGAATATAGTTTTGTTACCGAACGTGAACTGGCGCTTTCATCCAAAAAAATCTGGTGCGAAGACTCTTTTAACTTTTCCCATAAGCCGTAGCTGGGAAGAATCTCTCCGGCCGCTTGAGAGAGGAAAACATCTACCTCATTTAAGGTAAGCAGGTTCTCGATACACGAAGACAAAAAATGCCCGGCTCCTGTAATCCCCCAGGCTATCTTTGATTGAATTTTTTTGTTAAGTTCAGCCATTGTTTCTGTACACCTCTTCCAGCCCTGGCCTTTAAGACCAACCCCAGGCCGCACCACGATTTAGTCCTCTAGCCACCCATACTTGGCCCTGCTCGCCCATAACATCCCGAGCAGCCAGCGTGAGGGTTGCTAAATTCTCATCGTCCGTAAATCCGTACACTGCAGGACCCCAGGAACTCTGTCCCACTCCTGCCGCTCCCTTGGACAAAAGGCATTTAGCAACTTGCTCACCTTGGGATGTGGCAAACCTTCCGCCTTGCACCGGTGTAAAATAATCTCCCAAATACTCCTGAATTTCAGTCACTGCCTGACCGAAACGGACCAAGTCTTTCTCAGCCAAGCCGGGCAACAATTTCAGCAGCAGCAACCTGCAGATTCTCCCGGCTACCTGCTCCTCCATCGGCAATAAAGACCTGAAAGCCTGTTCCTCCTTGGAACCAAACATTTTTTCTTCTTTATTGGGGATAGCTATAATGACCGCCCATTCTTCAGGAAAGGACAGTCGAGTAAGCAAAGGAGGAACGTGACGCTTTATTTGCGTCAAACCAGACGATTCTCCCGCTTGAATCGGTTTCCCCCCATCAACCAGAAATCCGCCCTGTTCAAATCCCGCCACGCCGATTCCGGACCTGCTTCCCTCCCGGTCAGTTAACTCGGCCAGCTCCGGCAGGGGGGGCTGCAACCCATATAAACGGGTCAGTATAAAACCCAGTGCCAAAGCAAGCTGCGTACCGGAGCCTAAGCCACAATGGCTGGGCAAGGACTGAATGAGTTTAATTCTGGCACCCGGCAAGGAGTAATGGTCAAGGTACTGTTGGGCAATGAGGTTAACCCTATCTTTTTCCAATCCTGGACTGTCGATATAAAGTCCGTTTTCCCGTTCTGCTGTTAACTCTAACTGGGGTTGATCAATAGCCAAACCCAACCCTCCATAAAGACGGCCTAAAGAGCCATTTAAGTCCAACTGGCCAAGGTGCAAACGGGCGCCGGTTTTCATCCAGCATTTTGGCATATATTCATCACCTTTCAGTGATTGAGTAGGAATAATAGGCAGACTCTTTTGTGGGGCCTGCCTATCAATATTTCTGTATTCAAAATTCAAACTACTTGAGAAAATAAAGTGGGGGGCAAACGTTAGCCTCCAGTGACTAAATGTATAGCACAAAGAAAACTCGGCTGGCGCCTGAAGACACTGTTTTCGCACAAGTTAGCCTTCTTGCAGCCTTGGTGAAGGCGGCCGCACTAGTTGCCCTTATGCTTAGAAAGTATATAACGCAAGTTTATACTTTCTGATAGTACAAAAGTCTCAAATAGAAACTTCTTTGTGCATTAAGTGATTAGTTATGAGCAGCAAAAGGATGGGCAGCTTTATCTTTTTGCTCTAAGACCTCAGCGACTTTAGGCTCGCCTGCTACTGCCCGCTTGATTGACAGCTTTGTAGCCTCATAGTTATAATCCTGAATCTTGGTGTCATCCGCAGCTTCCCAATGAATAAAAACACCCACAAGAATAAATAGATCCTCGGCTTCAGCAGACGGAATCGTGCCATCGGCAACACAATCAGCCACTGCCATAGCTACACCCCGTTGAGCCGGACCAAACATCTGAACAGCTTGTCTCGCATCCTTAATTGTCACCTTATTAAACATTACCGTTGCTGGTTTACACATCAGGTTGGGAGCTATAACTGCTAACAGCGAAGTGAACCCGTCTTTATTGTTTGCCAGAGTGTTACAAAAAGCTGTTTCAGCAGCACTTCCGCGAGGACCCAAAAGGAGATCAATATGAGCTACTTCATTACCCTCGCCAACAAGGGCCTCACCAACCAAAACTCTATCAATTTTTTTCACTACGTTTCCTCCTGACTTTCATTTAATATTTGATAAGAAAATAACATTTTCATGATAGTTTGCGCCCCAAGGGGGCATGGGGGTTTGGTAAAACAACTTCCCTCGCTCTATTAGTCGGTGGGGGACGAGCCATTGCTGCACGACCCAAAACCGCATATATAATACCTAGAACCGAGAACATCGCCATTTTATTTATAGTACCCCTTCATTCCTCAAACGTATTTTAAGAGGGATCTAAGCTGCAAGTTCCACGCCTATTGTTATCTCTTAGTTTAAAAAATGTGTACGGCTTCACCGATAGTCATTTAAAACCACCGTGTAGATTTTCACTCCCTTCCAGCGGGAAAATAGAAATCTCGTCATTTGCTATTGCAAAAGTTCAAACCGTGGTTACCTAATTAAGCAATTGACCTTCTCAATCCTCCAATGATCGCTAGAAGTAGAAATTACTTGATAAGACCTCCCTTATCCTATTTATAGTTTGCTTATTTAAAGCTTTAATAACATTCCACACCCATTCCTTAATTCCTCCCTTATTTGGAAGATATCCTAAAATATTTCCAGGTATATACCATATTGCAATTAGCTAGCTAATCCACAATACACCATTTCAAGCTGCCGGGCGTGGCCTGGATACGGGTTTTATTGTTGGCGTTGGAACGGTTACTCAAAATTGCCAAAGACCCTAAAATGCCCTCCCTTCCCTTATGGATATATTGGCCAGAATATCATCGTACTGTTTGATCGTCCTTGATAAATAACTTCCCCATGTTTGGATTTTCGCTTGATTACGAAACCGCCAACACTCCCAGGGAAATAGCCATGACAAACGAATCCGTTATCAGCGGAACCATGCCATCCCAGTAACTTGACATTCCATCCAAGCGGTAATAAAGCACATAACAAATCAAACCGACAATGGTGGCAATTCCCACCAGAGCCCCAAGTAACGCTGCACGTCCCGATCCAAAGCGCCCCGTGCCGTACAGCACAGCGACTGCTGACAACTCTAATGCAGTCCAAATATGTATTATTATCAGTTCCGATGTCACAATCCGGTGAAATGCGATGGTCGTAACCAAAAGCAGTACGACAAACAAAACTGCGCCGCCAATCAGAATGAACCTCACCGGCAGACCTTTTGAAATAAATGAAAGTGAGATAATGCCAGTAGATATCAGAGTAATCGCGACAACTCCTGCGATCAAAGCGGCAATAATAAAGAACACGCCGATCGCTCCACCGGATGAATTCGGGCGAAAGGAAACAATCCACCAGATAAGGTAAAACAAGCTGCAAAACAAAAGCAGCAGATTTCCGTAGAATATCACCCAGAGCGGGTCCGTGAAATTATCGAAACATTTCATAATGACCTCCCATTTTTGATAGGTTGTCAGCCTGAACTGAGCTTAATGCCTAAACATTACATGTTAAACTCACATTCCGTGCCCAAGTGCGTACCCACCTCAGTCGGATCAAACACTCGTTCTATGGGATCGATACAGAAACACTTTTTGGCAAAGGTGTTTTGCCCGAACATTTAAATGATGCTGCACTTGCTCAGGCCTTAGACCGCTTTGGTGAGGAGAATTTTTTGAGTTGAGTCGATATACAGTAACACTTTCTTGAAAAGGTCGTCTACAAAAACCACCTTGAAGCAACATTCTAGGTGGCTATTTACATACCCGATGGCCTTTTCTTTTGAGCAGAAAAATAAACATTTACTCATGCTTCCGGAATCTAGCCTTGGGTCGTGGTTCGATAAAGGTGTCTTTCATTATCTAATCTCTGCGCCACCCCACTCTACCACACTAAATCCGGTTCTATTAAAAGTCGTCAATCGTTGCGGAGGGATATCGATCTTCTCAGTTATAGGCTTATAAACCATTAACACCCGAAGTACTGAGTCTGGATTAGGTTCTATTGATAAATGTACTTTCTGTTTATACTCTTCATTGGCAAACGTGATTAAGTTATATTTATTGTCCTGCATTTTGGGGAGCCAGTAGGCTATAAACTCGTTGTATTCCTTCGAGGTAAGACCCATTAAAGAAAGTTTATCTTGGAGGAAATCTTTCGTATCTTTGCCAGCTACCACAAATCCCTTTGTCATATCCCAACTATTATTAGCCAGTATTCCTTCCCAAATCAAATAAGGGTACTCCTTGTTGTCGCATAAATTTAACAATGTCCCATCAGGATGTGCAATTACTTCCCAGCCACCCTTATATTCAGGATAAGTAGAGGTAAATTTGCCGTTGAAGTTGAGTTTTACAGATATTTGTTGTTCTGTAGTCGGATATAGATAGATCACCGGCTCTTTAACAGAAATCTCAACAGTAAACCAAAAGGTCTTGCTCACGGTTCTGGCTGTCGGTGTTGCACTATCAGTTACATTTACCGTGAAGCTCGTGGTCCCATTTGTTTTCGGTATGCCGCTAATAGTTCCATTTGATCCCATCGTTAAACCTGCAGGCAGACCGCTTGCCACATAACTATAAGGTGGTGTTCCTCCCGTGGCGCTGATACTGGCAGTGTACGGTGCTCCTAACTCTCCCTCCAAGGTTGCACTTCGAAGGTTGAGCGCTGTCAGCATCGCTGCTGAAACATCTGCTTTCGCTTGTGCAGTTGTTTCACCTGTCGCAATTAACTTAGTTACGGCAGCACTATAATCATCAAAATCGAACTTGTTACCTCCATAAGCATAGGTAAATTGGTTGGGAGTGTCTTCTCCAATAATTTGATTAAGCATAGTGTCAAACGTTTGAGTATTTGACCTATAATCCGCTTCTTGATAGATAGTACCGGTTCTTGTATCTTCGATGTCTCCATTTGCCGTGGTTGGTGCGGCTACAATTTGCACTTTGTAAGCGACAGTCTGACCATTTACTGTGATAGTAAGAACCTGGTTTGATGCAGTTATAGCACTGTTGAAACCGGTTACATAAGCAGCAGTTATAGGCTCTACTTTAGTGCTACCATCGCTGTATGTACCTGTCACTACCAATCCGGTTATATCTAATTTGTCACCGATGCTAAAGCTTAGTTTGGTGGCAGGGGTTGTTATGGCTATACTTTGCAGGGTTTTTGTTGAGCCGCCTATAACTTCAAACATTCTATTATATTTTGTGGCGTAATCTTTTGCGGTAGACGGGTCATATCCTATAATCGTTGTTGTAGCTGGAATTGTCTCTATACTATCATATATTGTTGTAGCCGAGTTAAATGTAATACTAGCTAGACCTATGCAACCGGAAAAAGCTGCGTTGCCGATACTTGTTACTCCTTGCGGAAGGCTAATTGTCGTTAAGCCTGTGCAACCGGAAAATGCCGCGTCGCCGATACTTGTGACTCCCTGCGGAATATTAATACTAGTTAGCCCTGTGCAACCTTCAAAAACACAGACGCCGATGCTTTTGACTCCTTGCGGAAGGCTAATGCTAGTTAACCCTGTGCAGCTTTGAAAAGCCCCGAATGATGCAAATCCATAATACGACGCCTCACCGTCGATATTTGTGACTCCTTGTGAAATACTAATACTTGTTAAGCCTGTGCAACCTCTGAAAGCCATGGCGCCGATACTTGTAACCGGATATCCGCCTAAAGTACTAGGTGTTGAAACAACTCCTCCGGCTCCAGTATACTCCGTAATTTGTGCGTTGCCATCTGTCACGGAGTAAATGTAGTCCCCGCTTTGTGTTGCTTGTACTTGACTACTGCAACACAATAAAATAGTCGTCATCATTATACCTACCAGCAACAAATATAGTTTATCAATTCCAAATATTCTCATGATCTCTCTCTTTCATTTTTGTTTATATTTATTTCCATTGTACCATACACCGCTACATTAATATGTCGATATTTGTAAATTGTGGGAAGAGTGTTCCATAACTTTATCGTTCGCTAGACTCCCGAACATTCCAGAGTGTAAAAAGTTTATTAACAGTTATGTAGACAAAGTCGTCAGCAAAGACCACATTGAAGTAATATTCAAGGTCCATTATCATCTTCCATAAACGCTCTGTTACATCGATGTCTGAGGCAACCGCCACAACCACATAATTTCCCATCTCAATTTGTAGCAAAAGTAACAGGATTGACCTCCTGCCACTTTTGCTTTCTCTTATAAGTGTGTTCAAAGAAAGAATTGCCAAATAATAATTGACATATGCCCAAAATAAAGTATAATTTACGTTTTAAAGGGCATTTGTTCATAATGTGGCGTGCATCAATGAACGGAATATGATTAGGGTTTGCAACAATGCAAAGAGTGTTGCTAAATGAAAGTAAGAAGTATTTCACCAAAAGCGGAAAGCTGTTAGGTGGTTTTGTCGGGGCAGATATCGATGTAAACTGGGAGACGATTGCTCGACTTGGAGAATTAGCCTATCGTTGTAATCTTTGCCGTCGTTGTGCCCAGACCTGTCCGCTAGGCTTAGATAACTCCCTTCTCACGAAAGAGATTCGTAAAATCCTCAGCCAAGAAATGGGCATTGCTCCACTTCCTCTGCATACTAAAGGGACGGTTCTTCAGATAAAAACAGGTTCATCTACGGGAGTTAGCAAACCTGCTTTCTTAGACACGATCGACTTTTTAGAAGAGGATATGGAAGAAAAATATGGTTTGAAGATCAAATTTCCAATGGATAAAAAGGGGGCAGATTTCCTTCTCATACACAACGCGGGCGAGTATATGGCTTGGCCAGAAAATCCCATTGCTTTTGCCATTCTCTTTGAAGAAATTGGTTTAAATTATACACTCAGTAGTGAAATTGCAGGATATGATAATGTAAACTACGGCATATGGTATGATGATTTCCAAGCAAAAACTCTAGCTTCGCTACAGATGAAAGTAGCCAAAGACTTAGGAGTTAACCGGATCGTCATCGCAGAATGTGGGCATGCCCATAAGGCATCAGCCGTTGTAGGGGATCGAATGGTGAATGGAGATGAAAAAGTTTCAGTTGAAAGTTGCCTGCCTCTTCTTTGGGATCTGGTTAAAAGCAAGCGTTTAAAGTTAGATCCCAGTAAAAATAACTTCCCCGTGACGCTTCATGATCCATGTAATTATGTTCGAGGAATGGGGATTGTAGAACCTCAACGAAATGTCTTGAAAGCAAGTTGTCCTCAATTCAGGGAAATGACCCCGCATGGAGTAGACAATTACTGCTGCGGTGGTGGTGGTGGGTTCGCCATTACGAATTCCATGAACTTCTCTGAATGGAGAAATAAGGTGAGTTCTCGTATGAAATTTAACCAGATCCTGGGCGCTTTTCAGGATAGTATGGATAACATTACGCTTCCTAAATATGTATGTGCGCCTTGTTCTAATTGTAAAGGAGCTATTCGAGACATTCTGGAGTTTAACGAGACTACGACCAAATTTAATGTTCAGTATGGTGGCTTAGTAGAACTTATGGTCAATGCACTAGTGAGTATGGATAAACCCTTTATGGAGTTTCTAGAAGAATAGTTCAATATGCTAAGAAATTAAAGAATGCACAGTTTTCGTAATGACTTAAAAGTGTGCATTCTTATAAAGAATAACATTAGAGTCTAGAGCGAGACGGCTTGTCTTCATACGCGAGAGGATAAAGCCAAAAGAAACCAAGGGGCAAATGTGTTTGGACCTTGACTAGCTACTTCACGAATTCTATTCATTTAACTTTACCTTGTATGAAGCTGCAAAGGCTCGTCATCCGGAACGCTGGACACGTCAAATTAGGACTGGTCCTTGCCCACAAGTGGAGTGAATAGCCTACCTAGCAACGGCCTTGGCAGCAAGCTGTTTATCTTGACATAGCCGTCCTCTACCCAACCCGCGATATTGGCTTGAGGCAGATTGGAGAAATACAGGTACAGGTCCCAGAAATAAACCGTGCAGTTGCCGCCACCCGGATTGACGACGCCTTGCAAGGTCTCCGGGACGTTTGTATCCGACGAGTCTGTAACAGACATATTCACAAGCTTCAGGGTCTGCACCGAGGGCGGCGTATCGGCAAAGGCAGCAGGAATACCACATACAAGCAATGCGGCTATTAAAAAAATACCGGGGGGAATTCGAGTTGGAAATTAGAGAAATTTATCTTGCCGGAGGATGCTTTTGGGGTACCGAAAAGTATTTGAAATCTATCCCGGGAGTCAAGAACACTGAAGTAGGTTATGCTAACGGGATGATACAAAATCCCAGTTACGAAGATGTCTGTCACAAAAATACGGGCCATACCGAAACCGTCAGAGTTGAATATGACCCCAAATACATTGATCTAACTCACATCATCAATTTATTTTTTAAAGTGATTGATCCAACTTCTGTCAACAGACAGGGAAATGATGTCGGAAGCCAGTACAGGACAGGAATCTATTATGTGGATATGAAGGATGAACCAATCATACTGACTGCAATTTCAGAACTTCAAAAGAAATATGACAGACGTATTGCTGTAGAGATTAAACCATTAATAAATTACTATCCGGCTGAGGAATATCATCAAGATTACCTGACAAAAAATCCAAACGGCTATTGCCATATTGGAAGAGATGCCTTCGATAGGACGCATCTATCCATCGTCAATCCGGCGAACTACTCTGTTCCGGAGGAGGTAGAGAGCTTAGAAAGAAGCTGACGCTCTAGTACCAGGTAACCCTCTACGGACGTGAGTTCAATAGAACAAGTATTATTAATACGACTCCTCAAACTTTTTAACGATGACTCTACTTTTTAACGAAAGGTAGGTATTCGCCCCAAAGGAAGTGCATCTCTTAACGTTCTACTGCGTTAAAAACAAAACATCACTTCACGCGTTAATTTAAGTTATTAAGTTACATACCAAGCGTATCAAATTGACGAAGTACTAATGTCAGCACCTTGTCTTTGCAACATTTGATATCTTACCTCACTAAAAAACCAGCTCTCCTGGTTTATAGCCGGCAGGCAATTCCTCTTCACTTAAAAATTTAAAATTATCATCACGCAGTATGGGTAAAAATACTTCGTAGGGTATCCTGAAAAACTCACAGGTATAATTACTGGATCCGATCCACCTACCCTCATTGCCACTAAAATTCAAACCTCTGGCAAATTTCGTATAGTTTGAGCAATCATGAACTGCTAAATCCCAGCTTTCTTCAACGGCTATTTTCATGAATTTCAGAGTTAATTCCCTACTCCAAATCGGAGATATATAGCAATGTCTGGAGATATACATGTTTTCCCCATAATAATTGTCTATGTTATTGGCATTCAAGTGCAATTCTGCACAGTTGATAAAATCGAGTTTTGTCTCTAAGATTGCTTGCTTCTTATTGAAAAAAGTTTCGAAGAACTCAGGAGTCATTGGCGTTTCAAGACCTACATTATTAATGTATTTTTTCGCTATGGCAATAATTTTAATCACTTTGTCCGAACAATTTGAGGCACCCAGGTTGAAACGCAACTCGTCAAGACCGGCTTCGCCTAAAGCTTTCAACGTCTCTTCCGTAGCTAAAGTGCCATTTGTATAGAGATGTTGGTGAATCCCTGCATCACTGAATTTCTTTATAACCGGATAATATTTTTCAATTTCCATGAATGGCTCTAAATAAACGTAGGAAATGCCCGTGGGCTTCTGTTGTATAGAAAGAAGTAAATCAATGTCCTTCTCATAAAATTTTGTGTCTCCGATTTCCCACATACCTTCGCCAACCGGAGCAATATCATCCAGTTCTCCATAATGATAGCAGAACTTACACTCTAAGTTACATTTGTTCGTTTTTCTGATTGCACTCAAACCGGTTCCCAACAGACAAGAACGACATCCTTGGGGGAATTTGCTTTCATTTCCCACAAAAAAAGTTCTATTCTCTAAAGTTTTCAAGTCTCTGATTTCCGACATTAACCTATCATTTCTATGATCGATCGCAGTCTCAATTTGTGCAAAGGTAGCGTAAATGATTTCTTGTTGTTTTGTCATAACTTCTTCATCCTCTGGCAATATTGAAAAGAATTCAAACCAAAACAACGCATCTTTTTTTGAAATTTTCATAACATGTCCTCCTATAATCAATTCTACAAAAGATTCGATTCCTATCTTCCTGCTATGCTTTTTCACATTCAATCCAGCTTAACTTTCTCGAGATTGATCTTTCATTGATCGCTTTCTGCTTAAGATATGTCATGAAAAAACTATATGCGCTTACTCAAAATGAGTTTTGTAGATCTGCTTTTAAATTAAATATTCTTGTTAAAAATTATTCGCATTTTGCTCCTCCTGAAAATAAAAAACAAACCACTCTTATTTGAGAGTGGGCAAACGTTAAAACTAGTATATAAGTAATCAGCTTAAATACTGATATTTTTTTAACATTTTTAGGAATTGAGATAATTGCGGGGCATTAAATTTTGTGCCTTTAATCCTTTTAACACCATTAATTATGTCAATGTCATTTTTCTTATCACCACCATCGAAGTTACATGCAACATAATCTAAAAGAATGACCAAAACGAGTATGCTCAGCTCCATGGTAAACTAAGTTGGTTAAAGCAAGTTGCTTAATATTGCTTAATCTTTGAAATGGAGCAGAATCGATTATTTTATTTTCAAGAGGCTTTACTTCAATAAATGCATACACTGGATCTCTATATCTCAAAAACCACCTCCATGTCTGCATATATACAGTTAATTATGGTAAAAGGCCTCAACCATCGGGTAATTTAGGTACAATTTGCCCATATCGGAAGACTCAAAGATAAAGTCGAAATAATCATTGCTTTTACTTTTGTATCCGATAAATCTATTTTCGTCTAAGCTTCTGAACCAAAGCATATTTGAAACATACCGCATCATTCTCCTTAGAGGATGACTCTCTTCAAGAACGGTATTGTTCAGAACATATTTAAGAATAGAATCAACGTCCTGAAATGCCCAGTTCAATGTCGGTGCAATTGCTTTGATTCCATCTGTATTACCTTTTTTCTTTTTATAGTCATATTCAAATAGCATTGCATTATTGTATAGAAGCACACTCGTAAATCAATGACTGTTTATTATCCTTGTGGTATCTGTAGTCAACTTCTTGATCATTAAATTGAATGCTATAATGGAATTCCGCATAATCATTAAGACTCTTAACATTCAAATAATAGTCGTACAATCCGGGGGTGACGTTCTTGTTTGATAAATGAGAAACTATATCAAACATAGCAAGCCCCAAATTAGACTTACCAATTGAGTTTTTGCCATATACAATAATCTTGCTTAGAAGGTTGTTACTAATGCAAGTACTGTTGAATTTGTAATCACGCACATCAGAAAAATCCAATGCCACTTTGTCTTTAAAGTTTTTAAAACCCGAAACCTCAAATAGCTTCAACATTAAAATCACTCCTTCTTATCTATTATAGCCCAAAGAAGATGAAAAACCACAAACCATCGCAATGTTTTTACGGAATAGGCGGAATAGACTTTCGACGTTTTCCGTTCTAAAAAAGCATTGCCACTTTTACAAGTTTAGATTAACGTATACGTTGTTAATGTCCTCCTGAGAGTTCTAATTCCAATAGAAACATATTTTTTTAAAAATGTGGTGTATCTACTAATATAAAAGTGTAAGAAATTGAATTTCATCTCCTATCGGATCCATATTTTTTCACTCAGGCAAAAATTATTTCAAACAAAAAATATGACTAACCAGAAACAGATTCTTTCTTCTGTTTCTCAAGAACCTCACCAACACGTAAGTCTTGACCTGGATTCTCAAAGCATTTAATGACATCCAACTTATCGAAGACACCTTGTAAGTCAAGGGTATACTCCTTTTCTTGACTGAGGGAACATATTTGATATCTCTTCAAACCCAGTGATGGCAATACTTTGAAGTTATTCTTTTCCCCAATATAACACTATTATCGTCTCCACGTGCAGTGTGCACAAAACACATAGTTGGATGGGAACGGAGGATTCATCACCTCAATTTCTGTCAATTTTTCATTTACAATCCTGTCCTTATCTTTTACAAGAATTGGCTCAATCTCATTTAGTCTTTCTTTTGAAATGGCGATGACAGGGTTTTGGGGAGGATTCATCATAGAGATCGTCGAAAGGGCATCCAATCCTGCTATGAGAACATTAGCTTATTTAATAGTATATATAATGGTTTGATATTTTTAACTTAAATATTCCACTCGCATAATTATTTAACTTTTATTGACACACATTTTTCGATTCAGAACTTATTTTTATATAGGATCAAATAATTATTGTAATTGAGATAATTTTACTTTAGGATAATGATACCGTTGCTTCTTTTGAGTTTTGTCTTTATAATTGATGGCTTTTTGAGGACACCAATGAATACACGCAAGACAACGTTCGCAGTTATGCTTGAACATTACTTTTTCATCCATAATCTCAATATTTTTTGCTGGACAAACCGAAACACAAATGCCGCATTTTGTGCAACTTTCCGAAATGTTATAATCTTTATCTGTAAATTTGTAATTGGCAACAGATTTTTCATGCATCGTCTTAAAAAGAAACGAGAGAAATCCCGAACCGCCTTTTATTTTACGCCCTTTTCTGCTCTTAATGGCTTGAATGATACCACGAAGCCGAGTATCAGCTTTCGAGAGTAAATGAATCAGGGTAGATGACACACCGGAAGTGCCGCCCGGCATCGGAGGAGAAAAGGGTAGCGCTATGTCCCTGATATATCCCGCGAACAAAGACCTGCCTGGCATCCAGGGCGGATACATTTGTAAGAATGAACCCACCGTCGTCTACCGATATCTCCTGCCAAGTCCTACCACCGTCTTCAGTCCTCAACAGTTTTCTATCCATGTCTGCCTGCTTCTGTTCCTGTTTGAACTTGGGCATATCACTTTGATTTTTGGGTGGAGTAATTATGTCTTTGGTGATAGCCCAGCCATGATCCTGATCGCTAAAGGAGGTCTCCATTGCCGACTCCGGCAGAGGAACTTCCTGCCACGACCTGCCCGCATCGCAGGACCGGGATAGTTGATCCTGACCATCCAGTCCGTACAATATTTGGGGTGTGATCACAGACAGTGACCGGATACCCGTGATCCCCCCTTCCGGTTGCCATGTGTGCCCGCTATCATTGCTCAACAGCAAACTCCATTTCACGCTGTTGGGATCTGGTTGCACCTGTGCCCATAAAACACCATTCTGTACTCCCAGTTGTTCGATACTCGCTGCAGGAATGGTGCCCACTCTGGTCCAAGATAGCCCTCCGTCACCTGTCTTTTCTAACATAGGCTGAGAGCTCTGTGAGGCAGTTGATGTTCCTACCGGGATGCCAAACCCATCCCTGGCAGACAAAAAAACCATCTGGGTGAACTGTTGTGTCGGCGGTCATAACAACTCCCAGGACTTGCCCCCATCAGCAGTATGAATTATCACCGGTTTATTGGCCGGGTTCCTGTCAAGCGCAAAGCCCTCGTTCCTGTTCAGGAAGTCGGGGGTGGCACTCTCGTCAATGGATTGAAACAGATAAGGCAGCGGCTGCCAGGTCTTGCCATAGTCGGTGGTCATTAAAGCCGAGCCTCGCCCCTCCCCCATGTACCCAGTGCCGTCCGGGAACATCTCTATACCTTCGGCATACCCGCCAAGAGGAAGCCCGTATTTATTTTCATCTTTCTGATCACTACCGTTCATTCTGTCAAATCCACCGGAACTTGACTGGACGATCCAGGTTCTACCCCCATCCGTTGTGTGGTAAAGCGTTTTTGGCTGCATTCCGGTAGCGGGCTGCGTACACCACAGGAAAAATCCCTCTGAGGTTGAAAACCAGCTCATGCCGTACCCATAAACATCCATACCGATGGCCGGATTGTCCTGCGGCAGCGGAACCGACTGCCATTCCTTGCCTCCATCGGTAGTCCTGTATAGTCTGGAAACGGTATCTCCATTCTGATCCCGCTGGTCTACGGCTACTACAAACATCACATTCTTGTTGACACAGTCCAGGCCAATAATCACTTTAAAGGGTGAGGGAAGAGGCTGCCAGTGGGCGCCCCAGTCATTGGTTAGCCACCATAGTATTTGGCGCTAAAAATTGGTTGCCGCTGCTCTCAATGGCCACCCCCTCCCTTTCCGAGAAGAAATGCAACCCTCCAAGATCACGGCCACTGTAGATCGTGTTCCACATATGCCCACCATCAACCGTCTTCAATAATTGGAACCCCGTTTGCTGCTGATCTTGGTAGATAGGCATGGTAAGGTATCCTGTATTTGAATCAACGTAATCGATCTGGCTGTTATAGCTCGGCTCTTGCTCCTGTGGTTCCTGGACGTTACCTGTAATCACTCCAGTAACAGCAGCCATGACTAGATTAGTATTTTTCGCTACCGGATTTTCTACTGTTGTTGCCCTGATTTCCTTTGCAAAATTGGAACTTGATGAACGGGTCGCGGACAGGAATATGGCGAGGCCTACCATTAACATTATTACAATCGATAGCATTGCCAACATGGTGTTTCGGCCCTTCATAGCCATCCCCCTCCAGAATATAGATTAATTAGCCGCTGAGTTAAATGTATATCCAATTTATCAAATAGGGAATTTTCTAAACCAAAAAGATTTCACTCAAGCTACATTCCACATTTTCCTGGTATATCCTCCCTCGATAGCATAAATAATGCATTTGCTAGAACATTTCTATCTTCTCAACCATTTTTTTTAAACAGTGAATCCCAGCTGTTTTTAGAAGTTTACATTCGGCCAGCGTGCATCCTCTATTAATTTGCAATGATGGTATGCCATGACTGGCACTGCCCATGCCTCAAGGACAGGATGTGACTCAAATAGGAAAACCCATAGACAAACACCATAGTAAATCGTAGAAAGTGAGAGATAAACGGACTTAAGCTCTTAGAATTAAACACACTACATGAGCCGGAAAACTAGAAAATTAAAACAGGTAAATTGACTGTCAGAGAGGAATTCGGATGAAAATGGAGAATCAAGTTTTGATGAACTTTTCGTAACCATCATTATCGGACTCAAATTTTATATCCTAGGTAAATAGTGAATGGTTAAGCCCCAAAAGGTACTTTTAAGGTTTTTTAAATTATGGATAATTGTTGAAATAATTCAATGAAGAGTGTATACTCAATGTATTGTACTTAAATAATTTAAGTACTTAAATTATTTTGAGGTGTTATAATGAAAAAGGATACTGTTGAAAGAGTTGAACGGGATATTCAATTAATTAAGGAAGTAATCGAAAACACAACTAAATCTATTTCTGAATTAAGTAAGACCTTTATATTACTTGGGTTTCTCTTACTAGGAGCGGGTATAATTAACTCATTAAGCCATTTATTTGTTGCAATCATTCCTGAAACATTATTTTTTGCATCAGCATTAGTATTTGTACTATTTGTAATTGCAGGTATGTGTCTTATATTTTATAAAGCTTATAAGACCCCAATGATGGGTGTAGGAAAACAGTTGATAAGAATTTGGATTTGTATTATCATTTTTCAAATAATATCAAGTATTTTAAATAACGCAATACTTCCAAATATATTTAATATGCATAATCCTGATAATTGGCATGTTTCAACATCTTTACACTATCTTGCTTATGCTGTTGGATTTCTTTGTATGGGAGTATTTACTGACTTTAAAATATCAAATTTATTAGCTCTATTGTACGTAGTCATAGGTCTATTTTATATACTTCCTAACCCACTTACATCTATGAAATTTTTAAATACTAATCCGAGTTTTTTTCGATTAACTGAAATAATCGACTATGGAGTTAGCTTATTGATTCCAATTACGTTTCTGATGATTGGATATTATTTGAAAATTGAAAGGTGTAAGGTGAGCAAACGTGAATTTCAACTCAATTCCCGAGATATTTCAATCTAGAGTTAGATTAGCTATTATATCAGCACTTCTTACTGGAGATAAAACCTTTAGCCAAATAAAGGGGATAACACATGCTGCTGATGGAAGTCTCAGTATGCACCTTGTTAAACTTGAAGAGATAAAATTTGTTAGTTCAAAAAAAGAGTTTGTCGCTAAAAAGCCAAGGAGTACATATTCATTAACTCAAACAGGAAAGACAGAATTTAAAAAATATGTAGAGTTATTAGAACAAATTTTGGAGGGATTAAAATAGTTGTGCATTTACTGAAACCATATTATCGAAGCCCCCTCGTTCCAAGATGAGTGGGCCGTTGCTTAACATAATTCTCCCTATCGAATCCAAATCGATTCTGCCCCTCTACTTCCTCCACCCTCATCCCGTTCTTCATCAAAAACAAAATGCGCTGGTGTGAGAATTTCAATTTTCTCTACCAACGCATTAAATATTTCTTCATCAAATTCTTCCAGTAGTGAATCCCTGCTGCTTATCGTCTGTACAATTTCATCGAACCTCTGTTTCAACCCATCCTTGGATTCGATTACCATATCAAGCTCAAGCCTTTTCTTTCGTACTTCCTCCTTGTGGACATTTATGCAGAAGTGCGTTCTGGAAAGAACACTTCCGGACGTCCAGAATTCCAAAGATTGCTGGAGGACTGCCGCAATCATAAAATTGAGATGATAATAACTAAATCAACCAGCCGCTTTGGCAGGAACACAGTAGAAACCCTTGATGCGATAAATGAGCTACGCGCCCTTTTAGTTGACGTATTCTTTGAAAACGATAATATCCACACTAAGGAATCACAAAATGATTTTATTATTTCCATTCCAGAAGCCTATGCACAAGCCGAAAGCCAGGCTCGGAGTGAGAACATAAAATGGGGACTCATCAAAGGTTTTAGTGACGGGAGCTCAAAACTTTATTACAGAAAGTGTTTCGGATATCGCCAGGATCAGGAAGGCGAAGTTTGATCGCGTTCAAGCTGAAAAGGCACGTCGAAGTAATATTGAAACTGATTTTGACGGTGTCAAACGAAAAAGTACCCATTATAGTATGAAAAAGCTCAACAATCCGGAATAAATTAAGCCATCCTACCGAATGTGTACCTTAATAAATTTCCCCGAAGTATGATGCGACTTTTTCCTTTAGACAAAGCTTTTTATACACTTTAAAATACACCCATATTGCATTTATCAGCAACAATGCGCTGGTTACAAAAAAGACATATTGAATTCCTAAATAGGCTGCCACCTGCCCGCCTAAAACAGAGCCACCAAATACGCCCAGATATCCAGCGGACATGGTAAAGCCAAAAACTCTACCTACAAGCGAATCTGGTGTAATTTTCTTAACAAGAGTATTAATAGAAGGGTTCAACCCAGCTATCGCTAATCCCAATAAAAAGCGCAGCCCTATCAATTGCCACGGATTCTTTACAAAGGCTTGCGGTATATAAATGATTCCGGCAACAATGAGTGCAATTAAAATAACTTTATGCGCACCTATTTTATCAGAAAGTCTGCCCAGTCTCGGTGCTGAAATGATGTTTGCCAGCCCTGAAGCTGAGAACGCTAATCCAGCCAACAGTGCAACATGGGTAGTAGCAGTACCTTTGGCTAATTGAGTGACGTAAACAGTTACAATGGGTTCTATAGAATATAACCCTAGAGTTAAAATAAAAAAGGTTACAAGCAGAATAATAGTCAAACTCTTTTCAGGAACACCTTCCCATATCTTCTTGATACTATTTGCCTTTTTATCCTGACAGACAAAAGATTCTTTTACAAATAAAGCAGTCATAATAAATGCAATCAGCAGCAATGCCCCTGTTATAAAAAATACTGGTTGAAACCCAAGGTTTTCTTCTATAAAGCCGCCAATAATAGGACCTAGCAAAGAACCAGCAATACTTCCTGTTGAAAGTGTGCCTAAAGCATATCCTGCGTGTTCCTTGTCCGTTTGAGTTGCAATCAAAGCAGTACAAGCAGTGCTAAAACCTGTGATAACACCCTCCAATAATCTTAACCCGATCAGTACATATACATTCGGCGCAAATCCCATACAACCAATAACTAATGCCATACCAAGGCTTGCCCGCAAAATCATTGGCTTTCGCCCAACTTTGTCGGCAAAATGACCCCAAATTGGTGAGAAAATGGCTGAAATTAAATAGGTAACACCAAAAGCAACGCCTGAAAGTTGGGCAATGGAAGATGTACTATTAACACCCAAATGCTGAATATAAAGCGGCAATACAGGGACAATCTGACTCATCCCGATAGCTGCTACAAAAATTCCAAACCAGCAAACGAATAAATTTCTTTTCCAAATTGGCATGAATATAACTCTCCTTGTTCAAAGCTGTCAAATCTCAATCATATTGAAGGATAATAATCTCTTTATCTTCTTTGTATTTTTTTATATTGGTCTTATCAATGTCCAGTTCCTTACACTTTTTAGCCTTTAACCCTGAAGCGGCAATGAATTTATCGACTTTTTCAAATATAAAGCCAAGCAGCCCAAACGCCTTTGTCCGGTAATGCATCGGGATCACAATTGCCGGATTCAGCTGCTTCATGACTTGAACAGCATCCAATGCATCAATGGTGGCGCGTCCACCAACGGGAAGCAGAAGTATGTCTACAGTTCCTATTTCGTTAATCTGAGTATCTGTTAGCACATGTCCCAGATCGCCGCAGTGGCAGACATTGATACCATCAATACTAAAGATATATACCGTGTTTTTCCCTCTCTTGGTCCCCAAAGCTTTATCATGAAATGTTGCTACCCCTTTTATAGCAATAGCATTTACATCAAAAGTGCCCAGTTCGTTGAAATGGGTAAAGCTGCCTTTTACTGCATTAATATTATTATGATCGCTGTGATTGTGACTGCTAGATACGATATTCGCTTCAATTTCAGGTAACTTATAACCCAACATATTTTTGAACGGGTCAGTGAGTATCTTTGTGCCATTTTCCGAAGTTATCAGAAAACATGATTGGCCTAACCATTTGATTTTCAATTTTCGACACCCCTTTTTATAGTTCTCAATATATTTACCGTATGCAACGGCATTTAACGTTTTTGTATACGGCAACCTGTTTTGGTGGAGTGATTAGCCAATCTACGGCCTTGCAACAGTCAAAGTAGCCACCCACTCATCTACTGTCAAAACATCCGCCTGACGTGGGAAGACCTTCTCCATTAACACCTGGTGAACTTCCGGATCTGCGTCCAGACAGACGTCGGAAAGTACGATTAGACCATAATCTTTATCCGCCGCTTCGCGCAAAGTTGACAGAACGACACCGCTTGTTGAAATTCCACTTAGGACTAACGTGTCAATTTGTCGAGACCGGAGAATGACTTCGAGGTTGCTGCCAGCGAACGCGCTAACTCGAAACTTTGTAACGATTGGTTCGTCTGTTCTCGGCTGGACGGATTCGTGAATTTGCGTTGCAACGCCTGAAACAGTCATTCCACTGGACTTAGTAATTGCTGAGAACGACTTGTTTTGAGGATTGATTTCAGGATAACTTTCGCTAAATGCGACTCGCACAAAAATGACCGGAATAGAATATTGGCGTACTGCATCAATGGCTTTTTGAAATGGAAGCAGCACTTTCCCATTTTCCGCAAAGCGTGAGACAATACTATTTTGAATATCCATTACCAACAGGCAGACTTGTTATGATGATTTTGCAAGATGTTTTACAACTCCTTTTCTTTATGTTAATATAAGTGGGGAGATCTCCATATAATATAACGGAGAGATCTCCACTTGTCAATAAGTTTTATAAAATTTATGGATGTGATGATATAATGAATAATTCAGAAGCACCCCAAATTCGTACAGAACGCCGTGATGCTGCTGAGAATCGTCAGCGCATTCTGAATACAGCCATTAAGCTATTTGAGCAAAATGGTGTTGAAAAAGTAAGTATGAATCAAATTGCCATCGAAGCGCAGGTCGGGTCTGGAACTCTTTATCGGCGTTACAGAAACAAAGGTGAATTATGTCTTGATTTAATCAAAGAAAACGTTGATCAACTTTTTGATGATATAGAAAACTACCTTGAACATAACTACTCTAATCCTCCAAGTCGACGCTTAAAAGGAATTCTTAGTTTATTTATCCGTTTTCGAGAAAGAAAGGCACAATTGCTTACAGGAGTAGAGGATTTATCGTCAACTAATTCACTCAGGTCAGGAATGCAGAGTCCACTATTCAACGAATTGCATCAACTTTTAGTGGAACTATTTGACGAGATGAATACAACTGAACCGACCAATTTCAACAGTGTTTTTAGGGCGGATATGTTGTTGATGGCTTTAAGAAGAGATTCCTATTCATTTCAAAGAGATGTACGTGGATATTCGCCAGAGATAATTTTGGAGCAACTTTGCGCATTATTTATTGGGATTAAATAAAAACTCATTATGGTTCAACTTAACAAAAATTATTTTGCCTACTCATCTTCAGATTTTAGCCTACTTATCTTTACTCACTATTCCTATTTCTTTCATGCCCATAATCAGCAGGATATCCTCTGATTTGGCTATAATTATCTCTCTTCATAATTTACTCACTCGATCCTCTTCCTTACACTTTTTTACGATTCCTCAAACCTTTTAACGATTCCTATACTATTTAACGAAAGGTAGCTTTCACCCTCCAGGAGGGTGCATCTTTTAACGATTCGGGCTCAAAAACACCAAAAGCACCGCCTCAAGCGATGCTCCATATACCCTAAAACGCTGAAAAGCCCAGTATTGCGTAAGCGATTAATAAACGGGTGCATAGACGAATAAAACCCCTGCACAACTTCATCATGCAGGGGTTTACATCATCCTATTGTCTATGTTATGGCAGTAGTCTGGTATCTTTTGAGACCATGGCATA
>Ga0326727_10002568_pt1 | contig 61333 bp, 42 predicted proteins | sample MB2enrmetagenome_FD_207643 | JGI IMG/M metagenome (GOLD analysis project Ga0326727, IMG submission 207643) | Lab enriched peat soil microbial communities from McLean, Ithaca, NY, United States - MB29MY | ecosystem: Environmental > Terrestrial > Soil > Wetlands > Peat | place: USA: New York...
CACAGGCACATTCTACATGTCCTGAGCCACCATCCGCAATGATTTACTGGCTACACTGAGTGGGCACCCCGCGCCTATCCGCGCTGGTCAACCCACATTTCATGAGCCAAAGCAGCCGTAACTTCGGCCTAGGTCGCCCACGGAGCAGGACTGACAAACTGCTCACGCGGGGGGCAAGACCGCTCGCGCACCAGCGAACCACCTACCCTGGGGCCGTCCCCGGCTCACCCCAAACCCGAGAAGGACGAACCGGTCACGACCCTGTTGACCCGGGGAGGCGCTCCGGGCGCTGCTCCAGCTGAGGCTGGAGCAGTCGCAAAATCGCACCCTGGTAGGGTGGTGACCCGATGCCGGCTGCTGCCATCGCACCAGGCCCCTTCACGGGGGGCCAGGCGACGGGAACGGAGCGCCCTACGTCGGAGCCCCGCATTGGCTGAATTGTGCCCCGCTTGAGTTCGAGCGTCCCCATCGAGGCCCCGGCGGCCCCCACCTTGTTGCGCAGGGAAATGCCCTGGCGGCGGGTGGCTTTTGGTGTCGCGGTCGGGTTCCCGTTCGCGTTCCTCCTCGCCTTTGTTGCCTACCCGATGTTCCAGCAGGGGTGGGGAAGCTTCGCATCTTGGTTCCAGCTGAAGCCGAGCGGGTTCGCTGGTCTTGTCAACTACCGCCAGGTCTTCAACGACATCATCGTCCGCGTTTCGACCTTGCACAGCGTCTTTTACGATCTCCTGACTGTGCCTGCGGAGGTGGGCCTGGGACTGGCGGCGGCCTGGATGACCTTGCATGTGAAGCGGGGCCAAGGGTTGCTGGCGGTCGTTTTCCTCATCCCCCTAGCCGTTCCGGCCAGCGTGGCGACCAACTTGTTCGACCTCATCCTCAACTTCAACGGCGTGGCCATACACGCCATGCGGGACATCGTCGGCGGGGGCTCCTCCTTCGTGTGGCTCTACCACCCCAGGCTGGCCTTCGGAGTTATCGTGGCCTACGGCATCTGGACCGGGTTCCCATGGTGCTTCCTGCTGCTGTTGGGTGCCCTCAGCGGCTGTTCTGAGGAGCTTTTCGAGGCTGCTCGCGTCGATGGCGCGAGCGGCCTGACCTTCTGGTGGCGAGTGGTAATCCCGAGTATCCGGTCCATGTTCGTGCTGGTCGTGGTCCTGCGGATCGCCCTCGAGACCCAGGCGTACACCGCGGTGGCAGCGCTCACCAACGGCGGGCCCAGTTTCCCCGGTGGCACGGACCTGGTCGGGTTCTACGACTACAAGTTGGCTTTTGGGTACTACAACTTCGGGGCGGCGTCGGCCATGGGGACCCTGGTCGGCGTCTTCTTGGTGATCGTGGCCGTGGGTGGTTTCATACTCGCCTACCCCGGACGGCTACGGTTCCGGCGGTCCTCGGGCACCCTTGGCGGTTATAGGGAGCCATTCCCTGGTACGGGCTGGCTGAGCGGGCTCTGGGAGCGCTTCCGCCGCCCACGCCAGGTCGCCGCTACGCCCGGCCGCCACCGGCTCGGTTTGCGGGCATCGCTGCGGTGGGGAAGCAGAGCGCGCTGGGCCCTTCTGGTCCTGGTGGCGGCGTTCGTGCTCATACCTTTCGCGGGCACGGAGCACTTCTGGTACCACGGCCGGTACGAGTTCTACGGCACCAACTGGTCCCTCATCTGGACCGGCACTTTGAACAGCCTGCTGCTGTGCGCCCTCGCCCTCGCCGGCACTTTGGTGCTGTCGGTGCCTGCCGCCTACTTCCTGGCTTTCAAGCAGTCCCGCTGGCGCCCGGTGCTGTTCGGCTTCGTGCTGTTCGCCCTCGTCGTCCCCGGCGTCATTTTCATATATCCCCAGTTCGAAGAGATCGTGTGGATGAAACTGGTGAACACCCGGCTCGGCATCCTCGTCCTCTACGTGACCGCCGAACTCCCTCTGACCATATTCTTCCTCCGCCCCGCTTTCGCCAGCGTGCCCAAAGCCTTGGTGGAAGCCATGCGCGTCGACGGCGCCTCGAATTTCACTATCCTGCGGCGGCTCATCCTGCGGCACGCAGCCAGCACCATCGTGGCTATGTCGGTGCTAATAGTGGTCTTCGTGTGGGGGGAGGTGCCTATTGCCCAGGCGGTGCTCAACACCACCAATCAAAGCGCCTACACCTTGCCCCTGTTGTTGGCCCAGGGCCCGGTCGGCACCTCGCTTCCTTTCAACCCCATCGCCGCCTACCTCATCTCGCTGGGTGCCCCCCTCGTGCTGTTCATCGTCACCCAGCGCTATTTTCGCCGCGGGCTGGTCAGCGGCACGTTGGTGCTCCAAGGTGCCGGGGCAGCAGTTCAGGCCGCAAGGTACAGGTACCAGCCGGCCAGGCTTCAGCCGGCCCCATTGCACACCGGCTCGTCCCGAAGATCCCGGTCCCGCTTTCTCGGGAGGCGTCACAAGCCACGAACCGTGCTCACGCTGAGCGCCACCCTGGCCAAGAAGCGCAGGAGGAAGAGCTTCGCCGCCGCTATAGCGGCAGCGATGGCCCTGTTCGGTCTCGGGACCGGCCTCGGGCACGCTCTTTCCGGTACCGAGCCGCTGCCCGGGGGCGCCGAGCACAACCTTGTTGGCCAGACGCCAGCCATGGGTTGGAGCACCTGGAGCTTCGAACGGGAGGCCACAACGGCAGCTGGCGTCGAGGCTCAGGCCAAGGCTTTGGTGAGCACCGGCCTGAAGGCGGTTGGTTACCGCTACGTCCTGGTCGATGACGGCTGGTATTACTGCACTGGCAGCCAGGGCCCAGCCGTGGACGCCAACGGCCGCTGGGCCACCAACACCACGAGCTTCCCGGACCACGGCTCTACCAACGGCATGGAGGTAGTAGCTAACTATGTCCACAAACTGGGCCTCAAGTTCGGCATCTATGTGACCCCGGGCATCTCCGGGTGGGCCGTCAGCGAGAACGTCCCCATCCTGAACGCCGACGGGGTGGGCGACTCCGGCTACACCGCCAAGGAGATCGCCGACACGTCCTTCAAGGAAACGAACTACAACTGCGCTTACCAGAACGGCGGCATGGTGGGGCTCAACTACAGCTCACCCGGCGCCCAGGACTTCATCGACTCCTGGGCCGACGAGTTCGCTTCCTGGGGCGTCGACTTCGTGAAGATAGACGGGGTCGGCTCCCGCGACATCGACGACGTCGAGGCCTGGTCCAAGGCCCTGGAACAGACGGGCCATCCCATCTACCTTTTCCTGTCCAACAACCTGCCCATCGCCGACGCCTCGACGTGGGCCAATTACGCCAACGCCTGGCGCACCGGCAATGACATCGAGTGCTACACCTGCGAGCAGGACAACTCGAGCTACCCTCTCACACGCTGGTCAAACGTGCAGGCCCGCTTTGACCAAGTGGCCCAATGGGCACCTGACGGCGGGCCCGGGGCCTACAACGACTACGACTCGATCGAAGTCGGCAATGGCCCGGCCGACGACGGCATCACGGGCCCTGAAGCCCAGTCCATGCTGAGCCTGTGGTCCCTCGGCGCATCACCACTTATCCTGGGCGCCGACCTCACGCACCTCACGAAGGCGGACCTCGGTTATCTGAAGAACACCGCTGTCATCGCCGTCGACCAGGACGGCATCGATGCCACCCGTATTGTCAACAAAGGTAACGACCAGGTCTTTGCCAAGACCGAGCACAACGGCGACGTTGTCGTCGGCCTGTTCAACTACAGCGGTTCCGCCGCCCAGACGGGCACGGTCACCTTGTCAGGTGCGGGCACGAAAGGCTCCTATGATTGCACCGACCTGTGGGGAGGCCCCAACCCGGGCACCATCAGCGGGACCTACAGCGTTGTCCTCGGCCCCGGTGCCGTCAAGCTCTTGAGGTGCGCCCCGGCCAGCGCCGGTGCCACATCCAATGCTCAGAGGTAGGCGGTCCATTCCCACCACCCCGCCCAGTTGCACTGCTCCCCATAAGACTGGTGACCGAAGTTGGAACCCGGGATCAACTGCCATAAGGCCGGCCTTGGGCTACGGGCTTCTCGCAGATGACCCTCGCCTCGCGCAGCGGCACCGAGTTGGCGCCCATCCCGGTTGGCAGGGGGATCCCGTTCCCCAGTTTGCCGTGCTCAGGCCAGGCTCAGGTCTTCTCGCGGTACTCCCTGGCCCCAGGCCATACCGCGGTTGAGGACCTCCACCTGCATGGAGACCATCTCCTTCGCGGAATAGTCGAGCTTGCCCGCGAGCCACGCACGCAGCAGGGCGAGATGGGCGCCGGCAAATGCCCGGGCGATGACCTCGACAGGCACGTTCGGGGTTGTCCCCAACGCGCGGACACGAGCCTCGATGGTCCGCTGGCTCAACCCGTAGACCGTCTCGAGGTACGCGTCTTGTGCCAGCCCCTCGGCCGCGCCGCTCAGGCAGACCCGGTAGATGTCCTTGAGCCCGTCCGCGTGGCGGTAGGCCTCTTCAATAGGGGCGACGGCAAGCGCGGCGGACGGCGTACCCGTCCCCATCACCCGAGGTGCGACGTCGTCGAGCAGTTCGGTGAACACCGAGGCGAGAAGGGACTCCTTGTTCTGGAAGTGCGCGTAGAAGGTCGCCCGAGCGACGTCGGCGCGCTCGGTGATGTCCTCGATGCTCACCTTGTCGTAGCCGCGCTCGAGCACGAGCTCAAGGAAGGCCTCCTTCAGGGCTCGCTGCGTGCGCCGTACCCTGCGGTCGCCGTCGGGCTGATCGGGTGCCACGCCCAGTATCCTACTCACTGTCTGTTACGGGGAACATGTCCATAAGGCTATCGACAGTCTATAGACGGACGTTTAGGGTCCTAAGGCACATGAGTCAGGTGACCGACGGCCCGTATTTTATTAGCCATATAGTCTGTATGATATCAGGCGTGATGCGCAAGATTGTCGATGGCGGCCTGCCTGTCCCCCTACTGATCAGGGATCTTGCTGGCAGGGCCGACTTCTCGGATGTCGGCGTACAGCCTGGTAGCGAAGAGCGGCTAAGGATGCGGGCGATGTGGTACCCATTCGGGTCACCCGTGCACCATGTGCCCCGCGACAGTTCGCGCGAGGCGTTCATCAGGCTTTGGACGTGCGAAACCGGCGTGCTCCGCACATCGAGGAGGGACGAGGTCCTTTGCGTCGTGGCCCACGTCGAGCGCCTCGAGCTGGGCGAAGGCGGCTCGCCCGTGTGGTACGGCAGCAGCCTCGGCGACGGATGGGGACCGGAGCTCCAACAGGCGTTGGGGCGGGTCCGGAGCCGGTACGACGAGACCGGGATCTTCGCCGAGCTCGGCGCTCTCGGGGAGGTGTCCCTGCGCCTTTACATACCCGACAAGGTCATAGGCACCTCCACCTTCTCTAACTGGGCCTCCGGTCGGGCCTACTGGACCGCGCTGGAGATCCAGCTTGGGGAGTTGACGGGGCTTTGGGGCGCGGATAGGGATGCTACCCCGCGGGCGATGCCGTGCTCGTGGAGATCGCGCGCCGTCTAAACGGCGGCTCCGTGCAGCCGGCACGATCGGTCGCCTCAAGGGCGACCAGCTCGTCGTCGTGGGGAGCGACGTCCCTGACGCCGGCGAGGCCGGGATGGTGGTGGACCGGCTACGCGAGTTGTCGAGCCGGTCCTTCGAGGTGGCAGGCGAACCCGTAGAGCTCACGTCAAGCGCGGGGATCGCCGTTGTCTCCGCGCCCTCCGGGGAAGGGCCGCGGGTGCGTGCTTGAATGTGTGGTGACCGCTGGTGCCATCGCGGTGGTGGCTGCCCGGGGCCTTCAAGAGGGGGCGAGAGTTGCCAGGTCCACAGAACATGACAAACCTGCACCGAGCGATTGAGGCCTGGAACCGCGGGCTGCTCGACGACTACCTTGCGCTCTACGACGACTCGGTCCGCCTCTATGGGTACAGCCCCGAGCCGATGGACAAGGCCGCTGTTCGTGATTTCTACGCCATGATGTTCAGTGCGTTCCCCGGTTCCAGGTGGACGGTCCTTGAAGAGGTCATTGATGGCGACCGGGCAACGGTCCGCTTCGTGCTGACCGGGGCCCACAAGGGCAATTTCATGGGGATCCCCCCGACCGGCAAGGACATCGCCATGGCGGGGCAGACCATGCTCCACTTCCGACGTGGCCGAGTAATCGAGCGGTGGGCAGCCTCGGACATGCTTGGCCTGCTCGTCCAGTTGGGAGCAGTGAGCGCCACATGGGCGAGCGGCGACCAACCACCGACTCGGACCGCACCAACTTGACATAACTTTCTGGCTTGCTGCTGAAGGTAGTCATGGGCAGGGGAGAACTCCGGCCGGCCGTCGGCCCCACGGTCGGCTAACCGGGCCGCGACGGGCCATCGCTTAGAGTGCTACCAGTGCCCGAACAGCCAGCGGTCCCTGAGCCGTCCGACCACGTGGAGCCCACGTGCCCTGACAGCCCTGGCGGCCCGATCGCGTTCCAGGGAGAGGCCGGTTCCAACTCGGACGCGTCGTGCCAGGAGATGTTCCCCTTGAGGCCGAGGCTGTCGTTCCAGACCTTCGAGGATGCAATGGACGCCGTCGAGACCGGTGTGGCCGAGCTGGCGATGATACCCGTGGAAAACTCGATCGCCGGCCGTGTCGCCGACATCCACCACCTGCTCCCCGAGTCCGGCTTGTCCATCGTGGGCGAGCATTTCCTCCCCATCCACTTTGACCTCATGGCCGCCCCGGGGGCCACGCTCGAGTCGGTGCGCTCCGTGCGGAGCCACGCCCACGCCTTCTGGCAGTGCCGGCGCATCATCCGGGCCCATGGCTGGGCACCTGTCGTCGCCGAGGACACGGCCGGCGCCGCCCGGGAAGTGGCTCAGCTGGGCGACCTGAGCACCGCCGCCCTGGCGCCGCCCCTGGCGGCCAAATTGTACGGGCTCCAGGTCCTGGCGCAGAGCGTGGAGGACGAACAGAACAACACCACGCGTTTCTTGGTCCTGGCCCGCCACGCCGACGAACCGGCGCTGGGCGACCAGCCTGTTATCACGAGCTTCGTCTTCAAGGTCCGCAACGTGCCCGCCGCGCTGTACAAGGCGCTCGGGGGTTTCGCCACCAACAGCGTCAACATGACCAAGCTGGAAAGCTACCAGCTGGACGGTACCTTCTCGGCCACCCAGTTCTACGCCGACGTCGAGGGCCACCCCAAGGACCGCGGGGTCGCCCTTGCCCTCGAAGAACTGGCGTTCTTCTGCACGGAACTGCGCATCCTCGGCACCTACCCCGCCCACCCGTTCCGCGCCAAGCTGTAGCGCTCCCTGGCCCGGACCAGGGACGACGCCGGCGGTCAGCGCCCGTGCGGGCACGCCCGACTTGGTCAGGGTGCGTCCCGACAGACTGACAAAGACGGCCGGCACCCGGGGACATCACGCTATTGATGAAGAGGCGATTGAGCACTACACGGGCCATTGCGTCAGTACTCCCCCGCCGGTCCAGCGACTCGGGACTGAGAACATGCCCACCGTTCTCATCGGAGTCTCAGCGGCTCCCCCTCCGGTTCTCAGCTTGCCAGGGCACCATGGCTTCGTGGGCCCGCTCAGGCGTGCATGCGCAAGCCCAGATCTATCGGCAGCACGAGGACCAACCCACGGGCGCCCGACGACCGGAGCGCCCATCGGCAGGACGCGGCCTCATCGGACCGCCATACAAGAAGGGACCCCATGAACCAGATCGATACCACCTCGCCACCTGGGCCAAGGGAACGCATCCTCAGAAAGGTGGTCCCGGGCGCCGCCGCGGTTGCGCTCGTGGCGGCGCTGGCCGTCGGGACCACCACCGCCGTCGGCGCTTCGGCCACTACAACCGCCAAGACAGCAGCGTTGAAACAGGCCTCGAACAGGCCAGATGGCAAGGCACATGCAACAAAGGCACCCGGGGCTTCCCCCAGCACAGCGAACTGGGGCCCGGCGGGGCGATCAACCGTCTCAGGGACAGTCCTGTCGGTGGACGGGACGAGCGGCTTCACGGTAATGGACCTCGCCGGGGCCACGGTGGCCGTCGACGTCACGTCATCGACCGCCTACGTGGATCCCGGGGTCACATCGCCCACGCTCTCAGACATCACGGCCGGTGAATCGGTGTCCGTGAACGGGCCGACGTCATCCGGCACGGTGACTGCGGACCGGGTGACGATCGGCAGCCTGGTGCCGGCGGTCACGGGCACCGTCGAGTCCGTGGACTCCTCGGCCGGCACGTTCACGGTACTGACCGAGGCTGGTGCGACGGTGACCGTCGACGTCACGTCATCGACCACCTACGTCGACCCGGGGGTCACATCGCCCACGCTTGCAAACGTCACCGTCGGTGAACGCGTTTCTGTCGACGGGGCCGTCTCGTCGGGGACTGTCACTGCGACGCAGGTGAACATCGCCGCCTCAGGTTGGGGCGGCACCGGGCCACTGATCTCGGGGACGGTCGAGTCCGTGAGCTCTTCGCCTGACACCTTCACGGTGTTGACTGCGTCGGGGACAACTGAGACCGTGGACGTGACGTCGTCGACGACATATTTCGACCGGGGTACCGCTTCGCCCTCCTTCACCGATGTGGTCGAGGGCCACTTGGTGCAAGTCAGCGGCACGATCTCCTCTGGTGTCATCACCGCCACCCAGGTGGACATCGGCGGGATCGCGCCCGCCGTCTCCGGGACGGTCACCGCCGTGGACTCCACGGCCGGCACCTTCACGGTGTTGACCGAGGCGGGGGCGACGGTGACCATTGACGCCGGATCATCGACCACTTACGTGGACCTAGCGGTGACCACACCGACGCTCGCTGACGTCACCGTCGGGGAGCAGGTCTCGGTCGATGGCACGACGTCGTCCGGCACTGTGGCCGCCACGGCTGTGCTCATAGGCGTTGCCGGGGACCAGGGCGGCTTCGGGGACCAGGGCGGCTTCGGGGACCAGGGCGGCTTCGGGGGCCAGGGCGGCTTCGGGGGCCAGGGCGGTTTCGGGGGCCAGGGCGGTTTCGGGGCCGGAGGGCCGGGCGGCTTTGGCCCCGGCGGGCCAGGAGGTGGCTTCGGGCACAGTCACTAAAACGGGGCGTTTGGGTGCTGGCCTATTGGAAATGGGCAGTCGGAAGGTGCCACTGGGGGGGAGCGTTGACGACGCAGCCGGTGTGCGTGGCCGGCTCGGTACCTGCAGGAAAAGCCGTCGCCAAGGCATCAGCGATCGCCGCCGCCCGCGGCGCCGAGCCCGGGGTGTTGTAGTGGATCCCGTCGGGGGTGAACCAGGCCGGCTTGGCCATTGCGGCCCAATTGAACACGCGCATGTTCGTGTAGTCCCGGCAAGTGCTGACGAGCACCCTGTCCCAGCGCTGCATGTTCGCCTCGGAATAGGGGCCGCTCGACAGGAGGGTCTTCACGTTGACCCAAAGGACAGGCTCCTTCCCTACCAGCAACATCATGCGCTTTATGCGGGCCACCATGCTCACGTTGGAACCCACGTAGACGTCGGCGGCATCGTTGGTGCCAAGGGCGATCACCCAGCAGCCCCGGTAGCCCTGGCTCACCAACGTTCTTGCCATCTGATAGGCGTTCTCCTCCCCGGGGAGCGTTTCCACGATCGAGTTGGCGCCCTGGATGCGCAAGGTTGACCGGGCTACACCAACCCGCGCGTACTGGGCCGGGAGCTGTTGCGATCCGTCGGGCAAGTAGTCGGAGGAAACCATGCTCTCAGAAGTCGAGTCCCCGAGGTGCAGGACCGACTTGCAGCTCGTGGACAACGGTTTCGGGCCGGTCCGGGTGGACGGGACGGTCGGCCTCGCCTGGCCCGGGACCGTGCCGGACCTGGGCAGTACCGGTGCCGCGACTGGCGCTGCGCTGGAGGCTGTGGGCCCCGACCGGGCGGGCCCGCTCTCTGGCCTCTTGCCGTGCCCCGGGGTGCGTGCCGGCATGCTCGTTGTGGGCACGGTCGTGGTGAGTGCTCTCGTCGTTGTGGGTGCCGGCGTGGTGGCAGTCACCGTGGTGGCGGTGCTAATGGTGGCGGTGCTAATGGTGGTGGTGCCGATGGCGGTGGTGCCGATGGTGGAGTAAGCCCGGGCCAGGGAGGCCGGGGTTGGCGTTTGGGTGCCAAGGGGCCCGTTGGCCGCCAGCGTGCCGGCAGGTGCCGCGGGCATAGCCCCGCCCAGGGCCACGATCGTTGATACCAGCCCCGCCAGGAGAGTGCCCAAGGTCAACCAGCGCCTCGGGCTGAGCGAGCCCAGCTGCCGGGGGCCCGAACGGAGCCTCGCCAGGGCACGGCCTATGGCCCCGTGGCGGACCGGGGTTTCCACGAAACGCCACGACATCTCGGCCAGGGCCAAGGTCGCACCTATTTGCAGGACGACGCGGGGAAGGTCCGTGCCGTTGGTGACCGTTGGGGTGGTGAGGACGATGACCGGGTAGTGCCAGAGGTAGATCCCGTAGGAGCGCACGCCCACCCAGCGGAGCGGTCCCCAGCCAAGGGCGCGGCCCAACCGGCTCGCGGGGTGGGCGGCCGCCGCCACGACCAGGACCGTAGCGAGCGCCAGCAGTACCAGGCCCCCTCGGTAGACAAACGCAGAGTACTGGTTGGTGAAGCAGACGAGCAGCCCGGTCACTACCAGGCCCACGGCCCCCGCACCGTCGACGACCCGGCGCGCCCCCGGGAGCACCTCTGCCCGGAGGCCGCGGCTCGGCCAGACCATGGCCAGGGCGGCACCCAGAAGAAGGGCAAACGCGCGCGTGTCGGTGCCGTCGTAAACGCGAGACGGGTCGAAGCTCGGGTGATAGAGCACAACCATCTCGACAGCGGACACGAGCGCAAGCAAGAGGGTGGCACCCGCCAGCGACCAGAGCCACCGCCGCTCTCGGGGAGCGACAAGCCATCGGCTGCCACGCTCCTCCACCGCTCCGGGCACCACCGGTACCTTGCCTCGTACCGTTCGGCCGGAAAGGAGGTCCCCCAGAGCGCGTAGCTCGGCAGCCCTTGCCGCCGGGGGCATAGCCGTTGTCACGCCCAGGGGCTCCGCGGCCGGGACGGGCGAGGCCGCAGCCGCCCGCGCCCGGGCGCGCTCGCACCGGTGCCGGGCCCAGACGAGGCCGAGCCACAACAGCCACGGCCAGGCCAGGTAGAACTGCTCCTCCACCGCCAGCGACCACAGGTGGCCCAGCGGCGACGGCGGGCCGAACCGGGCGAAGTAAGAGACATGCTGGAACGCCAGCCACCAATTGCTCACATACGCGGTGGCCGCCACGACGTCGCCTCGCAGAGCCCCAAGCGATGATGGGTTGGCAACGGCCACCCATATGGTGACGGCGGCCAGCATCACGAAAAGGGCCGGCAACAACCTCCGTGCCCGCCGCGCCCAGAACTGGCGCAGTTGCAAGGACCCGGTGGATTCCCAGTTGGAAAGCAGGAGGTCGGTTATGAGATAGCCGCTCAAAGTAAAGAAGACGCCAACGCCGAGCAGGCCCCCGGGTGCCCATGGCAGGCCGAGGTGATAGGCAACCACCACGGCCACGGCCAGGGCGCGCAGGCCATCAAGGCCCGGCATGTACCGTTGCCCGCGCCCCACCGGTTCAGGCATCCTGACCTCTCACGCCGTCACCGGGCCGCGCACGGCCCGGAAGTAGCCCTCGGACGGGCAACGCCCGCTCCAGAAAACCCGCATGCACGCTCAACTTCTGCGAGCACCATGAGGTTCCCACTTTCCCGCCATCACTGTCACCCTGAGCCGCCTCGCTTACAAGAGCCTCACCGCCAGCGTACCCAACCGCTCCGGCCGGCCGCCGGCGCGGCTATCTGATGCGCGCGCTGGACGTCGTGCCGGCGTTGTGGCGCGCTGGCCGGGCCCCCGAGACCTTGGGCAACGTCACCGACGTGGCCCGCACATGGGCGACCGGGGCGGCTGGACATCGAACACGGCCAAGAGGAGACTCAGGGGCGGTGCGCTTCCAGAGTTTCGCGTTCGGTTCGGTCCAGATCGACGGCGAGACCTACGACCACGACGTGGTGCTCGACAGGGGCGTTATTCGCAAGCGCGACAAGAAGGCGTCACGGCCGCTCCGCTCGGCGTATGGTCACACGCCGCTGTCGCTCTCTGAGGAGATCCCCTGGGACTGCCGTCGTCTAGTGGTCGGGACCGGAGCACAGGGCGCCCTCCCGCTTGTCCCGGAGTTGAGGCGAGAAGCTGAAAGGCGCGGCGTGGAACTCGTGGCCCTGCCAACCGTCGACGCCATCGCGCTGTTGGAGAAAGATTCGAAAGGCACCAATGCTGTCCTCCACGTGACCTGCTGACCTTCAGCAGTTCTTTGGGCGTCCCGTGCCGGAGGAGGTCGGCCGAAGGCGTCGACCGGTGTACGCAGGACAACTCTTTCATCGTTTGTGGGGACACGTGGCCAGCGCAAAGTGTTCCATCTGTAAGCCCCAGTGCCAGACTGGGCGGGACGCGTTAGCCGCCCCTGCGAGAGCGGTCAAGCGACCAAGCTGAGCCCGGGACAGGAGCTCTCCTGGCAGACAAGTGCGCTCCAGGTCCCAACCGTTACGGAGCTGAGGATCTGGGACGAGTCAAGCGGCGCCAGTGTCAACCCGTTGGGAGCTATGAAGCTTGCCGTCCCGCCACCCGGGCTGGTCGGCTCGGTGGGGACAGCCGTCGTGGACGTCGTCGTTGCTGTAGACGTCGTCGTTGCTGTAGACGTCGTCGTTGCCGCGGTGGACGTAGTCGTGCCCGCGCCCGAATTGGCACTTGTTGTCGTCACGGCTCGCACAGTTGTCGACGTGGTGCCGGAGGTGGTCGTTGGGGTCGTGGTGCGGGCAGTCGTGGTGACCAGCGCAGCGGTGGTCGTCGTCGTTGAGCTGCCGGAGGCACCAGTAGTGGTCGTGGTACCCGAGCCTGTGACTTCGAGGGCGTCCGGCAAGGTGCCAGAGGCGCTCTTGCCCGCGTTGAAAACGGTGACAGAGTACGTGCCGGCGGCCAGGCCGGTGACTTCGACGTCGACCATCCCGGCCAGCTGGTCCATGACAGGCTCATAAACGCTGCCTATCTCGACGACAGCATTGGGTGGCAAGGCGGTGCCAAAGATGGTGACGCTGGTTGCACCCGGGCCTATGACATTGGGGCTGACCTGGGTCAGGCCAAAATCGCCCGTCGGGGCGCTGCCGCCAGTCTCGCTGGACGTGGTGGTCGTCGATGCCAACGTGGTCGTCGATGCCAACGTGGTCGTCGATGCCAACGTGGTCGTCGACGCCAACGTGGTAGGCGGCGCGGTGGTGGAGCTGGAGACCCGGACCGAGGTAGTAGTGGGACCGGGCACCGGCGCGTTGGTGGACGACGTGGTAGGAGAGGGCGCCGCCGTGGTCGTGGTCGAAGGAGCCGCTGTCGTCGTAGGCGTGGCCCCACCCGATTTGGCGGTCGTGGGCGGGGCCGTGGTCGGTGGTGCCGTCGTGGGCACGACCGTCTTGGCGGTCGTCGATGTCACGGGAAGAGTGGTCGCGGGCGTGCGCGCTGTCGTAGTGGCAGTCGTCACCGGCGGCGCGGTCGTGGTCGTGGCAACCGTTGTGGGGACGGTGACCGCAGCGGTGGTCGGCGTGGCCGTGGTGGAAGTTGACGTGGTCGTAGCCGGGCTTGACGGGGCCCCGACATTGAAGAACACGGCCTGGGGGTGACCGACGGTGGCTTGCGTGCGCGGATCCACAAAGGACGCCACGAGAGCGTAACTACCCTGCGGCAATGAAACCGGGAACTGGAAGTCGACCCCCGGTCCGGCGAATTGGGAGACCGGGAAGCCACTCGAGCCCAGAACAGCGGTGCCCGTGGAATCGGTGGTGGCGCTGCCGCTTTGTCCCGCTGCCGTCCAAGCCAGCGCCTGCCCCACAACGCCGTACATTTGTCCTTGGTAGTCGTAGGCAAGTTGCGCCTTGACAGTCAGGCTGGTCGCCGAGCCGGCAACCGAAGGGTCAGGCACCTGGGCCTTGATACCGACGGGACTGGTGGTCCCGGGTTGCAAATCGCCCACTTTCTCGAAGGTGAACTGGGCCTGGGACGGTATGGCGGCAACTGCCGCCGCGGCATCGAGCCGGCCACCGGTGATGGTCAAGCCGGCCAGAGCAGCCGGATGATCGACACTGGACAGAATGAGCGCCTTCACCTGGGACACACTGAGAGCGGAGTCCGCTGACCAGATGAGCGCCGCGGAGGCCGACACCATCGGGGCCGCGAGGCTGGTGCCGTTCCGAAAATCGATGATCCCGTCGGGCTCCTGGACAACTATGAACGAACCGGGCGCCGCCAGGTCGACCGAATTGGGCCCGTAGTCACTGTACCCTGCTATCTGGTCATTCATATCAGAAGCGGCCACCGCAATTATGTTCGGGTAGGTCTCGGTATAGCTGGCAGGACTTATGAAGGTGGTGTCATTGTCGGAGTGGTTGTTGCCCGCAGCGGCCACGCACAGGACCCCCGCCTTATTGGCGTCTGAAATGAGCTGGGCGAGAAGGGGATCTTGGCCGGCGCCGCCAAAGGACATATTGATGATCCTGGCCCCGTGGGCGATGGCGTACTCGCCCGCCTGGTAGATGCACGAGTCGGCCAGGCTGGAGTCGTCCGAGCACTTGAGCGCCATCACAGTGGCGTCAGGTGCCACCCCGGCGGCGGCAACGGCGTTGCCGGCCTTGGCGACCATGACGTCGTCGACCACAGTCCCGTGGTTGTAGTCAGTGGCCGCCCCTACCGGGTTGACGTCAGAGCTCGGGGGGTCGGTCGTAAAGTTCTCCGATAGCGGCGAAATCTGCCCAGCAAGTTCTGGGATCTTCGTCGCCACGCCGGTGTCGATGTCAGCGATCACGACACCCTTGCCCATAGAGTACTGCCAGGCTGCAGCGGCATCGGCCGAAGCGCCGGCCGTCGACCACCAGCCGCCACCGTCGTTGTTGAGGTCGCCAATGCCGCCCTGGCCCCAGTTCTCCAGGTAATAGGCCTGATCGAAGTCCGGGTCGTTGGTCGGGGGCACGGTGGGGGTCGCGGTGGCGAAAGCCAGGAGACGCGATTTCATGACTTCCTTGACACCGGCAATGTGGGCAACCTGGGTAGCCGACAGGGTGGTCGTCAGTGCGTAGAAACCATTACCGATCGCCTCGACCTTCTTTATGCCGCGGATAGCCAAGAGACGCTTCAAGACAGCGCGGGACATGCGCGCCACCAGGGGAGGTACCGCGGGAGCCGCTGGATTGCTCACCTTTGACTTGCTCACCTTTGACTTGCTCACCTTTGACTTGCTCACCTTTGACTTGCTCACCTTTGACTTGCTCACCTTCGACTTGCTCGTCCGTGGCAGCAGCGCGCTATGAGCGGCATGACCGGGAGGCACGGCACGCAAGTTGCCGAAGCAGTCGCGTTCGAGGACCGTGCCGGGAGGGAACGCCTTCAACCTCTTGATCAAGAGCGAGAGCGGTTGGCCCGGCCGGAGCACTATCGGGTAAGCCGGGTTGGGCACGACAGCCTGCATCTCGCCGCTGGCGCCACCACGAGTTCCGCGCGGGCAAGCCTTTGGCTCCTTCGTGACCAACGAGACAAGTGTTGCGGTCGCCATTGTGTCGCGTGCGCCATGAACAGGTACATCATCAGACTGCAGGCTTGTGCCGGCACCTGAGGTGGGCCGCATCGGTGCACGACTGCCGGCGACAGCTGCAACCTTGACGACGAAGTGGTTGTAGCCGTCCGTCCACTGCGGTTGCGCCATCGTGCTTGCCGGTATGACGTCCTTGCCGGGGTGCCACCTGGTGGACCTGGCCACCACGCCCACACCTATCAGGAGGGTCACCATAGCCAGTGCCAGGACGAAGGCCACGGCCTTGGTCGGGGTGCTCAACCTGGCTCTAGACATCTTGTCCTCGTTCTCGGGCCGCTTCCTGTGGTCCCAATCGCAACCTGTGACACTGGTGCGCTCGTCGCGCGGGCGCCGCTGTGCCTAGCTCCTTTTCGGCTCTTGCGCGAACGCGCGTCGCGCCGGTGCAGGGACAGGCACCTTCTGCAGGGAGGCTCGACACCACTACCCGCCTGCTTGAGACTGTCACCGCACTAAGTGCGCCCTTTTCTCCCTCGTGCAGCGGCCCGTCCCCGTCGGGTTCAGTCAAGGGCGCCCGTTCACCCGGTACCTTCTGGGTGTCGGTTATGGGGCGGCACCACATCACACACCTGGCTCAGCCCGCCTCCAGGAATGTCGGCTTGCCGGCCCCCTGGGACCGGCCGGCCAGCAGGGCCGCGAAGTCGTCAGCGGGCATGGGCCGCCCGAGGAGGAACCCCTGGCCACATTGGCACTCCATGGACCGCAACGAAGCGAGCTGCGCTGGGCTCTCGATCCCCTCGGCGATAACCGAAAGGCGCAGTGGCGTAGCCGAAGACCGCTACCGCGCCAAGGGCGAAGGTCGCCGACCCGGCTACCCCGACAACGGCGTCGCGATAGCGGCCGGGCCCCCTGCTGGCAACCAGCAGCGCCGCACCAGCGACCAGGTAGCCGATGGCGGCATTGGGCGCCATCTGCCCCGGGACGTGCCCGGGGGCCACAGCCCACGCGCGGACGAAGGCCTGGTCGATCCCCAAGCTCCGCCCGCTGAAGATCTCGGCACAAGAGAGCAGCCCGATCACGGCGGTGCCTGCGGCGCCGGGGAAAACCCACCGTCGCCGGCCAGCAGCCAGCGCGAGCAAGGAGAACCCGAGAAGTGCCAGCGCCAAGGCACTGTCGAACACGATCGGGTTCATGCCGGCCTGCCACCTCAACAGCACGAGGCAGTGGGTGTACCAGCCGAAGATCGCCATCCCGCCCAGGACGAACGGGACGACCCCGGCCCAGGCAAGCAGTACCCCGCTAGGGGACCAGTGAGCTACCGGCCTGGGGCGGCCGGCTGGCGTAATGCTAAAGCGGGTCATCGCACCCTCTGCGTCCGCCGACGCGGGTTGAACCTGGCGCAGTGCCCCGACTTTGGGTGGGGCCCCCTTCGGTCTTCGGCAACGAGTGGGCCGTAGGTAGCACCGCGGGTGCTGGCCTCGGCGCAACGCCCGCTCCACCAATGGTGGTCGGGACCGCTCCGCGCGTGGGAAAGAGGCTCCTTGGCGTGAACATCTATCGGCCGGCGAACGCCCGAGCTGAGGCTGACCGCATCAGGCCGGCAACGAGCACAGCTGCACCGCCTCGCCCGGCACGTTGGCCATCTCCGCGCAGTTCCTCTTCGACGGCGCCTCTCGTGCCTCTCTGGTGGGGGGGCGCACGACCTAGAACAACCCGAAGCGGACAACCGAGGCGAGGCCGAACAACAACGAGTAGACGGCGAACGGGCTGAGGGTACGGGTCTTGAAGTACCGGGTCAGGAAGGCCAGGGCGAGGAACGACATGACGACGGCGGCAACGCTGCCGGCGACGACCTGGGGGCGGATGCCGTTGCCCAGATGCCCCAGGAGGTCGGGGACCTTGAGGGCACCAGCAGCGAAGATGACCGGCGTCGAGAGAAGGAAAGCAAAGCGCATGGCGTTCTCGTTGGACAGCCCGCGGTAAAGGCCGCCCACCATGGCCACACCCTCTCGGCTGATGCCGGCGAGGAGGGCCAGCGCCTGAGAAGCGCCGATCCAGAGGGCACTGGCGAAGCCGATCTGTGACAGCTGGTGCTCGGCGTCTTCGCCGATCGCCATGATGTGCTCGTCACGGAAACGGGTAGCAATGTCACGCGACTGCGAGCCGTCAGCGGGCACCGTACTCCCTCCGCCGATCGCGGTGGAGGGGGCCACGGCGGGCTCCGGCACGGGCACCTGATGATGGCGCCGGTACAGCTCCCCGGCAAAGAGGATGACGCCGTTGCACGTGAGGAACAGGGCGGCTGCCAACGGCTTGGCGAACAGGATCCGGAACTCGTGCTCCAAGGCGAGGCCCAAGATGCCCACCGGTACGGTGGCGACCACAATGAGCCACGCCAAACGCTCGGTGCTGGTCTCGACGCGCCGGCGGAGGACGCTGCGGAAGAAGGAGTAGAACAGCCTGGCCCACTCCCTGAGAAAAAAGAGCACGAGGGCGGCGGCATTGGCCAGGTGAAGCCCGACGATGAAGGCAAGGTACGGGCTCTCGGGCAGCGACTCCTGGCGCACGAGCGTGGCCCAATTGCCCCCGATCCACGACGGCACTAGCACAGTGTGGCCCAGGCTGGATAGGGGGAAGAGCTCGAACACGCCCTGGACCAGGCCGATGACGATTGCCTGAAGGTAACTCATGTGGTAGATGGCGGTCTGAACGGCAGTGTGGTGCGTTGCTTTCCCTCCTCACGTGGGCCATCGCGGAGCGTGCGCCTAACAAGACTCTCATCGACTGTACCGTTCGGCCTTGGTCAGCCGACTTGGGCACCGTCGTCGGGCTGGGCACAAGGCGGGCCACGTCATCAGTGCCGGCAGCGAGCGCGGCCCCGGCTTGGCACCCTCAGCGGGGCGAGGTCGGCCGGTGCGGCGCCCCGGGCCCACCTGGACGGCCCGGCGCGGTCCCGCACCAGGCATTGACGCCCGCGCACCGGGCTAAGGGGCTAGACCGTTGGGCAATGCCGAACCCCGCGATCGCTTGCGGCGCCGCTGGTGAGAGGGCCGTGGTCGGTGGTGCCGCACCCACCGTCGGACGGTGCCCCGGCCGGGCTGCCGACCGCTCCGGCCCGCTGAGCACCGTGAGCACCGCGAAGTGAAGCGCAGACGCTCGACCATGTCACGGCTGGCCCGGCTCGGCCGCGCCGTGGTCGTCCTGGTTGGCGCCCTGGTGCTGGTCGGGCTGGGCTATGAGCTGGCATTGCCAAGCGTGGCAAGTGCCCCCGCCCGGGTGGCGTCCATCGTGCGCGCTCACGGCGGGGTCGTCGGAGGCCTGCCTGTCCCAGCCAAGCTGGGGGCTGCGGTCGTCGCCGTCGAGGATGAGCATTTCTACTCGAACGTCTTCCTGAACGTGTTCGACGGGGCGGCACGGGCCGCGCTGGCGAGCCTGCACACCAGCGGCGACCCGGGCGGGAGCACGATAGCCCAACAGCTGGCCAAACAGCTCTACGCCGGCTCGAACGGGCTCGGCGCAACCTTGGAGCAGATCGGCTTGGGGGTCAAGCTCGCCCTCAGTTACTCCAAGCCCGAGATCCTGAGGATGTACCTCAACGCGATCTACTACGGCAACGGCTACTGGGGCGACGTGGCCGCCGCCCGTGGGTACTTCGACGTAAGCCCGGGCCAGCTCACCTGGGCGGAGGCGACCATGCTCGCGGGACTGCCACAGGCACCCTCCGCCTATGACCCCGTCGCGCACTTCGCGCTGGCCAAGCAGCGCCAGCGCCACGTCCTGGACCAATTGGTCGCCAACCATTACCTGACAAGTGCCCAGGCGGAAGCTGCCTACGAGTCGCCCCTGCCGCTCCACCATCCCTGACGGCCGAGTGCCTGGCACAGTGCCCACTGACGGGCGCTGACTCTTGGCTCAGTGGGTACAGCCGATAACAACCTTCTCACCGATAACCCCTTGTTGATCGGCGTTCCGATCGTGGGCCCAGCCAACCCGGCGGTGTTGAGCGGTGCTGAGGGCCAGCTGCTCTGGATGCTGCTGGTCAAGGCTAATGATGCCAACACGTTCCAAAAGGCCCGGACGCTGCTCACTCCAGTTCCGCGGGCTGAGAACGACCGACGGCGCGCGAGACTGTAACCACCCGCAGTTGAGGTCATCGGCTTGGAGCGTTGTCCAGGGGCCAGGAGGCACAGATGGCACTTCCTCGCAGCGTCTACCGCTACTACGAACGCCGGCTCGCCCGTTCGCTACCCCACGACCGCTTGCCAAGCCACATAGGCGTGATCCTCGACGGCCACCGCCGCTTCGCGCGCGAAGAGGGCTTCGCTGATTACCAAGCCAGCTACCGAGCCGGAATGGCCAAGCTCGAGGAACTGCTCACCTGGTGCGCCCAACTGGGGGTCAACGCGGTGACCGCTTGGGTGCTGTCGACCGAGAACCTGCGCCGTCCACCCGAAGAGCTGGGACCATACTTCGAGGTGCTGGGCGAACTCTTCGGGCGCCTGCCTCGGTTGTCGGCGCGCGTGGGCTTCTCTTTGGCGGTGAATGGGAGCCTCGACCTCCTCCCGGCAGAGTTGGTCCTGGCGGCCAAGGAAGCGGTCAGCCGGTCAGCCAGCGGGCCTCTCCATGTGAACATCGCCCTGTGCTATGGCGGCCGCCAAGAGATCGTCGATGCCTGCCGGGCCCTGGTCAGCGACCTCGCTGCTCAGGGGGCCGTGCCCGGCGAGATCGCTGATGCGATAGACGCCGACGGCATCGCCAAGCACCTGTACGCCGCTGACATGCCCGACACCGACCTGGTGATCAGGACCAGCGGTGAGTCGCGCCTTTCAGGCTTCCTGCTCTGGCAATCCGCCTATGCCGAGTGCGCCTTTGTGGACCCCTACTGGCCGGCCTTCCGCCGTGTCGACCTGCTGCGTGCGCTCCGGGATTACACCCGGCGACAGCGCCGCTTCGGCAAGTAACTACCGGGCGACGGCGACGCTGGGCCCCACGGGGCTACACGCGGAGGGGCCCCGCCAACGGCGGGGCCCCTCTGGTCGATGCGGTCGGACAAGCTCGACCAAGTGCCGGTCGGGGCCGGCGCGTCGATCAGCTCTGTGGCGTGCCGGCCGAAGCCACGGCCTGGACGAACCCGGTACCGGGGGCCCCGAGGCCGGTCATGTTGTCGTAGCCGGGGCCGGTGGACAGCGTGACGTCGCGGGTAGCACAGTTGCCGGACCCGTTGCAGTACGTCTCGGGGCCCTCATAGTTGATTATCCGGGTCTCGACGAGCACGCCGTCGGCGGCGTTGAAGTCGTTGCCGTAGTCCGTCCGGGCCTCGGCGGCCGGGGTGGACGGCTGGGTCACGTCGTAGAAGGCGGACGGGTCGCTGGTGTAAAGCGAGTACAGGGTCGGGTCGAGGAAGCCGAGGGGCGTGCCGGCCGACTGCTCGGCGTCGGCGAAGATGCCGGCCAGCGTCGGGGACGACAGGCTCGTGCCACCCTCACGGAACTGGTTGTAGTGGTCGGTGTTGTTGGGGAAGAGCTCCGTCTCGCCCATGAGGAAACCGTTGGTCGGGTCCGCATAGGCGGAGATGTCCGGTACGACCCTGGTGGGCACACCGAAGATCGGCAGGTTCTCGTCGGCGACGCTCGCCGGCACCACGGGGACCTGCCAGGAAGGCTCGTTGTAGTAGTAGCTGGCGCCGCCCCCGGAGCCGTAGTCGTAGGCGGCGGGCAACCAGGTGTCGTTCGTGCTGGACGTGCAGCCGGGAAGGACCCCTTCCCAGGGGGTATAGCAGCCGAAGGCCTTGGCGGTGGACCAGCCGTACTCGGCCAGGCGCTGGCCGTTGCTGCCGATCTCGAGCGTCGTGCCGCCGACGGCGGTCACGTAGGGGCTCGACGGCGGGTAGTCGGGGGCAGCCAGGCCGCTGATGGCGAAGTTGTCGCCGTCGTCGCCCGAGGAGAACAGGACGCTGATCCCCTCGGCGGCCGCCTGCATGAACACGTCGTCGTAGGCGGTCTTGGTCGCCGCGTCATCGAGCAGGTCGCCCAGGGTGTCGCCCCACGAGTCGGTGATGACGGTGGCGAGCTGGCCGTCGACCACGGTCTGCAGCGAACCCAACAGGCCGTTGACGCAGTCGGTCGCCCCGACGTACAGGATGTTGGCGCCGGGTGCCGTGGCGTGGACGGACTCCACGTCGAGGCTCTGCTCGCTGAACCAGCCGTTGGCATCGCACTCGGACTCGTCGTCGTAGTACGGGGGGAGGACCGCGCTGAACTGCGAGGCTTTGAGCACGTGGCTGGGGTCGTTCAGCTGGCTGTACTCGACCGCGTCGGAGTAAAGCCAGGGGGACGCGTAGGCGTCGATGATCGCGACCGTGACACCGGCCCCGTCGTCACCGCTGCTCACATTGCCGTCGATGCCATACGCGCTGCGGACCTGGGACGGGGTGTACCCGCACGTCGCCCAAGGCATGGGGGAGCTGTAGCCCGGGTAGGCGGGCAGCTGGGCCGCCAACTTGGCGCCGAAGTAAGCCCCGCACGGCTTGGCTACCTCGAAGGCGTTGGGCGGCGGGATCGGCGTGCCCCCGTTGTTGGCGACCGTTGCGTTGGACAAGGTCGACGCCTGTGCGGCGCCACCCGAGCCAGGGGTGTCGATCGCCGGCGTCGCCAGGTTCTCGGTCAGGCCGGTGGCGCCGACCACCAGCCCCGCTAACGACGACGGGACGGTCAGATCCTGGTCGACCGTGCGCAGGACCTTGCCGTCGAACGACCGCTCCGACAAGGTGGTGTTGAAAGCCTGCTCCACGGTGCTGGCCGGGGCCGACACTTGGATCGTCGTGCCGTCCGCCGCCACCGACCCGACCGTGATCCCGTGGGCCTGCAACCACGACGTGACAGTCGCCACCTCTGCCGGCGTCGGCGAGAAGCGTGCCTCCCACTGGGCGGCCGTCAAGTAGTGGCGGTACGCCGAGTTGCCCGGCGTCGAAATAGCGCTCACCAGCGCCTGCGCGCCGGCCGGGTCCTGCAGGCCGAGCACGATGTCGAAGTCGAGCGTGCTCGACCCGGGCACCGCGCCAACGACCGGGGCCCTCCCGACAAGCGGGGATGCCGTCCCCTGCAGGACGATCGTGCCGAGGCTCGACGCGCCGGCCGGGGCCGCTCCTGCCGAGATCCCCAGACCGCCAACGAGCGTCACGCTCGCCAGCACGGCCATGGTTGGCCTTCGCTTCATGACTTCCTCCTGTGTCCCTTAGAGGTGCCAGATATTCTATATTTCTAGTGCCTGATGATACACCTTCGAGGTACCTTACTAGTGGATGAGTCGTGCGGGGCTCGGAACCTCCTCCTGCCACAAGAAGCTTCAGGATCGGCGGTAGGTGACCGGGACCGCACTTCACGCGCGCGGCCGGGTCGATGGCCATGCGAAGAACCCGCACACGCGTGGCCGCTGAAAGCGTTGCTGCGAGTGCAGAACGTGGGCAGTGCGGGAGGCAGCACCCGCAGGTGCCTGTTCTGGCCGACCGGTGGGTTAGCCGGGCACGAACAGGGAAAACCTCTTAGTCGGGATTCCCACGGTCAGATAATGTGACGTCGCCATGTGGTGTCACCCCGGACAACCGGCTCTGCCTGGCGGCCTAGAACGAGCGCCACAGTGCTCGTTCCCTGAGGTGAGGATCGTCTTTTCCGATTTCGCTCTGGCCACGACCACTCTTGGTGCGGGGCCTCGCAAACCAGGACCGAATGCGTCACGCTTTTATCAGACGGCATTCCACCGGTTCTCAGGTACACCAAAAGGAGAGGGCTGCACATGGTTCAGAGCATGACGGGAGAGGTTGCCACAGCAGGCGCCCCGCGGGCCCTCCGCCGCAGCGGCGTGGGCACGATCACAGCCCTGGTCCGCACGGAAGCCCCCCGCGCCCGCACTGAAGCCCCACCCGTCCGGTCAGGGACCGCCGCCGGCCGCAGGTCGGTGAGGCGTCCCTGGCCCTCCCTCCTCCTCCCCTGCGACATTGCCGGCCTAGTGGCCTCGTTCACCCTGGGAGCCTTGCTCCGCCAACTCCTCGGCGGCAGCGACGGGCCCATGGATCTCCTGACAACTCTGGCACATGAGGTGCCCTACCTGTCCCTTTACCTGGTCGCACTGGTCGGCTACGGCCTGTACGAGCGAGACCGGCGCCGGCTTCGGTCCACCTCGTTCCCCGACATGGGGGCACTCCTGCACGCGCTGGCCCTCGGGAGCATCTTGACGTTGGCGGCGTCGTCGGTGCTCCACCGTTGGGCGGGTACCCCACGTCTCGGCTGGGTGGAAGTCGTCTTCATGGGCGCCCCCGCCGTCGTGTTGGCCCCGGTACTGCGCTCTGGCGTCAACCTGGCCCTGCTCCAGCGTGGCGTCGTGCGCTCCCGCGTGGTCGTGGTCGGCTCGGGGGCGGTCGCCAACGCCGTTGTGGGGCGGCTGCGGCACTGCCCGGACATCGAGGTAGTGGGCTTCGTGGACGACGCGCCCCATCTGGCGGCCGGTGACTCCCCGTGCAAGAGGCTCGGCGCCATCGCCGACCTGCCCCAGGTCTGTGCCGAGACGCGGGCCAACCGTGCCCTCGTCGCCTTTTCGAGCACGTCACCTAGCTGGGTGATGGAAATGCTCCGCAAGCTGCCCCCAGGCGTGCGCATCAGTGTCGTGCCCCGCCTTTTCGAGCTTGTCACCTGGCAGTCCCAGATCGAAGAGCTCCACGGCCTCACCGTCATGGATGTCGCCCCCCCCCGCCTGGGCCTCGGCAGCAGGGCGTGCAAACGCTCCATGGACATAGCCGTGAGCGGTGCGTCGCTGCTGGTCCTGTCCCCGCTGATGGCCGTCATTGCCATCGCAATCAAGGCCAGCTCGCGCGGCCCGGTCTTCTTCCGCCAGCCTCGTACGGGACGAGACGGCGAGCCTTTCCAGATCTTCAAGTTCCGCAGCATGGAAGTCGGGGCCGACGATGTCAAGCTCGACTTGCGCGAACGTAACCAAGTCGACGGGCCGCTTTTCAAGCTGCGCAGCGACCCCCGCGTAACCAGAGTGGGGCAGTTCCTGCGCTCCACCAGCCTCGACGAGCTACCCCAGCTGATCAACGTCCTGGTGGGCCAGATGTCGCTCGTCGGCCCGAGGCCCTTCGTGCCGGACGAAGCAGCCGAGATCGACGGCTGGGCGGCCAAGCGCTTCGACGTCCGCCCGGGCATGACCGGGCTGTGGCAGATCTCGGGCCGCAGTGACCTGCCCTTCGCTGAGCTATGCCACCTCGACTACGCCTATGTGGCCTCCTGGTCGCTGTGGTGGGACCTGAAGATCCTCTGGCACACGCCTGGCAGCGTGGTGCGCAGGTACGGGGCGTACTGAGGAGCCTGTTCCCGGCGTTCGGGGTGTCAGCCTGCTCGCCATGCCCAGATGCGGGCCGCCATCTCGTCGGCGTCCCAGTCGCGGACCATCCGCCTTGGCAGCTGGAGGCGGTCGTTGAGGCGGGTCACTCGTCCAGCGAGTGTCGTGCAGGCAGTCTCGAAACCGCACGACCGTGCCGCCTCGACCGACACCGAGTCAAACGCCTCGCCATCGCCGTACGGGTAGGCGAAGTGACGAACAGGTCGGCCCAGCAACGACTCGAGCTCGGTCTTCGACCTCGCCATCGTCTCGACCTGCTCGGAGAGTGGGCGCCCGGCGAGCAGCACATGGTCCGTGGTATGGGCCCCGATGGTGACGAGAGGGCTCGCCGCAAAGGTCCGGAGCTCGTCCCGGGTCATCACCCTCGCCCTCTCGGGCTCCGGCATCGGGCTACGGAGCTGCCCGGCAATCACGGTGAGCACCGTCTCGATTTCATCGACGGCTCGTAGCCGCAGACGGGTGTGCAGTGCGACGAGTGCAGTGGGGGCCGCCGCCTCACCGCGAAGTGAGATGCGCAGCCGCCGGCCGGCGATCTCCACGTCGAGTTCCACCTCACGGCGGCCATGCAACAGCAATGCCAGCCGGTCCCACCAAAAGCCCTTGGGTGAGCCGAGACTGCCTGTCGCCACGTAGACGGTCATCGGCACGCCAAGGGCTTCGATCACCGGGTATGCCGCCAGCACGTTATCGGCGTACCCGTCGTCAAAAGTGAGCGTAACCTGCGCGCGGCCCCGACGCCCACGCCCCACGGCCGGGTACGGGCGAGGGTTACCCACGATGCCCGCTGTGAGGCGGTCGAGATCGACGATATCCGCCACCTCGGTGATCGTCCGCAGCTGAGCCTCAAATCGGTCCGGGGAGACGGATATCGAATAAGGATCCTCCGGGTCGGCAGCGATCCGGTGGTACATGAGGATCGTCCGGCGCGTCACGCCGCCTCCTCGGTGGCTCGTTCGACGAGCGCAACCAGCCACTCCTCTGGCTCACCGGACGCGGTGGCACCGTCATCGGTTGACCGGCCGGCCCCGGCTGAGGCGATCTCGACCCGTGCGACTGGTGAGCAGCCCTCGACGAGCACGCTCAGCTCGGCCTCGGTCAACCCGTCCCGACCAGTTCGTGCGGCCGGTACGGCGAGCAGCAAACTCCCGCCCGGTCGAAGGGCCCGCCACAGATTGGCAATCGCGACGCGGCAGTCAGATCGTTGCCACGCTCGACCTACGACAAGTTCGCAGTCGTACTCGCTCGCTCCGAGCGATCCTTCCTCGAGCGGGTCGGCTAGGAGGGAGGCCTCGAGGTTGCGGGGGTCGAGGTCCCACACGACGCACTCCTCGATCCCCTGGCCGGCCGCTCGAGCGACCTCACCCAGCTTCGGGTCGCCTAGGACGAGCACGCGTCCCCGCACGGCGTCGAGATGCCGGAGCGCGAACTCGGATGGTTCTGTGTGGGCCCCTGCTCGGGACCGGCGCCGCGCGGAAGTGGTACGTGAGCTCAATGCCAGCATCCTGCCGGCCGTTCGTGCCGCCCCCTTGACGCGCTCACGGGCCTCGGGCGGCAGAACTTGGGCCAAACCTCGTAGTCGTTGGTTGCGTTCGGCAACGGCGGGGCCGAACAGTGCTGCCTCGCTGGATGCCGACTGTGCCGACGGGCGACCGGCGGCTCTCGCGTAGAGGGCCTCGTACGAGGCGACCATGGTCGAGTCCTTGAAACGCTCCCCGAGCCGTACCTTCGCCGCACGCGCCATCTCCTCACGGCGCTGACGGTCTTCGAGAAGGCTGGTGATGGCTACGGCCAGGCTCGTCGGGCTCTCCCGTTCTGCCAGGAGCCCTGTCACGTTGTCGACCACCACCTCAGGAGTGCCACCGACACGAGTCGCCACTACCGGGACGCCTGCGCGCATCGCCTCGAGGACGACGAGTGGCATCGCCTCGAAACGGGAAGGCACGACCAGGATGTCCGGGCGAAAGCGGCTCGCCCACGGTTCGGGCACCCAGCCGGCGAACCTGACACGCTCGCCGAGGCCGAGGCTCGAGGCAAGGGCTTCGAGGGACGCTCGTTCCGGCCCGTCGCCAACGAGGAGAAGGCGCCGCCCCGGGAGGTCTTGCATCGCCTCTATGAGCAAATCGAAGCCCTTCTCGCGGGCCAGACGGCCTACACCGAGGACCGTGCCCGGCAGCACCCGGGCATCAGAGCTCGCCGCCTCGGGTTCCACGGAAGGGATCCCGTTGTAGATGGTGCTCACACGACGGCCGCCAACCCGCAGCTCAGCGCGGATGCGAGCAGCCACGAAATGCGACACGCCTACGAAGTGCCGGGCGAGATGGGCCGTGGCGATCGTGAGGTAGCGTTGGCTTGTGCTCGCGGGTGGCATCGCCCCGTGGACGACGCAGACAGAAGGCAAGCCGGCGAGCGTGCTTGCGAGCACGCCGTACTGTCCGGACCACAGGTGCTGGTTGACATGGACAACGTCAGGGCCCAGCTCGCGGAGCACCCTCCCGTGTTCGAAGAGCGACGTAAGGTCACCTCGTCCGGTTACCGGCGGGAGCACCCTCTTCTCCATTCCGGGGCGCCCACTCGCAACATGGGTGACGACATCCGGCCGGACGCCAACGACGATCGGCTCGAACGGCGGATGGAGCTTGGCGAGGAGGTCTCGACCGAAGCGCTCACCGCCACCGATGACCGGTGAATCGGTGTAGAAGACGACGCGGAACGTCGAGGGTTCGCCGGGTCGCTCCCGGCTCACTGGCCGCAACGCAACCCCCACAAGGCGGCAACAACCGTGCGCGCCGCGTGGCGGTTGGGCCCAAGAGTCATCGCCGGCCGGGCCCTGATATGCCAGTGGCCACCTTTCGACCAGTGCGTGCCCTGGAGCGAAGCCCCGGCCACAGCGGGGCGGCCCGTCGCTGCAAGCCGGTCTCCCGGCCCGCTTTGGCGAGCGCGGCGCCCGTTCGCAGCTCCACCTTGCGGGCGAGCCGGTAGGAATATGCCTCGCCGCGACTCCAACCGACGGTGGCGAAGAGATCGCCGAGGGTCGCGAGGAACGCGGCCGACGGGTCGCCAAGGCGTGGCGTAGCCATGAGCGCGACGAGTGGGCGCATGACAATCGGGACCCCCTGGAGTACCGAACCCGGTTCGTACGGGCCGACCACGTCGCCATGCTCTTGATGGATCTGCCAACTACTTGCTCCCTGCATCTTCGAGTACCAAAGGAACTGCACCGCGTCGCGGGCATGGTGGTGCGCCGCGACGAGCTCGCGATCGATCTGGCCGCTGAGGCCAGCTCGAAGGCAGCGAATGCCGAAATCCTGGTCCTCGTGGCCGAAATAGCGGAAATCAAGCCCGACCCGCACGCAGTCCTCCCGCCGGAGCGAAACGTTACCGCCCCAGAGCCGGCGGAGCACGAACTCTGGGTGTGCCTCGAGCTCATTGAAGTGGGTCTCGTACTCGGTCGCATAGAGCTTCGTGAAAAGGGCGACCCGACCGTCCGCCTCGATTGTGAGCGTCGGCATGTAGCCGAGGACGACGACGTGCTCGCCGTTGCGGTGGTGGGCCGCGTGCCCCGACACAAGGCTCGGTCCAGCGACGACGTCCTGGTCGAGGAGGAGCACCACCTCACCTACAGCGCGCTCGAGCGCGGCGCTCAGTGCCCCGGATTTGCCGCGGTGGTCGACGAACATCGGGACGAGCCTTGCATCCTCGTCGTGCAGGTGCTCGAGGAGCTCGAACGAACCGTCACGGCAGCCGTCCACGACGACGATGACCTCGGTCGCCGCCGGGTCGGCGAGCACCGCCCTCACCGTCACCTCGAGCCTGGCGGCATACTCGTATGTCGGCACGATCACTGACACGCTCGGCAGGTCCCCTTTGCTGCCTGTGCAGTCTGGGCCCTGGTCGAACACGACCCCTAATAGTAGCGGTAACGTCCTCCTCGCGGGCCCTGCTTGAACGCCAGGTTACGGGGATTACGTTGCCCCGAGCCAGCGGAAAGGGCGACCGGAGTGCCCCAGGAGGGCGTGGGCGAGGTAATCGTCTTGGCCGTGGGCTCGGAGGGCCAGGTCGGGGAGCCCTGGGATCAGAGCCGGCCGTACGGGGAACCCTTTTTGAGGAGCTGGATGTCGTGACGGTCGACAGGCCGTGCGACAAACCCCGAATGCAGCGCCAGTTGAGCTGCCAACGAGAGGCAGGGCACCTCGCGCTTGCCAACGAGCCCGACGGAGAAAGCAGACTCGAACTTCGCCTCCGGCAGGCCTCCGGCAGCACCGAGCGCTGATCGGAGCCCGGGCCAGTCGAGGCTCACGAGGTCGACCCGGTGCCGGGCATCGTCCTCGAGCAGGCAACGATCAGGCATCAAAACAGGTTCTCGCTCATGCGCCACCACGTGCATGCCGAGCGCCTGGAGTGCCGCGCAGGCAGCGGGCAGATGGCGATCGAACTCGTCGATCACGAGATCGACGTCGTCATGGCGGCGGGCCTGGCGACCGAACAACGCGTCGACGCCCCAGCCTCCCGCGAGCCAACATCTCACATCGGCTCCATCGAGTGCCAGGATGACACGTACGACGTCATCTGCTGTCATCTCTCCGAGCATCGCCGACCGGAGCGGGACGAGCAGGCGGAGCGGCGAGCGCGCCGGCGCGCCGGCGACTGCTCGGCTCACACGGCCTTTCCAGCTCGAAGCCCGACGGCGTCGACCGCCCCCCGACTTGCAGCTATGTCGAGCCATCTTCAGTGGTGCTCACCTGTACCGAACATCGGTGGTGCCCCATGCGAGCACTGTGCGGCTATCTCGACTGGGCCTGTCTTCATCGCTAACGGATCCCCCGCGGAAATGACAGTAATGTGATCGTCACTTTCACGGCGGTTCACTTTAGCCCCGGTCCTCCGGGCCCCCTCCGTAACCGGCCCCGAAAGCAGCTTAAGCAACAGGTGACCACTGCCGAACTTCAAAAAGAGGCGGGAGATCCCCGTCCCCACGGAGGAGGCCGCTCTGAAAGTGCTGCACGCGTCTGCGCTCGATCGAGACACAGAGCACGCGATCGGTACTAGGTTGCCCGCCGTGAAACTCCTCCGTCCGAGGTCTTCAATACTCGGAAAGGAAGAGCACTCTCGGGTGCACTGTCGAACGGTCCGTCTTCGCGAGCTAAGCGACCGAGACGAGCGAGCCTGGCGTGACCTGGCGCTCCGCGCGGCAGAGCCCAACCCGTTCATGGAGCCTGACTGCCTGGTACCAGCCAGCTTGCACCAGCCCTTCGGGGCTGAGATGGAGGTCGTACTCGCCGAAAGCGAGGGCCGTGCCTATGCCTGTATCCCGGTCCGCGCCGTTCGGCGCCAGCACCGCTTCCTGGGCCCGTTCCTTACGACGCAAGTCCGCTGCACAATCGAGTGTGGGACCCCGCTCGTCGATGCCGAGCGTGGGGTTGAGGCATTGGCGGCCATCTTCTTGGCGCTGTCTGAGAGACGAAAGATAACCAAGTCACGGGTCCTCGTCATCCCCAAGGTCTCTGCCGACGGACCTGTCTTCGAGGCGCTCCAGACGGCTGCCCGAATTGCCGGCTTTCCGTTCGTCGTGTACGACTCATGGGAGCGCGGCCTACTCAAAAGGGGGCCCGACCCCGGCTATGAGCGATCCTTCAACGCGCATCAGCGTCGCTCGCTCCGGCGGATGAGACGGCGGCTGGAAGAGGAACTCGGGACCGAACCCCATCTGGTTGACCAGACCTCCGACCCTGCCGCGGTCGAGCGGTTCCTCCGTCTAGAGGGATCCGGGTATAAGGCGAAGACCGGCGTGGCGATGGTTACGCAAACCGGTGAAGCTGACCTCTTCCGTGACCTGTGCCGTCGGTTCGCCGCAACAGGTCGCCTCCATATCTTCGGGTTAGTGGCCGGAGGCCGGACAGTAGCCATGGAGGTCTGGCTTCGTGGTGGCGATGGCCTATTCAGGTTCAGGACGGGCTACGACGAGCGGTATGCCCGCCACGGTCCCGGGCTGCAGCTGCAGGTAGCCGCCATGGAGCACTTTCATGTGGCGACGGATGCCAGCTGGATCGACACCTGCACTGGTCGTGATAACGAGATGGCGCTCCGGTTGTACCCGGACCGACGGCGTGCGGCACTCATTTTCGTGCCGTTGAGCAAGAACCCCCTCGACTGGGCCGTGCTTCGCTCGCTCAAGGCGCTTCGACCGGCTCACCAGTGGGCCTACCACCGGCTGCACCCGGCGCAGGTGTTGAAGGGGACAGGTCGGCGTTTACCTCCTGCCTGAGATAAGGGTGCTCCAGCGCAGCCGCTGTCATCGTGGCCACGACAGTCTTCGTCCTTTTGCGCACCCCGGGCCTGACGGTGCACTCAGCGCCACGAAACCGGCTGCACCCACTACTGTAGGCGTTGATGATGAAGAGACTCCGGAGCGCCACTGACGCGAGGCCTCGGATCAATGTAAAGTTCCGAGATGCGCCCTGGTCAGGGACCCCCAGGCGCCAGTTTGCCAAGGCGGCCCCACTGTCCACAGGACCAGTGTGCGCGGACGAATTCCGAACCCCTCGACCCACCTACTTGCGGTAACTGACCTTGAGGGCCAGGAACCAGCCTGTGCCCGCCCGCCCGCAAGAGCTCGGCAGCGGCTCGCGCCCCGCCAGCTCTCGGGCACTAAGCAAACGAGGCGCGCCGTGATCGCTCCTTCCAAATTGTTGGTCCCCGATATCGTCCTCGACCGTGCCGCGGACGGTCGCTCAGTTGGTCTTCCCCTCGACAACCCCGAGGCGACTCCAGCCACTCAACCCACTAAGCGGCCCTGGAGGTCGTTGCTCGTTACCGCTGACGCGCTGAGCCTGAGCGTGTCATTCGCTGTGGGCGCCCTTGCCCGCCAGGCTCTTGGGAGCGGGGACGGGCCATCGTTTTCTCTCAGCCTGCTCCACGAACTTCCGCTTGTCCCGCTCTATCTCTTGGCGATAGCCGCTTATGGCCTTTACGGACGCGACCGGCGCCGGTTGCGTTCGACCTCCTTCATGGACATAGCATCGTGGGCTCACGCCCTTGCTCTCGCCGCCATCGGCACCCTCGTTGTTTCGGCGATTGCTTTCCGCCAGGCAGGGACGTCGCGGATCAGCTGGGTGGACGTCGTGTTCATGAGCCTGCCGGCCATCCTCCTGGTCCCACTGGGAAGAGCCGCCGCCAGTGCCGCCCTCCGGCGCCGCGGGGCCCTCAAGTCGCGCGTAATATTGCTGGGCTCTGGCTCGGTGGCTGCTTCTTTGGCCCGCCGCCTAGAGCACTGCCCTGACACAGAACTCGTCGGCTTGGTTGACGACGAACCGAAGGCAGCTGGCAACCTCCCGTGCCGCTGGCTTGGCAAGATCGCCGACCTGCCCGCCGTCTGCGCTGCGGTGGGTGCCGATCGTGTGATCGTCGCATTTTCTCAGAGCTCGCCCACCTGGGTTGTCGAGATCCTCCGCGGGTTGGCGCCGAGCGTGCGCATCAGCGTCGTACCACGGCTGTTCGAACTCGTCACATGGCAATCCCAGATCGAAGAGATCAATGGGCTCACGATCATGGACTTGGCCCCGCCCCAGCTGGGCCCGGTCAGCCGCTTCACCAAACGGGCCTTGGATATTTCCACTAGCGCCATCTTGATCTTGGTCAACCTGCCGCTAATAGTGCTGACAGCAATAGCCACCAAGGTGACCTCCCCAGGACCTGTTCTGTTCCGCCAGGACCGAGTGGGCCGCGACGGGAAGGTTTTCCAGATCTTCAAGTTCAGGACCATGGCGGTCGGCGCTGACGAGGTGAAGATCGACCTGCGCGAACAAAACGACGCAGATGGCCCCCTCTTCAAGCTCCGCAACGACCCTCGAGTCACGCGCTTCGGCCGTTTCCTGCGTGCCACGAGTTTCGATGAGATGCCGCAACTACTGAACGTGCTCATCGGCCAGATGTCCCTCGTGGGACCGCGCCCGTTCGTGCCCAACGAATCTGCCGGCATTGACGGCTGGGCGGCCCGTCGGTTCGACGTGAGGCCCGGCATGACGGGCCTCTGGCAAATCTCTGGGCGCAGCGACCTGCCCTTCGACGAGCTCCGCCAACTCGACTACGCCTACGTGGCGTCTTGGTCTTTCTGGTGGGACCTCAAGATCCTCTGGCAAACGCCCTACAGTGTGCTGAGCCGGCGTGGGGCGTACTGACCATTGACAGCCCGACGGGCGGCGACGGCCCCAGTGCTGGACGAGACTGCTGAAGTTGCGATCGTCCATGACTACATCACTCAACGCGGAGGGGCTGAACGAGTCGTGCTCTCCTTGCTCACGGCGTTCCCGTCCGCCGTGCTCTACACGACCATGTTCGAGCCGGGCGCCAGCTTCCCCGAGTTCGCCGGCCAACGGATCGTCACAAGCCCGCTCAACCACTTGGGGCTTCTCCGTCGCCATCACCGGCTCGCATTGCCGGTGCTCGCTCCTGCAGTGTCACTCAAGCGAGTGCGGGCGCGGGTCACCATCTGCAGCTCGAGCGGCTGGGCACATGGCTTCCACGTGACGGGCCGCAAGGTGGTCTACTGCTACGCACCCGCACGCTGGCTCTACCAAGAAGCTCGCTACCTGGGGGAACACAACATCCTGGGCAGGGCAGCTTTGAGAGCGATGGGCTCTCCCCTCAGGTCGTGGGACCGCCGGGCGGCGCTCGGCGCGGACCGCTACCTCGTCGTGTCGAACGCTGTACGCCAGCTCGTTGAGGAGGTCTACGGAATCCATGCCGAGGTGGTCCCCCCGCCAGTCACCCTGGACCTGACAGGGGCAAGCAAGGGAATAGACGGGATCGGCACAGGGTTCTTCCTCTTGGTGTCCCGCCTGCTGCCGTACAAGAACGTCCATGTAGCGCTGGAGGCATTCAGGGAACTGCCCGACCAGCGCCTTGTCGTGGTGGGGACTGGCCCGGAACACGAGAACCTGAGCAGGGACGCCCCCTCTAACGTCGTGCTCCTCGGCACCGTTACCGATGAGGAGCTGCGCTGGCTGTACATGAACACGACCGCCGTGGTGGCTCCCTCTTTCGAAGACTTCGGCCTGACGCCCCTGGAGGGCGCGCTCAATGGGAAACCGACCGTGGCCGTAAGGGCGGGGGGCTACCTCGACACCGTGGTAGAGGGTACGACCGGCATTTTCTTCAACCAGGCCAGCGCTCAAGCCCTCCGCTCCGCCGTCACGGACTTACTTTCCTGCCAGTGGGACGACAAAGCCATCCGTGAGCACGCATCCTTGTTCTCAGAAGAGCGTTTTGCCAGCCGCCTCCGGGAGGTCGTCAGGGGAGAACTTGCCGCCCTGGCACCCTGAGGCTGCGCGCGTCTGGTCCCAGCCGCGCAGGTGAAGGAAATGGGCAGAAGGGGCCGTTTGGCTCTGGCCCCGCGGGGGCACCCGTCCCTAAACTGACGTCGGAGGTTTGGATGTCCGAGAGGTCTGGCGCGCTCGCGCATTTGGCAAAGGCCCTGTTGAGGCGTGGGAGTGTAGTGCTCGTCGGTCTCGCCCTCGGGGGCATCGGGGCCCTTGGGGTTATCCACATGTCGTCGGCGAGCTACTCGAGCACCGAGGTACTCCTCGTACCTGCGGGGACGAGCCGTTCCGGTGCGGGGGCCCCCAGTGAGGCAGACACGTTGGCGGCCACGTACGCGGCGGAGATCCCCCAAGACCAGGCCGTGCGTGGTGTCATTGCAACTGCCGCCGATATGTCGCCTGCCCAAGCGGGGCGGGACCTGACGATCACCGTCGAGAACGGGAGCGCCCTCCTCGACGTTCGCTTCACTGCCCCTGTACGAGCCGACGTCGCCGCCGGGCTCACCGCCCTGACCGACGCGGTCACCGGTCCTGACCCGCTCAGCGCCGCCATCGCTGGGGGTACCCTGGTACTGGTCCGGCCGCCTGATGCCACCGTCAACTCGTCAATGTCGCCGCGCCGCACGGTCCCGCTCGGGGCGCTGCTCGGCTTGGTGATCGCGTCGGTTGTCGCCGTGGCATGGGAACGATCGGACCCAAGGGTCGACGACGTCGATGACTTGCGCGCCGAACTCGCGTGCCCTTGCTGGCCGGCAGCCTCGAACCTGGGCGCGGCGGCCGCAGCGTCGATCGTCGCGGCTTGGCGCGCTAGAGCAGATGTTTGGTGCCTTTCGGTGGCCTTCATCCCGGTCGGGCATGCCGATCCCAGTGCCGAGTCGAAATTGCGTGAAGCAATCCAGGGGGCCGCGGGCCCGGGCGGGATCCTCGTCCGGGACGTCAACCTCGAGACCGGCACGCATGACGAGGCCCTCACTGGCTCCGAGGACCTCGCCGTCCTTATCGTCAAGCGCGGTTCACGCCTCGAAGAGCTGCGCACCACCGTCGGGCGGCTCGAAGAGCTGGGGCGGTCCCCTGCTTGGGCTTTCCTTCTCCGGTCACGCGGGCACAGCAGCAGTGGCCCAACAAGTCCTGCTCACGGCCGCAGCCATATCGGTGATGAGCCGAGCCTCAGAGAGGCAGGCCCCGCCGGCCTGGGCCGACCAGGAGAACCGGCGCGGCCGGGCTCGGCGGCTGAGCCCAAGCCACGCGTTCCGGGGCTTGGCGCCAATAAGGCAACAGAGTCGCCAGCAGACACGAGGCTGTGAGCCCCGCCGCGACACTCGCTAGCAGGACTGCCGATCGTTCACTGAGCGGCGGGGGCGGGGTTGGGCAAGCGTGTGCGAGCAACAACAGGTCTCTGGCGCGGCGGCGGCCCTTGCTCGCGATCGTGGCCGTCGCAGGGCCGCTCGCGGCCGGCGCTGCCTGCGCTCACCAAGCGGTTGAGGGCATCGCGCTCGTTGTTGGGGTTATCGTCATCACCGCAGTCCTTGTCAGGCCGGCTGTAGGTGCATACCTGCTGGCCGCGATCGTGCCAATCACGGCCGGGTGGCAGCGCGGGTTCCCCGTTCCGGGGTTGAACCTCTCCGAGGTCGCCATCGCCGCCATCGGTGGCCTCCTGATCGCGATGGCACCGCGCCACGCTCGGTTGCGATGGAAGGCCTTCGAGTGGCTGCTGCTGGCCTTCTGTCTCGGCTGGCTGGGCCTCGGGCTCGTGAACTCATGGGCGCTCGGCGTGAGCCTGAGTGTCTCGGACCTCGAAACATTGCTCGGCCCCTTCCAGTTCTTCATCCTCTACCGAGCGATGGTGACGTCCCTCAGGGCCCCAAGAGAGCGCGTGGTCGCGGTGACGTCGCTGCTCGTCGCGTCGCTCCCAGTCGATGTGCTTGTCTACCTCCAGCAGGCTCGCATCCCTGCGATCAACCAGTTCATCTCGCGCATGACCGGAGGCTCGGTCTTCGAGAGCTACGCCTACCACTACTTCGCCCGAGCGACCGGGCCGTTCCCTCACTGGACGCCCCTGGCGGGTTATCTCATCGTGGTCCTCCTCACTGCGGTGGGCTGCGTGCTGTACCAAGTGCAGCTCCCACTGCCACGGGGTGCCTTGGGCGGGTTGCTGTTGGCCGCGGCTGTCTCGCTCGCCTTCACCGCCGAGCTTTCGGCGATTGCCGGCGCATTGATCGGCTCCGTCCTGCTGGCTGTCTGGGCGGGCCGTAGCAGGCAAGCAGTGTGGGCGATGGTGGTGGTCACCGCTGCAGTGGGCGTCGTTGCCGGCCCGTACCTCTTTCAACGGCTCAGCGACCAGTTCGCCTCGTCTGCAGGCGTGGCACGCTCGACTCTTATCCCCCAGACACTTGCTTACCGCTGGCAGGTGTGGACCACCCAGTACCTCCCCGCCATTGGCCAGCGACCGCTGACGGGATGGGGGCTCACTCTTCCCAGCTCAATCAGTTGGCCCTTCAGCGAATCACAGTACGTGACCGATTTGATGGCGGGCGGCGTTCCCTTGTTGGCGGTCTTCGGTGGCGAGCTGGCCGCCTTTTACGCTCTCTGCCGGGGGCTACGACAACGGAGCATGCTCACAGGCTCCGTGACGACAGCCATGCTCGCTGGCACCGTCGCCGCGCTCGTCCTCGTACTGGTCCCGATGAATGTGGTCTACCCCTACCTGACGTCGGCCGGCATGCCGGCGCCGCTGTTCATTGTTGCCGGGATCGCTGTCGCGGGTGCCACTTGGAATGCACCCGAGCCTCGCCTTGGGGGCACAGAACTGACCGGGGCACCGTACCCCGTTGCGAGGGCACGACTTCACAGGCGGGCACGCGCCCCCTTACAAGTCAGGGCGCAAAATGGCGCTCGAGGAGATCGCTGACGACGATCTTGCCCCAAGCCGTGAGCTTGCCAGTGGACGGGGCCAACATGGTGTTGGGGCCAACCCAGTTCCATGTGAACGCACAAGCACCGTTCAGGCCTGCAGGTATCGCCACCTTCGCCAGGTAGTCGAGGAACTGCCTCCCCCAGGCAACGTTGTCCGTTGGACCGACGCCGTCGTAGAGCCCGTACTCAGTGCCGAGGACCGGGAACTGCCCCGTGTAGCTGCCGACGGCCGAATACCACTCCTTCTGGTAGATCCCACAGAAACATGGTTCTCCGCTCGCGTACCAGTGATTAGCGAACACGATCCGGGACCGGCCCATCAATTCCGTGTCGTACTTCACGATTGCTGCCGCATATACGGGGTCGAAGTCCCACGAGAAGTTCCGGGTATCGATGATCAGTGGGCCGCCGTAACCGATCGTCCCCTGCCAAAAGGCGATCGTGGCCTCCATGACCTCCAGCCATTGGGGCCAAGAGATGGCGTTCGGCTCGTTGTCGGGTTCGTAAAGCACGGCGCGGTTGTCGCGCAGCGCTCGCGCTACCGACCTCATCATGGCGAACTGGGTCCGGTACATCGTCAGCAACCCCGCGCCGTAGCCGAGTGAATCACCCCATGCCACTATCACGTGCAGGCCCTGGCTCGTCGCTGCGTCGACGATCGCCGTCAACCTCGCGAGGTAACCTGCCTCGCCCCCCGAGGTGTACACATTGTGGACATACACGCCAGAGGAAACTTGGATCCGCACCGTATTAGCCCCTGTCGCCTTGATCGCGGCGAAGAGCGCTCCGGGGTTGGACCAGACCTGCGCTGTGAACTGGGCGAGCGTCGGGTCCGGGGCACGACCGTCCAGGTAGAACGGCACTGCGTAGACCTCCACCCCCTTCACGACGAACCGTGTGCCCGAGCTGAGCCTGAGCGTGTTCCCAACGACTTCCAGGTCGGAGGACACAACGGTCCTCGGGACCGTCGTCTGAGTCGTCGAGGTCAGCGCATGCCGGGGTGCCGTCAGCTGCCCGCTGGCACCAACCGCCGAGAGCCCGGCGAGCAACAGGGCCGGTAGCGTTGCCAAGAGCCCAAGGCGACGCAAGGCGCGAGGACGCGCCTCACTCATCGCGCGGTGACGCGCCTCACTCATCCCGTGGGCACCTTTGAGAACTCACGGAAGCCAATACCATCACCAACACGTTGCACATAGCACATTCTCGTCACGCCGGCCCGGGGAACTAAGCTCAGAGTACCTCCAGCTAGCTCCAATAGCATGGATGATGTCCTCCCCCTCGGCGCCGGTCTGGGGGGGAAAAGGGGTCCGATTGCCGACATTGCTGGTTGCGAGTTCCGGTGGGCACCTACACGAACTCTACGAACTCCTGCCGCGCTTCGCCGGGATTGACACCGACGATGTCACGTGGGTTACCTTCGATGGTGCGCAGGCGCGTTCTCTGTTGCGCGGGATGAACGTCGTCCTCGCCCCGTACCCGCATCCCCGCGACGTGAAGGTGACGGCACGCCATGCTCTGCTCGCGTACAAGACGCTCAGGGGCCGGCAGTTCACACATGCGATCAGCACGGGGAGCAGCATCGCGATCCCCTTCCTGGTCCTGGCTCGTCTTCACGGCGTGTCGTCGCACTACATCGAGAGCGCGACACGCCTCCGCGAGCCCTCGCTCACCGGGCGGCTCCTGGCGCTCGTTCCCGGGGTACACCTTTACAGCCAGACCGAGGGCTGGAGGAACCCCCCCTGGGATTACCGCGGCTCTGTCTATGACCGCTACCGAGCCGTTCCCTGCGACCGCGCCGGACCGGTACATCGCGTCGCGGTGGCCACCGGCTCGGCGCGCGATTATGGCTTTCGCCGGCTCCTCGAGGCCGTCGTCTCGGCATTGCCCCCAGGAATTGAGGTGACCTGGCAGACTGGCTCCACGTCGGTCGAAGGGCTCCCGATCGTGGCGCGGCCCGAAGTGCCAAGCGAGGAGCTGGCAACGGAGTTCGAACGGGCAGACGTCGTGATCGCTCATGCCGGAGTTGGCCTGTCCCTGCTGGCTTTGGCCGCCGGGCGGAGCCCGGTGCTGGTGCCCCGCCGTGCCGCTCGGGGTGAGCATGTCGACGACCATCAGGTCGAAATAGCGGCCACGCTCGAAAGGCGCGGGCTCGCGGTGGCGTGCGAAGCCGAGAACCTCACCCTGGGCCTCCTCGAGCTCGCCGCCTCACGCCGCGTCGTCCGGTCCGAGCCTGCCGAGCCCTTCCATCTCAACGAGGGACGCGCCCCTCGCTTTCCCGGTGCTAGTGGCCCGCAGCGCCCGCGGCCAGCTCCACTTCTTTCGCGCCGACGCGCATCTCAACCCGCCGGGCGAGACGGTACGCCGCCGACTCTATGACAGTCATGTGGAGCGAGCCCGCCAGTCCGGCCAAACGGACGACCGGTGCTGTGACAAGGTGACTTCGCCCGGGTATGGCGACGACCGAAATCAGCGGCCGCAGGACTGTGGGAACGTGGCCGAACTCCTTGTCCACGTCGAGGGGGCCAAGCATGTCCCCATGGACCTGGTGCATGTAAGCACGGCCCGCACCAAAGGCACGCGCGTTGGAGAGGAACGTCTTCGCGTCGCGCTCATGCTCATGTTCCGCATACAGATGCCGGTCGAAGGTGCCCGAAAGCCCTTGCCGCAGGCACCGGAGCCCAAAATCCCAATCTTCGTGGGCGTACGGCCACGGTGTGAGACCGACCGCCTCGCAATCGGCCCGACGGAGCGAAAGGTTGCCACCCCAGAGTTGCCGGAGCACGAGCGACGGGTCCCGTTCGAACGCGGCGCACTGCGCCTCATACTCCTTTCCATAGATGCGGGTGAGCAACGGGACACCTCCAGCAGACTGGGTTGGCACACAAGGCATGTAGCCGACCACGACAAGACCGCGCGCGCCCTGGTGGTGGCGCGCATGCCCCGTCACCAAGCCGGGCCTCGCCACCACATCATCGTCGAGCAGCAAAACGACCTCACCTGTCGCGTGCTTGAGCCCAACAGCGACCGCGCTCCTCGGGCCCCCGTGTGGAGGAGTGAGAAGGCGGACCCGGTTATCAGCTTCTGCAAGGCGGCCGACAACATCACCCGACCCGTCATCACCGCCGTCCGCGACAACGACCAGTTCCGTCGTGGCCGGATCCGCCAGCAAAGGTCGCAGCGTCTTTTCCAGGCGGTGCGCGCGCCGGTACGTCGGCACGATGACCGAAACAGTGGGGAGGAGTTCCGCCTGCTGGGGTGCGCTACTCACAGAACCCACATGATAGACCCGGTGACCTGGACCGCCCGAACGGTTGTGCCTTTGGCCCGAGGCCACCTCGTACCGGCTTTGTCATGACTTCGCGTCGTTACGTGCAGAGGGGAGGAGCGCTGATCCGCCGGCCAGCCGTCCTCTTCGTTTCGTGGGGCGCTGTGGCCGGCCGAAGCGCGGAGATCGCAGCGGCCCTCGGTGGGAGCTCCGTGGCGATTTTCCCGCCGATCGAGGGGCGCCGCCCCCCGGTGTTGGCCCGCTACCTATTGGCGAGCATCATCACCGTCGTCATCCTGCTCCGCACGGCCCCCCGGGCACTGATCGTTACGAACCCCCCTGTCCTCCTGGGCCTGATCGCGCTCGCCTGGTCGCGGCTATGCCACATTCCCCTCGCCCTGGACAGCCATCCAGGGTCGTTCGGCGGCCAGGAGGACACTACCTCGGCAAGGTTGCTCCCAGTCCATCGCTTTCTCGCCCGCCGGGTCACTGTGTCGCTCGTCACCTCCGAGTACTGGGTAGCCGTCGTGCGTGGTTGGGAAGGTGAGGCGCTCGTCCTGCACGAGGCTCCCGGCCCCTGGGTGCCATCCTCGCCGGACGAAACCGGCAAAAGCCGGCCCCTCGTCGTCTTCGTGACACGTTTCTCTCCCGACGAGCCAGTGGCTGCGGGTCTCACCGCGGCCGCCTTGCTCCCAGCCGTAGATTTCGCCGTCACGGGCCCTTTGGGGGACCTCAGCCCGGAGCTCAAGGCTGTCGCCCCGCCGAACGTCCAATTCGTCGGATTCCTTCCAGCGCCGTCGTACCGCGCACTTGTCGCTCGGGCCGATATCGTCCTGTGCCTCACGACCGAGCCGACGTCGGTGATGCGATCGGCTTACGAGGCGGTGTACGCAGGCAAGGTGCTTGTGGTGAGCGACTGGCCGCTTGACCGCGAGCTGTTCCCTGACGCCCTCCTGGTAGCCAACGAGCCGCACTCAATAGCGCGTGGGGTCGAGGAGGCGCTGGCGCGTCAAGCCGAGCTCAGCGAACAAGCGGCGGCAGCTCGTCGGCGCCAGGTCGCCAGGGTCGAGGCCCAGCTGGGCGAGCTTCGCCGGGTGCTCGGGGTTCGAGCTGACGGAGGCGCCGATGCCGGAACGGTCCCAGGCCCAGTCCAATGAGTGGCGACGGGGTCGCTCCCACGCCGCCCAACGGTACTCCCCTTGGTGGCGAGAGCAGCGGCTCGCTACGTCAGCGGGCGCTGCGCGGGGGGGCCTTCATGGTGGGCCGGGAGGGGATCGGGATCGCCATTCGCTTCGTCGGGCTCACTCTTGTGGTCCGGTTGATCGGCCCTGCATCGTACGGGGTCTACGCAGCAGCGGCTGCCTTCGTCGCCGTGGCCGCGCTGAGTGCCCAAGGGGGAGCCGAAGTCTTCCTGATCCGCCAACGGACCGAGCCCAGCTCTGACCTCTACGCCCAGGCGTTCACCTACCTCCTCGTTGCGTCCGTCGTAGTAACAGCAGTCTCGATCGGGCTCTCCTTCGCCGCCAAGGTCGTTGTCAGGTCCGAGGCCGACCTCGACGTGTTCCGCGTGCTCGTCCTCAGCGTGCCCGTGAACGTGCTGTGGGCGCCGGCACAGGCGGCCATCGAGCGGCGCATGAACTTCGCGCAGATCGGCACGATCGAGGCCATCGGGGACTTCGTCCTCTACGCGGTTGCGGTACCGCTCGCCTTCGCCCACAGCGGGCCTTGGTGCCTCGTCGCGGGTTTCATCGCCTGGCAGACGTGGCTCCTGGTAGCGAGCTGGGCGGTCTCGGGGTTGAAGCCCCGGCTCCGTTGGTCGTCTGCCACTTCCTCCCAGCTCGTGCTCCATGGCACGAGCTATGCCGCCTCCAGCTGGATCGATAGCGTCGGCGCGCTCGTTGTCCCTGTCGTCGTCGGTTCCTACGCCGGGGCGGCCGGCATCGGGCTCGTCTCATTCGCAAACCGGATCGTGGACACTGCATCGTTCGCCCAGCGGAGCGGGTGGAGAGTGGGGATCGTCTCGATGTCCCAGGTGAGCGACAACGAGCGGCTCCGGCGCGGCCTCGAGGAAGGGGCGTTGCTGCAATTCCTCGTGCTGGCGCTGCCCTTCACCGCGATAGCAGTCGCTGCCCGCGGGATGGTACCCGTCCTTTTCGGGCACCAATGGTCGCCGGCGGTCGCAGTAATGGCCTTGCTCGGGCTCTCAGCCGTGTTGCGTGCCCCGATCATCATCCAGACCACGCTGCTCTACGCGAAGGGGCGCAACAACCCCGTCATTCTCGCCACCACAATCCGGGTTTGCGCCGTGGCGGCCGCCTCGGTACTGCTCGTGCCCTCTGTGGGGATCGTAGGCTATGGGATCGCATCCCTCCTTGCGCCCGTGTCCGTCCTTTACACGGACGTGATCGTGCGCCGGCACCTGGTCCGGTTCAGCTACCGCGCACTTGTCCCGTTCGTGTTGGGCCTCGTGCCGATCATGACCATCCCTCTCGTCCCGCTCCCCTGGTCACTGCTGATGTTCGCGCCCGCATGCGTTGTGCTGACGCTCCGCCGGCCTCGCCAGGACATCGCCCGAACATACTGGCTCGTCAGGAACGCACTGGCTCGGCCCAAGCCCGCGCCGGATTGACCATGGTGCGGGTCGGCACAACGGCTTACGCACGGCAATGACGAGTTGGAGCCCTTGCGCCGGGCAAATTTGCACCACGATCCCTCGCCCAACTCGGCCACAGATTGCTGGGCCGCCAGCGCTTACAAGACGGTGATGAGCCCCGGCCACATGACTGCCTGGTTATTGGGTGATCGCTTCGTAGGTGCCCGTTCACCATCAAGAACATAGGGAACGACAGCAGGTTCGCGGTTTTCGGCCAATGGTTTGCCCAGGAGTGGGCGCGCCCACTCGTGGCGGTCAGGCCAACGCCGCAGGAAGACCCTCGTGGGGCCAAACGGGCAGGTAGGCTGGCTGCACCAACAACCGGGCCCCGTCCCGGCCGCCGGGACTACACTTGATTTCCAACGTGGTGTCCTCCTGCCAGGGGTCACTGGGCTGAACAAGCGAAGTTCCCCTTGCCAGGCGGCCATTAGTGCACCTCCGTCACCTTGCTCCCGGCGACGGCTGAACAACCCAGATCAAGGCGCGCAGACAAGGAAGGCACAGATGAAACCGACAAAGAAGATAGCGGCACTGTTCGTGGCTGTCGCCACCATATTGGGATTTGCCGCACCGACGTCTGCCGGTCCAAAGCCACCGGTTGCCGTCGTTGTGTCAGCCCATCCAACACCGAGCTCATTACCTTCAACCGGTGGGCACGTCACGGTGGCAGGTAAGGTGAAAAACGCAACCTCCTGCCAGCTCAAGCTCCTATCGCACCACTCTTTCCCTGTTCTGTACTCGCACAACCCGAAGAGTTGCACGAGCGGGGGTTACTCGGCTCATCTTGTTATCGAAGCTACGCCGAACCCCGTACGCCGCAACGTCACGTTCGCCCTGGTGGCGAGCAACAAGACTTCCTCGTCCACCGTCCGCTTCTCTGTGGCCCTACTGGCGGCACCAACGACGACCACGACGACCACTGCGCCTACGACGACGACCACTGTGCCGACGACGACGACCACTGTGCCGACGACGACGACCACGAAGACAGTAGTTGTCGTTCCTCCTCCACCGTCCCTGACCAACCAGACGATCAGCTTCACCTCGACGGCCCCGTCGAACGCGACGGTGGGCGGTACCTACACCCCGACAGCGGCGGCCACCTCCCGGCTCACGGTGACCATCACGATCGACGCCAGCGCCTCCAGCGTCTGCTCCATCTCCAGCGGGCTCGTGACCTTCAACGCCACCGGCAACTGCGTCATCGACGCCAACCAGGCCGGGGGCAGCGGCTACAACCCCGCCCCCCAGGTCCAGCAGATCATCGCGGTGACAACCACGATCTCGGTGGTCGCCAACAGCTACGTCGATGATGATTACACCAATGGCGGCACTGCCAGCGGCACCACGCTGGCCGTTGATCCCCAGAACGACGGTGACGTGCTTGTTGTGTGCGTGGACAGCCACTACTTTGCTGCCGGGTTGACATCGCTATCAGGCGGCGGTGTGACAACGTGGACAAAGGGCGAGCAGTTCCTAAGCGCCAACAGCAGGGACATGGAAGTATGGTTCGGCACAGTTACTGCGACGGGGCCTTCCACGATCACCTTCAACTGGCCCGTCGACATTACTGGCGATTGGACCGAGTACACTGCTCAGGAGTTCTCTGCTCCCGGGGCTGTCTGGTCCCTGGACAATGGCAACAAATCAGACAATACTTCTTCATCAACGACCGTGACTTACCCGGTTCTCACGCCCAGCGGGACTGCCGAACTTTACTACGGCTACGCCGGCATGCCAAACCCTCCAACGCCCGGGAGCACTTCGGGCTTTATTTGGAAAACCACACAGGGCGGGAACCTTATTTGTTATGACACCGATGTCTCTGGTGCCGTGTCACCGACCGCCACTCAGGGATCCCCAGGTGTTTCTGAGGCAGCAGCGGTGCTCCTGACAGCCTGACGACATTTGCAAATACCCCGGTGACATAGTCGGGTCGTTAACAGCCCTGGCACTTTGACGTGGTGTGGCAGACTAGAGCGGCCCCAGGTGGCACGAGGGCCCCCTGCTCAGCAGGGGGCCCTCGTGAATGTACGGTCGGTATGCGGAGGCGAAGCGAGATATGTCGCTCCCATCGCGATACCCTCGTACTGACATCCGATGCCACCTCTTGTACCGCTCGCCCGTCGCATGGCGCACCTCCTCCGGGCCCGGGTGGGCCCGCGCCGTTGTACCGAAAGCGCCCTCCTGGTCCCGTGCATCGAGGCAGAACCGGTTGTAGCAACGTGGCGCGCGCAGCTCGACCCGGCTGCGCGCCTCGGTGTGCCTGCACATGTGACCGTGCTGTCCCCGTTTGTCATCCCTTCAGCGGTTGACGACGGGCTTCTCGAGCGCATTGCGCGCGTGCTCGAGCCATTTCACAAGTTCGAGTTCTCGCTTTCGGATGTGCGGTGGTTCGGCGACCAGGTCGTTTACCTCGCACCGGATCCGGCAGAGCCGTTCCGGGAAATCACCGAGGCCATCGTTGAGGCCTTCCCCCGGTACCGGCCGTACGGCGGGCAATTCGATGAGGTCATACCTCATCTCACCGTCTGCGAAACCGCACCTCTCGCTCAGATGAAGGAGGCAGCGCACGCGCTCGAACGATGCCTCCCTATCAGTTCGACAGCAGAAGAGGTGCGACTGATGGTCGGTAGCGGCGCGTCATCGTCTTGGAGCGTCGCTGCGACGTTCCCGCTGCTTTAGTGCCAGAACGGTCCCGAAGCTGGTTCTCTGGCACCGGTTCTCTGGCACCGGCCGGGTTCGAGCGATCGTCGCGACACCTCGTTGCTGGAACGCCGGCGCATCGCCGCTTTGCCCGGGAAGGGGCAGGCGCCGAGGAGATCGTTCGGCGCCGGCAACAGGCTTTGTCGACAGCTTCGCTGAGCCCCATCGACCTCTCATGTGGGCAGCCCGGCTGCTTGCTGGTACGCTCCCCTGATGACGGGTCGCGCCAGGCGTGGTTGTGCCCGGCCCGGGCACCGTGCCCGGCGGCGGCTCCTCATAGCGAGCTTCGTGCTCGGCGCGTTCATCGTCGCCAGCTCGGTGCTTTTCATCTGGCCTGCCTCGGACCAGCCCCGCCAAGTCGACGCGATCGTGAGTTTGGCTGGTAGCAACGAAGTGGCGCGGGAAGCCAAAGCGATCTCCCTGGCCAAGCAGGGGTACGCTCACGTGCTGCTCTTTTCTCAAGGCGCTTTTCACTCGCAACCCTGCCCAAAGGTACCTGGGGTCACAGTCGTATGCTTCGAGCCTGTCCCTGGCCGCACAGTGGGCGAAGTGGAATGGGCCTCCCGTTACGCCCGCAAGCATGGCTGGCACAGCCTGATGATCGTGCCCGGACGTGCCCAGGTCACACGTGCCCGCTTGCTCATCGAACGCTGCTTCCCGGGGCGAACCGTCGTCGTCCCCGCTCCCGTCCCGCTGTTGCAGCTCCCCTACGAGGTGGTCTACGAGTGGGGAGCCCTCACGAAGGCTCTGCTGGTCGACCGGAAGTGCTGATCGGGCATCGCCCATCGCCATCGGGCGCATGAAGGCACGCTTTGGCAAGGTTCCTGGAGCGTTGGCCGCTGACAGGGGCTCACCCTCAAGTCGTCAAGCCGAGCCAACGCCCTGGTCGACGGTCAGCCCGAAAAGTCGGTGGCGAAAGCCGCTTCGGCGTTCGGTGAGGACGGATCCGGCAGCGGGACCGACCCGTAGTCCCAAGCCATGGCGTTACTGACGTTGTGGGTGCTGATCCAATTGGCCATCTGGTTGACGAAGTAGGGGTTGTCCCCCCCGCCGACGGCGCCGGAGCCTACCGGCGAGTCGGTCCAGCCGAGGCCCCACTCCGGGAATGACATCGGTTTGTTCTGGGCCGCAGCGAACGATGCGAGCCAATCGAGCCCGTACGGCTCGGTCAGCATGGTGTTCCATTCGGCTTGTGGCCCGGGGTACGACGCCCACTCGACGTCATAGACGTCGAGGCCGATGATGTCCACATAGGCGTTGCCAGGGTAGTAGTTCGCCAGGTTGCCGACACCCAAGTCGCCGCGGGTGGGGTTCCATTCGAAGAGGAAGTTCGCACCGGGGACGGACCGCATGGTGGTCACGATTTGCTGCCAGAAGGCGACAAAGGCGGCGGCCTGGCCGTTGGCTGCCCACGGGAACCAACCTCCGTTGAACTCCCAGCCGAGGCGGATTATCGATGACCCCTGGCCGCCCTGGACGAGCGCCTGGGCGAGGGTCAGGAAGTAAGTGTTGTAAGCACCTGTGGCGCCAGTGGCAAGCGAGGCACCCGAGTTTGGCAGCATAGGCACGCCCCACACCATCTTGTAACCGGTGCCGGCCCAGCAATCCAAGTACCAAGTTGGGTCAGAGATCGTGGCCCACGACGTACCGTCCAGGAAGTCCATCGCGTAGGTGACTGGATGACCGATCACCGAGCCGACGGCCGCGACACCCGAAGTGTTGCATGGCCCGGAGTAGGCGCCGATCACGCTCCCAGCAGCGTCGGCGGTCGTGGTCTGCGCAGTCGTGGTCGTGGTCGGCGCAGCCGTGGTGGTCGTGGTGGTCGGCTTAGCCGTGGTGGTGGTGGTGGGCGCAGCCGTGGTGGTCGTGGTGGGCGCAGCCGTGGTGGTCGTGGTGGTCGGCTTAGCCGTGGTGGTCGTGGTCGGGGCGGCCGTGGTGGTGGTGACCGGCGCAGTCGTGGTCGTAGTCGGCGCAGCCGTGGTGGTCGTTGTGGGCGCAGTCGTGGTGGTCGTGGTGGTCGGCTTAGCCGTGGTGGTGGTGGTGGTGGGCGCAGCCGTGGTGGTGGTGACCGGCGCAGCCGTGGTGGTGGTGGGCGCAGCCGTGGTGGTGGTGACCGGCGCAGCCGTGGTGGTGGTGACCGGCGCAGCTGTGGTGGTGGTGACCGGAGCAGGCGTGGTGGTTGCAGCCGCTGAGGCCACTTCCAAGGCGATGGTCGCGGTAACGACAGCATAAGTCGCCGGCGAAACCGACCACTGGGCTGCTGACGTCGTTCCCGCAGATCCGGCCGCTGCTGTTGCCATAGCGACCTGCGAGTTGCGCCCGTTATTGACCGTGGTGGAGAGCGTTGCGCTGGACGGCGCCGTGGCCACGACGTGAAACGCGTTCGAGCCCTCGCCATAGACCAACTCGTCACCGGCGGTGCTGGTGGTGACCGACGGCGAGGAGACCGTCCCCGACCAGGCGGACACGTCAACCGGGTTGGACGTGCTCACGCCGGAGAAGGCATCGGTGACCATGGACACCTGGGTCGCAGGGCTGACGGTCGCCGTCGGAGAGCCCTGGTTCGATCCTGCCACCGTTACGCAGGCAGCAAGCCTTACCGTCGCAGGCCCTAGGGCCTCCGCCTTTGCTGCCATATCTACCACTCTGGCGAGACTGGTTGAGGATTTGGGGTGGCCGGTTGAGGATTTGGGGTGGCCGGTTGAGGATTTGGGGTGGCTGGTTGAGGATTTGGCGTGGCTGGTTGAGGATTTGGGGTGGCTGGTTGAGGATTTGGGGTGGCTGGTTGAGGATTTGGCGTGGCTGGTTGAGGATTTCATCGACAAGTCTGCCGTCAGGAGGGCTGAGGACGAACCCGTCACGTCCCGCACCTCGGTCCATCCCGCAGCACAGGTCACCGAAGCGAAGGCTTGAGTTTCGAGGTAACTCACGAGCACGTCGCCAGCCTGCGTACCTTTAGGCAACGCCGTCGCAGGTGACCCAGAACCGCCCGGGCCCGAAACAAAGGTTGTGGCGGGACCAACCTGTGAGATCTGACTGGCGCCGTACGACGCAGTCGGGACGGCGGTCCACATCGCGACCGTGAGGGTTGCCCCTAGAGCCAGGGCCAACAACCCATGATGTTCCGCAAAGCCCGCGACGCGACGAACCAGCTGGTAAGACATCCGCCTTACTCCTTCTGTGACGAGATGCCTCCTTGGGCACCCGCTATGTCCGTCGGCCTCGCGGCAAGGTGGACTTGAGATTGTTTCGGGGAGGTTTAGATTTCCAGGGAACGTTTGTTGAGCCCGTCGAGCCGACAGGTACAACGGTTCACCAGGTACTACCGGCCATCCCGAGGGCACCGCCTTGCGCACGCCGACCGCATGCGCACCGTTGGGAGGTAAGCATCGGTGCAGCTCAGGTCGCGCAGAACAAGCAGAATGAGACAGGCCGCGCAGAACAAGAAAAGCGACATGCCCGGCTTGACGACAGGACCGGAGCGCGTCGTCATCGTCGCATCCCTTCCCGCAACCCGTCGCCAGCATGCCGTTCGCGGCATCAGGCAACCGGCGCCAGCGCGCAACCCCGCCAAATGCCTGTAGCGTTTGTCGATGGGCGCCATCGCGTCACTAGTAGCTGTCCATACCAGCTCAGGAGTTAGTTCTCACCCGTCTACCTGGTTGCTCGCCTTCTCCGGGTTCATCGGCGGGATAGCGGTCGGCGTCGCCGGCATGGGTGGCGGGGCACTGATGACGCCGTTCCTGGTCCTGGTGTTCAAGGTGGACCCCCGGGTCGCCATCGCTAGCGACCTTGTCAACTCGCTGGCCATGAAGCCGGTGGGAGGAGCGGTCCACGCCGCCCATGGCAGCGTCAATTGGCGCTTGGTCCGCTTGCTGATCGTCGGCGGGGGACCGGCCGCCTTCGCCGGCGCCTGGTTCCTCAACCAGTTGGGCGACAGCAAGCTCGACCAGGCTCACTTGAAGACATTGCTAGGAGGAGCGCTGGTGGTGGCCTGCACCAGCCTGGTAGCCAAGGCGGTGCTCACCGCCCGGCTGCGTCGACACGGCCGGGCCGTCGACAACCCTGCCCCGTGGCGCCTCAAGCCGGTCCCGACGCTGCTGGTGGGCCTGGTCGGAGGGTTTATGGTCGGGATGACCTCCGTGGGGTCCGGCTCCCTCGTCATTGTCCTGCTGATGCTGCTCTACCCTCGCCTCTCCGCCAACGTCCAGGTCGGCACAAACCTGGTCCAAGCAGTCCCCCTCGTGGCCTCGGCCACACTCGGCCAGGTCTTCTTCGGCCACATCAGCCTGGACGTCGCCGGGAGCCTCGTCATCGGCAGCATCCCCGGGGCATTTATCGGCGCCAGCATCTCCAGCCGTGCCCCCGAGAGCGTCGTGCGCCCCGTGCTCGTTGCGCTGCTCGCCGCTTCCGGCCTCGCCCTGCTCATCACCAGCTACTCGGGCCTGGCCTGGGCACTGGGGTTGGCGGCCATTGTCGGGCTGGCACTGTGGGGCGCCGTGGACGCCACCCTGCACCTGTCCGAAGACTGGCAAACGGCCGGCCTGGACCGGACCACCTGGGTTGCCCTCATGGGCATCGGGGCGCCGCTCGGGGTAGGCATGGTAGCCAGCCTGGTCTACGCCCTGAGAGTGAGGCCGCGCGTCGTTGCGGTGGCAAGAGCCGGCGTCCCAGCGCTCAGCTAACCTTGCGGGCGGCTCGGCCGGCGTGGGCTGCGCGACCGAAAGGGCCGGCACGCCCGAAGGGCCCGGCGTGTGCGCGAGGGCCTAGCGGGGGGCGCGCTGGCGGCTGTAGATGAGTTCCCAGCCTGAGGCTTCGCGAGCTGCTTGGGCCTGGGCCAGGACTGCTGCCACGGACGCCTCTTCCGCTGGGAGCGGCGGGGGTTCGGGCGCGCGCAGCGCCTTGGCAGCGGGGTCGCTATCCTCGAGTGCGCCTCGCGCCTGGGCCGCGTGGGCGACGGCATCTGCCAGAGTGCCCAGGAAATGGCGGGCAGCGGCCTCGGCTTCGCCCACCGAGCCACGCTTTTCAAGCGCCCAGCGGTGTGCCCGCTCGCCAAGCTCCACGAACGGCTGCCAGCCGCCGGGGACGGGGACGATGAAGGCGTCGGTCACGCCGAGCACGGCGAGGCAGCGCCAGACCTCGGCGGGCACGAGGCTCTGCCCCGCGCGCCGAGACCGGTAAATGGAAATGTTGTCGGTGTCGAGGGCAAATCGGTATAGCCAGCGACCCCGGTCGATGTGCACTGAGCTTTCGCCGTTCACTTGGGCAATACCTCCACACCAAACAGCCGTGAGGCTGTTCCATCGTGCCTTTTCTCAACCAAGGGGTGGTTCCCCAGGCGCACTTATCAACTTAGCAAGGTCGCTCGCGAGGCCCGTATAACTCGCCGGCGTAAGTGCCAAAAGACGTCGACGCGCATGCTCAGGGAGGTCGAGGCCGCGCAGAAAGTGCTCGAGGTCCTCGTGGCTCAGCGACTTCCCCTGGGTGAACGCCTTCAGGCGCTCGTAACCGTCGACTACGCCATAGCGGCGCATCGCCGTTTGCACCGCCTCAGCCAGTACCTCCCAGGCGTTGGCCAGATCTGCCGCCAGGGCGCTGGCCGCGGGAACGGTGCGCGCCAAGCCCCGCCGGGCTGAGACCAGGGCCAGCCCCGAATAACCGAAGGCGCACCCGATATTGCGCAACGCAGAAGAATCGGAAAGGTCGCGCTGCAGGCGGGAGACCGGCAACTTGCGGGAGAGGTGGTCCAATAGCGCGCTCGCCATGCCCGCATTGGCTTCCGCGTTCTCGAAATCGATCGGGTTGACTTTGTGAGGCATGACGGAACTCCCGACCTCGCCCTCCACTGCCCTCTGGTGCATGTACCCAAGGCTGATATATGCCCACATGTCCCGGCAGAAGTCGATCACCACGGTCCCGAACCTGCTCATCGCCCCGAACAGTTCGGCCAGCCAGTCATGTGGCTCCACCTGGGTCGTCAAGGGTGCCCAAGCAAAGCCCAACGACGCGACGAAAGCGCGCGAAATGCCGAGCCAGTCGAGTTCGGGATAGGCGGCCACGTGAGCAGCTAGGGTGCCCGTGGCACCCCCCCACTTCCCGGGGATGCCCACCTGGCGGACCGACGCCAGCTGGCGCTGCCAGCGGGCCACGAACACAGCCAGTTCCTTGCCCAGAGTCGTAGGCGTCGCCGGCTGGCCGTGGGTCCGGGCCAACATCGCCAGCCCGGCGTGCTCGAGGGCCATTTGGCGGACGTCGTCCACGAGCGCCTCCGCGGCGGGCTCCCAGACGTCGACGAGAGCCCTTCGCACCATCCTGGCGTAAGCCAGGTTGTTGATGTCCTCTGACGTCGCGCCGAAGTGGACGAACTCCGCCCGCTCGGCCGACCAGCCCAACTCGCTGGTGAGCCGGTGTTTCAGGTAGTACTCGACCGCCTTGACGTCGTGGTTGGTGCGGGCCTCGATCCCCTTCACGGCCATGGCCTGTTCGTCGCCGAACCCGGTGACCCAGGCGCCGACCGCCTTGGCCTCGGCCTGGGTGAACGGCTCGAGCTCGGCCAGCTCGGGTAAGGCCGCGAGGTACCCCAACCAGGCAACCTCGACGGCAACGCGTTCGCGGATAAGAGCACACTCCGAGAACGCAGCGGCGTACGGTTCCATCTGCCGCCCGTACCGGCCGTCGAGCGGGGAAAGTGCCCGCAGTCGCCACTGGGCCGCTGTGTAGGTGCTGCCTCCCATGTTGACCTCCAGACCAGCGACGTTAGCTCTGGCCTACTCGGGCGCGGAACCTCGCCCCTCTCTTGCAGGTAACCATGTAAGCGATGGTCCTGTCACGCACAAGCGCCGCCACCCTGGCCTCCGTCTGTGCTGTCGTCGCTGCCGGGGTCGGCGCGGGCTGCACCGTTGAGCACCCGTCCGCGTCGACGCCCACAACAGCCCGCGGTTCTCCCGCGACCGCGATGCCCGCCCCGGCCACCACCGGACCGGCCCCCAGGGCCAACCGAGGCGTGCTCGGCATTCCCCTATCCGGCCGCGGTGCCCACTTGAAGCCGCCCATCAGCCCGTCCTACAAGCCGTCCAGCGACAATTGCCAGGACCGCGGGCTGCTCGACCCGGGCTTCACCGGCAAATGCGTGACAGCGGAGGCGGCGACCGGCACGGTAACGGGGGTGGTCGAAGAAGAAACAGCGGCCCTTCCCGCTGGCCCGGGGGCAGCGAGCACATCGGTTCAGGAGCGCGACCTCGTCTGGCACCGCGAGGGAGGGCGCTGGGCCCTCGCCGAGGTGCACACCTTCTGGAACGCCAACGGCCGGGCGACACTGCTGTGGTCCGACGACATCAGAAGGGACCACGACACCGAGCTCGTCTTCGTCACCATGACCGACGAGACCGGCTTTGGCAGTGAACTGGACCTGGTGGGCGGTACCGGACAAGTCAGCTTGTACCGCTACCTGGGTGTGGGCTTTGCCGTGGTGCCGACGGCGGGGCGCCTCGTGACCTACGTACCCGGTTCGACCGAGCAAGAACCGGCTGATGACGGCTACTACGACCAGACCCTCATCGGGTACTCGGACGGCTCGTGGCGGGTCTTCTCCGAGCAGTACGTACCCGGTGCCGCTGCTCTTGCCCAACACCACGGAGCTTTCTGGGACCCTGAGGCCAGGCCAGCCTGGTAATCCCGGTGACTGTGCCCAGACGCCCTGGAGCAGGGTCAATCAGGCGTGGTGGTAAACGTAGCCAGCGCCGTTGCCTCGCTTTGGGCGGTTCCTGACATGGAAGGCTCTCAGAGGTCCGTGAACTCCTTTGTGTACCGGCGGGCGTCAGATTTGGCCGAATAGCCGGCCGCCTCCCAGAAGGCGACAGCGCCTGCGTCCGCCGTGACAACGATCGCCCCGGCACGCCTGGCACCCCGGGCCAGTAAGCGCCGCTCCGCCTCCTCCACCAGGGCCCTGGCGACGCCACGCCGGCGCCAGTCCGGGTGCACAGCCAGACGGTGAAAATGCGCCCGCCAGCCGTCGAAGCCGGCGATCACGGTCCCGACGAGCTCGTCCCCCGCCTCGGCCACTATGAGCGCCTCGGGGTCGCGGCCAATCAGCCTCCGCACGCCGGCAACGTCGTCGGTCGGGCTCGGGGGTGCTCCCGCCACTCGCCACAAGCACAGCACCGCTTCGGCGTCGGCATCCCCGCCCGACCGTAGCCGGGTGCCACCGGCGGCTCCGAACCTTGGGAACGGCAGGTGGCCGGGTGAGGGTCGCGACGCCCGGGGCGAGGGTTGCGACGCCCGGGGACCGGCCCCGCCTGCAGGCGCGCCGCCGGATCGCCCGCCGGACGCCACAGGCCGGCCGGCAGGGGCACGGGCGTCCGCAAGGCCGAGGGACTCAGGCCCCGGGGGCTGGTCTCCTTCCCCACCCCGCTGGGCATTGGCGGCCGTCACCGCCAGCCGGTCGACCAGGTCGTTGAAGGGGTCCGTGCTGTGGCCCTTCACCCACCGGAACACCAGGCGACCGGGCGCGTCGCAGTACAGCTGGACCAGGGGCCTCCACAGGTCACCGTTGGCCACCGGTTGGCGGGCCGCGTTCCTCCACCCGTTGGCCAGCCACTTCTCCCACCAGCGAGCACGAAAACAGTTGACGACGTAGGTGCTGTCGCTCACCACTTCCAGCGGGCCATCGAGGGTGCGGGCAGCGTCCAGGGCGGCCAAGATTTCCATCCGCTGGTTGGTGGAGCGCGCCTCGGCCCCGTTGCGCCAACGGCCCCCCGGCACGGCCCAGGCCCAGCCCCCCGGCCCGGGGTTCCCCAGGCAGGCCCCGTCCGTGTACACCGTGGTCCGCTCTTCCGTCATACCCAGCCCTCCGTCATGCCCAGCCCTCCGGTCCACCCGGTCCCCATCCCCCAAGCTTGCCCGGACGGCCGCCTGGTAGCGCGCATTTGGGCAAGGCGCCCCATGGCCGGCCCGTCGTGCTCGAGCGCTGCGGGCGCGCATGCCTCCCGGTGCGCCGCTTGTCCTCGGCGAATGAGCTGAGACAGAAATCGCAAATTACTTCGTCACGCCCTGCCTGAAAAACGAGGTTGGGCGCGACGATGGGAGGGTGATCTTCGACGGTATCTCCCACCAGCTACCCGACATCGACCCCACCGAAACCAAGGAGTGGGTCGAGTCCTTCGACGCCATACTGAAGGCTCACGGCAGGGCACGGGCGAGCTACCTGCTGATGAAGCTCCTGGAGCGGGCCAAGGAGAACCAGGTCGGCTTCCCGGCCACTGTGTCCTCGCCCTATGTCAACACCATCCCGGCGAGCCGCGAGCCATGGTTCCCCGGCGATGAGGACATCGAACGGCGGATCAGGCGGTTCATCCGCTGGAACGCCGCCGCGATGGTGGTCAGGGCCAATCACAACGCCGAGGGCATCGGCGGCCACCTGGCCACGTTCGCCTCGTCGGCGGCGCTGTACGAGGTCGGCTTCAATCATTTCTTCCGCGGCAAGTCGGGCGGCCGTGCCGGGGACCAGGTCTTCTTCCAGGGCCACGCCGCGCCTGGTATTTACGCGCGCGCCTTCTTGGAAGGGCGCCTGAGCGAACGCCAGCTGGACCACTACCGCCGGGAGCTCACCGGGGCCATCGACGGCTGCGGAGGGCTGTCGTCATACCCCCACCCCCGCCTGATGCCCGACTTCTGGGAGTTCCCAACCGTCTCCATGGGGATAGGCCCGCTCAACGCCATATACCAGGCCCACTTCAACCGGTACCTGCACAACCGGGGCATCGTCGACACCAGCGGTTCGAGGGTGTGGGGCTTCGTCGGGGACGGCGAGTGCGACGAGCCCGAGACACTGGGCGCGTTGAGCCTGGCCGGGCGGGAACAGCTGGACAACCTGATCTTCGTTGTCAACGCAAACCTCCAGCGCCTCGACGGCCCGGTGCGCGGCAACGGCAAGATCATCCAGGAACTGGAGGCCGTTTTCCGGGGCGCCGGTTGGAACGTCATCAAAGTCATCTGGGGCACCCGCTGGGACGACCTGCTGGCCCGGGACGTCGACAGCGTGCTGCTCAACAAGATGAACTCGACGGTCGACGGGGAGTTCCAGAAGCTCGGCACCGAAGACGGCGCCTACATCCGTGAGCATTTCTTCGGCCCCGACCCCAGGCTGCGAAAGCTCGTGGAGCACCTGAGCGACGAAGAACTCCGCGGCCTGCCCCGGGGGGGCCACGACTACCGCAAACTGTACGCCGCCTACAAGGCAGCCACCGAGACGACCGGCCAACCCACCGCCATCTTGGCCAAGACGATCAAGGGTTGGACCCTCGGCCCGACCATCGAAGCCCGCAACGCCACCCACCAGATCAAGAAGATGAACGTCGCCGAGCTGAAGAACCTCCGCGACCGCCTGAAGCTCCAGGCCGAGATCCCCGACGAGGCTCTCGAAGACGGGGAACCGCCATTCTTCCGCCCCACCGAGAAGAGCCCCGAGTACCAGTACATGGCCCAGCGCCGGCGCGAATTGGGCGGGTCACTCCCCCATCGCGTAGTGCGCTACGAACCGCTGCCCCCCGCCGACCAAGAGGCATTCAGCGAGTTCGACCAGGGCTCAGGCCCACGTCCGGTCTCCACGACGATGGCGTTCGCCGTCCTGCTCCGCGGCTTGTTGAGGGACAAGGAGATCGGGAAGCGGATAGTACCGATCATTCCCGACGAGGCCCGCACGTTCGGTATGGACGCGCTTTTCAAGGACTTCAAGATCTACGCGCCCCTGGGCCAGCTGTACGAGCCGGTGGACTCCAAGCTCATGCTGTCGTACGCCGAGGCCAAGGATGGCCAGATACTGGAAGAGGGGATCAGCGAGGCGGGCGGCCTCGGTGACTTCACGTCCGCTGGGACGGCCTACGCCACTTGGGGCCAACCGATGGTGCCGTTCTTCATCTTCTATTCGATGTTCGGCTTCCAGCGGGTCGGCGACCTGATCTGGGCGGCCGCCGACGTGCGGGCCCGCGGGTTCCTGATGGGGGCCACCGCCGGGCGCACGACCCTGATGGGCGAGGGCCTCCAGCACGACGATGGCCAGTCTCACCTGCTGGCCTCGGCCGTGCCCAGCGTGCGGGCCTATGACCCCGCCTTTGCCTACGAGACCGCGGTGATCGTCCGGGACGGCATCGAGCGCATGTACGGCGCCGGGGGCGGCGAGGACATCATCTACTACATAACCCTTTACAACGAGAACTACCTCATGCCGCCCAAGCCCGAGGGGGTGGGGCAGGACATAATCCGCGGGCTGTACCGCTTCGCAGCAGCGCCGGAGGGGCCCAGCAGGCACGCCACGATCATTTTCTCCGGCTCGGCCAGCCAGGCCGCGTTGGAGGCCAAGCGGCTCCTGGCTGAGGACCACGATGTTGCCGCCGAGCTCTGGAGCGCCACCAGTTACAAGGCGTTGCGCGAGGACGCCCTCGCCGCCGAACGGTACAACCGGCTCCATCCGTCCAAGCCGCCCCGCATGCCGTTCGTCGCTAGCGCGCTGGCCGGCGTCGACGGGCCCGTGGTGGCCGTCACCGACTACATGAAGGCGGTCCCCGACCAGGTGTCCCGCTGGGTACCGGCGCCGTTCATAACCCTCGGCACCGACGGCTTCGGTCACAGCGACACCCGGTCTGCCCTGCGCCGGCACTTCGAGACCGACGCCGCCCACGTCGTCGTGGCCACGCTGGACGGGCTGCGCCAGAACGGCGAGGGCAAGGCCGAAGAGGTCGAAGACGCCATCCGCCGCTACGGCATCGACCCTGAAAAGGCTGGAGCGGCCGAAGTGTGACGCCGCGCCGGGTTGTGGCCCCAGTGGCACCCAGTCCCCGGCTCGCCCTCACTCACCGATAAGGTCCCTGCGGGTGAAGCAGAGCGCGCCCAGGACTGCGGCCGCCGCGCCGACAAGGGCCATGACGGCAACGGTCGCCCAGTCGGGCCCGACCGCGGGTGCAGGCGTCATCTGATGGAAAACAGAAGTGTCGAGGAGCCAGTGGTTGGAGCTGAAGAAACCGCCGAGCAGCTCGATCAGCATTGACCAGGCCAGCAGTCCATACGTGACGGCCACGGCGGCACGTGGCAAGGCACCCATGACCAGGGAGCCGATGCCGAGGACGCACAGCGCCGGCGCGACTACGTTGACGCCGGCGCCCAACAGCCTGGCCAGGCCCAGGCCGGCACCGTCAGCCACGGCGCCCCACCAGGCGAAGAGCCCCGCGAGCAGCCCGCACGCGACAAGTGCCAGCGAGGTCAGCACGACCCGGCCGCAGAGCCATGACCAGCGGTGCACAGGCCGCACCAGCAGATGGTCGAGGCGACCTTCGGCTTCCTCGCCCCGCGCTGCACTGACCTGGCCGGCGGCGATCAACACGAGCATGACGGCGACGGTCAGGAACGTGAACCCGAGGTACTGGGCCGCGCCCCCGCCCCGCAGGCCGAGGCGCGCGACCGTCCGCTCGAAACTGGGGGAGGCCGCCATGGCGCTGCCAGCTTGCTTGGCGATGGCCCCCATGAGCAGCGATATAGCGCAAATGGCGGCGGCCCAGCCCAGCACCACCCCACGGGCGAGGCGGGCAGCCAGGCCGGCCGGCCCCCCCAGCAGCCGGGTGTGGGCGGTGGCGCTGGCCCGGTCGGGCAGCACGGAGGTGCCGAGGTCGCGGTTGCCGGCCAGGTACACCGTCAGGCCGACCAGCACCACCAAGCAGGCGGCGGTCGGCAACAGCGCCAACGGCCGGGGATTGGTGAGGGGCTGCAGCGCCTCTGTCCAGCCGAGCGGCGTCAGCCAGCGCAACCAGGTTAGGCCCGAGCCCGAGTCCGCGACCATCCGGAGGGTGTAGGACACCCCGAGCACGGCGCCGGCGTAGGAAGCGGCCTGCCGCCGCGTTGCGGCCAACTGGCCCGCCAGTGACCCGACCGCCGCGAACAGGGCCGTCGGGCAGACCAGGGCCAAGGCGAAGTAGAGCGACGGGGCGGCAGCGATGCCGACCTTCGAGGAACGGCCGGAGGCAATGATGATCACCGACACCAGGGCCCAGAAAACGGCCAGGCCCGCTCCGAGGCCGGCCAAGGCCTTGGCGGCGGCACCCCTGCGGGTCGTCTGCCCGGCGAGCAGCAGTTCCCATCGCCCCGCTTCCTCCTCCCCACGAAGGAGCCTGGTCCCCATGAGCAGTCCCCAGGCGGCACCCACGATGGCAAGGAACATGAAGCTCTTCCATGCCGTGAACCCGGCGACGCTCTGGAGCTCGTGGGCCGGCCCGAGAATGGCTGCCAGCCCGGCGTTGTTGCTGAAGAGCGCGGCGAAATGGGCCCGCTCGGCCACCGTCTTGTAGGTCGACCGGTAGGTGAGCTCGCTCGCCGCTACCGTGGCCCCCGAGATGTAACCCCAAAGGGCCCCGGTGCGAACGGCCCTTCGCGCCGTGCGCAGGGCTATGGCGGCGCCCGGCCACCGGGCGGCACGCGCCGGCATCCCCGGGGCCAAGTCAGCCGCCATGGCCCGCTACTTCCCCATCAGGGACGGAGCCGGCGCCGGCCGCTCCCGCTCCGGCCCCGGTCCGTGCGGCACCGGTCCTTGTCCGTGCCCCACCGTTCGCCGGTCCTGTCCCATAGTGAGCCAGGAAGAGCTCCTCGAGCGAAGGCTCACGGCTCAGGAGCCCACGGGCCCCCGACCCGGCGAGCACGCTCAGCAACGGCGCCACGCTCCCCGCCACCTGGCAGCGAACAGTCGCACCTTCCACCTCGACCGCTGTCACCCCGGGGACCACCGAAAGGTCGGGGACAGCTCCCTCGAAAGTGGCCTCGACACTCAGAGTGGAAAGATGGCGCATCTCGGCCAGGGTCCCGATCTCGACCAGCTTCCCCGCCCGAAGGATGGCAACCCGATCGCACAGCGCCTCCACCTCGCTCAAGATGTGCGAGGAAAGGAAGATCGTCTGCCCCCGTTGGCGCGCCTCGGCGACGCACTCCCTGAACGCGCGCTCCATGAGCGGGTCGAGCCCGGCCGTGGGTTCGTCAAGGACGAGCAGGTCGGCCCGCGTCATCAGCGCGGCGATGAGTACCAGTTTCTGGCGGTTCCCCTTCGAATACGCCCGCACCTTCTTCGAGGGATCGAAGTCGAACCGGCCCATGAGCTCGTCCCGGTAGGCGCCATCGACCTGGCCCTGCACCCGGCCGAGCAGGTGGAGGGTCTCGGCACCGGTCAAAGAGGGCCACAGGCTCGCCTCGCCCGGTACATAGGCCAACCGCCGGTGCACGCTGGTCGGGTTACGCCAGCAGTCGAGCCCGAAGATCTCGGCCGAACCCGAGCTCGGTCGGATCGAACCGAGCAACAGGCGGATCGTCGTCGTCTTGCCGGCACCGTTCGGGCCGAGGTAGCCCACGACCTCGCCAAGGGCAACTTCGAGGTTCAGGTCGTTGAGTGCGCGGACACCGCCGAAGCGTTTGGACAGGCCCGAGGTGCGGATGGCTGCCGGGTTCATCGCATCCTCCTTTCAGTTGCTTTGAAGTTAACTGAAAGTTGGTTGGCATAGCAGGGCCCAAGGGCCCCGGGCAGTTCCTATTGGCCCCGGTCCGACCGGGCGCCCCATCAGCATCGCCGCGCAGGTCCAACAGGCTTGCCACGGGGAACCGCCGGCTTTCCGCCTTGCGGAAAACGGGCATGGGGAAGCGCGAACAGTGGATGACTTTCGGCACTACCTGGAACGTCATGGGCTTTTTTAGGATCCGATCGGGTTTGTCCTCACCTCAAAAGGGGGTCCAACGTTCAGCGCGCCGTAGGCCGGGTTCACGGCAGGAGAAGGTGGGGCCTTGTGGTCGTGCTCGTCGACGAAGCCCGGCACCATGTCCGTTGGGGACAAGATCGATAGGCTCAGGGCCCGGGGCGTTCGTGCCAGGGCGGCCGGCGGTGCCAGGCCACGGGGCGGCGGCCGGACCGGGCGGATCGCGCTTGGTTCGCTGTCCATGCTGGTCGCCGGGCTGTTTGGCACGCTGGCCGGGAACCTCCTGGCTCAACGCCGAGCTGCCAGCGGCGGCACCACCGAGCACAGCAACCTCACCCGAGCGTTGCGCACCCTCGGCCGGGGCAACAAAGTCCTCGTGCACGCCTCGGACGAGGCCTCGCTGCTTGTCGAGATCTGCCGCACGATCGTCGAGGCCGGTGGGTACCTCCTGGCTTGGGTAGGTTACGCCGAGAACGACCAAGCGCTGACGGTGCGTCCCGTCGGTGCCGCCGGGCGCACAGAGTACCTGGACGGTGCGCACGTCTCGTGGGGCTTCGACGAGCCCGGCCAGGGGCCTACGGGCACGGCCATACGATCAGGCAAAGTGCAGGTGCTAACTGACATGCGTCAGGTGATGACGCTCTTACCGTGGAAGGCTAAGGCGGAAGAGCTGGGCTTTCGCAGTTCGTGTGCTTTCCCGCTAGCCGTTGGTGGTACGACGGTCGGGGCGCTCACGATCTATGCCGGCGAGCCCGGGGCCTTTGACCCGGCCGCCCTCGATTTGCTCCGCGGCCTGGCTGACGACCTGGCGTACGGCATCTCGCGGATCCGTGACGCGGCGGCGCTGAACGCCAGCGAGGAACGTTTCCG
>Ga0326727_10002569_pt1 | contig 61330 bp, 48 predicted proteins | sample MB2enrmetagenome_FD_207643 | JGI IMG/M metagenome (GOLD analysis project Ga0326727, IMG submission 207643) | Lab enriched peat soil microbial communities from McLean, Ithaca, NY, United States - MB29MY | ecosystem: Environmental > Terrestrial > Soil > Wetlands > Peat | place: USA: New York...
GAGCTAGCCCCGTATTCCGCAGCGCTCAATGAGCGTTCTCATCCCCTGAACTGACGGACCGGTCACCGGGACGGGGGCAGCACCGAGGAAATGCCGAGGGCTTCGAGGATCTTCGCCTGGGCGGGGCTGAGGGGGTCGACGACGTACTGGAGGCCCCTGTCAGTGCGGACGCGCTGGTACCCGGTGCCAGCAAAAGACTTGAAGATGTTCTCGGCCGTGGGCCGGGCGGCACGGCCTTCGGGCAGCAGCCCGGGGACGGTGCGCGCCGGTGCGATCGCCCTGCGGACCTCGGCCTCCACGAGGCCGTAGACGAGCAAGGCGACAGAACAGACCTGCACCAGGGCGGCGGCCCGGCGGTTGGACTTCAAGAACACCGGTCGGACGGCGATGGGCCCTTTCAGGAAATGGTGCGCACGCTCGGAAAGAGCCTGGTCCTTGTAGAGGCCGAGCAGGCGGGCGGCGCTGCAGCGCGCGGGGCCCATGTTGGTGACCAGGGCGTAGAGGCCGTCTTTGGCCTCGGCTTTCCTGACGGCTTCGTCGTCGCGCCACCATCGAAGGCACACCGCCCCGCCGGGCCCGGGGACGACCTCGGTGCGCAACAGGTCCCCGACGTGGCCGGCCGAGACCGCCTCGGCCGCCCGCCGGGCAACCTTTTCCATGTCCCGGTGATGCCGCTTGTCCAGGCTCGCGGCCATCTTCGCCAATGCCGCCTCGGCCCGGGAGAGCAGCTTGTCCCGGTTGGCCCGGGCCGCGGCGGCCTCCTCCGAGCCGTGCACGTACAGCACCCGGAACCGGCGGGCCACTTTGTCGGGCCCGGTCATCTCGATGGTGCCCTCGGCGCCCGAGAAGCTCGGTCGGCGGCCCTTGGCCAGCCGGGCCGAACGCTCCGAGCAATAGGCGACGGGCGCCCAGGCCTGCTCGGGCAGGGCCAGGGCGGCGACCTCGTAACCGAAGTTGCGGGGCAGGCGGGAGACGAAGCTCATCCCCGCCGCGTCGGCGGCGGCCAGGTTGGCCCTGGTGACCAGGGCCGAGTCGGCCACCAGGACGAGCCTGTGAGGACGGGCGAGGCAACGCAGGCGCTCGAGCAGGGTGAAGGTCTCGGCCCCCTCGTGGCGGGCCCCGCCGGTGACCCGGCCGTAGAGGGGGACGCCGCCCGCCGTGGTGGCATGGGCGACTTTCAGCTGACGGCAGTGCTCCTTGTGGTCCGAGGAATGCCCGAAGCCGACCACGGGGGCCCTCATGTCCTGTTCGGCGTAGGCGCCGCAGAACGCTACCGAGGTGAAGTCCCAGTGCAGCCGGGCGGCGTCCAGGCCATAGGAGGCCACTGCCGCCATGGCCAGGGCGCCGGCCAGCTCGTCGAGGCGGCCCGCGATGGCGTCCAGGGCACGGCCGAGGCGGTCGTCGTTCAACAGCGAGGCCGGGGCCCCCAGCCAGTCCCCGCTGGCATAGGCCTCGGCCCAGCCGACCACGTCATATAGCGGCCGCGGGGCGGTCAGGCGGTTGGCCACGAGGGCGGCGATGACCTCGCCGTGGGTGAGGCGTGACCTCCCCCTCATCGGGCACGCCCGGTCCACTATGCCGACCAGGTCGAGCCGGGCCAGCACGGGCAGGACTAACGGCAGGGCACCGGCGACGAAGCGGCCCGGGGTAGGGTCGAGCCGGGCGAAGGCGCCAGCCAGGTTGTCCAGGGCACCCGATTCCTTCAGACGGTCCCGTCGTCCCAGGTTTGCCACAACGCGGTGGCGGACCTTGCCTGTCGCCGGGTCCCGGAAACCCTCGACGACGTGCACGTACTCGTAGACCCGGTCCCCTTGGCGGACCTTCTGCAGGCGCACGAACATTTCCCCAACATCATAGCAGCCTGAACTACACCTATGTAGTCATTTCTGACCACACGGAGACCCCTGTTTTCCCCAACGGCACGACACACCGACGCGCGCTATACCAGTGCCTGAGCCATGCTTTGACCAGCGACTACCTGCCTCCTTGGACCAACCACCACCCCGCCAGGGGCACTTCAGCTACGCGCCGGTGCGGAATACGGGGCTAGCCCTCTGTTGACATCGCCAACCTCGACGACAGCTCCGGCAGGCGAGGGACATCGGCAAGCCTGACAGGTTTCACTTATCATGTCTGGCTCGCTCGTGGGTCCTGTCCAAAGTGGCCACAGAATATGAGCCAGATCGCCAGCGCCGAATGACGGGCTTGGTGGACGTCCGTGACCGCATATCGGCTACTTCTCGTACACGCGGTCCTTAGCGTCTAAGGCCTGACTGGAGCGCCGGGGTGAGAGCGAGCATTCACGGTATCGGAGGCTGTTGATCCCCGCTCGTTTATGGTGTCAGGGTTCGGGGCGGCACGTCCGGCAAGCGGTAGGTCGTGCAGCCGCGTGGGCCTGTGCCCATTCGACAAGTCGTGCGCGCTCATGGCGCACGCCTTGCGGTACGCCGTCGTCCAGGTCCGGTAATCGCTAACGTCCCGCGGCTTCATGGTGTGGCAAGTGGCGCGGTGGAGCACGAGATAACGGGCACTGGGCGTGCGCTCGGTGTTGACTACGTAACCGGCGGGATGGGCGGCCACCCAGGCAAGATAGCCGGCGTCGTTGTCCAGGAAGCTCACTGGCCCCTCGTCGGAGGCCGGTGCGGGCCCACGAAGTGCCACCAGGGGAGGCGGGTCCTGGGGCTCCTTCTGGTGCCGGCCTGGCGTGGTGCCGACGGTCCCACTGCGCCCGGCCTCCCAGATCGCCCAGTCGACCTGGTGCGCCGGCCGGCCGAGACGCCGGGCGGCGGAAACGGTCACCTCGACGGCGTCGCCGTCACTGAGCTGGCGGCCCACAGCCTGAGCGGCGAAGCGGTGCACGTGCATGTCGGGTTTGACCCTGTCGATACCTTGGCGCATGACCAGCCACTGGAACACGGCGGGGCCAAGGCCTCGGACCCTGCCTTTGAAGTCGCGCTCGAAGGGGGCCCTCTCCGCCCAGCTGCGCAGCGAGCCCTGGTCAGTGACCCCGATGGCTCTGAAGTAGGTGACGAGGCCCCGGAGCATCTCGGCCCGGGTCCACATGGAGTAGCCCCAGAGGTGGCGGGCGAGAGCGGTGTTGCCGGCCCGGTCGGCGGGCCACCGGTCCATCAAGCGGACAAGGTCGGCGAGGTCATCGAGCCCCGGGCGCGCGTGGCTGGCGAAGTGGGCAAGAGCCCGCTCGACCGCGGTGGTCTGGGTCTGGAAATCGACGACCGTCGCCACGAGGTTGGTCAAGTAGTCGTCGGCCAGGTAGTTGCCGACCGGTTCGGGCAGGGCTCGGGAGGCCTCGGTCATCAGGGCGACGTCCCGCTCGCTGATCATCGCCACCTAGCGTAGGTCCGAGGTGGGGCGCCGGTGCCCGGATGGGCGCGCGCTCGGCAGCCTGGGCCTCCTGGCGCAACTGGGACCTCCACTGGTCCCCCCTTGCGCCGGGTCACGCCTCCCCGTCTTGTTCGGGGGCTTGCAGCTCAGCCCAGGAGTTGTGCTGGCGGGGGACTCCCACCGTCAAGACATGCGACGCTTATCAGGCCCTTCTCGTGCTCGAGCACGTGTACCGCAGGTGCTTCCGAGCCGACCCAATGCCTCAAGTGCCCCGGAGAAGTGTTCCGCGTTGTCGGTGCCCGGCGACGAAGGCCTTGGCCCGGTGGGCTGCTACGCGGTCAGCGACCCTGCCCTAGCCGACGTAGACCAAACGAGAGGCCTGCCCCACCAGGCGCGCTCTGCACAACCCTAGAGCTGGGAGACCCGTCGCCGATGCTGGAGCCACCCACCGGCTCCAGCCCCAGCCCATCCAGCAATCGGACCTCAGGCGGTGTCAGCTGTGCCTTTCGAAACCGTCCCACCGGGCTGTCAGACTTGCTGGCATGGGACGCTTGTCGCCCGCCGTCAACTTGGTGAGCCGCTTGCTCAGGCTCTACTGGGCCGGCCAGGACCGGCGCCGGCGCCGCCAGGTGCGCGACGCGGCGCGCCGGCTCGTCCCGGAGAAGGCGTGGTCGGGAGAGACGGCGACGGAAGCCGAGCTCGCACGGGTCGTCCTGCTCCACCTCCTCTGGCTGCAGGAGCAGACGCGACGCTCAGCCCGGGATCGGAACGCTGAGGGCGCAGCACTATTGGCGCGCTCTGCCGTGGACACGGTGATTGCCGGGTTGTACTGCCTGAGCGTGCCCGGCGCCGCTAAGCGATACGACGCCGGAGCCGGCAAGGACGTGAAGAAGCTCTTATCCCAGTTCGCCACGGAGGCCGAGGTTGGCACGGAAGTGCTCGACGACATGCTGGCGTTCCTCGGCCCGGGCGGCCTGCCGTTGCCAGCGAAGATGGTCCGTGAGATCGCCGAGAACAGTGGTCCGCCCGCCGCCCAGGACCTTTACCGGCGCTACTACGTCCCGCTTTCGGCCATGTACGCCCATGCGGGTCCACTGGCATTGCTCCGTCACGTGCACCCCGGGTCTAGTCGGACGCGTAAGAGGCCCTTCGAGATGTGGAGCCGCCGATCGGCCGCGCACACCGCCGATGCAATGGTCGGTTTCCTCGCGGCGACGATCGCGGGGCCTGAGCACCCTGACCACGGGCTTTTCTGGGAGTACTACGCGGCCCATTGGCCGCTCGCTTGGCCGCCGCTCCTCTTCGTCGTGAAGCACATGGCACTGAGGCGCGCCCGTCTAAAGCACCTACCAGGTTTGGTTATGCGAACCCGGGCTATGCGCGCGAGACGGTTGCTAGGGGAGCCCTTCAATGAGACCGAGGTTGGGGAGCTGCTATCTGACCTTTACCGGCTGGCAGGCCTTGACCCAGGTGACGCCGACATATCCTCGATGGCGGACTTTCTCCGTGTACGCCTACTCTCCGAAGACCAGGTCCCAGAGGGAGACGGCAACTGAGCCTGGCGGCAAACAAGGACAACTGTCCGAGCCATGGGGGCCGGAGAGTCTCCTGACATGTCGGCGCATCGTGCTTGCCACATAATGCGCGCTCAAGATCTCAAGGTCGTCTGAGGTCGATGCGGCACCGGACGGCACTTCAGGCACTTTCTTTGGCGGGGAGCCCAGGGGCTCTACATCAGATGTCGTTAGCGAGCGCGACAATCTGCTCGGTGGCACAACGAGGAACCATAAGTTCGGCCTTTCGCGTAGAGGCCAACGCCAGCGCTTGCCGGTGAGCAGAGCTCAGCACGGGTCGCTGTCAGGGCTCGGGCGGTGTTTGCGAAGTGCCGGTCACACCTAGGGCTGCGTGCGGCGGGGGTCGGCATGCAAGCCGCCGAGCTGGTCCATTGCAAGGGCACGGTTAAGGCCGTGCGGCTGTCGCCGGCTCGTCGTCCCACGGCCCCCAGTGCCCGGTCTCGAGGGTAATAGACCAGACCTCAGACCGGCTGTACCGGCCAGCGACGGTCGGGCGGAACAGTGCCGCAAAAGCGGAGGGAGGGTACACGTCCTGGCTGATCGGCTCCCATACGGAACCGTCGGCGAGTTCGATCCAGGCATGGTCGATCCGGTTGTTGACCAGGACGTGGTGGATCGAACCGTGGACCAGCGTGCCGCCAGACCCTGGTACCTCTCGGCCGGCGAGCTCGTAGCAACGGCCGAGCCGTTCGGCCACCGCCTTGGGCAGGCGTGCAGTGCGCGAGTGTGCTTTCACGGCCACTACCGTGCCGCCCCTCGCCCACCGCGCAATGACCTCTTGGTGGCGCGCCAAGCGGCCCCAGGACAGGCCGGGCCTGCTGGGCGCCTCACCACGGCCAGAGGGAGCGCCACGGGTGCGGGCCACCGCCAGCTCGGGATATCGCACTGGCGCAGTCCCGGAACTGGGGGGAGGACGTGGCGCGCGCGAGCAGTTGGGCCGCGTTGTCGGAGCTGTGCAGGTCGCCCCGCCCGTGCGGGCCGAAGCCAGCCGACGGTAGGGCAGCCGAGACGGGCGGTGGAAACAGCCCTGTCCTGAGCGAGCGGTAAACGCACCCTTGGCGCCGGGACCGTGCCCACTTGGCGTGGCCGCGCGACATCTGGGTTGCCTGGATGTGGATTTACGCTCATCAGAACCTTCCCGCCGTCCCACGCCAACGGCCGCGAAAGTCCTGTACACCGCAGGATTCACTAAGAACCTTGTCCGACACCAGCCTGGCGTGGAGGCTGACCGAAGGGGGGCGGCTGCTACGCCCTACTCGGAGCATACACGACCGAGGTAGAAAATGTCAGGGCGACCAGAGGACCGGGCTTAGCTTCCCCTGGCTGTTCGAACGGGCTGAGCCGCACAGCCGAGCCTGTGCCACTGGGTATCCGTGCGCGCCGGCCCCGGGTCGTACCGATCGGGCATGATGTGCTATCCCCGCGTTCCGTCGCCGCCTGCCGTGCCGTCACGAGCACGCAGCCGTACGGGTCATGGTCCGGCCCGAAGTCGAACTTGACGACGTCGTCGGGCCGGTGCAAGCACGGCAACGAGTAGGTCAGTGACGACGCCATTATTGGACTCATAATGAGCCGAAGTTTGACTCAGCCTGAGCATAATCTCATCTTGAGTGTAACTTTGTAACAACATTATACCGAACCTCCGGCAGTAATCGTGAGTTCTTTCTTGTGGACTTGTACTTGCAAAGGCGTTCCCGACACGCGATACTTGGCTTTGGACGGACACCTGAACGGACAAGAGCCGTCTCTTTGGGGGGTCGATTAGCGGAGTCACCATTCATTGCTTAGCACCCATAAATGGTGACGAAGATAGGCTGTGCTGGGGGATCCGGACCGGGAAGTCGGCGCCCATTTGGGTCGTCACTTTCCTCGTCCCTCCCATTTGGACCACAGTTAAGGTTCCAAGAACCCGACACCGCTGCTTCTCCCGACGAGTACGGCCATATGGCAAGTGAGGAGCTACCGATGGAACCCGGACGTTACAAGAACTGGCAAGTTCCAATGACGGAAGAGATCGAGGCGTGGGTCGAAGGGCGGTGCACTCGCGCGGCGTGTGCGATACCGACAAGACAGGTGCTCAGCGAGCTCTACTTTCTCCAAACCCACCTGACCCTAGAACTGGGTCGCATCCCATTGTCCGTTCCCGAGGCCTTGTGCATTGCGGATGTGCAGCAGAACGCCATATTGACGCTCCCGGTCGCGAGCCAGGTCGCGCTCGGCCTCGAGACCAGTTTCGGGCTCGCACCCGGTCTGCTCGGGAAGAAATGGGGAATTGATGAGAGTGCTATCCTCGCGAAGGTGAGAGCAGCAGGCCCCACGGCGGACCATGCCTTGGCGGACGCCACCTCGGCCTGGTGGGCCGCTCACGGCTCCCGTGATCGTAGTGGGCTGCGAGCAGTCGGCCTCAACATAGTCGATGACGAGACGAGCTGGAAAGCGTAGAGCTGTCAGTCAGTAGGGCCATCGCAGCGGCGAGGCAGCAGGCGCCTTAGCCACTGCTGTGCCTTGGGGCGCTACGACTGCGAACCCAACGGCTCTGGTCGGGTTCGAAAGGAAACGTGATGACCAACGGGCACATCAACGGGATCGCAGACATCGACAACGGCCCTGAGCTCGTGGCCGAGATCGCGAGGCGCTTTGGCTCCGGCGAGCATCGCGTTGCTGTTTCGAGCACTTTCGAGCGTGTCCTAGACGACGACCCCCGGTTCTTCGGTGCCGCCACCGAAGCCTTAACCAGCGGCCTTCTCGCCAACAAACAGGGCACCGGGACACTGCTGAACTACGTCCAGAAGCAGGCCCACGGGTGGACGGTGTACCACGGGTGGACGGTGTACGAGGCTGTGGGCACCAGCGGCTGTTGGTATGTCCGCTTCCATGCGCCCGGCGGCTCTTCGCTCGTCGCCTTCCCGAACAAAGAGGCTGCCATGTCGGACTACGAGGCCGACGTCAGGGGTTATCTGGCCGGTCAGGAAGTCGAGGCGAAACGGTTCTGTTGGCTCTACAGAAGGGCTCTCCGTCTGAGCGGACCAAACAGCTTGGTTTCTTGGCGCTCATGCCGATAGTCCCAGGTGTGGCAGCAATGTTTCCTCGAGCCGGTGAGCACTACCCGGCGAACTACCGAGAGTTGCAGGCGTGGTTCCCCGATGACCAGGCCTGCTTGGACTACCTCGGGTGGCTGCGCTGGGGCTCGGGCTTCCAGTGCCCGCGTTGTGGCGAGCTCTCGGGCTGGCGGACCAGTGAGGGAAGCTGGAAGTGCCGCGAGTGCAGGCACCGGGTGACTACTACGGCAGGGACTGTCTTCAACCGGACCCGGACGCCGCTGACGCTGTGGTTCGAGGCCGCTTGGGTGATGGCGACGCCGAAGAACGGCGTCTCGGCCCTGGCGCTGCAACGCTCACTGGCGCTGGGCTCCTACGAGACGGCCTGGGCCATGCTGCACCGCTACCGCCTGGCTATGGGCAGCTCAGGCACCGACAGGCTGCACGGTGACGTCGAGGTGGACGAGACCTTCCTGGGCGGCGCCACGCCGGGCAAGCGAGGTAGGACGCCGGGAGCCAAGATCCTGGTCGCGGTTGCCGTCGAGCTGCTCAGCCCCAAAGGCCTCGGGCGCTGCCGGCTACGTCGTATCGACAACGCCCAGACGCCGGCGCTCCGCAACTTCCTGCTGGCTACCGTGGAGCCCGGCTCACTGGTCATCACCGACGGGCTGAAGTCCTACCCAGCGGCCACGGTCAGCGAGTGGCGCCACAAGCCGGTCGTGGTCAAGGGCAGTGGCCTGCAGGCCCACCAAGCCCTGCCCGGCGTCCACCGTGTCGCTTCGTTGTTGAAGCGCTGGCTGGGGTCCACCCACCAGGGCTCGGTCGAAGCCGACCATTTGCAGGCGTACCTGGACGAGTTCACGTTCCGGTTCAACCGCCGCAAGGCCAGGTCACGTGGCCTGCTGTTCTACCGGCTCCTGGAGCTCGCCACCGCTACCGCCCCGGCGCGCTACGAGGACATCGTTGCCGACCCGGGCATCAAGAGCCGCAAGGTCGTGCCCGTCCCGCCGACGACCAAGCGGGTGGCCGCCGGGACCCTCGCCATGGTGGCTGACCACCCATGGTTGCAAAGCGAGCCGTTGGCCCGGGCCATTTGACGTCCACAGCCAGCCTGGTGGGCCTGTAGCGATATCGTTACGCCGTCGGGCCCTGGGAGACGGAGACGGCGTCTGCCGTCTCGGGGACAAAGGCACCCTCAGCGATAAGCGCTCGTCGGGCGAGCTCCCATACGGCTTCGGGACGGAACGGCCGACCCCTGGAAACGTCCAGCTCAAGCATGTCCAGCAGCTCGGCCGCTGTCCGGTCTGCCATCAGCGGGTCCGGGGGCTCGGCCCGGTAGGAGAAGGCCACGCCCGGATCGTACCACCACGGCCGTTGCTCCCCGGGGAGCGGCGCTGAGCAGTCGCAGGGCAGACCAAAACACCCTGTGAGGTGGTGAAATGCCCCCAATCAACGTCCTGCATGTATCGCCAGCAGCGATACGCCTCCCTCCCCACCATTGGGTGGCTCTGGTGCAAGCACTGGGGTCCGACGACCTCGCCGTCCACACGGTCAAGCCAAGGCCTCAAAGCGCGCTTGTGGCGCTCATCAACGAACAGCAGCCGGCCTATGTGGTCCTTGACGCTGCCCCGGACGCCAGGGTGCAGGAGCTCGCCGAGGCTGTCGTGGCTACGGTGCTTGTCCCAAAGTACGCCGAGCGGCGGAACAACCGTGGAGTCATGGAGGAAGTTTTCGACGGGTACATCGCTGTGCCCAAGTAACTCACAGGAGGTGTGCCCATAACTGGCACACCTCCTGTGACACTTTGCAACACCTCCCAGGCCCTGGTGGTCAGTGCCAGGCATGGTTCCTCGCGCAAGTAGTACGAGCGCCGACTGCCCAACCAAAAGACTGAGCCGTTGAGCCGTGAGCACCGCCCTTCCTTAAAACCCCAGGAAGTTGGTCCGCTCAGACGGAGAGCCCTTCTCTACAGACCTCGACCTCCCCAAGGAGTGGTTGCTGTATAGCGAGGGCACGGTCGGGGGCACGATCAAGTCGTCCGAGCGTGTTGAGCGCGACGGCTGCCGGGTGAGCCTGACTAAGGGTACTGAGGGGCTCGCTACCTCAGACAAGCCGCTAGGCGTAGGCCGCCAGGTGGTCGTGCAACCGGATCGACCATGCCTGGGTCGAGATGACCGACGCTAGCGTATGGGAGCCGATCAGCCAGGACGTGTATCCTCCCTCTGCGTTTGCGGCACTGTTCCGCCCGACCGTCGCCCGCCGGTGCAGCCGGTCTGAGCTCTGGTCTATTACCCTCGAGACCGGGCACTGGGGGCCGTGGGACGACGAGCCGGCGACAGCCGCACGGCCTTAACGGTGCCCTTGTAATGGACCAGCTCGGCGGCTTGTACGGCGACCCCCGCCGCACGCAAACCAAGGTGTGACCGGCACTTCGCACACGCCCGCGCGAGCCCTGACAGCGACCCGTGCAGAGCTCTGCTCACCGGCAAGCGCTGGCGCTGGCCTCACGCGAAAGGCCGAACTGACGGCCCCCCGGCGCCCCACCGAGCAAATTGTCGCCGAAAGCCTTGCGTCCCCAGGTTCACTGTGTACCTAGGTCATCCCAGTTCATTTCGTGCCTGTGGTCATCCCTCGACGGCCACGCCGGACTGGAAGAGGTCAGTGAGGAGCAGGTCGGGCCGCCACCCAGTCGCCCAGCGGCGTACCGAGCCCACGGTGTAGCCCCGCCGACGGACAACCGTCAGCAGCCCGGCCCGCTCGAGAGCTTTCAGGCCGGCATCGTCCAGTCCCGACACCCTCATCAAGTCTTCTTTCGCGACCACCGGGGAGCGGCTCTTTTCGCGGCGCTCCACTTCTGCGGCCACCGACGCCCGTGTGACGAAACGCTCGCCTGACCGGTCCCTATCGGGGTCGTAGTCAAGGTCGCCCCGCCGGGCCATGGCACCGACCGCCGACAGGCTGGCCCCGAGTAAGCGGCAGGCCGCCGAGACGGGCACGGCCCGGGCGTAGAGCCGGTCGGCACGTCCGAACTCTTCCCTCACCAGTTCGGCTTCTTGGTCGCTGAGGAGGAACTGGCGGCTGTAGTCGTCTTTCCTGGGCGCGAGCCCCAGATGGTCGATGGCCATCGTCCGCACCTGGTGGTATGTGCGGTTGACCTGTTCGGCCAGGTCGGGGAGGAGCACCCAACCGGCAAGACGGTCGCGGTACGCCAGCACGTCGTCAAGCTTTGGGTACCAGGAGCCGTCCATCTTGACCGCGGGGATCTGGTTTGGGAAGAGCCGCCTCGTCGCGGAAGGGGACATCGCCAGGGCCCTCGCCGCCTCCTCGGTCGAGACCCGGCCCTCATCGACGCGGCTCAGCTGCCAGGCGGCCTGGGCGAGCACGGCATCGACGCGGGCGAGGTCCTTGGGGCCGAAGTCCTTCCCATATTGAGGGCGCAGCGTGGTCGCCACGATGAGGGAGGGCCCCACCTCTGCCTCGATCTGGGCCTCGAGCGCCTTCACCGCGGGCAGCAGGGTTTCGTAGTGGAACTGGTCCAGCACGTAGATGGTGCCGTGGACGTCGTCGCCCGCTCGGTGACCGGCCCAGCGCCGGGCCAGGAAGTCGTCGATCTCCGGGTTGCGGCCGAAGTCCGAGCAGAGCGCCTTGCGTTGGCCGTGGGCGAAGAGCCTCTCGTCGTCGGCGATCTCTAGGCAGGACCTTTCTGCGGCCCGGGCCAGCGCGCTGCGGAAACCGCCTTGGCCGCTGTCCTCGGCGCGGATGCCGGGGATCAGGCGTGCCGTGAGGTCCACCTCGCCGGTGTCAGGGTCGGTGTGGTAGGCGGCGATGATGATCCTGATTAGCTCTGCCAGCTGGTAGGGGATCCCGACCAGCCGGTAGGCGGCCGTGGTCTTGCCGCCCTTTTTGTGGGTGGTCTCGATAACTTCGCCCAGCTCGTCGCCCCACAGCGCGAACTTGCGGCCGCCCTGGGCTTGGAGCAGCAGCGCCATGCGGTCCCCGGGGTCGAAGACGTCGCCGACCAAGATCCCATAGGGCTCAGAGATGCGGGGGCCGAGTACTCGGATGAGGCACAGGGTGAACTGGCTGACGACGTGCATCTCAGCGGCGAGGAGGGCAGTCTCGGTGAAGGTCAGCATCTTGGGGCGCGTCTCCTGCCACCCGGAGGGCTCTTGCGCGCTGACCCCGTCGGCGAACTTGGCGACGCGGGGGTCCCTGGTCGAAGCGAACCGCAAGATGCGTTGGAGGACCTTCAGCCGTTCGGACATCGTCTTTTGTGCTACCGGCGGCTTGGCCACGCGGACGGCCCCCAGGTCCAGGCGGTGACGCTCAGGGAGATCGCCCTGGGCCAGCTGGCGGCCGGCGCATGCCACCGTCCACTCGATGACCCGGGCGGCGCCAGCCTCGGCATCGTAGGTGATCGGCCCGCCGAAGACGGGTACAAGGTGGTTCCGGATTATGGAGCGGACGGCGCTCGCGGTGTCCGGGTTTCCCCTTCGCTGGATCTCGTAGTGCTCGTGCACCATGCGCTCGGCTGTGGCGGCGAAGTCAGGCCCGGCTTGAAGGGCGCCGGAGAGGGGGGCCGCCCCGTCCTCCAACTGGCCGACGGTCGCCGGGGCAAGCGGGCTGACTTGGCGCCCGAGGCGACCGGTTGCAGGAGCTCGCTCGGCGTCCTTGCCAGCTCCGATGCGTACGACCTGCGCGTCCACCCATTTCTGGGCGGCTCCCTTAGTGTGGAACGTGCAGTGGACACGCTCTGTCGAGCCCTTTCGGAGAGGGACGCTGGCGTTCCAGCTGTCCCCGTCTTGCACGACGTGACCCCGCAGTGGCCGGCCCATCAGGCTGCCCTCCCTTGCTTCAACTGGCCTTGGAGGAAGGCGACGTGCGCCCTGAGATCAGCGATCTGCTCGCTAAGCAACTGGTTGGTGGCGGTCGCTACGGCTAGCTCCTGGCGGGTGGTTACCAAGTCCCGCTCGGCCCGGCTCCGGGTGGCCACCTCGGTCACAGCGCCGTTGGCCGCTAGGGCGTCCAGTAGCCCGGCAGCGACGAGGTCGACGACCGCTATCAGCCACGCCCCGTTCGAGCCCTTCGTCGTGTTGGGCAGCTTGCCCGCCTTGCGATAGCGGCGGATGGTGTCGTAGCTGCGCTGGCAAATGGCGGCCGCCTCATCCTGAGGCAAGTACCTGGCGTTGTCTTCCATGGGGCCCCGCTCCTCCTCGGGGCATCCGTCGCCCCGTCGGATAGACCTGTGGGCCGGTCGGGAGCCCGGGCAATCAAAATCACGCGGTGCCTCGGAGGAGGCCGGAGTCGGGGGAGCCTGCGCCCAGGCGTGGCTGACAACGCCCGCTTGCCTGGGCACGCACAGGCCTTGCACAGCAACGCACTGTCGCGGGAACGCGCCGCAGACGGTGTGCCAAGGCGAGCCACCAGCGCCGTTAGGGCGAGGGGAGGGGTGCGGGAGCCGGGGGTGTGCAGGGGTGGGCAGCCTGTGAAGTGCACACCCGATGTCCGATAAACAAGCCCTCAGGAGGCGCCCGGACGACCTCCGGGAAAAACAAAAGACCAGGCCAGGCCTGGTCTCGTGTTTGGATTTATCGTATGGCTGGTGGCGGGGGCTGGATTTGAACCAGCGACCTCTGGGTTATGAGCCCAACGAGCTACCTGACTGCTCCACCCCGCTGGCAGAAAGGATACCACCTGCTGTCCAGTCCTGTTCGCGGCTTAGCGCGGTTGCCCCGGGCCGAGGTCGGGGGGACTGAACGCCGTCCCAAGGCCCGCTGCTAAACGGGCATGGATGGTAGCCAGGAAGGCCGGGCCGGTTCGTAAGCGTCGATCTCACTGGCGAACCGCAGCGTGAGGCCGATGTCGTCGAGTCCTTCAAGGAGGCGGTGCTGGGTGAACGGGTCGAGGGGAAAGCCGGCCTCGATGCCGGCTGCCGGCGCCTCTACCCGCAGGCGTTCGAGGTCAACTGTCACCTCGAGTGACGGGTCCCCGGTCACAGCGTCGAGCAAGGCCCTGGCCACCTCGGGCGCGACCTGTACCGGCACGAGGCCCGCCTTGGTCGAGTTGTTGCGGAAGATGTCACCGAACCGCGGCGAGATCACGGCTTCGAAGCCGTAGTCCATTAGGGCCCACACGGCGTGCTCGCGCGAGGAACCGGTGCCGAAGTTAGGCCCCGCAACCAGGATTGTCGCGCCGGCGTGCTCGGGCTTGTTGAGCACGAAATCCCTGTCGTCTCGCCACTCGGCGAACAGGCCCTTGCCGAACCCGGTCCGCTCCACGCGTTTCAGCCATGAGGAGGGGATGATCTGGTCGGTGTCGACGTCGCTGCGGTCGAGGGGGACGGCACGTCCGGTGATCACGCGCACGGGTTTCATTGGAGGTCCTCCGGGGATGCTAGATGGCCGGCGACAGCAGTTGCGGCCGCTACAGCAGGTGACACGAGATGGGTGCGGCCACCTCGTCCCTGCCGTCCTTCGAAGTTGCGGTTGGATGTGGACGCGCAGCGCTCGCCGGGACCGATCTTGTCCGGGTTCATAGCCAGGCACATCGAGCACCCTGGGTCACGCCACTCGAAGCCGGCCTTGGTGAACACCTTGTCCAGGCCTTCGGCTTCGGCCTGGGTTTTGACCGGCCTTGAGCCCGGCACCGCGAGCGCCCGCATCCCGGGTGCCACGGCGCGGCCCTCCAGCACGGCCGCCGCCGCTCTGAGGTCTTCGATCCGGCCGTTGGTGCACGACCCGATGAACACGGTGCCTACCCTGACCTCGCGCATGGGCGTCCCCGCCTCTAGGCCCATGTAGGCAAGGGCGCGCCGGCCGGCCTCCCGGGCGGCGGGCCCGGAGAAGCTGTCGGGAGCCGGGACCACCCCGTCCAGGCGCACAACCTGGCCCGGGTTGGTCCCCCAGGTCACATAGGGTGCCAGCGAGGCGGCATCGATGTGGACCTGCGTGTCGAAGTGGGCACCGTCCTCGGTCACCAGGGTGCGCCAGTCGTCCAGCGCTCTCTCCCATTCCTTTCCTGTTGGTGCGTACGGGCGCCCCTCCAGGTAGGCAAAAGTCGTGTCGTCCGGGGCCACCATCCCCGCTCTGGCTCCCGCCTCTATGGACATGTTGCAGACCGTCATCCGGCCTTCCATGGACAGCGAGCGCACGGCCGGACCGCGGTACTCGATCACGTGACCGATCCCCCCGCCGGTCCCGGTCCGGTCGATTATGGCCAGCACCAGGTCCTTGGCGGACACCCCTGCCGGCAGGTCGCCGTCGACCTCGACCGCCATCGTCTTCGGCTTGGCCTGCGGCAGGGTCTGGGTAGCAAGCACGTGCTCGACCTCGCTGGTGCCGATGCCAAATGCCAGCGCCCCGAAAGCGCCGTGGGTCGAGGTGTGGCTATCGCCGCACACCACGGTCATGCCCGGCTGAGTCAGGCCCAACTCGGGCCCGATTATGTGGACGATGCCCTGGTTGGTGTCACCCATGGCAAACAAGCGGATCCCGAACTCGGCGCAGTTCTCGGCCAGCACCTCCATCTGTCGTGCCGAGATGGGGTCGTTGACCGGCTGGACGAGCCCCGTTGTGGGGACGTTGTGGTCCATCGTGGCGACTGTCAGGTCCGGTCGGCGTACCCTGCGCCCCGCTAGGCGCAACCCGTCGAATGCCTGGGGAGAAGTGACCTCGTGGACCAGGTGCATGTCGACGTACAGAAGATCGGGCTCCTCCTCACCCGAGCGGACAACATGGCGCTGCCACACCTTCTCGGCCAGAGTGGCGGGCGAGCCCGTGGCGTTCATTACCGCCTTCCCCTTTCTTCATGTCTCACTATATGAGATATGCTCTCAATATGAGAGACAGCCTACAGGGTGGCGGTTCGCTCGGCAAGGCAGTTACGGTCCTGGACCACCTCGCCGCGGCTGGGCCTACGAGCCTTGCCGGGTTGGTTTCGGCAACCGGGCTCCCGCGTGCCACCGCTTACCGGTTGGCGACGGCCCTAGTTGTTCATGGCCTGATCGACAAGGAACCCTACAGCACGTACCGCCTTGGTTCCCGATTGGTCGAGCTCGGCCAGTTGGCGGGCCAGCGACGGCCCAGTATCGCCCGGGCGGCGGCGCCGGCCCTGGAAACGCTCCGGGATACCACCGGGGAGAGCGTGCAGCTCTTTGTGGCCGAGGGTGGCCGGCGGGTCTGTATCGTCTCACTCGAGTCGCCGCACAGCCTGCGCACGATCGTACCGGTTGGCGCGGCACTGCCCATGGACAAGGGTTCGGCTGGGCGGGCCCTGGCTGGCGACGCCGACGACCTGGAGCGGGGGTGGAGCGAAAGCGTGGAGGAGCGGGAGCTGGGGGTGGCCTCGGTGAGCGCGCCGGTCTACCTGGACGGTTCGGTGGTGGCGGCGGTGTCGGTCTCGGGGCCCATCGAACGCACTACCCGGTCACCGGGCTCGCGCTACGGCGTTCTCGTCGTGGAAGCCGCCCGGGCGGTCTCCGTTGCGTTGCGCTGAGCCGCTCGCCGGGACAGTCCCCTGGGGGGGCGTGCACGAAACGTCGAAATGCGATTCGCTCAACGCCGCATCTGGAGGGCCCGTGCGCGTTGTCAGCCGTTTTTGTGACCGATGCGGTCTTGCCGAAAACGCGTTTGGCGGTCTCGGGCGCGTTTGGCGGTCTCGGGCGCGTTTGGCGGTCTCGGGCGCGTTTGGAGGTTTCGGGCGCGTTTGGAGGTTTCGGGCGCGTTTGGCGGTCTCAAGCGCGTTTGGAGGTTTCGGGCGCGTTTGGCGGTCTCAAGCGCGTTTGGAGGTCTCAAGCACACAGGGCGGGGGCAGGAGCGCCAGGCAGGGCCGGGCGAGGATGGCCTGCTGGCCCCGTCCGCAGGGTGCCCACGGTTGCTCAGGCCGCCCCGCTGGCCGTGAAGATGGTTCGATAGATGAACTATCGGCTATCTTGACATGGTGACGTCTTCACCCGATGCCCCGACCACGACCGTCCAGGCCGTTCGTGCTCTCGCGCGAGCATCGCGCCTACTGGAGCGGACCTCGCAGGAGGCAAGCCTTGCTCATTACCGGGTCCTGTCAGCCATCGCCGAGGGCGACGAGAGAGCCTCGCGCATTGCCTCCCGGTTGGCCGTCGGAAAGCCGGCCATCAGTGCCACGGTGGATTCGCTGTGCGAGAGAGGCCTGCTGGAGCGCTCCGCGGTGCAAGGTGACCAGCGGGTGGCCGCCCTGCGGTTGACTGACGAGGGGGCCAGGCTCTTGGCCCGGGTGGAAGGAGCCATGGTGGCACTGGTCGATGACCTGTGCGCGAGGACACCCGACGCTCAACAACTTCTGCAGTCCCTGATATGGATGGGCACCGCCCTCGACCAGATGACGGCCGAACGGCACAGCCGGTGAAGACCAGGCGGGGCCCGGCGCCCCCGTCACCGGGATGGGTGCGGCGCCTGTGGGGTTACATGCTCGGGCACCGGCGCGACGTCGTGCTGTCACTGGGCGCTGCATTGCTCGGGAGCGTGTGCCTCACGGTCGTTCCCCTGGTCGAGCGCCAGATAGTCGACGGCGTCATCATCAGCCACACCTCGGCACTGTGGCCATGGCTGGCGCTGCTCATCGGGTTGGCCGTGGCCGCCTTCGGTTTTTCCTATGTCCGGCGCTACCGCGGCGGCCGCGTGGCGCTGAGCGTGCAGTACGACATGCGTAACGAAATGCACGACCACCTCCAGTCGCTGGATTTCGACAACCTCAACCGCATGCCGACCGGCCAGCTCGTGGCTCGGGCCAATTCGGATTCGACACTGGTCCAGGGCCTTCTGAACTTCTTCCCCATTATGAGCGGCAATGTCCTGTTGATGCTGGTGTCGCTCGCCATGATGTTCTACCTTTCGCCGCTGCTGGCCATTGTGAGCGTCATTGTGGCCCCGGCTCTGCTGGTGGTTTCGTACCGGATGCGCCAGCGGATCTTCCCCGCCACCTGGGACGGCCAGCAGCGCGAGGGTGATGTCGCCCAGATCGTGGACGAGGACATCAACGGAGTGCGGGTCGTGAAAGCATTCGGCCAGGAACAAACCGAACTCGGCCGCGTCGCCAATGCTTCGTTACGCCTGTACGGCTCCCAGATGCGCGCGGTGCGGCTCCAGGCCCGTTACCAGCCCGTCCTGGAGGCGATCCCGGCCGTGGGCCAGGTGGCCATCCTCGCCTTTGGCGGCTGGCTGGCTCTTCGCCACCGCTTGAGCCTCGGGACCTTCTTGGCGTTCTCGACGTACATAGCCCAGCTCCTGGCCCCGGCGCGCCAACTGGCGGGCGTACTTACCATCGGTCAGCAGGCCCGGGCCGGCCTGGAACGGATCTTCCAGCTACTGGACCTCCAGCCGGCCATCTCCGATGCAACCGGCGCCGTCGAGCTCGGCAGGCTCCGAGGCGAGATAGTTTTTTCCGACGTCCACTTCAGCTATGGCGGCAGCTATGGCGGCACCCCGCGTGCCGGAAAGCCAGGCAACGTCCTGGGTAACGCTTCCGCGCAACAGGTCCTGCAGGGTTTCGACCTCCGGATCCCCCCCGGGGAAAAAGTGGCCCTAGTGGGCCCGAGCGGTTGCGGGAAGTCCACTGTGGCGATGCTTGTCTCCCGGTTCTACGACCCCGACCGGGGTGTGGTCCTGATCGATGGCCACGACGTGCGGGACGTAGCCCTGAGCACGCTGCGCCGCCAGATCGGGGTGGTGTTCGAGGAGAACTTCCTGTTCTCCGACACCGTCCGGGCGAACATCGCCTACGGGCGTCCCGGTGCCAGCGACAAGGAGGTAGAGACGGCAGCCAGGGCCGCCCAGGCCCATGAGTTCATCGAACGGCTGCCCCAGGGCTACGGCACGGTCGTCGGCGAGCGAGGCCTCACTCTCTCAGGTGGGCAGCGCCAGCGGGTTGCCTTGGCCCGGGCCCTGCTTTGCGACCCCCGAGTGCTGATACTGGATGACGCCACCAGCGCCATCGACGCCAAGGTCGAAGAGGCCATTCACGGGGCACTGCGGGAGGTCATGAGGGACCGGACGACCGTCCTCATTGCTCATCGCCAGTCCACCCTCCACCTGGCGGACCGGATCGTGGTCATGGGGAACGGGCGTGTTGTGGACCAGGGGGCCCACGAGGAGCTGATGGCCCGCAGCGGCACCTACCGGGAACTGTTGTCCGGGTTGGAACAGGACCTGTCTGCCCGGGTCGGGGACCGGATCGAAGCTCTGGCGTCGATCACGGCGAAGGCAGGCGGGGCCACCGTTACCGCGGCGGCCTGGGAGGGCGTTGTGCCCGGGACGCCGGTCCACAACGGGACTGGTACCGGCGCCGCGAGCCGCACCATCGGCCCGCCGAGCATTGGCCCTGGCCTGGGAGGAGGAGGCGGTGGATGGCGCCTCAACCTCGCGCCATCCCCAGAGTTGCTGGCCAGGGTGGACGCCTTGCCTCCGGTGCGCGACTTCGTCGCGCTGGACGTCGAGCGGGAGTCCAGGCGCGATCGCGCTTTCAACCTGAGGCGACTGTTGGCAGAATTCCGGAGGCCACTTCTGGTGGGCCTGGTCCTTGTGGTCATAGACGCGCTGGCGTCCCTCGCCGGCCCCGTGTTCGTCAAAACGGGCCTCGACAGTGGCGTGGCCAAAGGCTCCCTGGCAACCCTGCTCATTGTGTCCGGGGTCTACCTGGCCATCACCCTGGTTGACCTGGTCGACGAGATCGCCGAGACATTCGTGACAGGACGTGCCGCGCAGCGGATCATGTTGTCTCTGCGCATCCGGATCTGGGCGCAGCTGCAGCGCCTTTCCCTCGACTACTACGAGCGCGAGATGCCCGGCCGGATCATGACCCGGATGACCACAGACGTGGACCAGTTCGAATCGTTGATCGAGAACGGCCTGCTTTCCGCCCTCGTTTCCATGGTGACCTTCGTCGGTGTCGGGGTCGCCCTGGTGGTGATCAACCCCGAACTCGGGCTGTGCACGTTGACCGTCGTCGTCCCTCTGGGCATTGCCACGGTGGTGTTCCGCGGGAAGGCCGCCCGTCTCTACGACCTGTCCAGGGAGCGGATCGGCATAGTCAATGCCGATTTCCAGGAGAGCCTCTCGGGCGTCCGGGAGGCCCAGGCGTTCGTCCACGAGGAGCACACCGAGGAGCGTTTCCACCGTCTGGGCCAAGACTACCTGGAGTCGCGGCTGGCGGCGCAACGCCTGGTTGCCACTTATTTCCCCTTCGTGCAGTTCCTTTCGGCGGTAGCCGACGCCATCGTGCTGGGCGTGGGCGCCAGTCTCATTGCCCGGGGCCACCTTGTCTCAGGGACGCTGATCGCCTTCATCCTCTACATCGACCTCTTCTTTTCACCCATCCAGCAGCTGTCCCAGGTCTTCGACGCGTGGCAACAGACGCGCGTTTCCGTCGGCCGCATCTCGGAACTCATGGCACTGGGCACGCGAACCCCGCAAGCACCGGACGCCGTGGAGGTCGGCCGGCTGGAGGGTGCGCTAGGGCTGAACGGCGTTCACTTCGCCTACCCCTTGGCGCCGGCGACGGCCAACGGGGCCCGTCGTGACCGCGGAGGTCGGCACCCACGCGGGGACCAGGCCAATAGGCGCTCGACGGGTGACGCGCAGGCCAAGACCGCAAAGGCGCCCGAGGCCCTGCGGGGCATCAGCCTGCGCGTCCAGCCGGGAGAGACGGTGGCGCTTGTTGGCGAAACAGGCGCGGGGAAGTCGACTGTGATGAAGCTGCTTGCCCGTTTCTACGACCCCGACGAAGGCAGCGTGCGGGTTGACGAGCACGATCTACGTGGCGTTGACCTGCCATCGTTCCGTCGCCAGCTCGGCTACGTACCTCAAGAGGCGTTCCTCTTCTCCGGGACGGTAAGGGACAACATCGCCTACGGCCGGCCGGAGGCTCCTGATGCCGAGGTGGAACGGGCATCGCGCGCGGTGGGGGCGCACGAATTCGTCGCCTCGCTCCCCGGTGGTTACCACTACGAACTTTCCGAGCGGGGCCGTTCACTGTCGGCCGGCCAGCGACAGCTGATTGCTCTGGCCCGCGCCGAACTGGTTGACCCTGTAGTGCTACTGCTCGACGAAGCGACGTCGAACCTGGATCTGGCCACCGAGGCCCGCGTGGCCGCCGCCATGCACCAGGTCTCGCGGGGCCGCACGACGGTCCTCATCGCCCACCGGCTCCAAACAGCGCGGTCCGCAGATCGGATCATTGTCCTCGACACTGGCCAGGTCGCCGAGGTGGGAACCCACGAGGAGCTGCTCGACCAAGGCGGGAAGTACGCGTCCATGTGGGAGGCGTTCGAGGTGGTCAAGGGCGCCCCGGGGGCCTGACCGGCGGGCGCCGCCGCCGGGCCGGGCGATCAGGGGCGCACCACCTCAGAGGCGGGCCAATTCGCGAGCTGGCCCCATCGCCACGGCTGGTGACTCGCTGGGCCTGAGCCAGCGCAGCAAGTCGTCGAGGTCGGCCAGCGGGACCGAAACGCACCCGGTGGTGGGCGAACCCGTGTCGGCGTGGATGAAGATGGCCGACCCCGCGTAAGCGACGACCGGGTGGACGTTGTACTCGACCACGGCAAAGCTCGGGTAGGCAGATGTCTCGGTCCACAGGGCCTCGCTGTCGCCGCCGAAGGGCGGCCTTTGACCACACGGGACGTGCTGGAAGGTGTTGTAGTGCGGGGACGTCGGGTCTTCGTCCCACCAATCGCCACAGACCAGGCGGTGGTACGGGTACCTGGCGCCGGGGTTGGGGGCATTTCCGTACATCACCGGGCCGATGCCGTAGAAGCCGGCCGGTGTTGTCCCATCCCCCTCGCGGTGGTGGTCCGAAAACCCGCTTTCGCCGATGAGCCCGCTCCATGGCCTGCCTGCCTGTTTCCAGCAGCTACCAGACTGCTGCCACATCTCGACCGTGACGACGCTGGTGCCAGTGCTCGGCGCTTCCACCGTTACCAGCTGCCTGGCCTGGCCCACGAAGGCCAGCTGGTCCGCCAGATTGTGGGCACAGGTCGCGGCGACCCCGGTGCGTGCCGGTGCGGGCAGGCGCGTCGCACCAGCGGCGGAGCAGCCCGGGCCTACCAGTAAGGAGCCGACGATGACGGCGCTCGCGCATGCCCGCACAGCACCGGCCCCAATCCTGGCGGCATTGCCCGTAGCCTTTATGGTCATCCGCCGCTCACCCCAGCCCCGTTATGAACGACGAACTTATCGCGCTCGGTTGTCGTACCACTTGTTTGCTGCTGCCCTGCTCATGCCCGCCGGGTTCGTCGCCGGCTTGCTCGCTGGCGCCGGCGCAACGGTCGCCGCGCCCGCCCCCTCGTCGGCGGTCCCCTTCGCCTATACGGTAAGTACGGTTACCGCCGCCGACATCCCCCACACCTGGCACCCCGGTTGCCCGGTCGGGCCATCGGCGTTGCGCATGCTGCACATGCGCTACTGGGGTTTCGACGGCAAACCCCACATGGGCAGGATGGTCGTCAACGTTTCGGTGGTCGGCGATGTGGTGAAAGTGTTCCGCACTCTCTACTACGAGCGCTTCCCCATTCGCGAAATGGTGCCCGAGGACGCCTACCACGGCAACGACAACGTCGCGGCGTCAGCCGATGACACCTCTGGTTTCAATTGCCGTTATGCGGTGGCACCGGGCCCGCCAAAGTGGTCCGTGCACGCTTTTGGCGAGGCGATAGACGTAAACGACGTCCAGAACCCGTACGTCGACGGCACCATCATCATCCCTCCGGCAGGGGCCGCTTACCTGGACCGCCACGACGTCCGCCCCGGCATGGCGGTGCCTGGGGGCGAACTGGTTGAGGCGTTCGCGTCGGTCGGTTGGTACTGGGGGGGCAGATGGACTGGGTCGCCGGACTACCAGCACTTCTCGGCGACCGGCGGCTGAGCGTCCGGTCCCGCTGAGCTGTGCCGGTTGCCACTGGCTCCAGGTTCGCCGGTCAGCATGGCCTGGGGCTCTTGGCCCATCTTCTGTCACCTCACCATTTCCTGTTACCTCACCCTCGCCTCCCTGTTACCTCACCACTCGTGCTGAGCCACCTGTCGCGAGCCGGCGGACTTCTGCGAGGGTGGCCATGGACGTATCGCCGGGGGTGCTCATGGCCAGCGCGCCGTGCGCTACCCCGTAGCGCAGCGCCTCGTCTACGGGCATGCCCTCGAGCAGGCCGTATATCAGGCCGGAGGCAAAGGAGTCCCCACCGCCGACCCGGTCCAGGATCTCGAGGCCCTCGGTCATCTCCGTGGAGGAAACCTGGCCGCCGGTCCAGCAAATGCCCCCCCAATCGTTGCGGCTGGCCGAGCGCACCCGTCGCAGGCTGGTGGCGATCACCTTGAGCCCGGGGAACTCTCCGGCCACCTTCGCCATCATGGCGGCGTAGCTCCCGGTGTCCAAGGTGGCGTAAGAGGCGTCGGTGCCAGCGACCTCGAAACCCAAAGCAGCGCTGAAGTCCTCCTCGTTGCCGAACAGGACGTCCGTCATGGCCACCAGCCGACGGTTCAGCTCCACGGCGCGCTCCGTCCCTCCTGCCGCTTCCCACAAAGAAGACCGGAAATTGAGGTCGTAGGAGACCACCGTCCCGACCCGGCGCGCGGCGGCCATAGCCTCCTCCGCCACGCCGGCAGTGGTGCCCGACAGCGCGGCGAAGATGCCGCCGGTGTGGAACCACCGAGCACCTTGGGTGACGAAGATGTCGTCCCAGTCAACCTCCCCGGCCTTGAGCTGGCTGGCGGCGCTGTTGGCGCGATCAGAGCACCCGAGCGCACCGCGGGCGCCGAAGCCTCGTTCGGTGAAGTTCAGGCCGTTGCGCACGCTCCGGCCGGTGCCGTCATAGGCGGCCCAGCGGACATGGGAGGTGCTCACGCCACCCTGGAGCATCAGGTCCTCGATCAGGCGTCCCACCGGGTTGTCGGCAAGAGCTGTGACGATGGCGGTGCGCCGCCCGAAACAGCGTCGCAGCCCTCGGGCCACGTTGTACTCGCCGCCGCCTTCCCAGGCGCTGAAAGACCGGGTGGTGGCAATGCGGCCCTCGCCCGGATCCAACCGCAGCATGACTTCGCCCAAGGACACCAAGTCCCACAGGCAATCCCCGGTCGGGCGGACCGTCAGTGGAGCGATCGGGCTTGCGGCTACAGCCGCTGGCTCAGCCACGGCACCGCACCTCCGACACGAGTGCTACCGCTTGCGCGGTGAGCTCACGGACCTTGTCGAAAGCGGCAGCCGCGAGCAGGGACAGTGCCACCATCCAACTACCGCCGCAGGCCGCCACCTGGGGCAACCTGAGATAGCTGCCGAGATTGTCGGCGTTGATGCCGCCCGTGGGCACGAAGCGGACTTCGCGGAACGGCCCCGCCAGTGCTTTCAGGAAAGGCACACCCCCGGATGGCTCGGCCGGGAAAAACTTGAGCAGCTCGGCCCCTGCTCGCAGGGCTGTGTGGACCTCGGTCGGGGTGCAGACGCCCGGCATCACCAGCACCCCTTTTTCGCGGCAGAAAGTGATCAGCTCGGTGTCGGTGGCAGGGGAGACTACGAAACGGGCGCCGGCGTCGATGACCCGGGCGGCGTCTTCGACGCTGCGGACGGTCCCCGCTCCGATAAAGCCGGTGGGGTAGGCATCGGCCAACAGGCCGATCGCCTCCAAGCCTGCCGGAGTGCGCAGCGTGATCTCCGCCGCGGGGAGGCCGCCGGCGCAGAGCGCTTCGAAAAGCGGTTCAGCTTGCTTGACGTCCGGCAGTTCGACCACAGGCAGGATACCGAGGTCGCGGACACGGGCAATACTCTCTGTTACCGAGGAAACTTGGTCGGTGGTCATGCGGGCTTTCCTCCTTGCCCAGGGAGCGTCGCACCGTCGGTGCGCCTCACGTAGATTACCCGGGCAGCCCTTTGTGCCAAATTCCCAGCCAAGTTCCCGAAGAGGCCCCGTGGACTTGTCGTGCCCCCCGGGAGCTCGAGCGGTTCCTGGCGGCCACCAGGTCCTGAAGCTCCTCAGCTGGCGGTGGCTCCCATTGGGTCAGGCGCAAGAGTTCCCTCCGGGGGGCATGACCCCCAGCGACGTTGGGTGTCGGCCCAGTCGAGCGCCTCTCGCGCGACTTGTGCGGGGTAGCGCCAGCGCAACAGCTGGCGTTCGGCTCCTCCGTAGTCCTCACCCAGCTCCATCAGCGAGAGCGCCACTTGGCGGGCCCGCCGCGCCTGCTGCTCGCCCATGGGAAGGCGCAACTGCTCCTCCTGCCAGGCGGCGTGGCGGGCCTGCAGTGCCGGCGACAGTCGCTTGAGTTGTTGGCGGTTAAGCCGCGGGAGGCGCCGGCGGACGAACATCTCGTCAGGGCCTGACAACTGCGCCAACCCGAACTGGATAATCCGGTTGGCGGAACGAACGAACGGTGAGTGCCTCCCGCTGCGATCGCCCAGGCCCAACGAGCGAGCCGTCTCTCCGAGGTCCAGGTCGAAGCCGTCGGCGCTGTACTCGAAGCCGGCAGCCAGCCGGCGCAGGAGCCAGACGGTCGATGGCCCGAGGATCCCCAGCCAGTAGTCCTCGACGTAAGCGGAGCGGGGGTCGAACCCAAGATGATCGAGCACCTCGTCGGGCCAGGGCCGGACATGGAGGATCTCCGGGGCGAAGCAAAGCTGTGTGTGCACGTGTCCTCCGGGGGGCTGCAGACAGTTTGAAGGGGGAAGTTGCGTGCCAGTATATTTCATGTCTTGTAAGCGTACAAGAGCGCTTACGACTACGGCCAGTTGCAGGCGTTCGCGGGGCCGCACCGCGAGGCACGGTTCCATGGAAGCCGTAGGGGCGGCTCAGTCTCGGTGGCCCCGCTAGTTCAGGGGTTCGAAGAGGTAGCGCCGGACTGTAGGCGCCAGTGCTGCCACGACAACGGGCGGAGGGGCACTGGCGAGGGGCTCGAGCCGGAGGACGTACCTCATGACGGCGACACCGACCAGCTGGCCGGCGACCAGTTCGAACCTGAGGCGTACCTCGGCGGCGCCCATGTCGAGGCGGGAGAGCGCCGCGGGCATGAGCTGGGTCGTGAGGAAGTCGCGTAGGAGCCGGGCAGCGGGCTCGCGCTGGAAGGCGCTGCGCAGGAGTGCCACTGCGGCACCGCCCGAAACGGGGTCGTCCCAAATGGACAGGAACGTGCCCACGAGCCGTTCAGGTAGTTCGCCCACGGGCCCTTCCACGATCTGCGGGAGCATCTCGGCCGGGTCGACCGGGGCCTCCAGCACGGCCAGGAAAAGGCGGTCCTTCGTCCCGAAGTAGTGGTGGACCAGGGCGGGGTCGACCCCGGCCGCAGACGCGATCTCGCGGACTGACGACTGGTCGTAGCCTCTTTCGGCGAATGCCTCCCTGGCCGCCACCAGGATGGCCTCCTTGGTGCCCGGGTTGCCCGGGCGCCGTCCTGTGCCCGGCATGTCAGGCTGTCCGGCGGCGCAAGGTGGCCGACGCGAGGACCAGGGCGAGCACGGCAGCGCCAAGAATGATGCCAAGGTCCCTCCACATGAGGCCCGTGGCGCCGGTGTGGGACCCGACCTCCTGCAGGCCCTGCACCGCATAGGTGAGCGGGAAGACATCGGAGAGCGCCTGCATCCACCCGGCCATCTGCCCCCGGGGGACAAAGAGCCCGCAGAGGAAGACCTGGGGCATTACCAAGGCCGGCATGAACTGCACGGCCTGGAACTCAGTGCGGGCGAAGGCGCTGAAGAAGAGCCCGAGGGCCATCCCCAAGATGGCGTCGGCCACCGCGATAACTATGACGAACACCAGGCTGCCATCGGTGCGCAGGCCGAAGGCCCAATGAGCGAGTGCCGACGCGGCCACCGCCTGGGCCGCTGCCAAGACGGCGAACGCCAACCCGTACCCGAAGAGCAGGTCGGCTTTGTTGAGGGGAGTGGTGAGCAACCGCTCCAGCGTGCCGGTCGTGCGTTCCCGGAGCATGGCGACGCTTGTGATTATGAACATGAGGATGAAGGGGAACAGGCCGAGCATGATGAGCCCGATGGAGTCGAACGTCTGCGGCTGGTTCTCGAACAGGTAGTACACCAGGGTCAGGAGGACCAGCGGCACGGCGACGATGAGCGCGATGGTCCGCTTGTCATGGCGGAGCTGGGAGAGGACCCGCCCGGTCGTGCTGAAGAGAATGCGGGCGGACATCAGGCGACCGCCGCCACAGCCTGCGCCTTGATGAGGCGGAGGAAGGCCTGTTCCAGGTCGTTGGTCCCGGTGGCCGTCCTGATGGCGGCCGGGCTGTCATAGGCCACGATGCGCCCCTCCCTCAAGAGGACCAGCCGGTCGCAGTGGGCGGCCTCGTCCATAACGTGGCTGGAAACCAACAGCGTGCTGCCGGTCCTGGCCAGTTCGTGGAACCTCGCCCACAGCTCCTCGCGCAGTAGCGGGTCCTGCCCCACGGTCGGTTCGTCCAGGACGAGCACCTCGGGCCGGCCGAGCAGCGCGCAGGCCAGAGACGCCCGGCTGTGCTGGCCACCGGAGAGCGTGCCGACGAGTTGGTCGGCTGCATCGCAGAGGCCCACTTCGCCGATGACCCGATCGGCGTCCTGGCGGGAGCACCCCCGGTAAAGCGAGGCGAAATAGCGAGCGTTCTCGCGCACGGTCAAGTCCGGGTAGACGCTGGGGGCCTGGGTCACGTACCCGACCCGTGGGCGCAAGTAGGGCGATCCGGCCGGGTACCCGAGGACCGAGATTGTCCCGGACCGCACGAGCTGCACCCCGACGATGGCCCTTATCAGCGTCGTCTTGCCGCTGCCGCTGGGCCCGAGGAGGCCAGTGACGCTGCCCCGCTCGATGGTGACGCTGATCGAGTGCAGCACTCTCCTTCCTCCCCGGTCGACCACCAGATCGGTGATGTCGATGACACTGCCCATGCGCGCCTCCTATTTCATCATTCGTTGATATCAACAGTAGATGAATTGTGGTGCAGGGTCAAGTGCGTCGGCACCCTTTCGGGGGGCCAGCGCCAGGGCGTGGCGGTGAACCGCGCCGTACTATTCGGGCGGCGCAGGGCGGGGAGGCGGGCCGGGGTGGTGCGCACCGCCGAAACGGACATGGAGCAGGTTGTGCGCCTGATGACCGGCGCCGAGATCCAGCCCTCCCCATAAGGATTGGTTTGAGGAGGCCAGTTCCTGCGCCTTCCCGACTTGGGGTACCCTGCGCCTTCCCGACTTGGGGTACAACGTTGTCGCAGCCCTCTCGTGGAACGTCCCCAGGCCATCGACTCGGCGCAGACCTGCACCGTCCCGGCACCCACGGCTCCGTGCTCAGCAACGGCACCGGACCAAACAGCCAGAGATATGAACCAGGGCATTAGGAACTGACAAGCAAAGGAGGCTCACAATGGCGGAGCAGACCAGCCAGGACCGAGGGCCCGCGAGCGAAGAACGCGGGAGCGACGCTGCCCATCGAGGCAGTGCCAGCCTGGCTCCGATGGTTCAGAAAGCGCCGGTCCCGTCCGGCGTGCCTAGGCCGGTGGGCCCATTCCATGCGGTCCCATCGGCGGCGTTGCAAAGGTCGTTCCCGCAATTGCCATTCGAGCCCGAACTGACGTAGTTGAGCGAGCCGGGGTGGGCGTACGCAAGGGCCGCAGGTACCGCAGCCGACGATGGGGACGGGGACGAGGTTGTCCCGGCGGCTAGGGCGTAGGTGCCGGAGATAATCTGAGCTGCCACGCTGGTCCCGCCGAACACGGTCCAGCCGGACAGCCCGTAGCTGTCGTAAACCGCGACGCCGGTGCTCGGGTTGGCTACGGCGGAGACGTCCGCCACGGCCCGGTGGGCGCAATTCGTCGTGATGCTGGAAATGTCCTGCCAGGTCGGCTGGGCTTCGTAGGCAGAGCAGCCGCTGCCGGCGTCGGACCACGCGGTTTCTGCATACCCACGGGCGTTGGTCGCGGTGTTGAGCGTCGTGCCACCGACAGCTGTCACGTACCGGGAAGCTGCCGGGTACTCGACTCCGTAACCGTCATCGCCCGACGCTACGGTTATGGCAATACCGGGATGATCGTAGTAGGCGTCGTAGGCAGTCTCACCATTTCCCTCACTACCGCCGTAGCTGTTGCCGATGGAAACCGGCGCCGGCTTAGCCGACGCGGCCGTGCCCTCAGCCGCACCAAGGTTCGCAAAGCTGGCCGAGCCCGCCTCAACGAGCAGGATGTCGCAGAGGGGGCAGATCGCTGACACCATGTCCAAGTCGACGGAAATCTCCTCGGACCATGCAACGTTCGCCCGTGGGAGAGACGTTCCTCCTGTCTGGTTGACTTCGGTGAAGGTGATGCAGCCGGACGTCACCCCCTTGCTGCAGATCGGCTTGAGGCCGAACTCGCTGCGGTAGGTCGAGAGGTCTGACTGCGCGTGAGGGTCGCTATAAGCGTCCACGATTGCCACTGTCTCGCCGCTGCCAGCGGACGAGCTGGGAAGGTCGTAGGCCGCCTGCAATTCGGCAGGGGTGTACCCCGACGGGGTCACGCTGTTGCCACTCGGTGGTCCGCCCGGTCCCTTGTCTGGCACTGCGCCGGGCATGTGCCTACCCAGCCAGTTCGTCGCTGGGTCAAGGAGCTGGATGGCGTGGCATTGCACCACGTCGGGACCGAGAGAGGAGGAACATACGGGCGCCCAATCACTCGCCCAAACGGGCCCCCAACCTGGCGTTACACGGGCCGCAGCCGTCCCGACCGATCCGAACGCGCTTGATAACAGCACAAGGGCACCCGCCATGGGTACGACGAACCAGCGCATCACGTACCTCCTTAAGCACTGATCCTTAACCGCTGATCCTTACCGCTGATCCTCAACGGCTGATCGCAGAACGAAGTATGGCAGAAAACGGACCGGGGATGAGAGAGAGCCGAAGGGGGCCGCAGCAGTGCGGACGACTGGGAGAACATAACCCGGCTAGAGCGAAGGGAATCCGGACGTGCTGTCAGCACATTTCATGTTGTTTAGTTGTACAAGTAGCACTATGAGTACGCAGGCAGTAGGCTTGCCTTGGTGGCCGGGGCAGAGCGAACCGTAGGTCCGAGCGGACCGGGCAGCGCGGGTCACCGGCTGAGCCACACGACCACTGACCACCTGGTCGCCAGGAGGTCCAAGCGGTTGGCGGCGGTGATGGTCGTCAACGTCGGCGTGTGCCTCGTCGAACTCGGGGGCGGCTTGTGGGGGCACTCAATGGCCCTCCTGGCGGATGCCGGCCACAATGTGACCGACGTCGCTGCGGCCGCGCTCGCGCTCCTGGCTGTCCGGCTGGCCACCCGCCCGCCCACCAGGGCCAAGTCGTTCGGCTATCACCGCAGCGGGGTTCTGGCGGCGCTCGTCAACGCGGCCACCGTGCTCGTCCTGACGGTCCTCATTACCGTGGGGGCCGCTGCCCGCCTGGCACACCCGGTCAACGTTCAGGGCTCGACCCTGCTCGGCGTGGCCCTGGCCGCCCTGGTGCTCAACGGGGCTGCGGCAACACTGCTGGCCGAGAAGGGCGGGCGGGATCTCAACGTCAGGGCCACGGTGCTGCACATGGCCGGCGACGCTGCCGCCTCGGGCGCGGCGGCCGCGGCGGGCGCGGCCCTCCTGGTCTGGCCGGGCCTGCGCTGGCTCGACCCGGCGGCGTCCCTGGCCATTGCCGTGCTGGTCGGCGGCCAGGCGGTCCACCTGGGGCGCCAGGTGGCGGACGTGCTGTTGGAGGGCACACCGGAGGGGACCGACGCCGACGCCCTCGTCAGCGCCCTGGTCACCGTAGAGGGCGTTGACGACGTCCATGACCTGCACATTTGGTCACTGTCCGCCGAGGTGACATTGCTGTCCGCCCATGTGGTCATGGCCGGCCACCCGACGCTGGAACAGGCCCAGGACGTTGCCGGCACGTTACGCGCCCGCCTGGCTGAGGAATTTGGCATAGCCCACGCAACCCTTGAACTGGAGTGCGAGACGTGCGCGGACGAGCCGATGAGCCATAACGCCACGGGGCCCGAGGAACCACGGGGCCCCGGCTGAGCGTCTTGAGCTTAACCTCGAGGACAAACCGGGCCTGAAGGCGCGGGAACTGAACGGAAGGACGTTCCTGTGGCTACTGGCGGTCTGTCGCCTCGGCCTAGGTGCGCTTCCTCGCTCAGGCCTGTGGTGCGGACCGAGGAACTGTGGTGTGGAACTAGAAACTTGAGCCTTGGCGTTGTGCGACGGCCTCCTCGACCGGCGGGGGCGGCAACAGGGAACCATGCTCTATGGCCTTGAAAATGGAGGCGGCGATGCCCGGCCCGTCCAGGCCGAGCTGGCCCAGGATGCGGTCGGGTTTGCCATGCGGTATGTAGGCGGTGGGCACACCCAGGAGGAGCATCGGCGGGCTCTGGCGACTGGGGTTCAGATCGGCGATGGCGTTGGTGATGAAGCTGCCGGCGCCGCCATCGCGGATCCCATCTTCGACGATCACCACAAAACTGTGGGCACCGGCGTCGGTCACCATGACCGGGTCCAGCGGGCGGACCACCCTTACGTCCCAGAGTGTTGCCTCGACGCCCTCGTCGGAGAGAAGTGCGGTGGCCTCCTCGGCGGCTTCGAGCAGTTTGCCCACGGCCAGTATGCAGACCGAACCGTCGCCCCGGCGCACCAGGCGGGCCGAGAGGCCCGAGCCGACCTGGTTGGGCAGTACCTGGCGGGCAGCCGTCTTGGGGAAGCGCACCACGGCCGGACCAAAAAGCTCGAGCGCAGACCGCAGCATGACCTTCAGTTCCTGGGCCGACGAGGGAGCGAAAATGGCCATGCCCGGGACTTTGAGGCACAGGGCCATGTCCAGCACCCCGTGGTGGCTGGGCCCATCGTCGCCGGTGATACCGGCCCGGTCCAGGGCGAAGGTCACCGGCAGGCCGTGGAGGCCGACGTCCAGGTTGACCTGGTCAAAAGCCCGACTGAGGAAAGTTGAGTAGACGGCGACCACGGGCCTGAGGCCTCCCATGGCCATGCCGGCCGCGGAGGTAACAGCCGCCTGCTCCGCTATGCCCACGTCGAAGAACCGATCGGGCCAGCGCTGCTGGAACGGTAACAAACCAGTGGGCCCGGGCATGGCCGCCGTAATTGCCACTATTTCTGGGCGCTTTTCTGCTATTTCCAGCAGGGCATCGCTGAAAGCCAGCGTGTAGCCCTTCAAGGCCCGGGAGGATACTGTCGGGCCGACGGCGGGGTCAAAAGCGCCGGTGTCGTGGAGGCGTTTTTCCTCGTCCTCCTCCGCCGGTTTGTAGCCTCGGCCCTTTTGGGTCAGGACGTGAACGACTATGGGCCCGTCGGTGGCTGCTGCCTGTCTGAAGGCTTGCTCCATGCCGGCGATGTCGTGCCCGTCAAGAGGTCCAACATAACGCACGCCGAGGGTCTCGAAAAACACAGGTGGTTCAATGACTTCTCGGACTGCAGAATAAAAACCTTGCAAGCTCGAGTACGCCAGGCTGCCGACCTTGGGCAGCTCTCTCACCGCTGTCTCGATGCGGTGCCGGGCGTGGCTGACGCCGGGGTGGAGGCGCAGCCGGCTGAGGCTCTCCGACAAGCGCGAGACAGTAGGGGCATAACTGCGCCCGTTGTCGTTCAATATCACGATCACCCGGGAGCCGCTGTGGCCCAAATTGTTGAGCCCTTCATATGCCATGCCGCCCGTGAGGGCGCCGTCGCCGACGATGGCCACCACGTGACGGTCAGGTTTCGGGCTCCGCTTGATGGCGGCCGCCAGCCCGTGGGCATAGCAGAGTGCCGTCGATGCGTGGCTGTTCTCCACGCAGTCGTGGACCGACTCGGCGCGCGACGGGTAGCCGGAAAGGCCCTCAGCCTGGCGCAGCGCGCTGAACATCTCGCGCCGGCCTGTGACGATCTTGTGCACGTAAGCCTGGTGACCGGTGTCCCAGATGAAGTAGTCGCGCGGCGAGCTGAAAACCCGGTGCAAGGCGAGCGTCAGCTCGACTACCCCCAGGTTGCTGCCGAGGTGGCCGGTGTTGGCGGCCGACACGGCTTGGACGATGAACTCGCGTATCTCCGTCGCCAGTTCCGCCAGTTGGTCGTAGTCGAGCCGCTTCAGGTCGCTCGGGCCGTTTATCGTCTCCAAGAGCACCCTTCAACGCTAGCGCTTTGTGTGGTCGTCCTGGTTGGGCAGGGGGGCGGGCACGCGCTGGAACTGCACCCGGGTACTATCCTGGCCCCCCTATGACCGCAACATCAGGCGTTGCCACATCAGGTACGGGGGTCATGATCGAGCAGGCTGTCGTGGCCCGTGTGCTGCGACGGGCGCTGGTCACTGGGGGCGAATTCGCTGAGGTATTTGCTGAGGACCGGCGAGGCTCAGTGGTCACTCTGGACGACGGCCGCGTCGAAGACCTGAGTTCGGGCCGCGATCGCGGCGCTGGGATTCGCGTTGTCGTCGGCAACACGACCGGTTTCGCCCACACCGCCGATCTCTCTGAACGAGGCCTGCTGGCTGCCGCGGAGGCGGCATCGGGGGTGGCCAGGGCGGGGGGGGACGGGACGCGTGAGGTGGCTTTCACCGTTGGCCGGTCCGAGAGCCCGTCGCGGGTGGAAGTGCTGCCGTCCAGCGTCCCCAAACAGGCAAAGGTCGACCTCGTGCGTCGGGCTGACGCTGCTGCCCGGGCCTCGGCAGGCGCCGTCCGCCAGGTCAGCGCCAGTTACCGGGAGAGCCGTCGCCAGGTGCTGGTGGCCAATTCCGAGGGTGTCTTCGCAACCGACGACCAGGTTCGGGCCCGCTTCGGCGTCACCGTCGTGGCCAACGGGGACACGGGTATGCAGACCGGTGGCGAGGCGTTCGGAGCGACGATGGGTTTCGAGCTGTTCGACCGCCACGACGTGGATGAGGTGGCCCGCGTTGCCGCCCAGCGGGCGCTGCGGAAGCTGCAAGCCCGGCCTGCACCTTCGGGCACCATGCCTGTCGTGATCAAGTGCGGGAGCGGGGGAGTGCTGTTCCACGAGGCCTGTGGGCACGGCCTGGAGGCCGACCACATCGCCAAGGCCGTTTCGGTGTTCACGGGCCGTGTGGGCCAAGTGGTGGCAAGCCCGATCGTCACCCTGGTGGACGACGGCACAATGAGCCATGAGTGGGGGGCGCTCGCCATCGACGACGAGGGGCACCCAACGTCACGCAACGTCCTCATCGACAAGGGCGTCCTCACCGACTACATGTGGGACTGGCTGCGGGCCCGCAAGGAGGGCCGCCCGGCCTCTGCCAATGGCCGCCGGGAGAGCTACCAGGACCTGCCAATGGTGCGGATGACCAACACCTTTCTCCTCAACGGCGAAGAGAGCCCCGAGGAGATAATCCGCCAGACGCCCTACGGCGTTTACGTGGCCCAGCTCGGCGGCGGACAGGTCAACACCGCTACCGGTGATTTCGTTTTCGGTATGACGGAGGCGTACATGATCGAAGATGGCCAGCTTACGGCCCCGATCAGGGACGCCAACCTGATCGGCAACGGGCCCCAGGTGCTGGCGGACATCGACGTTATCGGCAACGACTTTGCCATGGGCTGGCCAGGCACATGCGGCAAGCAGGGCCAAGGGGTGCCCGTGGGCATGGGCCAACCGACCTTGCGGGTACGGGCTCTCACGATCGGCGGTACGGCGCGATGACCGAGCTCCTGGATCTTGCGTCCAAGGTGGCCGGATGGTCCAGGGATGGCGAAGACGTGGAGGTCTACGTCTCGCGCGGCACCGAAACCGAGGTAAGGGTGTACGAAGGCGAGGTCGAGTCGCTTTCTTCGGCCACATCTGCCGGCGCCGGGGTACGGGTCGTTGCCCACGGGCGCCAGGGTTTCGCCTATGCGGGTTCGCTCGAGACCGAAGTCCTGGCCGAGACCCTGGAAGAAGCGCGCGACAACGCCGTCTTCGCCACTCCGGAGGACTGGGTGGGGCTCCCCGTGCCCGACGGCACCAGCCCTGCGTCGCTTGACCTCTGGCGTGACGAACTGGCCGGCTACACCACGGAGAGCAAGGTGAAGGCCGCGCTCGACCTCGAGGCCGAGACGCGTGCGGGCGATGCCCGTGTCCGCCAGATCGAGTCAGCAACCTGGGGTGATGTGTCGGCTGAGATGGCCCTGGCCAGTTCGCTGGGCGTCACGGCTTGGGACCGCTCGACGGCCTGTTACCTCTCAGCCGTTGCCGTTGCGGGCGAGGGGGCCGAAAGCCAGGTGGCTTATGGTTACAGCGTCGGGCGCGCCCCATCAGAGTTGGTCCCGTCGAAAGCGGCGACCGAGGCCGTGTCACGCGCCGTGCGGCTCCTTGGGGCCACCAAGCCGCGGTCTGCTCACCTGCCGGTGATTTTCGAGCCCCGGGTGAGCGCCCAGCTACTGGGGCTGCTGGGCTCGGTGTTGAGCGGCGAAATGGTCCTGAAGGGGATCTCGCTTTTTGCCGAGCGCCTGGGCGAGATAGTGGCAGCTCCCAACTTCACGCTCGTTGATGACCCCACCAACGAGGCTGCCTGGGGTGCGTCGTGTTTCGACGACGAGGGCCTGGCTTGCCGGCGCAATACCATGATCGAAGGCGGCGTACTGCGGCGCTTCCTCTATGACAGCACCGCGGCCCGCAGGGCGGGCACGGCGTCAACCGCCAGCGCTGTGCGGGCAGGTTTCAAGTCCGCCCCCGGAGTCGGCACCCGGGCCGTCCACCTCTTGCCTGGCGAACTCAGTCCCCAAGATGTCCTGGCCCAGGTGGGCGAGGGCCTCCTGGTCCAGTCGGTGAGCGGGCTGCACTCGGGCGTCAACCCCGTAAGCGGTGATTTTTCCGTCGGCGCCGAGGGCCTGCTTGTCCACGACGGTGCCCTGGCCTCCCCGGTCCGTGAGTTGACGATAGCTTCCAGCATTCAGCGGATGCTCCTGGGCGTGATCGCCATAGGCAACGACCTGGAGTGGCTGCCGTCGTCGGCGGCAGGCCTGACGATGGCCATATCCGAGATGTCGATGAGCGGCGAGTGAGAAAATGCCCGACAAAATGATCAACCGGCTGGAAGTCCCATTGCACCATTATGTGAACGGGCGCCCGCTGGCCGGGCCTTTCCCGCCAGGGGCAGAGCGTGCCGCGTTTGCCATGGGCTGCTTCTGGGGCGCTGAACGCGTATTCTGGCAGGTCCCCGGCATCTGGGTAACGGCCGTGGGCTACTCGGGGGGCCGCGTTCCTGACCCCACCTATGAGCGCGTGTGCACGGGCTTGACGGGCCACGCCGAGTCCGTGCTTGTCGTCTTCGAGCCGGGGACCGTGAGCTACGGGGAGCTCCTTCAGGTTTTTTGGGAGAACCATGACCCGACCCAGGGTATGCGCCAGGGCAACGACGTGGGGACGCAGTACCGGTCCGCCATCTTCACGAGCTCTGCTGCCCAGCATGAAGCCGCAGAAGCCTCCAGGGCCGCCTACGACGCGGTTTTGCGCAAAGCGGGGTACTCGCACATAACCACGGAGGTCGTACCGGCGGGACCATTTTATTATGCTGAGGATTACCACCAGCAGTACCTGGCCAAAAATCCGCGGGGTTATTGCGGCCTTGGCGGGACCGGGGTGTCGTGCCCGGTGGGTGTGGGCGCAAGGCGGCCCGAAGCCAACTCAGCCGATTAGCAACTCAGTCGATCAGCGCAGTGCGGCACGAACCAGCGCCTCTTTGTAAACGCCGGCCAACCGGTCCCAGGTGGCGTTCGCTGCGTCGTCGATAGCCTGGCGGCGAGGGTCGGCGTCGAACCACGCCACGCTTTCTCGCACCCCATCGGCGAAGGGCACCTTGGCCTGGAAGTCCGGGACGAGGGCGCGGATCTTGGAGTTGTCGAACACGGTGCTGTGTGACTTGTCGCCCCATAGGTTCCCCAGGTTCTCAGGGTCGGCGGCGACCAAGCCGTCTGTCGGCACATGGACGACGTCAATGGCCGCGCCAGCGGCGTCGGCCACCGCCCTATAGATCTGGTCCCAGGTCAGGGCCTCGTCCGAGGTGATGTGGAAGGCCTGGCCGAGCGCCTCCCGCCGTCCCAGCAACCCTACGAAACCCCGCGCAAAGTCGCTGTTGTGGGTAAGCGTCCACAGCGACGTACCGTCTCCCGGGACGATGATCGGCGCCCCCCGCCGCATCCTGTCGATGATGGTGAAGGGCCTGCCCCAGCTGCCCACGGCCACGGGGATCTGGGACGGCCCATAGGTGAGCGACGGGCGAACAACTGTCCAGGGGACCTCGGACTGCGACTCCAGCAGGCGCTCGCAGGCGATCTTGTTGCGCGAGTAGTCCCAAAACGGGTTCTCCAGCGGAGTGCTCTCGGTAATCAGCCAATGGTTGGGCGGCTTACGGTAAGCGCTGGCCGAGCTTATGAACACGTACTGGCCGGTGAGGCCGGCGAACACGCGGAGGTCCTGGGCCACCTGGTCCGGGGTGTAGGCAACCCACTGCACAACCGCGTCCCAGTCCGCTCCCGCGATGGTGCGGACGACTTCCCTCTCGTTGGTCGCGTCGGCGTGGAGGGCCCGGGCGCCAGCGGGAGCCGGTAGCGGGGAGCGCCCTCGGTTGAGCAGCCACAGTTCATGGCCGGCGTCGAGGACCGCAGGTGAGCAGCCGGAGCTAATGAGCCCGGTGCCCCCGATGAAGAGAATGCGCACGCGCGCGAAACTAATCCTCGTCCAGCCTGGTTGCGGCCGGGCCTGGCCGGTACCGGCCGGGAGGCTTGCCAGCCCTACACGAGCGCCGGCGAGAGGAGCCTCACCGGCGGTCGTCTAAGAAGCGGCGGCGACTGAGCCGGACGGCGCGCTGACCGCCGGCTTGCCGGCGCTCTCGGCTGTGGCAGCCGGGGCTACCGTGGCGCTGGCAGCCGCCCCGGTGCTCGTGCCCGCCGACTTGGCTTCCGCAGTCTTGCGGCCAGACTTGCTTTCCGACCTGCTGTCCGTCTTGTAGAAGCCTGTGCCCTTGAAGGCGATGCCGATGTTGCCGAAGACCTTGCGGAGCGGTCCTGCGCAGGCGGGGCACTCGGTGAGAGCGCTGTCTTTGAACGACTGGACGATTTCGAGGTGCTGGCCGCAGGCCTTACAGGCGTACTCGTAAGTTGGCATTTGGGGGAACTGCCCTTTCGTCTAGCACTCGTCACGTTTCAGTGCCCAGTGTACCTGCTCCTGTCAAGGCTCCGGCAGTCCCCTACGACCCCTGGGCATGAAGTCCCAGGCCTCAGGGGGTAGTGGGCCCGAGGGTGGTAAAACAGTGCAGGGCAGCGCAAGCGAGGCCCGAGCACGAGCTGGGGCACCCAAGCGCCCCCGACAAGGAGGCCGCGCATGGCGCAAAGAGTTCGTAAGGCTGTGATCCCAGCTGCGGGTCTGGGCACCCGTTTCCTGCCGGCCACCAAAGCTCAGCCGAAGGAGATGCTGCCCCTGGTCGACAAACCGGCGATCCAGTACGTGGTCGAGGAGGCGACCTCGGTCGGTATCACCGACATCCTGGTGATCACCGGGCGGGGCAAGAGGAGCCTCGAAGACCATTTCGACCGCTCTTTCGAGCTCGAGTATTACCTCGAGCAGGGCGGCAAGCTGGCCGAGCTGGAAGAGATGCGCCGGATCGCCGAGATGGCCGACATCCACTACGTCCGCCAGGGCGAGCCCCGGGGGCTGGGCCACGCCGTCCTGGTCGCAGCCGAGCACATCGGCGACCAGCCGTTTGCGGTGCTGCTCGGGGACGACATCATGCACCCTGACGCGGGCATACTCGCGGGCATGCTCGACTCCTTCGAGCACTACGGCCACAGCGTCATCGCGCTGAAAGAGGTCCCGTCGTCGGATATCTCGTCCTACGGGTGTGCTGCCGTCCAGCCCCTGGTGGGCAACGTCGTCCGCGTGGAAGACCTTGTGGAGAAGCCGGCCGCCGACGAGGCCCCTTCCAATCTGGCGGTGATGGGCCGCTACGTGTTCGGGCCGGGGATCTTCGAGGTGCTGGCGCGCACCGAACCGGGCCGGGGCGGCGAAATCCAGCTCACTGACGCCATCAAAGCCCTGGCAGAGCAGGAACCGGTCTACGGCTGGACGTTCCGCACGGGCCGCTTCGATGTCGGCAACAAGCTCGATTACCTGCAAGCGACGGTCGAACTGGCTCTCGAGCGAGAAGATATAGGCCCACCGTTCCGCAAGTTCCTGGTCGGGCTGCTTGGCAGGGGAGACATCTAGCGCCCAGTGCGTCAGCTAGCGCCCAGTGCGTCAGCGGCCAGTACGTCAGCGCTCAGGGTCAGGGCCGGGTGGGCCCCAGGTGGTGCGGTGCGCCCTGGGACAATTGGCCTAGACTTGGTGCCGTGCCCGACCGCGGCCTTACACATACCGACCCGCTGGGACGAGCTCGCATGGTCGATGTCACGCCCAAAGAGCCCACTCATCGGCGAGCCATGGCACGTTGCCGGGTCCACATGCAACCGGAGACGACGTCGAAGGTAGCCAGCAACGCCATCACCAAGGGAGACGTCCTGGCTGTTTCCCGGGTGGCGGGCATACAGGCGGCGAAACAGACCGCTCTTCTCATCCCCCTGTGCCATCCTCTTCTGGTCGGTGCCGTAACGATAAATTTCACCATCGGCGATGACTACGTAGAAGTCGAGACTCAGGTCGAAACGGTGGACCGGACCGGCGTCGAGATGGAAGCGCTAACCGCGTGCGCGGTGGCGGCGTTGACTATTTACGACATGTGCAAATCCTTCGACCGCGCGATGGTCATAGGCGAGCTAGCCCTGTGGGAAAAGACCGGTGGCCGGACCGGCCACTGGCGGAGGGACGCGGACGCTGTCTTCAGCTCCACGGCGTCGGAAGTGGCGCGATCCTTGCCGATCGAGGACCGGATTGACGGCCTCATCGGCAGTGACTCGGTCGGGTTCGACGGCTGACAGTACCCCCGCCGATTGGCGGCCGCCGCAGACCTCCCCATAGGGTGGTTGGGTACGTCCCGGCATTGAAGGGGCTCTGGTCCACCTATGCCTGGGTATCCACCATTTTGGATTTCGTGGCAACTACCGTCTTATGAAAGACCCGCGGTCGCCCGAGGAGTTCGATTATGGGAGCTGAGGTTTTGATCGCCAGCCTCTGGGTCGTCGTCCTGGTCTACTGGGCCTGGTCTTGGCGGCCTGCAACGCGCGATTCGCTTGGGTCGTTCCGCCGCGAACTACAGGTGATGCAACGGGGCGGGCTGGCACGAGCAGTGCCTGCCGGTCGGCGCGGCACGGATGGGACCGCCTTCCTGTCCTGGTACTCCGCCGTCTACGCCTCCTTGACCAGCAATAACGGGGCGCCAGACCAGGCTGGGACGGCACCTGTCCCCGACGCTCCGCGTGCCGACAGGTCGCCCGTCACGTATGAACCGCCCTATGTGCCTAACGCTCCGACCATCCGGCGGCCGGTGGGCGCGCTCAGCTACAGACGGGCTGCGATGCAGCGACGGCGAAGGGCTGTCGTCGGCGCACTGCTGGCCGTCGTGGTCGTGACGTTGTTGGGGGCCCTGCTGACCGGTGCCGTCGTTGCGCTGGTGCTGCAGGCATTCTTCGACGTCGCCCTTCTCACGTACATGTACCTTCTGATCAGGGCAACGTCGTCGGCCCGTGCCGCCCGAGCAGGGCTCGGACAGGCGGCCCGGAGAAGCCGGGGCGACCAATTGGGGGCACCAGTGCCGGTCCCGGCCGCGGCGGCCGAACTACCCGCGGTCACCGAGGGCATTGCGCGCCATGTCCCGCTTCATGCCCTGCCGTCTTCCTGGCGTGCCTTCTCTCCCACCCGGCGCCCGGCTCCGAGCTATGGGGACTTCGACAGCTACGCCAGCCTCGCGCTGGCGCAGGCCAACTGACACGTACCTCTGACCCAAAACGGAGCACACTGGTGGGGATGGTGCCGACTGTTCCCGACGTGCTTGCCCGTCACCCGGTGCTAGCAAGTGCCGACGGGCGCCCCACAGCGAACGGGCATTCGCGGCCGCTGCTGCGCGTGGGGGGCTTATTTGTGAACTACGGCGACCTACGCGTGCTGAACGGTGTCGACTTCGAGGTATGGCCCGGCGAGCTGGTGGCACTCACCGGTGACAACGGGGCTGGCAAGTCGACCCTGGTGCGTTGCGTCGCAGGTGACATGGTGCCGGCCGCCGGCGACGTCTTCATTGGCGGCACCCGCGTGCGCTCCAGGTCAGCCGCGGCCAGCAGTGGCCTGGCCGTGGTCTGGCAGGACGCGGCCCTCTGTGACAACCTCGACGTCGCCGCCAACCTATTCCTGGGGTGTGAGGGCGGCCGTTGGTTGGTCTCCGACGTCAAAGCGAACCTCGCCACCCGGGCAGTTCTCGCCTCCCACGGGATCAAGGTCGGCCCTGTCCGTTCTGCTCGCTCCCTTTCCAGCGGTCAGCGCCAGTTGATAGCGGTGGCCCGCGCCATGCAGAGCCAACCGCGCCTGCTGGTCCTCGACGAGCCAACGACCGCGCTCGGCGTTCAGGAGACGAGGCGGGTCGAGGAGCTGATAACCAAATTGAAGGCGGACGGCACGACCGTCCTGTTGGTGTCCCACGACGTCGAACAGGTCTTCAACCTGGCTGACCGGATCTTGGTCCTATACAAGGGCAAGGTCGCCGCCGACGTGGTGCCTTCGGAAACGCACCCCGACGAGGTGGTCGCGATCATGTCGGGCCATTCCCCCGATGCCACGGCCCGGCACCAGTTGAGCCGCCTTCAGAACCTCGTCGACCAACTCGCTTCGGCCAAGCTGAATTCCAGCCTGCCCCTCATCATCTCCGCATTGGCGGCGGCCCTCAGCACCAAGCAACTCTGTATCCACCTGCTCGAGGACAGGTCGCTACGCCTGGTCGCCGCGGCTGGGTTCCCGCTTGAGTTCCTCCGTGCGTGGGCCAGTGTCGCCGCCGACAGTGCGGGCGGCCCCATGGGGATGGTGGTGGCAACAGGCCGGTCCGTCGTCGATGAGGACATCGACAAGAGCTCGGCGTGGACGCGCTTCTCCGTCCTGGGCCGTAGCGCGGGGGTCAGGAGTTCGTGGTCCGTGCCGCTTGTCGCGTCCACCGGCCTCATCGGCGTCATCACAGGTTGCCAACCCTTCGTGGGCCGCCCCCATCGCGACCAGATGGACCTCGTGTCCTTGTACGCCGGGTACGCCGCCAGCGCCATTGAACGGGACCGCCTGTTCGGCGAAGTGACTGCCCGCAACCGCGTGCTCGAGACGATCCGCGAGGTCCTGGAAACCCTCGCCGGTCCCGAACCCGTCTCAAGCGGCCTCCTGTTGGCTTTGCAGTCGCTGCACCGGGGGATGCGAGCGACAGAGATCGAACTGTGGGTGAAGTCCTCAGGCGGGACGCCGCGGTGCGCGGCTGCCGTCGACGAAGACAGTCAGGCACACCGCGACCCGGCCCAAAGGGAGAGCGCCGACGCCGTCCGAGCCTTCTCCAGTGCTCCCCAAGCCGGCCCTCGTATCGAGCCGAGCGCGAACGGCCAGGTAATCGCCACCGCTTTTGACGTCCCCGGCGGACGGGCCGCCCTCATTGCCCGTTGGCTGCGCAGCGACCTGCCGGACGACGCCGTGGCGCTCCTGGGCGACGCGGCCAACTCGGTGCGCCTGGCCCTTGAGCGCGAGGAAGCCGAACAGGCCCACCAGCAGGCCTCCGCGTTGCGCCGGTCCCACCAGCTCCAAAGGGACTTCCTGTCCCGCCTCAGCCATGAGTTGCGCACGCCTCTCACGGCCATCCGGGGTTACGCCAGCAGCCTGCTGGCCTCGGACGTCATCTGGGACGACGAATCCAAGGTGCGGTTCCTGAGCCGGATCGCAGGTGAGTCGGCCAGGCTGGGGCGCCTCGTGGGGGACTTGCTGGACTTTTCCGCCATCGAGTCCGGTTTGCTGCGCCTGGAACAGGACTGGTGCGACCTTGCCCTTGTCATCGAAGCCGCCATATCTTGCCTCCCGCCCGAACGCTCGTCGGCCATCAGTGTGAGCTGCCCGGCCGGGATCGGGCCCGTTTGGGCGGACCACGACCGGCTGGAACAGGTCTTCGTCAACCTGCTCGACAATGCCCTGCGCCACAATCGGCCCGATGTGCAGGTTCGTGTCGAAGTGTCCCTGGTCGGTACCGACACGGTTGTCATCCGGGTGGCGGACAACGGTGGGGGCATCCCGCCCGACCTGAAGGCCCACCTGTTCGAGTCAGCGGCCCGGGGCGCCACCGGCCCTCCTGGAGCAGGCCTCGGGCTTTCGATAGCCAAAGGCATCGTCTTGGCCCATGGTGGTCACATAAGTCTGGAAGAGGTCGGTTCGGGCGCGTGCTTCCTGGTCGTCCTCCCGATCGAAGAGCTGGGGGACAGCACTGCATGACCTTCTTGGAGAGGCGGACCAAGGCGCTCCTGGTCGAAGACGACCCCAACATCGTCGACCTCATCAGGAGCAACCTGACTGTGAGGGGCTTCGACACCTGTGTTTCGACCGACGGGTCGCGGGCGCTCCAGTTGCTGGAAACCGAGAGCCCGGACATCGTCCTGCTGGACTTGATGCTCCCGGACGTAGACGGCTTCGAGCTGTGCCGCCAGATGCGTGAACGTTCGCCCGTGGGGATTATCGTCGTCTCGGCCCGCGGCGGCCAGAACGACAAGGTGGCGGCCCTCAACTTCGGGGCGGACGACTACATGACCAAGCCATTCGGGATCGAAGAGCTCTTGGCGCGGATCACGGCCACTCTCCGGCGTACCAGGCCGGCCGAACCGGTGGAGGCTTCCGCATTGCGGATCGAGGTCGGCGACCTGGTCGTCGACCTGGAAATGCGGCTTGTGACCCGCTCCGGCGAGGTCGTCCACCTGACGCCGACAGAGTTCGCCCTTTTGCGTGAGCTCGCCACCAACAGAGGCAAGCTCCTCACCCATGCCCAGTTGCTGCGACGGGTCTGGGGTCCCGGCTATGCTACCGAGACCGAGTACGTCAGGGTCTATGTGCGCAGGCTCCGGGCGAAGCTTGAGAGCGGTGGCGGGCCCCCGGTCATCATCACCCAGCCACGGGCGGGTTACCGCTTCATCCCTGGTTGATGCCCCCTTTCCGCAGTCCGGCGGCCCAGCCCGGACCGATCCCGGCTCCGTGGGGCGGTGCTGACCCTCATCAACTCTTCATGAATTATTAACGTTCCTGGCTTCCTGTTCACGTTCGCGTTCATAGCGACGGGCGTACGTTCGGCGTCGCCGGAGCTTCACCCGACAACCACTCCGGCCAGCTCGTTGGGCGCGCGTCACCCTGACGTGCACGGCGCTTGGGCGTTCGGGAGAGCTAACCCTGCGGGCGCGGACATTGGTACTCGGTCCACCTCTTCTGAGGTACAAAGGGGAAGAAAAACCATATGAACATTTCAAGAAGGGCCCGGATGCTCGGTGCGGCGACGGTTGCCGTAACCGCCATGATCGCAGGCATGGCCTGTACGGTCACGACTGCCACGACTGCGTCCGCAGCGGCCATGGGCATCACGGCCACTTCCTTCAACCGCAGCTTCTCAGCGATGAAGCTGCTCAAGCCCATCGTTGCCAAAGGCACCGGTGCCATCGGGGCCATCCTGCCCGACACGGTGACCTCGACCCGCTATGTCGAGTTCGACGCCCCCGACCTGACGACGGCAATGACGGACGCCGGCCTGACCGCTTCGCAGATCTCCGTCGTCAACGCCCACGGCAGCGATGCTACGGAGTTCTCTGACGCCCAGGCTGACGTCACCAACGGCGACAAAGTCATCATCATGGACCCGCTGGACGCCGGCGTCGGTGCCAAGATCGAGTCTTACGCCAAGGCTCATAGCGTAGCTGTCATCGACTATGACCGGCTCACCCTCGGCGGTAGCCGCACCTACTACGTCTCCTTCAACAACGAAGTGGTCGGCACGCTGATCGGCAACGGCTTCGTCAGCTGCGTCAGCGCCTGGAAAGTGGCAAAGCCCGTAGTGCTCGTCATGCACGGTGCCGACACCGACAACAACGCCACGCTCTTTGCTGACGGCTACGACGCGGTGGTCGGCCCGTACTTCTCGTCGGGCAAGTGGACCCTCGTTGGCAAATTCCAGCCCAATGAGGTCCCAGCCGGCACGTGGACGCCGACCACTGCTCTGTCTGAGTTCGAGGCTGAGTACACGGCGCACCCCACCATCAACGCTGTGCTCACGCCCAACGACGAGAACGCCGCCCCGATCGAACTGTACCTGAAGAGCAAGGGCATCAAGCCCGACACCTTCCCGATGACGGGTCAGGACGCCACCCTGACCGGCCTCGGCAACGTCCTCACTGGCTACCAGTGCGGCACCGTCTACAAGCCGATTTACCTGGAAGCCCAAGCTGCAGTCGCCCTCGCCGTCTATGCCCGCGCCGGCATAACCCCGCCCGCGGCTCTGGTGAACGGCACCACTGAGGACTCGGTGGAGCATGTGGCTGTCAAGTCCGTGCTCGAGACCCCCGAGTGGGTTACCACGAAAAACATGAACAGCACGGTTATCGCCGACAACTGGGTGCCTGCCAAGTCGCTGTGCGCCGCGCCTTACGCGACCGCAGCCGCTTGCACGGCAGCCGGGATCACCCCGTAGTCCTGCGTAATTGCGTAACCTGGATTGAAGCTGCGAGCGCCTGGGCCCTCTTGTATGGCCCAGGCGCTTGCATGAAGTAGCAGCTAGGGGGTGTGGTCTGTGGGAGCGAGCAGGGACCAATGGCCTCTCGTGCTTGCACCTTCGACCGTAGTCACCCTGCAGCGACCCGGGCGGGCGGGGCCAGGGGGGGGAGATCAGTACCGGCGGCCGAGTTGCGCCGTAGGTAGTGCGCACCAAGGTTGTAGCGCCCACCTGAGGGCGAGCGCTGTTTCGAAGGGAGCTCCGAGAGCCATTCTGGGTGTGGAGCGAGCTAGGTGAGGACGGCACGCTGCTCGTCCTTGCACAAGGGCGAAGTGCCGGAAGGAGGGCTGTAGAAATGCCTGAGGCTTTGCTCGAGCGGGGGCAACCGTTGCTCGAGCTGCGTGGGGTGGTTAAGAACTTTGGGCCGGTCAGAGCGCTGAGCAGTGTCAATCTCACCGTCTTGGCGGGAATGGTCACAGCGCTATGTGGGGACAACGGCGCTGGCAAGAGCGTGACGATCAAGGTAATTTCGGGCATACACCCCCAAGACGGGGGAGAGATCATCTGGAGGGGGAAGCCGGTCGCCATACATACGCCGAAGGACTCCGCCGCGCTGGGTATCGCCACCGTCTACCAGGACTTGGCCCTGTGCGACAACCTGGACATCGTTCAGAACATGTTCCTGGGCCGGGAACGGACAAGGTCTATGGCGCTCGATGAAGCCCCAATGGAAATTGCTGCTCGTCGTACGTTGAGCGACCTACAGGTAACTACGGTGCGCTCCATCCGCCAACTGGTAGCCTCCCTGTCCGGTGGCCAGCGCCAGTCCGTAGCCGTTGCCCGGGCTGTGTTGTGGAACTCTCAGCTCATGATCCTGGACGAACCCACGGCCGCGCTGGGCGTTGCCCAGACCGGCATGGTCCTTGGGCTTGTGCGGCGCCTGGCCGAGCAGGGCTACGGCGTGATCATTGTCTCCCACAACCTGAACGACGTCTTTGAGGTCGCTGACCGCATTGCCGTACTCCGACTGGGCCACCTAGTGGCCGAGGGCCCGGCCTCCGATTACGACCGCCAGAGCGTTGTGGAACTCATGACTACGGGGACGGTGTCGAGCAGGGCACCGGCCAACGGGTTTGCGTCGGCCGCTGCGGCCAGCGGCACACAGGAGGTTTGACCGATGACCATGAGCCCGTCTCAAATGGCCGGAACTGAGCAGCGTCTCGAAGAAGCAGCCGCGGCCGAGGTCGCCGAAGACGCTGCTCTTACTACGGCGCCCGACGTAGTAGCAGACACTCTGGGGCAATATGCCGTGGCCTGGTGGAGGCGGGTCCGCTCCGGCGACAGCGGCGTACTTCCGGTCATCGGCGCCATCGTGGTCATAATCCTGATCTTCCAGGTCCAGAACCACCTCTTCCTGTCGGCCGGCAACCTCGTCAACCTCATCTCGCAAGCCGTCGTCATTGTCCTGTTCGGCATGGGGGAGATCTTCGTCCTGCTGCTGGGCGAGATCGACCTGTCCGTGGTGTACGTAGCGGGCATCGGTGCCGGCCTAATGGCCGCCCTGGTCGCCCCTCCGTTCAATTGGCCCTGGCCAGTGGCTGTCCTGGCCGGTGTGGCGGCCACCAGCGCCATCGGGCTGGTCCAGGGCGTGCTCATAACCCGCCTCCGCCTGCCAGCGTTCATCGTCACCCTTGCCGGCTGGATCGGCTGGCAGGGGGTAATGCTGTGGATGTTCGATCACCTGAGCATTGCCGTCGGCGGCGTGATCGAGATCTCCAACACCGTGATGCTCGACCTGATGAGCGGTAGCTTGAGCCCTCTTGCGAGCTGGCTCGCGATGGCCGGTTTGGTGGTGGTCTTCGGGATCTACGCTGTCCTGCGGGACGAGCGCCGCCGGGCGACCGGGCTTGTGACGCCGCCCAGGGGCCTGACCGGGTTGAAGATACTGGGGGCTGCCATCGCTGGCGTCGTACTCGTCTGGATCTGCAACATCAACCGTGGGATAAAGGGGGTAAAGGGCGCGAGGATCGTCCAAGGGGTGCCCTGGTCCGTCCCGATCGTCCTTGTCCTACTGTGTGCGGTCACGTTCCTACTGGCGAGGACTCGCTTCGGCCGCTACGTGTACGCCATCGGTGGCAACAGCGAGGCGGCCCGGCGTGCCGGCATCAACCTCTACCTGATCCGGACGATAGCGTTCGGCCTGACCGGCCTGCTAGCCGGGATAGCCGGGCTCATGTACCTTTCCTGGTTGGGCTCTATAGCGACCGACATAGATCCGAACCAATTGCTGTACGCCATCGCCGCGGCAGTCATCGGCGGGACAAGCCTCTTCGGAGGACGGGGCAAGCCCATTCATGCGATCTTGGGCGGGGTCGTGATTGCTGCCATTGCCAACGGGCTTGGCCTGCTGGGGATGGGCGCGGCAGCGACTTACATGGTCACCGGCCTGGTCCTCCTCGCCGCAATCATGGTGGACTCTGTCGCCCGTCGCGGCCAGAAGGTCAGCTAGCCCCGCGGCAAAGCGAGCGCAGTAGCCATGCCCGTTCCCCCCACGTGGGGCAGCGGGCATGGCGAGATGCCGACGGTGGCGTACCCGGCTCGCTGCCTGCCATAGACGCTAGGCTTGCGTGGAACGGGGGTGTAGCTCAGCCCGGAAGAGCGCTACGTTCGCATCGTAGAAGTCGCCGGTTCAAGTCCGGTCACCTCCACCAGTTCTGACCAGGGCGTTTGTTCGTTGGCGGTACCAGTCTTGCGGGTGTCGTGCCCGCTACGTGCCCGATCCGTGCCCGTTGTAAATGCGTTCCAGCGCGCGTCGAGATGACTTGCGACATCTCGGTCGGCGGCTTCTGGGACGTGTGCGTACAGCTCCATCGAGAGCCGGGCGGTGGCGTGACCGAGCCTTCCCTGGATCACCCGGGGGTGCTCGCCGTGCTCCACCATGAGGCTGGCGGCGACGTGGCGCAAGCCGTGGAAGGTGAGGGTAGGGTCGAGCCCGCTTCGCCTTACCGCTGGGTTGAAGACCCTCTCTGCAAAGTAGCGGCGGAGAGGGCCGCCGTCGGGGCTGGTGAACACGAGGTCGGCCGAGCCGGCACCCGGGCGATGAGCGGCGAGGTGACGGGCGAGCTCAGCGGTGAGGAAGCGTGGGATGCTGAGCGTCCGCCTGGAGGACCGGCTCTTGGTTTCCGCCACCAGGAGCTTGCCCTCGACTTCGGCGATCGTCTGGCGGACCATGAGCGTGCGGCGGAGGAAGTCCACGTCGCCGACGCGCAACCCGGCGCACTCCGACCAGCGCAGGCCGAGGACGCCGGCTACGAGTATGAGCGCCCGGTACTCGCCCGGTACGACTTCCGCCAAGCGGTCCAGCTCCTCGATCGTGAGCGTCGGACGCTCCCGGGTTGGGCCGCTCGCCACGCGGATGCCGCGGGCAGGGGAGCGGGCGAGCAGGTCGGCGTCGACGGCCGCGTTGAGCACCGCGTTGAGCACCCCGAGGTTCGTGCGGACCGTGGTCGGCGCCAGCTTCGCCGTCATCGCGTCGACGCAACCCTTGACGTGGGCCCTCGTGATCGTGCCCAGCGCACGGCCGCCCAGCGCCGGGAAGAAGTGCGTCTGGAGCACCACCCGGTCCCTGGCGAGGCTCGTGGCCCGTTTGGCCGGGTTGGCGGCAAGCCACTGCTCGGCCCAGGACCGGAAGGTGACCTGGCCGAGGGCGGGGTCGCGCCACTCGCCCTTCTGCATCTCAGCTTGAACTCGTGCCAGGAACGCCGAGGCGTCTGCTTTGGTCGGGAAGGTCTGGGGCGCGGGCCGGTCCTGGCCCTGCCCGTCGGCGTACCGGGCCTGGTAGCGGCCTGAGGGGAGCCTTCGTACCCGTCCGAACTGGCGGCGTTTGGTTGCCAAAGGTTGCCTCCTGTACGTGGAGCCATGAGAAAGGCAGACCCGGTGAGGCGGGGTCGCAAGCGCCTGGGGGAATCGTAGTAGTCGGCTGTGACGGTGTGTTCTACGAGAGCGGCCGCAAGGCCGCCTTGCGGGCCTGGTCGAGCCACGCGGAGATCTCGGCGGGGTCGAAGCGTATGAACCTGCCCACCCTCACGAAAGGCACTCGTCTCTCGGCGACCATACGGCGCACGTGGCGGTGCGTTACGCCCAATCTCTCGGCGAGCTGGTCCATGGTCAACAGCTGCGGCACTGCGTCCGAACGGGTCATCGGTCTCCTCTTGATCGGTCTTCTTACCTGTAAGGGGCCGAGGTGGCGATTTTTCCCGGCTCACCCGTCGCTGCTCATCCGTCCGAGCAATTGACCCCCTGGCCGCTCACCACGAACGGGCCCCTCTCTCACAGGCCACGCCAAGCGCCCACGCCAGTTCCCAAACCCGCCGCTGACACTGCGCTCACTCAGTTCTCCTAAAATTGTTCCTGCCCGTTCGTGACCGTTATTGACCGTTGCAGCCCGAACCGAAAAGTGCCTCTTTACAAGGCTTTCTGGCTCTGGTAAAAGACAGAAGGCAAGAGAACACGTTTACAACCTCCGGTTGTCAAGTTGGTTTTCAGCCCGGCAATTCTGCAGCAAAAGGGGTGGTGGTGGCCGGTGGCGTGGATGCGCATGATGGGGACGGAGTCGGTCGGCTACCACGAGCACACCGTGGTCGGTCGCGGCGACGACCCGGTGGCGGGGGCGCTGGACTACTACGCGTCGCGGGCTGAGAGACCCATGGTCTGGGGCGGCTCGGGGGCGGCGTTGCTCGGCCTGGCGGGCGAGGTCGACCTCGACGAGTGGAGAGCAGTCTTCGCCACGGGAGGCGCTCACCACCCGGAGACGTACGAGCGTCTCGTGGCTTGCATGCGTCCCGGCATCGAGCTCGTCGTCAGCAGCCACAAATCGGTGGCAGAGCTGGGCGTCATGGGACGGGCGGAGGACATGCACAAGATCGTCGACGCCGAGCGCGACGCGACAATGGCCCACCTCGACGAGGTCGTCCGGGAGCAAGGCGGGCGGAGAGGCAGAGCACAGGTCCGCACGCCCACCGGCGGGCTCACCTGGGCGGTTTCCCGCCACGCCACCACCCGTTCTGGCGATCCCCAGCCTCACGACCACCTGTTGGTCGCCAACCTTGTGCGCATGGGCGACGAAAGAGGCGGCTGGAAAGGACTCGACACCGGGCTGCTGCGTGACCACCTCCACGCCGCAACTGCCATCGGCCGCATGGCGGCGGCGGCCAAGGCGGTCGAGCTTGGCTACGGGATCGAGGCCGACCCCGGCCCCTCGGGTCGGCTCGGTGGTTGGGCCATCACCGGCATCCCCCGGGAAGCCTGGGAAGTCCACGCCACCCGCTCGGCCCAGATCGACGCGGCCGTCGGCCGAGACGCCTCCTACGGGGCCCGCTCTGTTGCCGCCCGGGCCACCAGGGAGCGGAAGTCCGACACCCCGGTAGAAGACCTCCTGCTTCGCTGGCGGGAAGAGCTGGCCGGGGCCGGCTACTCGCCGGTCGAGCTCGACACCGCCATCGAGCGCGCCGGCTTTGCCTACCAACCGCCTGGCCTGGAAGTGCTCGACCGCGTTGCTGACGAACTGCTCTCCCCCGGTGGTCGCCTGGCCTCGGAGAAGACCTTCACCAGAGACGATGTGATAGTGGCCGTGGCTCCTTTGCTGCACGGCCTGCCTGTCTCGGTATTGGACACCGCAGTCGACCAGGTGCTTTCCCATGAGCAGGCCGTAGCGCTTCCTCTGGTGACCGGCGCCCGGGAGCCGGTGTGGGCCGCCGCTTGTGTGGTCGAGGACGAGCAACGCATCGCCGCCCTGGCCGACGTGCTGAGCGGCCGGGAAGGGCCGCGCGTCGACCGCCAGGCAGCCTTCCTGGCTGTGCGCCAGGTCGAGCTCTCCCTGGGCATGCGTCTCAGCGACAAGCAGGCCGAGGTGGCAAAGGGCCTGCTCAGTTCTGGGCGTGCGTTCGAGCTTGTCGTGGGGGTCGCGGGTTCGGGCAAGACGACAACCCTGGCTGCGGTCCGCTCCGGCTTCGAGGCTGGCGGTTACAAGGTCGTCGGAACTGCCACCTCGGGCCAGGCGGCCAAGGCCCTGGGCGAAGGAGCAGGTATCGACTCGCGTACGGTGTCATCGCTCATCTGGCGCCTGGGGCACAACCGCGAGGTGTTCAGTCCCCGTCACGTGCTCATACTCGACGAGAGCGGCATGACCTCCGATGCCGACGTGGGCCGGCTGCTGGCTATGGTGGAGGCTTCGGGCGTCAAGCTCATCGCCGTGGGCGATTACCGCCAGTTGGACGCCGTGGGTCCGGGCGGTGCACTGGAGGCCCTGTCCAAGCGCCACCCGGGACACGTCTGGGCGCTGCGGGACAACCTGCGCCAGGTCGACCCCGCCGAGCGCCACGCCCTGGACCATCTGCGCGCCGGGCACGTGCCCACCGCCGTGAACTGGTACCTGGGCCAGGAGCGGGTGCACCCTGCCTCCAGCAGGGAGCAGGCCACCTACGACATGGTGATGGCCTGGGCAGAGGATGTCGCCGGCGGGCGGGACGCCCTCATGGTCGCGTACCACCGCGACTCGGTGGAGACGCTGAACCGGGCCGCGCGGGCGGTGTGGGCGAGGTTGGGCCGTCTGTCCGGCCCCGAGCTGGAGGCACCGGGAGGCAGGCGTTTCCGAGCCGGCGACCGCGTGGTCACCCTCGCCCCCGGTCCCGACGGTGCTTGGGTCACATCGCAGCGTGCCGTGGTCACCTCCGTCGACACTGAGGCGAAGACCCTGACCGCCGTCACCCCGGAAGGGGCCGAGCTTCATATGGGCACCGAGCACACAGGCGCCGACAAGCTCGGGCACGCGTACGCCGTCACGGCCCATCGTTGCCAAGGTTCGACAGTGGACGTGACCCACGCCCTGGAGGACGGCGGTGGCCGTGAACTGGCCTACGTGGCCATGAGCCGCGCACGGCATGAGAGCCACGTCCACGTTGTCGCGCCCGACGCGCGGGAAGCGGCCCAACGGTTGGCCTGGGCTTGGGAGCAGCAGCGCCGCCAGAGCTGGGCGCTCGACCGCCAACCGGAGAGGACCCTGGCCGAGCTGTACGTCGAGCGCAGCCGGCTAATGGGCTCGATCCCGCGCGACCAGTCGACCGAGCTGGACCGTTCCCGACAGCAGCTGACGCGCCTGGACCAGGACGCACGCGACCTTAGCGACGGGACCGGGCGCTGGGCCGGCACCAGGGTCGGCGAGGCCGCCCGCGACGCGCGGGAAGCAGCCATCGCCTACCAGCGGGCACAGCAGGTGGCCACGGACGAGAGCCTCGGCCGCTGGGGCAGGCACAAGGCGCGGGGCCAGCTGAAGGACGCCGGTGCGCGCTTCGACGTTGCCGTGCAGACGTGGCGGGCCGTCGGCGAGCCCGAAGCCCAGCTCCTGGAGGCCCACCGCCGCCAGGTCGCCCCCGAGGTCGCCCGGCTGGAGAAGGCCCAAACGGAACGCGAGGCGTTCCTGGCGGAGCACCCCGAGCTCCCCGGCTGCATTTCCGATCTCAACCGCGCCATCGAAGCCCGGGAACAGCTGGACAACATGCGCCGCCTCCAAGTCGTCCGAGAGCGCGGGCAAGCCCGGCAGTTCCAGCGGGGCCGCGAGTTCCAGCCCGACCTCGGGTATGGCATCGACTTGTAGCCCATGCTGGCCTTCCTATTTCGGGCCGCCGCTCGGTGAGCTTGGCGCCTGGCCGGCGCTCCCGACGCGGCCGGCACCAGACTGGGGCTTACAGTCCCCTGGGCGGGGGAGCTATCCGAGGGTGCCCGGTAGGCGCCTGCCCGCCCGTCAAACCGCTGACCGTCGCCCTGCGCCGTCCCTGCCTGCGGGCGACGCCTCGCCGTCGTGGCTCGGGCAGTTAACTGGGCTCGTAAAATGGTCTTGAGCGCGAACAAAGGACTTCTCAGTGCACAATTCCAGAGCCCTCCGCCGACGTTATGCGCTCATCTTCTGAGCGGCCCGTCCAGGACTCTGACCAGGACAGATCGGACGATTAGGCGCTTAGGGGATGTCTGCCCACTGACCTTGTTCTTACGTTGTTATGTGCGTGTCGGACAGGCTGGGGGCGGGGTCGTCTTGTTCGCGCAGACTTACGCTGGCAGAAGGCACTCGCGCGCTGCCACTTCTCGCCGCCGGGACGCCCCGATGTCTGATCGCGTCATTCATCGAGGAGCGGGATCCTTGGCGAGACGCCCGGCGTCAGAAGCAGCTAGGGCAAGTTGGCGGCGGTTGGCGACGCCGAGCTTGCCAAAGATGTGGTGCAGATGGGTCTTGACGGTGGCGGTGGATACGAACATGCGCCCCCCGATCTCCTCGTTGCTGAGGCCTGCTGCGACCAGCTCCACGACCGATCGCTCGGTAGGGGTCAGGCTGGCCCAACCGATGCTGGGGCGATCCCGCCGGCCTCGTCCCCGCTGGAGGTAAGCGACAGCTTCGTCGAGAGAGGCCGACTCCCCCTCTGACAGGGCACTCGCCAGGCCCGGAGCGCCGAGCACCACCTGCGCCTTGGCAATGGCGGCGTCAAGGTCGGCCTGGTCTGGCAGGGAGCGCACATATCCGATCCGCCGGCGCTCGGCGCTCGCCGCGCCCAGGAGCCGCCCCGACTCGAGGTAGCTCTCCTCATCGGCGCAAAGCAGGGCGAGCAGCTCCAAGAACTCTATGACCCTTAGGCACTCACCTGAGCTGCGAGCGGAGCCGAGGCCTTCGGTGGCCAGTTCCCACGCCAGGTGATGGTCCCCGCTCGCTCGCGCCAGGCGGGCTCGGGCCCTCGTCACCAGGGGAGCGTAAGAAGGCATTGCCCGGACTTCCTCCAACCGGCGGCGGCCCTCGGCCAGGTCCCCCCGGCGTACCGCTGCCTCTGCCAAGAGGCAGCGAGCACGGGCCCCGCAGATCGGCCGGTAGACATCCACCAGGGGGATTGCCTCCTCGAGGGCACGGCACCCCTCTTCTTCTTGGCCGAGGGCGAGGGCGAGGGTGCCCTGCCAATGGCGGATGTCCCCCAGGTCCTCGTTGTTGCGGTTGCGCTCGGCCATCCGACGTGCCTCGGCCATGGCTTGCACAGCTGACGGCTCGCAACGGTACAGCCCTAGCTCGCCGCGGCACAGGTTCGCCATTTGCCGGACCATGTCTGATCCGAGCTCCGCGGCCAGGACAGCCAAAGCTTCGGTCACGACACCGGCCCGTTCGAACTGGCCCAGTTGCATGGCAGGCCCTGGGATCCACCCCATGGCGCAGGGGACGCCCAAAGGGTTATTGGTCCGCTCGGCGACGGCCAGCGCCTCCTCGGCACAGGCCAGGGCTTCGCGCCAACGGCCGAGGATGTTGTTGGCGCCGGAGCTCAAGTTCAGGCACTCGACAATGGCTATGTCGTCCCCGACGGCCCTGGCCTTAGCCAGGCCTTCCGCGAGAGTCCCCAAAGCGGTCGCCGGGTCTGAGTGCGATTGCCCTTCTGCGACCTTGGCCAAACCCCGGGCTACAGCCAGGTCATCTCCCAGTTGCCGGCCAAGCTCGATCAGATCCTCCCCGTAAGACTGGCAGGCGGCGGCGTCGGACCACCAGGCGAAATATGACGCCCACCAGTACAGGCCGGCCTGCCAGGCAGGAGCGACGGCGTGGGCGAGGAGCTCATGGCAACGGCTCAAACCCTCGGACGAATAGGAGCGTAAGTACAGGAACGGGCCAATGGCACAGAGGAGCCGGGCGCCCGCGTCGGCCTGCCCGGACGCCATGGCCCAGTCCAGGGCCGCTCGGAGGTTGTCGTGCTCGGCACTGAGCACCCCCAGCCATGACGCCGTGGCCGAGCTCCATAGGCCCGTTTCGGCCCCCTCGCCCAGGCCCAGGTAGAAGGACAGGTGGCGGTCGCGGGCCGTGGCCTCCTCGCTGGAGCCAGCCAACGCCCCGGCCGCGTAGGCCCGGATAGTCTCCAACAGCCGGTAGCGGTCGCCCTGGTCGTTGACCTGGACCAGGGACTTGTCCACCAGGGAGGACAACAGCTGCAGTACCTCGCCACGGCCCCTCTCACCGGTGGCGCCCACATGCTGGGCGGCCTCGAGCGAGAAGCCGCCGGCGAAGACGGAGAGCCGGCGCAACAAGGCGCGCTCGACCTCAGGTAGGAGCCCATAGCTCCAGTCCACCGACGCCCAGAGGGTAGCCTGACGGGGCACCGCGCCTGGCCGGCCCCCCGACAGCAAGTGGAACCGGTCGGCCAGGGCCTCCGCCAATGTCTCGGGGCTCATCATCGCCACCCGGGCGGCGGCGAGTTCTATGGCGAGAGGGATCCCGTCCAGGCACCGGCAGATGGCGGCCACGGCGGGAGCGTTGTCTACACTGAAACCGAAGCCGGGCCGGGCAGACCGGGCGCGGTCCCGGAACAACCGGGCGGCCTCGGACGCCTCCAGTGCCGCACAGGACCCGACGTCTGGAAGGCTAAGGCTCGGCACGCGCCACACCACCTCACCCGCGACCCCGAGCGGCTGGCGGGAAGTGGCCAGCACGGCCAAACGGCCACAGGCGCTCACGAGAGCCTCGGCCAGAGCCGAGGCGCCATCCAGCACATGTTCGCAATTGTCGAGCAGGACCAGCGCATTCTTTTCCGCGAGGTCGGCTACGAGGGTCTCGGTGTGCGACTGGCCGGGGGCCCCCTGGATGCCCATGGCGGCCATGACGGCACCGGGGACAAGGCTGGGGTCGGCCAGCCCCGACAGGCCCACGAACCACGCCTCGCTGGCCCGGGCGCCCAAAGCCTCGGCTGCCACGTGCAGCGCAAGGCGGGTCTTGCCGCACCCTCCCGAGCCGACGACGCTTACCAGGCCGTGCCCGCCCAATAGCGTGCCCAGTTCGGCCATGGCCGCCTCCCGGCCGACGAAGCTGGTGAGCTCCACAGCCAGATTGTGGCGGTAGCGCCCTAAGGACCGCAGCGGCCCGAAGCTGGCAGGCAGCTCAGGGTGGCAGAGCTGGAAGACCGGCTCCGGGCGCGACAGGTCACGCATCCGGTGCAAGCCCAGGTCGCTCAAGCTTGCCCCTGGAGGGAGGCGACCGGTCACAAGGTCTGCGCAGGCTTGAGAAACCAGGACTTGGCCGGCATGGCCGAGGTCACGGAGCCGAGCCGCGCTGGCTAGTGCCGGGCTCAGGTGACCGGCTCCCCCGCCCAGTTGCGCCTCACCGCTGTGCAGCCCCATCCGCAACAGGCGCAGGCGTTGTGCGGCGAGTTCACGTTGGGCGTCCAGGGCACAGGCGAGCCCGTCGGCAGCCCGGGCGAAGGCGAACGAGGCCGCTTCGCTAGCCCCGACCGTTGCCGCACCGCCGTGACGAGCGGCCACGGCGCTGACGATGACGGCCAAGCGGCGCTGCGCTTCCCCCGCCTCGTCGGTGCTGGCCTCCTCCGACCAGCCCCGCAGCCCGAGGTCAACCGACAAGAAGGTGGCTAGCCCGGCCGGGAGAGAAGACGGGCCGGGGCTCACCGTCGCCCCCTACGGCACCCGGCCCGGTGCGGCCCGGGCCGGCCCAAGTTGGCCGCGTATGTCCTCATCACGCTCTTTTCAGGGCCTGCCAGATCATAACGCCGGCCGAGCCGCCCTGAGCGAGGTGACGACCTGAACAGTGCGGCGGGCCCGGCGCGCCAAGTCAACCTTTGCCGGGTGAGGTCAATCGCCCTCTCCCATGTGAAATCAATCCTGGCGGTCGATGTTCGTGGGCAGCATCTCGCCAATAGTGGAATTGGCGCCGCAATACCGCCCTTTAGGGACGAGCAGAAGACAAGACAAGGGAACTAGCGGCCACGGTCCCCCCGCTGGGGCCCGGGGCAGGGTCAAGAAGCCGTCGCACACCATCAGGGCCCGGTACCCGGCAGAGGTCCGGCACCGGTTTATGGGCCGCCGCCCGGGAGCGCCGCGTCAGGGCATTTGGCAAAATGGCCGCCCCGCCTGCTTCAGCGGCCCGGGCCGGCCGAAAGGAGCAACGATGACCTTCACTTGGTACCAACCTGCCACTAATTCAGGCAAGAGGCACGGCCTGGCTCCCGCCATTTTGGCCCTGGCGCTTAGCCTTGCGCCGGGGAGCAGCCCGGCGGTGGCCCAAGGGACGATGAGCCCCTACAGCCGGGCCAGTACGGATATGGCACCCTCAGCACCGGTCCGGGCGGCGTCGCTGGTGACGTCACTGACCGCGGAGCCAAGCGTCCTTGGGCCGCAGGGCGGTGTGGTCCGGGTCAGGGCAGCCCTATACGACGCCGCCCGGTGCCGGCTGCAGCTCCTGTCCCACCAGGGCTTCCCGGTGGTGTATGCAAGCAATCTTCGCCCGTGCGTAGCCAGCTTCGCCGCCAAGGCCCAGATCGGGGCTAACCCTACAAACGTCGACCGCGTAGTCAGCTTCGAACTGGTGGCCACCCACGGCCGGTACAACTTCTTGTCCGGCCCCGAGCGCAGCGTGGGCCGGTTCTCGATTGTTGTCCTAGACCGCGCCCGCACGCCGTTCGTCCGGCGCATGTGGTCGGGGAACTGGTCGGGCTACGCCGTGGAGGGCGGACCTTTCAGGAAAGCGACGGGCTCGTTCTTCGTACCCTCCGCGAGTGCCGGCGGCTGCGGTGCGGAGTTGGACCAGTGGGTGGGGGTCGACGGCGCACATGACCAAGACCTGATCCAGGCCGGCGTCGGCGAAAGCACTATCGACCCCGCGACCGGGAGGTGCCGGCCGGGCCGGCCCTGGTCCGATGCGTGGTGGGAGGTCTTGCCCGGGGCGTCACGGCCTGTCCCCATGACTGTGCACGCCGGCGACCTCATGTATATCTCCGTTTCGGCCCTGGCCCGCACCAGGTGGGAGATCGGCATACAGGACCAGACGACGGGGCAGGCGTTCCGCATCTCAGTCCCCTACGCCGGGCCGGCGACAAGCGCCGAGTGGGTGATGGAGGCGCCCACCGTTTTCGACTCCACTGTGCCGCTCCTGCCTTACGACAAGGCGGCGTTCGCGGGCCTAAAGGCGGCCGGCCCGGTCGAGCTGGTGGACGAGATCTGGCTCGTCGAAGGCAACGACACTGTCTCAGTGCCCGAGAGCGTCCCCGGCGTGCGCGAGCTCCTGGGCAGTGGCTTCTCCGTCGAGTACACGGGCTGAGCCGTGCTCAGTCATCCGGGCCCCGGTGCGACCGCCGGTGTCGTACACTCACGCCAGATTGCCTCATCTGCGCCGTCTGGCGCCAGGAAGTCGCAATCCTCAAGGGCGGGCCGAACGACGGTTATTGGAGCCCCGATCGGCACCCATTTAACCTGCACAGCAGTGCATAATTGACAGGCATATTATCCCCAGGGGACGCGGGCCGCGACAAGGGGTGATCCGCTCCGATGACGAGCGTTGAGGGGTAAAGGCCTCAGAAAAGCCCTCCTGGCCTGGCTTACGAGTGACCACAGTTGCGGCCCTATGAGTTGGCGGACCTGGGCGTGGTCGCAGAGGCAGTAGGCGGGCACGAGGATGGCGCGTCATGTAATTGCGGCACACAAAGGCGGCGAGAAGCGCGACGCCAACGATGCCGAGCTGGCGGCAGATGTCGTAGTTGGGCGGCATCGACCCTCGCCTCACGGCTCGATCCTGCCGCACCGGACGACACCGGTGGCGCCGTCTACCTACAGCCTGTTGACAAGTGTCTACGGCTCGCTAAGATGGCATCATAGCGACCGACCGACACCCGAGCCGGCAGGTCGAGGAGGCTTTGGCGTATGCGCGGCAGCATGGCTGGACAGTCGTCAAGGCGAGCGGTGGGTCGGCCCAGGCCTGGGGCGTGATGCGTTGCCCTGGGGACTGCCCGCAGGTATCGGTGTTCTCGACGCCTCGGGTGCCCGAGGACCATGCCAGGGCGTTGCGACGGGCAGTGGACTGCTGTCCTCACGGTCGTGAAGGAGCACAAAATGCCTGAACAGGATTTCGGATTGACCATCAGGGGCGAACTCACCGACGAGCGCCTCGAAGCGCTCTTCGATGCAGGCTGTGACGACACCACCTTCTCGACCAAGGACGGCCTGACGTTCGCGGCGTTCGCCAGGGAGGCCCCGAGCCTTCTGGACGCGATCCTCTCGGCGGTACAGGCAGTCGAGTCGGTGGAGGGCCTGGAGGTGCTGCAGGTCGACCCCGACGAACTGGTGTGGGCATCGGAGATCGCGGCCCGCACGGGCCGGAGCCGGCAGTCGATCGACCAACTCGTGAAGGGGCAGCGGGGCCCTGGAGGCTTCCCGGTGCCAGCGTCTCACGCCACCCGTAACCCCCTGTGGCGCTGGTCCGAGGTCGAGCGCTGGTTTGCCGCCTACGAAGGCCGCCAACCCCGAGCGGACAGGTCCGCGCTTATCGCCGCCATCAACGGGGCGCTGCAGGCACGCCAAGGCCTTAGGGCGGCTCCCGAGCCCGCACCGCTCCGCCTAGCCGTCAGCCAATTGCTCGCGTCCTGAGACTAATGCGAATTACGCGCGATAAACCCGAACGCGTGCCCGCTGCGTGCCCGTAGCAACGGGCACGAGGGGTCTTGGGCGGTTACCAGCGGTCATCGTCCCAAAGCGCAATCTGGCCGTCTACAAGCACTTTTCCGTCCGAGTGCTGCCCGGGGCCGTCACTCGGAATTGGCTCCGATGACTTTCGCATCGTAGAAGTCGCCGGTTCAAGTCCGGTCACCTCCACCAGAAAATAGCAGGTCAGGGCCTTGGCGGGCGGGGCTGGCTAATCGTGTCACAGGCGCCTGATAGAGTCCGTGACTCAACGTGACTCAATTGCGCCCGATGCTGCTCCGGAAGGCCGTCCAGGATGGCTAGGAAGAAGCGGCGCCGCTGGGTACGCCGCATCGTGCTCACCAAGGACAAGACACTGGTGAGAGGCGACGTGCTTATCGATGACAAGCCCGAAGTCACCGGCTGCCTTGTCCCGGCCTGGGAACACCTTGTCTTCGAGGCGCCGTACAACCTCGGCGCTCCAGCACGCCGGGTCAACTGGGCGAACTGGCACCAGGTGCTCGCAGAGGTCGAACACGAGCGAGCCGCGCGTCTCCGTATTGGTCACTAGGCGTACCGTGGTCCGCAAATCGGCGTAAGGCAGGTGTCCCGGCGTCTTCTGTGCGAGCGCATCCGGCCGCCCTGTTCGCCAACAGAAGGCCGCCGTCTTCAACGTGATCTGCGGGCCGCCCGGTCAGGGCAGTAACGTCGCTCGGTGCTGCTCATCGACGCCGCCAACGTGGTCGGGAGCCGACCAGACGAGTGGTGGCGGGACCGGGCCGGAGTGACCCGGCGCTTGGTCGAGCGGGTCCGCGCCAGTACCATCGCCGGGCGGCTCGACCCGCCGGTGGTGGTCGTCGTCGAGGGCGCGGCACGCCCCGGCGTTCCACAAGGGGCCGCTGACGGCGTGAAGGTGCTGCACGCAGCTGCTAGCGGGGACGACCTGCTTGTCGAACTGGCTGCCGCTGCACCCGCCCCAGTCGTGCTCGTCTCGGCCGACCGGGAGCTCCGCAGGCGGGTCGCCGCCGCTGGTGCTACCACGGTCGGCCCGGACTGGCTTCACCGTCGCCTTCTGGCCATGGCCACTCCATGTGAGCCGACCGAATGAGACCAGCACGCAGCCTGCCTCGCGGTCTTGAGTGTGCTCAGGTGGGGCCAGTCCCGCTTGACATTCTCAAGGACTGATGGGTGGCACCAGACGTGCCGATCTGGCTCGGCTCCTTCCTCCAAATACAGCAGGCTCTCGGGCGCGCATTATGTTGCCAGCCCTCAGCCCGACTTTGGTGGTGACGGTTGGGACTTGGGCCAGCCGACGGCGGATGATCGCACCCGGCCTGAGCGGACAGGTC